>Ga0070665_100006857_pt1 | contig 11581 bp, 14 predicted proteins | sample KBSS13metaG_FD_65862 | JGI IMG/M metagenome (GOLD analysis project Ga0070665, IMG submission 65862) | Switchgrass rhizosphere microbial communities from Kellogg Biological Station, Michigan, USA - KBS S1-3 metaG | ecosystem: Host-associated > Plants > Roots > Rhizosphere > Soil ...
GGCCGCTCGGACCATGGCCGCCTGCTCTGGCAGCTGATGATGCTCGACAGGTCGCTGCAGAATCTGTTCGGGCTCGGCGGCGGCACCGCCGCGCTCACGCGGCCGGATACAGCGCCTCGACAAAATAGAGCCCGTCGGGCGGCGCGTTGAAGCCCAAAGCGGCGCGGTCCGCCGCGTCCAGCGCCGCCTGCAGATCCGCCTTCGTCCATTTGCCGCGCCCGACCAGTTCCAGGCAGCCGACCATCGAGCGCACCTGATGGTGGAGGAAGCTCCGCGCGGCCGCCTCGATCTCGATCGTCTCGCCGAGCCGCGTCACATTCAGTCGGTCCAGCGTCTTCACCGGGCTCTCCGCCTGGCAATGGGCGGAGCGGAAGGTGGTGAAATCATGATGGCCGACCAGCACTTGCGCGGCCTCGTCCATCGCATCCGCGTGGAGCACGACGGGCACCCGCCACGCCCGGCCCGCTTCCAGTGCCAGCGGCGCCCGCCGGTTGGCGATCCGGTAGCAGTAACGCCGCCCGATGCAGGAGAAGCGGGCGTGAAAATCCTCGCACACCTCCTCGGCGGACAGGATGGCAACGGGGAGGGGGCGCAGTTTCGCATTGACCCCGTCGGCGAGCCGGTGCGCGGTGATCGGCTTCTCCACGTCCACATGGGCGGTCATCGCCAGCGCATGCACGCCCGCGTCCGTCCGCCCCGCGGCGTGCAGGGTCACCTCCTCATGCGTGATCGCCTGGATCGCCTCCTCGATGGCCTGCTGCACCGAGGGGCCGTGCGCCTGCCTTTGCCAGCCCATGAACGGCCGCCCGTCATATTCGACCAGGAGGCGGAAGCGGGTCACGTCAGGATCGTGCCTGCCGGGATCGGGAAGCCGCGGAGCAGCTCGACCGTCGTCATCACCCCGCGCCCGGCCCGCTGGACAAGGCTCGGCACCAGCGACCCCTCCGCGCAGGCAATGGCCAGATCGTCGTCCTGCACCGTCCCCGGTACGCCGGCCTGCGCGCCAACCGCCGCCGCGAGCACCTTGATCCGCTCCCCGCGAAATTCGAAAAACGCCCCCGGCGCCGGATTGAAGGCCCGGACCTGCCGCTCGGCCTCTGCCGCGCTCCGCGTGAAATCGAGCCGCGCCTCGCTCTTCTCGATCTTCGGCGCATAGGTTGCGCGCGCGTCATTCTGCGGCACTCGCCCGACCTGCGGCAGCAGGCCCAGCACCTGCGCCATCAGCTCCGCGCCGAGCGTCGCCAGCTCCGCGGTCAGTTCGCCCGCCGTCTTGCCGTCAATCTCCGCCGGCATCGCCGCCATCATCGGCCCGGTATCCAGCCCTTTCTCCATCTGCATGATGGTGACGCCTGTCTTCGTGTCGCCGGCCAGGATCGACCGCTGGATCGGCGCCGCCCCCCGCCAGCGCGGCAACAGCGACGCATGGACGTTGAGGCAGCCATATTCCGGCGCCTTCAGCACCGGCTCCGGCAGGATCAGCCCGTAGGCCGCGACCACCGCCGCCTCCAGGTTTAGCGCCGAAAACGCCGCCTGCGCCTCCGCCCCGCGCAGCGACGCGGGCGAGCGCACCTCAAGGCCGGCCGCTTCGGCCCGCTTCTGCACAAGAGAGGGCATCGGCGCCTTGCCGCGCCCCGCCGGCCGCGGCGGCTGCGTATAGACCGCGGCAATGTCGTGCCCCGCCGCCAGCAGGGCATCGAGCGTCGGCACGGCGAAATCCGGGGTTCCCATGAAGGCGATGCGCATGGGGTGGGCCTTAGCCGATCCTCCCCGGCACGGGGAGGGGGACCGTGCGCAGCATGGGGAGAGGGATCCGAGATTTGTCCGCCGCCCCTCCACCAGCCTACGGCTGGTCCCCCTCCCCGTCCCGGGGAGGATTTGACGCCCAGCTCACCTCTCCATACCTAGCCCTCATGGCATCGCAGGAAATCGAAGCGCTGACCCAGGCGCTGGCGCGGCTCCCCGGGCTCGGCCCGCGCTCGGCGCGGCGGGCGGTGCTGCACCTGATGAAGAAGCGCGAGACCGCGCTGACGCCGTTGCTGCGCGCGCTCGAGCAGGTCAGCGCCAATCTCTCCGTCTGCGGCACCTGCGGCAACGTCGACACCATCGATCCCTGCGGCATCTGCGCCGATCAGCGCCGCGACACGCGCCTGCTCTGCGTGGTGGAGGAGGTGTCGGACCTCTGGGCGCTGGAGCGCTCGCGCCTCTTCCCGGGCCGCTTCCATGTGCTCGGCGGCCGCCTGTCCGCGCTGGAGGGCGTGCGCCCCGAGGATCTCGGCATCGACAGGCTCGTCTCCCGCGTCGCCGCCGGCGGGATCGACGAGATCGTGCTCGCCATGAACGCGACGCTGGAGGGCCAGACCACCGCCCATTATCTCGCGGAGCGGCTGGAGCGCTTCCCGATCCGCCTTACCCAGCTCGCGCATGGCCTCCCCGTCGGCGGCGAGCTCGATTATCTGGACGAGGGGACCTTGGCCCAGGCGCTCAGGGCGAGACGCCCGGTTTCCTAAATCCGCCCCGGAACGGGGAGGGGGACCGTCCGCAGGACAGTGGAGGGGTCGACAGGCTCCGAGCCGGCCCCACCACCACGCCGCTTCGCGCCGCGGTCCCCTTCCCCGTCCCGGGGAGGATTGAAGAAAAGGGCGATTCCCACTATTTCCCCGCCATGGCCATTCTTCCCATTCTCGAAGTGCCGGATCCCCGGCTGCGTCAGGTGTCCACCCCGGTCGAGGCGGTGACCGACGAGACGCGCCAGCTCATCGCCGACATGTTCGAGACCATGTATGCGGCGCCCGGCATCGGCCTTGCCGCCGTGCAGGTGGGCGTGCCGAAGCGGTTGCTGATAATCGATCTGCAGGAGCCGGAGGTCGAGGGCGGTGAGCCGGTGAAGGACCCGAAAATCTTCATCAACCCCGAACTTTACGAACCTTCCGATGTCGAGGTGCCCTATAATGAGGGCTGCCTTTCCGTGCCGGACCAATATGCCGAGGTCGACCGCCCTCACCGCATCCGCGCCCGCTGGCTCGACGAGAATGGCAGGCAGCATGACGAGGAAATCGACGGCATGCTCGCCGTCTGCCTCCAGCACGAGATGGACCATCTCGAAGGCGTGCTCTTCATCGACCACCTCTCCCGCCTGAAGCGCGAGATGATTCTCAGGAAGATCGCCAAGGCGCGGAAGCAGGCGGCTTAGGCCCGCCGTTCGATCACCTCATGCCAGCGAAGGCTGGCATCCCCGCCGGATCAGAGACGCCATGGCCGCTTGGACCTTGGCCTTCTTTAGGGTGACGCAATGGGTTGAGCGCCTGAGCGTTGTCCTGTAGGTTCGCTTTCTGTTCCACTAAAGGCGCAATCATGGATCCCGTCACCCTCCTCATTGTCGCCGCTCTCGTCGCCGGCGGGATCGCGCTCGGCTGGGTGCTTGGCAAGGGGCGGGCAGGGGCTGTCGCCGAGGAACGCGGCAAGGCGGCCGAGCAGCTGCGCGCCGACCTCACCGCCATCACCGGTCAGCGCGACGCGGCCATGCGCGAAATGGCTGCGCTGCAGGCCGACGCCCGCAATTTCGAGGCGCGGATGAAGGAGCTGATGGAGGCGAAGGAGGCGCTCACCGCCCAGTTTCACGAGGTCGGCGCCAAGCTGCTCAGTGAGGCGCAGCGCCAGTTCCTGGAGCGCGCCGACGCCCGCTTTCACCAGGCCGGCGAGAAGAGCGAGGCGCAACTGAAGGCTTTGCTCCAGCCCGTCGAGGCGACGCTGAAGCGCTATGAGGAAGGGCTAAAGGAGGTCGAGAAGAGCCGGGTCGACCAATATGCGGGCCTGCGCGAGGCGGTGCAGCTGCTCAATGTGGGCCACACCCAGGTCCGTGATGAGACCCGCAATCTGGTCAACGCGCTGCGCTCGAGCCCGAAGGCGCGCGGCCGCTGGGGCGAGCAGAGCCTCAAGAACGTGCTCGAGCAGGCCGGCCTGTCCCAATATGCCGATTTCCAGACCGAAGTCTCGGTGGACACCCAGGACGGGCGCCTCCGCCCCGACGTGGTCGTCCGCTTGCCTGGCGGGCGCAAGCTCATCATCGACGCGAAATGCTCGCTCAACGCCTTTCTCGACGCCAATGACGAGGTGGACGACGCTGCCCGCACCGCCCATCTCAAGGCTCACGCTGCCTCGATCCGCAATCACGCCCAGCAGCTCGGCTCCAAGGCCTATTGGGAGCAGTTCGGCGACGCCGCCGATTATGTCGTCATGTACATTCCTGGCGAGCATTTCCTGACCGCGGCGCTTGAACAGGACGACAATCTCTGGTCGTGGGCGTTCGAGCGGCGGGTGCTGCTGGCGACGCCGACCAACCTCGTCGCCATCGCACGCACCGTCTCCTCGGTCTGGCGGCAGGAGAAGATCGCCGAGGAGGCGGCGGAGATCGCCCGGCTCGGCAAGGAACTGCACGGCCGGCTCGCCACGATGGGCGGCCATGTCGCGCGCCTGGGCCGCAATCTCGAGCTCGCGACGGGCGCCTACAACGCCTTCGTCGGCAGCCTCGAAAGCCAGGTCATGACCCAGGCCAGGCGCTTCGAGACGCTTGAAGTGGCCGGCGGCACCAAGGAGATCGAGCCGCTTCCGGTAATCGAGACCGGCACCCGTCCGCTGACCAAGCTCTTCCCCACCGAAGGCGAGGGCAAGACGAACTGACGCCCGTGAGCGCATGCCCAATCGCGGCGAATATCAGTCGTTCGGATGAAGCCCGGCCGGCGGCGGCGGCAAAGGCGGACCACCACCACAGCCTCTCAGCTCACGCCCGTCGACCGTCGCCCGGACCGTCTGGGGATAGCTGGTGTCGCTCATCCCGTCGCTGCACTGCCCGTGCCACATATGCAGCTTGATGCGCCGCGTTTCCCAGACCCGTCCGTCGCCGGTTTCCTGCCCGCGCGGCGCCGCGACGGAGAAGCCGCCGTCCGGCGTGTTGTAGGTCATCCGGCCGTTGGCGATGCTGACCGACCAAAAGGGCTCGGTGCCGAGCGCGCGATAGGATTCCTGCTCGCTTGGCGGCATGGTCGCGCAGGCGGCGAGTGGGAGCAGCAGCAGTAACCCAGACGTTCTCATCCGTCCCTCCTCCGGATTGCGTGCCCGCCTCGGGCGCTCAGGTTCGCTCCAGCCTGATCGTGACGCCGCTCCCGGTCAACACCATGATATCGCCGCGCGGATAGGTGATTGTCACCGGCCCGCGCAGCAGCTGCAGCACCATCCGCTCATGGACCATGCGCGGCCCCGGGCAGGCCATGCGCGTCGCGATCATCCGCTGGGCGCTAAGCCGGTTGCCGCGCTGGCTGTAGCTGCCGTTCAGCCGGTTGCAGCCGGCCTGGCCGCTGATCTGCCCGTTCTCGCCGAACTGCATCACATAATTGTCACCGCTCACCCGCGCGCCGCCGATCGTCAGAATCCGCCAGTCGGTGTTCACCAAAGTGTCGGGCGCCAACAGGGTCCCGCCGCAGCCCGCATAGTTCCGCCCGTTCGCCCGGACATAGACGGTGTCGGCATAGCGGCGCTCCGCCTCGCTCTCGCAAATTTCGTGGCGGACGAGCACGTTGAAGCGCGGCGTTGCCAGGCGATAGCCGTTCCGCGTCGGCCGCCGGCGCGGCAGGATGGCGCTGATCCCCCGGTCGCTCTCGCTGCCGTCATGAGGGGTGAAGACGATCCGCCGTCCCCTGATCTCGAGGCCCCAGAAGGGCTCGCTGCCATAAGCCGCATAATCGGCCGGGCGCTCGGGCACCTGCACGGCGGCCGCCACTGCGAGAAGCATCAGGCTCATCTCAGTCTTCCCTTCATTGCCGCAGGAGCGTGACGAAGATGCCCGGTCCGCTCTGGTTCTGCTGCAGCGTCATGATCATCCCGCCGCGATAGCTGATCTGCATCGGCTCGCGCAGCAGCTCGAGCATTTTGCCTTCGTCGCGGCCGCGATCGCCCGGGCAGGCCATGCGCGTGACGGCGAGCGGCCCGGCGGTCAGCGTACGGCCGCGCTGCGTATAGGCTCCGGAGAAGCGGTTGCAGCCCGCCTGTCCGCTGACCCGGCCGGCGCCGTCGAAATTCAGCTGATAGGTCTCGCCGCCGACCCGGTTGCCGTCGATGTCGGCGACCAGCCAGTCGCTGTCGGCCAGCGTCGCCGGGGGCAGGATGCCGCCGCCGCAGCCCTCGAGCGCGCCACCCGTCCGGTTCTGTCCGAACCGGACGCGCACCGTGTCCGGATATTCATATTCGCTCATCCCGTCATTGCAGCGGCCCTCATGGCTGATCTCGATCGTGATCCGGGGCGTCCGGTAGACATGGACGCCGTTGCGGTTGGTGACCGGCCGGGGGCGGGGCACCTCGATCCGCTCCTCGTCGGGCGTGGAATAGACGATCTTCCCGTCCTCGAAGGTCACGCCCCAGAAGGGCTCGGTGCCGTGCGCGGCGTAGATCTGGCCCTCGGGCGCGGGTGGCTGCGCCGAAGCGGCGACGGAAAGAAGGAGCGCAGTCGCGTCCGCAAAAGCTGCAGTCCTCATGGGCGCGAGAATAGCACGGATCGGTTTGAACCGCGCCTGAAACGTTCGTTCAGCGCGAGTAAGGGATCGCGCTCAGGACAGCCCTTCGATCAGGCCGTTTTCGTCGATCAGCATCCCCTCGGCGCTCGGTACCTTGGGCAGGCCGGGCATGGTCATCAAGTCGCCGCAGACCGCGACGATGAAGCCCGCGCCCGCCGCCAGCCTGACCTCGCGCACCGGCACCACATGATGGCTTGGCGCGCCGAGCAGGGCCGGGTCGGTTGAAAAGCTGTACTGCGTCTTGGCCATGCAGACGGGGAAGTCGCCATAGCCCTCCTTCTCCCACTGATGCAGCTGGTTGCGGACAGGGGAATTGGCGATCGCTTCGTCGGCCCGGTAGATGCGCTTGGCGATCGTATCGATCTTGTCGAACAGCTTCAGGCCGCTGTCATAGAGCGGGGCGAACTGGCCGGCATCCGCGTCGGCGAGCGCCGCCACCCGGTCAGCGACCTCCGCCGCGCCGGCGCTGCCATCCGCGAAATGCGTGCAGATCACGGCCTCGACGCCATGCGCGGCGGCGATCTCCTGGATCGCCCTGATCTCGGCCCCGGTGTCGGAGGCGAAGCGGTTGATCGCGACCACGGCGGGCACGCCATATTGGCGGACATTCTCGATATGGCGGGCGAGGTTGACGCCGCCGGCCTGCACGGCCGCCACATTCTCCGTGCCGAGGTCCGCCTTGGCGACGCCGCCATTATATTTGAGCGCCCGCACGGTCGCGACGATGACCGCGGCATTGGGCCTGAGCCCCGCCGCCCGGCACTTGATGTCGAAGAATTTCTCGGCGCCGAGGTCCGCACCGAAGCCGGCCTCGGTCACCACATAATCGGCCAAAGCGAGCGCCGACTTGGTCGCGATCACGCTGTTGCAGCCATGCGCGATGTTCGCGAACGGCCCGCCATGGATGAAGGCAGGGTTGTTCTCGATCGTCTGCACCAGGTTCGGGGCAAGCGCCTGCGAGAGCAGCACTGTCATCGCGCCCTCGGCCTTGAGGTCCGCCGCGGTCACCGCTTTCTTGTCGCGCGTCGTGCCGATCACGATCCGCCCGAGCCGCGTGCGCAGATCGTCCAGATCCTCGGCCAGACAGAAGATCGCCATGATCTCCGAGGCGACGGTAATGTCGAAGCCGGATTCGCGCGGGAAGCCGTTGCCGACCCCGCCGATCGACTGGACGATGTTGCGCAGCGCCCGGTCGTTCATGTCCAGCACCCGTTTCCAGGTGATCCGGCGCACGTCCAAGTTCAGCGCATTGCCCCAATGGATGTGATTGTCGATCAACGCCGCGAGCAGATTGTGCGCGCTGGTAATGGCGTGGAAGTCCCCGGTGAAGTGGAGGTTGATTTCCTCCATCGGCACGACCTGGGCATAACCGCCGCCAGCGGCGCCGCCCTTCATCCCGAAACAGGGGCCGAGCGACGGCTCGCGCAGGCAGAGCATCGCTTTCCTGCCGATCTTGTTGAGCCCATCGGTCAGACCCACCGAGGTCGTCGTCTTGCCCTCGCCCGCTGGGGTCGGGTTGATCGCGGTGACGAGGATCAGCTTGCCCTGTGGCCCTTTTCGTTTTTCGGCAAGCCAGGGGAGGGCGATCTTCGCCTTGCTTCGGCCATAAGGCTCCACCGCTTCCTCGGGGATGCCGAGCCGCGCCGCGATCTCGCCGATCGGGCGCATCTTCGCGGCGCGCGAAATCTCGATGTCGGTCAGCATCGCGGTCTCCCAAGCTTATATTTTGTCTGAGCATTGGCGCGGAAGGCGCCGCACTGGCAAGCCCCGATCAGCGCGTATGGCGGCGCTGGTTCAGCACCTCATAGGCCATGACCGCCGTCGCCACCGCGGCGTTGAGGCTGTCCGCCTTGCCCAGCATCGGGATCTTCACGAGCAGATCGCATTCGGTCTCATAGGTCGCGGGCAACCCTTGGGATTCGTTGCCGACCAGCAGGAAGGTCGGCGCCTCGTAACGTGGCCCTTGATAATCATGATCGGTGTTGAGGCTGGTGCCGACCAATTGCCCGGGCCCGCCGCGCAGCCAGACCAGGAAATCGTCCCAGCGCGCCGCTGCTATCTTCTGCGTGAACAGCGCCCCCATTGAGGCACGCACCGCTTCCACTGAGAAAGGGTCGACGCAGTCGTCGATCAGGATCAACCCGCCCGCGCCGACCGCGTCGCCGGTGCGCAGGATCGTGCCGAGATTGCCGGGGTCGCGCAGCGCCTGCGCCACGATCCAGAGCGGCGCCGCACTCCGGTCGATCCCTGTCAGCTTGGTGTCGAACTGGCGGAAAATGCCGATGACGGCCTGCGGATTCTCCTTGCCGCTGATCTTGTGGAGAATGTCCTCGCTGGTCTCGATGGCCTCGCCACCGGCGGCCTCGACCGCCTCGACCAAAGTACCGACCAGCCGGTGCGAGCCGTCCGCGAAGAAGATCCGCTCGGGGAGCACGCCCGCCTCCCGCGCCTCGGTCAGGATGCGCAAGCCCTCGGCGAGGAACAGCCCCTCCGCCCGCCGCTGCTTCTTCTCGCGCAGCCCTCGCGCATGCTTGACCAGGGGATTGGAAAAAGAGCTGACTTCCTTGACCACGCCGCGTCAGACTTCCTCGTGGAAGCGTGCCTCCACGAGGGCGGAGAGCTCCGCCACCGCTTGCTCGGCGCCCACGCCGGTGGCGCTGATCGTGATCGAATCGCCCATCGCCGCGCCCAGCATCATCAGTCCCATGATCGAGGTGCCGCAGACCTTGTTGCCGTCCTTTTCGACCTCGATCGCCGCGTCGATCTGGGCGGCCATGGTCACGAACTTCGCGCTGGCGCGGGCATGGAGGCCCCGCTTGTTCACGATGTCGACGGTGCGCGTGACGGGGCTCAAGCCGCCGCCTCGCCGAGAATTTCGGACGCCACCGAAATATATTTGCGGCCGGCCTCGCGCGCGGCGGCCACCGCGGCGCGGACGTCCATCGTCTTGCGCGCGCCCTCGAGGCGAATCAGCATGGGCAGGTTCACGCCGGCGATCACCTCGATCTTGTCGCTCTTCATCAGGCTGATCGCGAGGTTGGAGGGGGTGCCGCCGAACAGATCGGTGAGGATGATGACGCCGTCGCCCTTGTCGACCGCGCGGATCGCCTGGGCGATCTGGCTGCGGCGCTCCTCCATATCATCGTCGGGGCCGATGCAGATCGCGGCGATCTGCTTCTGCGGGCCGACCACATGCTCCATGGCGACAATGAACTCGGACGCGAGTCGCCCGTGAGTCACCAATACCAGACCGATCATTCAATCACCTTAGCAGCCGTCTGCCGTCCCCTGCGGACCGCTCGGCACGTCTCGAGGCGGCGCGGCGAGGTCGCGATGGTCGAGTCTGGGGGAAAATCCCGCGCCGCGCAACCGTCCAGCGACATACTCCGCGACATGGACGGAGCGGTGGCGCCCGCCGGTGCAGCCGAAGGCGACGCGGACCATGTCCTTCCCGTCGGCCTGGTAGAGCGGGATGAGGGTCAGCAACGCCGCCTCGATCCGCGCTAGGGCCTCGCCATAAGCGGGATCGCCGGAAATATAGACGCCGACCGGCGCGTCGAGGCCGGACATGGGCCGCAAATGGTCCTGCCAGTGCGGATTGCGCAGGAAACGCATGTCGAACACCAAATTCGCGTCGGGCGGCTCGCCCCGCGAGAAAGCGAAGGACATGACGACCAACTCGGTCATCCGGTCGGAAGCCCGAACACCCGCAGCGCCGTCTCGACCTTGAGCGGCGCCGAGGCATGGTGCCCCTCCAGCGCCACCGAGGGGATGCGCAGCCCCGCCACGGCGAGCCGGTCGGTCCCCTCGGGCAGCCGCACCGGCTCGCCCGACAGGTCGACATAGAGCGCCACCGGCACGTCCTTCGCCGTCGCCATCTCGATGATGCCGACCCCGCGCACCTCGATCTTGCCGGCGATCCGCTCCGGCGCGGAGGCCATGGCCTGGCCCTGCACGCGGCGGACGAAAGTATAGTCGTCGCTGATCAGGGTCGCCCCCCGGTCGATCAGGCGCAACGCCAGATCGGACTTGCCGGCGCCGGAGCGGCCGCCGATCAGCACGGCGCGGCCGTCGATCGCCACGCTGCTGACGTGGATGGTTTCGGACGAAAGCGATGGCGCGCTCATGACTGGGCTCCCGCAAAGCGGACGACGAACCGGGCCCCCGATTTGCCGTCCTGACGATCCTCGATTTCGATCCGCCCGTCATGCGCCTCGACGATCGCTTTCGCGATCGCAAGGCCAAGCCCGCTATGGCGGCCGAAATCCTCTTCCGGCCTGATGCTATGGAAGCGGTTAAAGATCGCTTCCCGTGCCGCCGCGGGAACGCCGGGCCCTTCGTCCTGCACGGAGATCAGCACCTCATCGCCCACCCGCACCGCGCCGATCTCGACCAGCCCGCCGGGCGGCGAGAAGGAGACGGCATTGTCGACGAGATTGCCGAGCAGTCGCGCCAGCCGCGATTCGTCGCCCATGATGATCGCGGTGCCGATGCGGGGGCGGGCGAAGGCCAGCTCCGCCTTACCCTCGGCCTGGCCCTCCCACATCGGCACGAGCGCCTCCATCATCTTGCCGACGTCGATCGCCTCGAAGCGGGCGCGGGACAATTCGGCGTCGAGCCGCGAAGCCTCGGCGATCTCGACCACCATCCGGTCCAGCCGGCGCACATCCTGCCGCACCACGTCGAGCAGCTTCTCGCGGTTCACCGGATCGTCCGCCACCCGCTCCAGCGAATCGACCGCGGAGCGGAGCGACGCGAGCGGGTTCTTGAGCTCGTGGGTGACGTCCGCGGCGAAGGCCTCGCTGGCGTCGATCCGCTGGCGCAGGCTTTGCGCCATGTCGTGCAGGGCGCGGGCGAGCTGGCCGATCTCGTCGGTCCGCAAGGGGAGGGTAGGGACGTCCACCTCCCGCCCGCTGCCGCGCCGCACCCGGTGCGCGGCATGGGCGAGCCGGCGCAGCGGATTGGCGATGGTCCGCGCGAGGAAGCGCGAGAGCAGGATCGAGACGATCAGGGTCGCG
>Ga0070665_100006859_pt1 | contig 11579 bp, 7 predicted proteins | sample KBSS13metaG_FD_65862 | JGI IMG/M metagenome (GOLD analysis project Ga0070665, IMG submission 65862) | Switchgrass rhizosphere microbial communities from Kellogg Biological Station, Michigan, USA - KBS S1-3 metaG | ecosystem: Host-associated > Plants > Roots > Rhizosphere > Soil ...
CGTCGGTGCGCGACGCGAATTACGTCCGCCAGTTCGAGTGGTTCGGCCGCGCGATCCGAGCGCGTACGCTGGCGCGGCTCGGCCGGCGCACCGAGGCCCTCGCCGATATCTCCGCCGCAATCGCGCTCGTGGATGGCCTCGGCACCGAGGCCATCGACAAGCAGCGCCTGCAAGTACAGTTTCTCGCGGGCCAAGTGCACGCCACGCTGGGCGATACGAACGACGCGCTCGCGCTGTTCGATCGCGTCGATGCAGCGCTCGCCCCGACGATCACCGCGCGCTCGTTCGACATCGGCAACTACCTCGGCACGGTGGATGTCCTCACCGCGATCGAGCCCTTGCGGCCCGCCGATCGCTGCGTGCTCCGCGCCCGCGCCGTCACCGCGTGGCGCGCGTGGCCCGGACGCAGCACCCCGTTCATCGCGCGCGCGCTCGACGACGCCGTGCAGCGCGCCGATGCGTGCTCGAAGTAGTGCTCACCTGTTACTTCGCAGCGCGCGGTGAATCCACGCGGTCGCCAGCTTGAGATCGCTCGCGACCGTGTTGACGTGGACGCCCAGGACCTCGGCGATCTGGGCCTGGGTCATGCCGCCGAAGTAGTGCAGCTCGATCACGCGCGCCATCCGGTCGTCGAGCTTGGTGAGCGCCTCGAGCGCGTCATCGAGCGCGACCAGCTCGCTATCGCGCTGGCTGCCGACGAGGCGATCGTCGAACGTGATCGCGTGCGCGCCCGCGCCGCGCTTGCCGCGCAGCCGCCGGCGAGCGCGGTCGACGAGGAGCTGCCGCATGTTGCGCGCAGCCACGGCAAAGAAGTGCACGCGGTCGACGAGCTCGGGCGCGGCAGCGCCGGCGAGCCGCAGATAGGCCTCCGCGACCAGCTCGGTCGGGCGCAGCGTGGCGCCCGCCCGCTCGCGCTTCAGGTAGCCGGCTGCGATCCGGCGCAGCTCGGCGTACACGAGCGGCATCAGCTGGTCGAGGGCCGCGCGGTCCCCGTCGCGCCACGCGCGCAAAAGCTGAGTCACTTGCGCTGGTTGTCCAGCCGCGGCCATCGCAGCAACTATCGGACCGCAGACCCAGGGGTAGCGTCAAGTCACGGACCCTAAGGGCAGTCGATCGGGCACGTCGCCGCAGTTTCGTCCGAGCCGCAGATCAGATCGCCGCACACCGACGGGCACGCGCACTCCCACGGGTCGCTCACGCAGGTCTCATACAGCGGGCAATAGGGGCTCGCGGCGGTCGAGCCAGAACCGCCCGGCGTGATCTCCGGGCTGCAGAGATACCAGCAGTCGGGATCGTTGCAGCCGGAGAGGCCGTCGCCGTCGGCGTCGACATTGCCGGACGTACCGCAGAGCTCGTAGCTCGTCGCCTCGGTCGCGCTCCACGACAGCTCCGTCGGCGTGGTGAGCAACGTCGCGCCCATGCTGCTGGTGATCACGTAAACGCCTGCCCCATCGAGCGCCGGCGTCACGACGGGATTGTCCATCGGGAACGGCAGCGCGCCGATCTGCGACCAGTCATTGCCATCCCACGCCCACAGATCGATCGCCGTTCCGCCTTCGGTCTCACCTCCGACGAGGACGAGCCGCCGGTACGTCGGATACCAGACCAAGCGCGGGCGCCAGCGAGCCGTCGGCGAATGCGCCGGATGAGCTTGCGTCCATCCTGCTCCAGACGTCCAGATCCACGTGTCGTTGTAGGGAGTGTCGTCGAGCGCGTTCTCGAACGGGCTCCCTCCGAACAACACGATCTGCTGTCGCAACAGATCCTCGGCCATCGCGAAGTCACCGCGCGGCGACGGGCCCGTGCCCGACTGCTGCACCCAGCTGCCTGCGGTTCCGTTCCAGCTCCACTTCCACGTATCGCCGATGCCTGGATCTCCCGATCCCGAGCCGTGGACCATGCCGCCGAACAAGATGATGTCCTGGCCATCGAAGGCCATCCCGGACGAGTAGCGCGGCGACGGCCCGTTCGTCGCGCCGGGCGCCCACGCGCTCCCTTGCCAGACCCAGGTGTCGGCGTACAGGGTGCCGTCGATTTGCGTCGTTCCCGAATATGAAACGCTGGAAATGCCGCCGAACAGCACGCGCGCGTCGTGCACGGGATCGTAGGCCATGCTCGCGCCGAGCCGCGGCGATGGCGCCGCCGCCGAGGTCTGGGACGTCCACGCACCGTTCCAGATCCATGTCGCATTGCTCGGAACGTTCGTGCTGCCATATCCGCCGAACACCAGCGTCTCCGCGCGAAGCGGGTCATACGAGAATGCTTGCTCCGCAAACTCCTTTGGAGTCGGCGGAGTCGGTATGGGAGTCGACGTCGACGACGCGAGCGACCACGCGGAGCCGTTCCATCGCCAGAGGCTCGCCGAGCCCGCCGTGGTCGATGAGGACTGGGTGTCGACCTCGTAGAGATACATCGCGCCCCCCACCGGATCCGTGATCATCGTCTGAAAGTCTTCGGACCCTGGAGGGAGATTCGGCCCGGTGCCACCCGCCGAGACCTGCCTCCACGCGGACCCAGTCCATTCCACCATGTCATTGAGCGCTGGGCCGCCCGACAGATTTCCACCGAACAGCGCGATCTGGTGATTGACCGGATCGTAGGCCACCGTGGTGTTCACCCGCGGCCCAGCGTTGGTCAACCACCCCACCTTGCCTTGATCGCTCCAGTTCGCGCCCGACCAAACCCAGGTCTCGTTCTCCTCGGGCGTGTGAGACGTCGGCCATGCTGCGTTGGAGCCGTTGCTGTACACCATGACGTTGCCCGTGCCGTAGTCCGCGGCCATCTCCACTTTGAAGAAGACGAAGTAATCGACGTCGGGCGCATTCGAGCCGATCTGCGCGTCCGGATCGCTGACCTGCGTCCACGTGCCGGCGCTGCCCGAGCCAGCGCTGCTCCACGTCCAGGTATCCGCTCGCCGGCTGTGGCCCGCTAATCCGTAGCTGCCACCGAACAACACGAGCTGTTTCTTCAGCGGGTCGTAGACCATGCCCGCGTTGACGCGCACCGGCGGCACGTCGGATCCGCCGCCGTCGGAGAGCTCGGTCCACTGCGTGCCGTCCCACGCCCACAGATCGTTGTTGCTCTCGCCGCCGAACAGGATCGTCGCGCCGACCTCCGGATCGTACGCCATCGACCCGTTCGAGCGTGCGGGTGGACGAACCGACGGCGTGAGCGCGTACCAATTCGAGCCGTCGTATTCGTACATGTTGTCGGTCGGATTGTCGTTGGCATCCAGGCCACCGAACATCACGAGCCGGCGACGCACCGGATCGAACGCGATCGACGCGCCGGCCATCGCCGGCGTCGGAACGACCTGCGTCGCCGAGGTGGCCGACGACCACGCCAGCTTCTCGAGCTTGCAGTTGCTCGAGCAGCCGTCGTGGCTGATCCCGGCGCCGCCCGCGCTGCCGCCGTCGTCGCACTCTTCGCGGTTGATGAAATCGACCACGCCGTTGCCGCAGACCTGCGTCGACAGACAGTTCGCCGAGCAGCCGTCGGGCTGGCCGTCGGAGCCGGCGTCGGCCTGGTTGCCGTCGTCGCACGCCTCCCCCGGATCGAGGTAGCCGTTTCCACAGACACTCGGCACGCACACACCGCCGCGGCAGATTCCGGCGCTGCCACACGCACCGCCATCGGTCACACCGTCACACGCGGCGAGCTCGTCGCGCGAGGCGCAGACCTCGCCGGGCGAAGCCGAGCCCGCGCTCGGCGGCATGACCCTGCACACCGTATCGGGTGGGCAGACCCGGTCATCGGGGCAGCGCACCACCGTGGAGTCGACGCAGCCCACCAGCGCGATGACCATCCAGACGAGCTTCATGCGGCAAGCAGATGCGCCGCGCCAAACCGAAACCCACACTGTGGATTCGCCCCGCGAATGGCGCAGATCGCGCGTGCCCACAGGACCCGGCAATCGCACCCAGTACGGCATGGCGCCGCCGACGCTGCCGCGTCCTCCGCAGGTCACGGTCGCGACCGTGTCACCAGGCCTGCCGCCGCCGCCGGCGCCCGTCTCGTCCGCGTTCCAGGCCGGCCAGCGCATCCACCAGTACGAGCTCATTCGCGAGCTCGGCCGCGGCGGCATGGGCGAGGTGTGGGCCGCGCGCGACACCAAGCTCGGCCGGCGCGTCGCGATCAAGCTCGTGCGCACCGGCTCGCGCGTCGACGTCGACAAGTTCCTCGCCGAGGCACGCGCGACCGCGCAGTGCGATCACGAGCACATCGTCATCATCCACGCCGTCGACGAGCTCGACGGCCAGCCCTACATGGTGCTCGAGTACCTCGAGGGCGCGACGCTGCGCGCGGACATGGGGCCGCCGAACAGTGGCGTGCGAGTTTCGTCGGCGCGCACCGTCGAGGTCGGCTTGGCGGTCGCGCGCGCGCTCGCTCGCGCGCACGCGCTCGGCATCGTCCACCGCGATCTCAAGCCCGAGAACGTCTTCGTCACGAAGGCCGGCCAGATCAAGGTCCTCGATTTCGGCGTCGCCAAGGCGCTCGGCGGCGAGGGCCGCACCGACAAGACCCGCGGTCTGGCGGCGACGATGATGCCGTCGACGAACACGCAAGACGGCGCGATCACCGGAACGCTGCCGTACATGTCGCCCGAGCAGCTCGGGATGGACATCGTCGATCACCGCACGGATCTGTGGGCGCTCGGCATCATGATGTTCGAGATGCTCGCGGGCCGGCATCCGCTCGATTCGCCGAGCCCGCACATGCTGATCGCCAACGCGGGCTCGGCCGATCCGATGCCGTCGATCGCGCACTTCGTCCCCGATATCCCGCCGCAGCTCGCGCGCCTCGTCGACGCGTGCCTGGTCAAGACCAAGACCGGCCGCATCGCGCGCGCGGAGGATCTGATCGCGGCGCTCGAGCCGCTGTTGCCCGGGCGTCGCGGGCGCGCGCTCGCCGACGGCGAGAGCCCGTATCCGGGCCTCGCCGCGTTCCAGGCCACCGACGCGAACCGGTTCTTCGGCCGCGAGCGCGACATCGCGCGCATGGTCGCGCGGTTGCGCGAGCGCCCGCTCACCGCGGTGATCGGCCCGTCGGGCGTGGGCAAGTCGTCGTTCGTGCGCGCCGGCGTCGGCCCCGCGCTCGAGGCGTCCGGCGAGGCGTGGGACGTGGTCACGCTGCGCCCCGGGCGCGATCCGATCCAGGCGCTCGCGACCGTCGCGGCACGCCTGACCACGCACGGCGGCACGCAGCTCAACAACGAGCTGTCCCGCTACGACGAGCTGATGCGGCGCCTCGCGCACGAGCCGGGTTATCTCGGCACGCTCCTGCGTGCACGCGCGCTCGCGACCGGCTCGCGCATCTTGCTGTTCGTCGACCAGCTCGAAGAGCTGTACACGCTGGTGCCCGATCTCGCGACGCGCCGCGCGTTCACCGCCGCGCTCGCAGGCGTCGCCGATGACGCGACGACGCCGCTGCGCGTGGTCGTGTCGATGCGCGCCGACTTCCTCGATCGCGTCGCCGAGGATCCGCGATTCATGGACGAGCTCGGTCACGGGCTCGTGTTTCTCGCCGCGCCGACGCCCGATGGCCTGCGCGAGGCGCTCGTGCAGCCCCTCGAGATGACGCAGTACCGCTTCGAAACGCCGGCGATCGTCGACGACATGCTCGGCGTGCTCGCCCACACCGCGGGCGCCTTGCCGCTGCTCCAGTTCGCGGCGGCCAAGCTGTGGGAAGCGCGCGACCGCTCGCGTCGCGTGCTCACCGAGGACAGCTATCGCGCGATCGGCGGCATCACCGGCGCGCTCGCCAGCCACGCGGACGAGGTCGTCGTGCGGATGAACGCCGCGCAGCAGCAGCTGACGCAGCGGGTGTTCCGCCGGCTCGTCACGCCCGAGCGCACGCGCGCGATCGTCGAGCTGGCCGATCTCGAACAGCTCGCCGGTGGCGCGGAGCTGCGCCGCGTGATCGAGCAGCTGGTCGCGGCGCGGCTCGTCGTCGTGCAGACGCGCGGCGACGGTGGCGGCGGCACCGCGGAGATCGTCCACGAATCGCTGATCGAGCGCTGGCCGACGCTGCGGCGCTGGCTCGACGACGATCACGAGGACGCGGCGTTCGTGGCCGAGCTCGCGGCCGCGGCCAAGCAGTGGGAGGCGCGCGGCCGGCCGGCGGGCCTGGTGTGGCGCGGCGAGGCAGCCGACTACGCGCAGCGCTGGCTCGCGGCCAGGCCGCGGCAGCTGGCGGCGCGTGATCGCGCGTTCGTCGATGCGACGCTCGCGCTGGCCCGGCGAAGCAAGCGCCTGCGCCGCACGGCGCTGGTCGCAGCGTTCACGGTGCTCGGCGTGATCGCCGCGGGCGCGAGCGTCGCGGTCGTCTCGATTCGTAGCGCCGAGCAGGAAGCGCTCGCGGACCAGCAGGCCGCCGAACGCTCCGCCAAGGACGCGCACGCCGCGCTCGCCGAGAAGGAGCGACAAGAAAAGCTCGCCGCGGAGGCGGCGGCGCAGAAAGCAGCCGCCGAGAAGGCACGCGAGGCCGAATCGGCGCGCGCGCAGGTCGCCGAGGCGGCCAAGGCCGACGCGGACAAACAGGTCGAGGCCGATGCCGCCGAGCTCGCCGCCAAGAACCAGAAGCTCGAGGAAGCGCTCGCGGCGGCGCAGCGCGCGACCGCCGCACAGAAGGCGACGAGCGATCAGCTCGCGGCCGCCAACAAGGTGCTCCAGAAGCAGCTCGACGAAGCGGCGAAGCAGCGCAAGACGCTCAGCAAGGGCTCAGACCTGCACTGAGGTCAGAACGACCCGAAGACCGCGAGCGCGGCGCCGCCCGCGACCGGCGCGACGGTCACGTGCGCATGCTCGTCTGGATACACCGTGCGCGCGCGGTTGAGGTAGAGCAGCACGCCTCCGGTCGCGAGGGCCGCCACGCCCGCCGACATCAGGCCGATCGCGGCGATGTTCTCGGCGCTGCCCGGCGGACGTGGCGCCGTATCGCCCGTGCAACCGACGTGGCTGCACTGCGCCGCGACCTCGCGGTCGTATTCGTCCATCTCGTTCACCGCGAACGTGTGCAGGAGGCCGCCGAAACCCGCCAGCGCCGCGCCGGCGCCGAACACCAGCCATGGCTTCCACGTTGCCCAGCGGTGCACGACCTGGGCGGAGCCCGCGAGCGGGTCGAGTGTGACCTCGACGCGATCGTGCGCACCGCCGACCGAGACCACCTCGATCGTACGGGTCAGGAACCCGCGCTCGATCCCGGTCACCGCGTGATGGCCTGGCTGGACGCGGATCGCCTGCGCGCCGGGGCACGCCGCGATTGCCGGCTGGCCGTCGAGCATGACCCGCGCGCCGCCCTGCTTGCACGCGAGCTCGACCGTCGCGATCTGGTTGCCGAGCATCTTCTTGAACGCGAGCGCCTCGTCGTAGATCGCGGGCTCGAATGGCTCGGCGCCGTAGGCCAGCGCCTGGTCGAGCTGGTCCGACGCCTCGACGCTGCGATCGAGCTGGATGAGACAGCGCACGATGTTGAAGCGGATCGCGGGGTGTTCCCAGCGCGCCAGCGCACGCGTGTAGGTGTCGAGCGCCTCTTTGAACCGCTTGTCGACGAACAGCGCGTTGCCTTCGTCGACCAGTTGCTTGGCGCTCGCCTTGTCCGATTCGCTGACTTTCTCGGACCACGGGGCCGCCAAGCCCGCGGGATCGGCCGCGGCGGTCCCGGCCGCGACCACGAGCCCGAGGGCGAGCACACGCAACGATGGAACGGTCATCGCCCCACAAGGCGCTGTTCGCGGGCCAAATGTGGAATCGAAGCGAAGACGGCGCCTTTAGCCGCGTGGAGTCCCCCGTGCTGGCCGCGTGTTACCGGATCCGCGAACAGCTGGGTACGGGCGCGATGGGTGAGGTGTTCCTCGTCGAGAACCTCGCGGCGCAGCGCCTGGAAGCGCTGAAGATCCTCAAGAAGATCGAAGAGCCGAACGCCGAGCGCGAGGCGCAGGGCCGATTCAAGCGGGAAGTCCACGCGGCGAACCGCATCGCGCACGAGAACATCGTCCAGACCTACGACTACGGGATTCTGCCCGACGGTCGGATGTTCCTGTCGATGGAGTACGTGATGGGCACGTCGCTCGCGGCCCTGCTTTACCAGCGCGGTCCCCTGCCCGTCGGCATGGCGCTGGGCATCCTGGCCGAGCTGGGCGACGCGCTCCATTACGCGCACGCCGCCGGTGTGGTCCACCGCGACCTCAAGCCCGCGAACATCATCCTGGCCGACCACCCACGCGGCAAGATCGTCCGCGTCCTCGACTTCGGCATGGCGAAGATCCTGGACACCAGCTTCAAGGAGAGCGTGCTGCTCAGCCGCGACGGCATGGCGTTCGGCACCCCGGCGTACATGGCGCCCGAGCAGTGCGTTGGCAAACCGCCCGATCCGCGGTCGGACATCTACGCGCTCGGCTGCGTCGCGTTCGAGCTGTTCACGGGCGAGCCGCCGTTCCGCGGCGCGCTCGCGCCTCTGTTCGCCGCGCACATCGGCAAGCCGCCGCGCAAGCCCAGCCAGCTCGATCCCGAGCTTCCCGCCGCCATCGATGCGCTCGTGCTGCGGTGCCTCGAAAAGGCGCCCGACCAACGGTTCCAGACCGGCGGCGATCTATGCGCCGCCGCGCAGTCCGTCCCCGGATATCGCCCGCTGCGATCCTTCAACCCCCAGGTGTGACATGGCCGATTCAGTCTCGTTCGATCTCAAGCATCTCATCCGCGTCTGTCTCAACGATCCCGAGCTGCGCGCCGAGATTTTCCTCGCCATCGATCAAGGCCCGATGCCGATCCGCACGCCGTTCGCAAACGTGCGCGACGGCGGCTTGGTGTGGGCGGCGGCCGTGCGCAGCGCTCGCGAGCTGAATCCCGGCGACGCCGGCTTCATCCCGCGCGACTCGCTGGGATGGATCAACGCGCGCTTGACCGAGGTGGTGAGCTCCGACGCGTCGGCCTCGACGATGAGCGCCGACGTCGTGCTCTCTCAGCTCGGGATCGACAAGAGCACGCTGCTCAAGTGAGCTAGCGCGTCCACGGACGGTCGACGAAGTTCGCGATCACGTGGCGCGTGACGTGGCCGAGAAAGGACGTCACGAACCAGCGGCGGCCGTCGCTGCTGACCGTGATCGGGCGGTGGCCGGGCACGTCGATCGCCGTCGTCGCGAGGTCGCGGCCGGTGCGGACATCGAGGCGATGACACGCCGATGGCTCGCAGTACGCGAGCTCGTGATCGTTCACCCACGACGGCGCGCCCCACATGGCCGCGCGCTCGTACAGCGGCGCCGTCAGCAAATGGTCGGGCGGGACGATCAGCAGGCGGACCCGCGCGCCATCCGCGATCCGGACCACCCGCCAACCACCGACGGGCGCCGGGATGACGAGCCCGCGCACGCCTTCGGGCACGAGGACGCCGTCGCGGTCGATCCGCCACGCGTCCGACGTGCCGCCGCGATCGAGCTCGACGTGCCGGCCGTCCGGGCCATCGACGGCGTCGAGGATCGGCGCGCCGAGCGTCGCGATCGTGGTGATCGGCCCGCCCGTCAGCGGCATCGTCTGCAACTTCCGCGGATCGTCGGGCGCGCGAAACACGACCTCGCCGGTGCGGCTGACGAACAACGCCTGACCCACCGCGAGCGGCCGCTCGGCAAACGTTTGGAGATCGATCGCGACCATCGACGTTCCGCGTTCGGATTCTTTCGCGGCGACGAGCTCGCGATCGCCGGGCGTCGCGACGAGATGCACCAGCCGCTCGTAGCGAAACGTCTTCTGGACCGCGCCTTGCGCCGTCAGCTCGAAGAGCGGAAGCGCCGTGCGATCGCGATCGAACACCAGCGATTTGCCGTCGCGCGAGATGTCGGGTGACGCGGCATCTTCTTCGTCGGGCGTCAGCTCGTGGAGATCGCCGCCGTCGACGCCGATCTCGTACAGCGAGCTCTTGCCGTGGCGCTTCATCGCGAACACGACCGAGCGGGCGTCGGCGGCAAACGTCGCGTAATCGACCGCCACGCCCTCGGTCAGCAGGCGAGCCTCGCCGGTTCGGTCGGCGACCATCAGCGAGCCGGTCGAGCTGGGCATGCTCCCGCTCGCGGGAACGACGTAGACGAAGTGCTGGCCGCTGCGATCGCAGCGCGCGAGCGAAACGCTGGGCAACGCGACGACGTCGGTGTCGTGGCCGGCGCGATCGCGCAGCACGAGCTCCGCGCCGGTCGGGCGAGTCACCACCACCGCGAGCGCGTCGCCGCAATCGTCGGCCGCCCAGCCCTGCCCGAGATCGCTGGGCGCGGTGCCGTCGATCGGCTGGCGCAAGATCCGGCGCTCGCCACCGGCGAAGCACGAGATCAACGCGGCGCGGCCATCGCGCGTCCAGCGCGCGCCGATGCAGAACCGACCCGGCGGCGAGATCAGGCGCGGATCCGCGCCGTCGTTGCTGGCGACGTAGATGCCCCAGATGTCGCGCTTCCCGCGGTCCGAGCTGAACAGCACCGCCGTGCCGTCGGGCGACCACGACGGATCGTCGGCATTCTCGTCGTACTGCGGGAGATCGACGATCGTCGGCTTCCACGCGGCAGGCGGCTTGTGCCACACCGCGACCGAGCCGATCGTGACCAGCGCGACGGCCGCGATCGCGAGCGCGAACGGAACCGCGACCGGCCGTTCTCGTAGCAGCTCGAGGCCGCGCGAGCGCGCCGCGGGATCGGTCGCGAGCAACGCCGTGATCGCTCGCGCGAACCGGCGCGGGACGTCGCGGCGAACAGTGCGGATGTCGGGAATCGGCTCCGTCGCTCGACGTGCGGCGACCTGGGCAATCGTGCCCTCGCCGAACGGCGGGCCACCAGCCAGCATCGCGAACGCGACGCACCCGAGCGCGTAAAGATCGGAGCGCGCGTCGATCGCGCCGCCGTCGAGCTGCTCCGGCGACATATAGGCCGGCGTGCCGGACTGATCGGCCTCACCTTCGAGCTGGGCGAGCCCGAAGTCGAGGATCACGACGCGCTCGCCGTCGAGCATCACGTTGCCCGGCTTGAGATCGCGATGGACGATGCCGCGCGCGTGCGCGGCCGCGAGGCCGTCGGCGATCGCGCGAACGATCGCGAGCGCGCGCGCTGTCGTGAGCCTGCCGAGCTGCTTCGCCAGCGTATCGCCGACGATGTATTCCATCTTGACGTAGTGCTGGCCGCCGATCTCCTCGAGATCGTAGGTCCGGCACACGTTGCGGTGAGTGACCTGCTGCGCGAGCCGCACTTCTTCGCGCAGGCGCTCGCGGTCGCCGCGCACGAGCTTGAGCGCGACCTCTTCCTCGAGGATGCGATCGAACACGCGATACACCGCGCCCATCCCGCCCTTGCCGAGAAAGCCGGTCACGCAGTAGCGCTCGTCGATCTCCTGGCCGTCGTGCAGCAGGACGGACGGCCGTTGCACATCGACGGTGCCGGTCGCGAACGTCACCGATGGCGTGGAGGGCGGCACCTCGTGCGCCCGAGCATGCGTTCGGACAGGATTGCTCGCGGTCGGTGCGATGCGGTCGACGCGCAACATCGCTTTCCACTTTTCACGAGCGCGCTGGGGGCTTCAACTGAGGATAAATATGCAACCCGCAGTCGACAG
>Ga0070665_100006861_pt1 | contig 11579 bp, 11 predicted proteins | sample KBSS13metaG_FD_65862 | JGI IMG/M metagenome (GOLD analysis project Ga0070665, IMG submission 65862) | Switchgrass rhizosphere microbial communities from Kellogg Biological Station, Michigan, USA - KBS S1-3 metaG | ecosystem: Host-associated > Plants > Roots > Rhizosphere > Soil ...
TCCAGTTCCTGCAGGAGCTCGGTCTTGAGATCGGCCCGCGCGGCGACATCGGTCGCCTCGAACAGCGAAAGCAATGCGGCGTGATGGTCGGGCGGCGCGTCCTGCTCGGCAAAAAAACGCGCGCGCGCGAACAGGTCTTCGAGCCGCATCAGCGTGCGGACGCGTTCGTTCAGCGGGTGTTCGTAGCGGATCACGGCGTCAGGCTAGCGACTTGAGGCGCCATTGTGCCTAATGTTGACGCGTTTCGCGCGCCTGCATCGCAAGGTCACGATAGCGACGGTCCAGCACGCCGACTTGCGCGTGCATATCGGCCAGCGAGCCGCTGTTGTCGATGATGTCGTCTGCGCGGGCGCGCCGCGCTTCGCGGCTCTTTTGCGTCGCCATGATGGCGCGCACGGTCGCGGGCGCGAGGCCGCTGCGCGCGCCGACACGTTCCACCTGCATCTCTTCCGGACAGTCGACGACGAGCACCCGCGCGACCCGCTTGTCGAGTCCGCTCTCGATCAGCAACGGGACGACGAGGATTCCGTACGGGCCCTCCCAGCGCGAGATGATGTCGTCGATGCGCGCGGCGATCAGCGGGTGGAGCGTGCGCTCGAGACGCCCGCGGAAGGCCGCATCGGCGAACGCTCGGTCCCGGAGCCAGTCGCGGTCGAGCGTCCCGTCCGGCCGCAGGGACTGCGCTCCGAAGGCCGCGACCACGGCCTGGTGTCCGGCTGCATCGGGTTGCGACAGCGCATGCGCCACGTCGTCGGCGTCGACGGTGTCGGCACCGAGCGCAGCAAACGCGCGGGCCACCTCCGACTTGCCGCTGCCGATGCCGCCGGTCAATCCAACGACGTAGCCTCCAGGCACGCTAGTTCAGATACATCTTGACCAGCACTGGACCGAAGAAAAGCGCGATGGCGCCGGCGATGGCGAGATAGGGGCCGAAGGCCAGCGGAATGCTGTGATCGCGTCCCTTGAAGACGATCAGCAGCAGGCCGATGGTCGCGCCCACGACCGACGACAGCAGCACGATCAGAGGGAGCATCTGCCACCCCAGCCAGGCGCCCAGCGCAGCCAACAGCTTGAAGTCACCGTGCCCCATGCCCTCCTTGCCGCGGATGAGCTTGAAGAGCCAGTACACGAGCCACAGCGACAGGTAGCCGGCGATCGCGCCGATCACGGCGGTGCGGAGCGGCACGAACAGGTCGAACATGTTCGCGATGAGGCCCGCCCACAGGAGCGGCAACGTGAGGTCGTCGGGCAGGAGTTGCGTGTCGAAATCGATGAACGTAAGCGCAAGGAGGATCCACAGCATCACGCAGGCAGCGAGCCCCTGCCATGTGGCCCCGAATTTCCAGATGGCCCCCGCCGCGAGGAGCGCGCCCAGCAACTCGACCAGCGGATATCGCGCCGAGATGGGCGCCTTGCAAGACCGACACTTGCCGCCCAGCACCAGCCAGGAGACGACCGGCACGTTCTCGATGGCCGTGATGGGATGTCCGCACGCCGGACACTGCGAGCGCGGCACCACCAGGTTGTAGGCCGGCTGCGGCGAAGCGGGTTCGCCGCGAAGGTCCGCGCATTCGGCCGCCCATCCGCGCTCCAGCATTTTCGGGAGCCGATGGATCACCACGTTGAGGAAACTGCCGATGCAAAGGCCGATCAGGGCGGCGACGCCCGCGGCGACATAGAGATTGGAGGCGATGAGCGCGGTCATGGCAACGGGAGAAGCGCTTGCGCGGCCAGCGGACGGCCGTCGCAACCGCCGCCCGCATGCGGAACGACAGGACGCCTGCCTGCGTCCGCCGCGGCACGCACGATCGACACCGTAAGCGCGATCAGATGACGGCGCCGAGCTTGAATATCGGGAGGTACATCGCGACGACGAGGCCGCCGATCACGACACCCAGGAACACGATGATCACGGGCTCGAGGAGGCTCGACAGCGCCGCGACCGCATCGTCGACCTCGCGCTCGTAGAAATCGGCGACCTTGCCCAGCATGTTGTCGAGCGAACCGGATTCCTCGCCGATCTGCGTCATCTGCAGGACCATCGACGGGAAGAGCCGCGTATTGGACATGGAATTGGTCAGGCTGGATCCGGTGCTGACCTCGGTCTGGATTCGCTTTGTCGCCTGGGCGTAGACGATGTTGCCCGCGGCGCCCCCGACGGCATCGAGCGATTCGACCAGCGGCACGCCCGCCGCGAACATCGTCTGCAGCGTGCGGGTCCACCGGGCGATGGTTGCCTTCTCGATGATCTGGCCCACCACGGGCAGCTTGAGAAGCACCCGGTCGACGGTGTAGCGCACGGTTTCGGACCGCTTGAACATGACGCCGATGCCCACGACCGCGCCGGCGATCGCCACCGCCATCAGCCACCACCATTTGACGAAGAAATCGGAGATCGCGATCACGACTAAAGTCGGGAATGGCAACTCGGCGCCGAAGTTCTTGAACACGTCCTTGAACGACGGAATGACGAACACCATGATCACCCACATCACGATGATCGCAACAACGATCACCGAGCACGGGTAGAACAGCGCCGACTTGATCTTGCCCTTGATCGCGAGGATCTTTTCCTTGTAGGTTGCGAGCCGGTCGAGCACGGCGTCCAGCATGCCGGCGGATTCGCCCGCGCCCACGAGATTGCAATACAGCGCGTCGAAGTGCCCAGGATGCTCGCGGAACGCCTGCGAGAGGGAGGATCCCGTTTCGACCTTGTTCTTGATGTCCATCATCAGGCGCGAGAAGCGGGCGTTGCCGTGGCCGCGGGCCACGATGTCGAACGCCTGCAGCAGCGGCACGCCGGCCTTCAGCATCGTCGCCAGCTGGCGGGTGAAGAACGTGATGTCCTTTTCGGAGATCTTGCGGCCGCCGCGAAACGTCTGCTTCTTGATCTTGATGACGCGGATGCCCTGGCGGCGAAGGCTGGTCGTCACAACCGTTTCTGACGCACCCTTGGTTTCGCCGCGCGTCGGCTTGTTGTTGCGGTCGGTGCCTTCCCAAATGAATATCGATTCCTTGACGCGGGTGTCGGGACGGCGGGGAGCGATTGCGGTGGCCATGAGGCGATCCTTCAGCGTGGGATCTACAGCGATACTAGTCGTTGGTGCAGGCCTCGATTTCCTCGAGGGATGTCAAGCCGTTCTTAACTTTCAGCAGGCCGGATTGGCGGAGCGTACGAACGCCTTCCTTGGCCGCCTGATGCGCGATGTCGATCGCATTGCCGTTGCGCATGATGAGCTGGCGCATGTCGTCGGAAATCGGCATCACTTCGTAGATACCCACGCGGCCCTTGTAGCCCGTACCCTTGCAGTGCTGGCAGCCGATCGGCATGTACGGCTGCCAGCTGCCATCGAGATGCGCTTCGGTGAATCCGGCGCGGAGCAGCGCCTCCGGCGGAATGTCCGCGGGCTTCTTGCATTGTGCACACAGCCGCCGTGCCAGGCGCTGCGCCGTGATCAGAATCACCGACGACGCGACGTTGAAGGGCGCCACACCCATGTTCAGGAGGCGCGTGAGCGTCGTCGGCGCGTCGTTCGTGTGCACGGACGACAGCACCAGGTGACCCGTTTGCGCAGCCTTGATCGCAATGTCGGCGGTCTCCAGGTCCCGGATTTCGCCAACCATGATGATGTCCGGATCCTGCCGCAGGAACGATCGTAGCGCGCCCGCGAAGGTCAGGCCGGCTTTTTCGTTCACGTTGACCTGGTTGACCCCGGCGAGCTGGATTTCAGCCGGGTCCTCGGCGGTCGAGATGTTGATGCCGGGCTGGTTCAGGATGTTGAGGCAGCTGTATAGCGACACCGTCTTGCCGGAGCCCGTCGGTCCCGTCACGAGAATCATCCCGTACGGCCGGCCGATGGCGTGCAGAATCGATTCCTGCTGGTCCGGTTCGTAGCCCAGCGCCTCGATCCCGAGCTTGATGTTTCCGATATCGAGAATCCGCAGCACGATCTTCTCGCCCCAGAGCGTGGGCAGCGACGAGACCCGGAAGTCGATGGCGCGCGTCTTGGAGAGCACGAGCTTCATGCGCCCGTCCTGCGGCACGCGCCGCTCGGCGATGTCGAGCTTCGAGATGACCTTGATCCGCGACGCGACCTTGTCCTTGATCGCCAGCGGCGGCTGCGCGACCTCCATCAGAACGCCGTCGATGCGGTAACGGATGCGAAAAAACTTTTCGTAGGGCTCGAAATGGATGTCGGACGCCCCGGCGGAAATCGCGTCCAGCATCACCTTCTGGATGTACTTGACGACCGGCGCGTCCTCGACCTCGCTGTCGTCCTCAACCGAGGAGGTCGGCTGGCCGCCTTCCTCGAGCGAGACCTGGATGTCTTCCAGCGAGGCGATCTCGGCAAGCGTCGTTCCCATGGACTCGACGACCTTGGCGATCGCCTGCCCGAGCTTGTCGTCCTCGACGACGATCGGCTCGACGGGCAGATTGGTCTTGAACCGGACTTCTTCCAGCGCCTGCAGGTTGGCGGGATCGGAAATCGCGACGAACAGCCGGTTGCCGCGCTTGTAAAGCGGCAGCACCCGCCGCGTTTGGGCGATCTTGACGTCGAAATAGGCCTTGTCGACCTGGTCCGTATCGAAAGCGCTCAGGTCCAGCAAAGGGACGCCGAAAGCCCGCGAGCCGAAGACCGCGAGCTGAGGTGGCGTCATCCGCTTGCCCGCGAGCACCTGCTCGACAAAAGTGACGTTCGAGGTCTGGGCCTGCGACTGGAGCAGCTCGGCGTCGTGCTCCGACATGACACCATGCTGCGCCAGGGCACGCGCGAGCCCGCTGATGTTACGCGTTGCGGCATGGGTGGCCATCCTAGATCGTCGTCCTCTCTCGTTGTAGCGGTTGCCCGGTTCAGGAAACCAGGCGTGCTTTCAGACGGATACGTGCCGGTAGCCCGCCCTGGATGCGGTGGATCGTACGCAGGCAGGCAATCGGCGTTGAGAAAAAGCAATTATTGTGCCCCGTACGTTTGATCAATCACCTCCGGGAGTTATTCCATTCGCATGAAACTTAGCTTGAAGATGATGCCCGCTCGATTTGGGTTTGTAAAGGCGCGCTCGCGCGACCCACAGGGGGCAAAAGGCGCACGACTTTGACCGCACGATCGACCGTCTGGAGGATCTCCATCCCTTGGCCTGCAATCCGGAAACTGGTGCCCGCGACCGGAATGTCGCCCAAATGCTCGACGATCAGGCCATTGAGCGTTTTTGGGCCGTCGATAGGCAACTGCGTGCCGAGGCGTCGGTTGAGCGCCCGCAGCTGGGCCATGCCGTCGACGATCACACTGCCGTCCGGCTCGCGACGGAAGCTCTCGGTGCCCCCCGGCGCCTGCGTCGTGAACTCGCCGATGATCTCCTCCACGATATCCTCGATCGTCACCAGCCCCTGCAGCTCGCCGTACTCATCCACGACGAGCCCAAGACGCTGCCGGTCGGCCTGGAATTGCTGGAGCTGGGTCAGAAGCGGCGTCCCCGCAGGAACGAAATAGGGAGGACGAAGCAAGGGCCTCAGGCGATCGGCGTCGATTTCGCCAACCTGTTGCAGATGCACAACACTTTTGAGAGGCAGGACGCCGACGATGTTGTCGAGCGACTCGTCGTACACCGGCAGCCGCGAGTGATAGGACGTGGCGAGCTGCTGACGGAGGAGGGCAGGCTTGGCCGCGAGATCCAGCGCGTGGATCTGGTTGCGCGGCGTCATGACGTCGTCGACGGAAATGGCTTCGAGATCCAGCAGGTTCGCGAGCATCGTCCGGTGCTTGCTGCGAAAGTAGTGGCTGCCCTCCAGCACCAGCGTGCGAAGCTCCTCCTGCGACAGGTTGGTGCCGGATTCGCTGGGCGTCTTGATGCGGAACAGCCGTAGCAGGCCTTGGACGAACAGGTTGACGAACGAGACGATCCACACGAACGGCGGTCGCAGCAGCGGCGCCAGGATGTAGGCCGCGATGGGCGCGATGCGGTCGGCGTGCGCCGCGCCGATCACTTTCGGCGTGATCTCGGAAAAGACGAGGATCAGGAACGTGATGGCGACCGTGCCGATGGCGAGCACGAGCTTGCCCTCGCCGAAAAGGCGGCTCGTGATCACGGCGGTCAGCGTGGCTGCCGCGGCGTTGATCAGGTTGTTGCCGAGCAGGATGATGCCGAGCAGCCGGTCGGTGCGTTCAAGCAGCGCGAGCGCGAGCTTGGCGCCGCGATTTCCACGCTGGGCGCGGTGTTTCAGGCGATAGCGGTTGCAGGCCATCATGGCCGTCTCCGCGACCGAGAAGAATCCGCCGCCAATCAGCAATACGCAAAGCGCAATGCCGAGCGCTTCGAAGGAGATGTCGTCCAAGAGTTGGGGGGTGTGGGCGTGGGCGGGCCGAGTATTGGTGCCGCGTCCGGCACTGTCAATTAGGCCGAATTACCGATGCAGGAGCACTTCGGTCACGAATTTGCTGCCAAGGTAGCCCAGCACGAGCATCAGCGTTCCGGCGAGAATCCACTTGAGCGCGGTGCGCCCACGCCATCCGTAGCGCGCGCGACCGAAGAGCAGCGTCGCGAAAACGAGCCAGCCCGCCACGGAAAAGACGTTCTTGTGGGTGAAGGTCACCGGCTTGCCGAAGAGCTGCTCGGAAAAAATGAAGCCGCTCGCGAGCGCCAGCGTGAGAAGCGCGAAGCCGGCGCCAATCAGCCGGAACAGATAGCGCTCGAGCGTCAGAAGGGGGGGAGTGGGGCCGCCGGTGGTGGCGAGTCCGCCTCGCACCTGGCGCTCCACGCCCGTCAGCATCACCGCCTGCAATGCGGCGACGACGAAGAGCGCGTACGCGATCAGCGCCACTGCGATGTGCACGGTAGCCCATGGCGCGTCGGCGTAGGGAAAGCGATGCGGACTGGTGGCGAGCAGCGGCAGGAGCACCGCGACGGCGGCCATCGGCAGGATCACGCCCGACACGCGCGGCAGCAACCTAAGCAGTCCCGACGCCCACGCGATCAGCGCCGCCAGCCCGGCGACGAGCGACAGCGCATGCGTGAACGAGAGATCGACGCCCTCGGGTGCGAAGATCGCGCGCACCAGCAGGACGGCATGCAGGGCGAGTGCGATCGGCAGAACTGCGACGATCCAGGAGGAACGAGTTGGGACGTCGCCGCTGCGCGGCCAGCGCGCCCACGCCGCGACGGCATAGAGGGCGGCGACGGCAACGTACAGTAAAATCATCGATTCGAAGCGACGCGGAACGTGCGCGCAACCTTTCATTTTACATGCCGGCCGTGACGATTCTCGTTGCCGGCTACCGGAACCACGATGCTCGACAACCTCACCCAACGCCTTTCGCGAATGGTCAAGACGCTGCGCGGCGAAGCGCGGCTCACCGACGAAAACATCCAGGATGCGCTGCGCGAAGTGCGTCTCGCGCTTCTCGAAGCGGACGTGGCATTGCCGGTCGTCAAGGAATTCATCGCCTCGATTCGAGAAAAAGCGCAGGGCGAGGAGGTCGTGGGCTCACTGACGCCGGGTCAGGCGCTGATCGGCATCGTGCAGCGCGAGCTGACCGCTTTGATGGGCGGCGGCGCCGTGCCGCTCGATTTCGCAACGCAGCCGCCCGCCGTGATCCTGCTCGCGGGGCTGCAGGGTGCAGGCAAGACGACCACGGCCGGGAAACTCGCGAGGCTCCTCAAAGCCGAACAGAAAAAGAAGGTGCTGGTCGTCTCGGCCGACGTCTATCGCCCGGCGGCGATCGAGCAACTGAAGGCGCTGGCCGCGCAGACCGGCGTCGACTTCTTTGCTTCCACGCCCGACCAGAAGCCCGTGGCGATTGCCGAATCGGCGCTCGACTGGGCTCGGCGCCACTACCACGACGTGCTGATCGTGGATACCGCGGGACGGTTGTCGATCGACGAGTCGATGATGCAGGAGATCGCGGCGCTCCACGCCGCAGTGAAGCCGATCGAGACGCTCTTCGTCGTCGATGCCATGCAGGGCCAGGACGCCGTCAATACCGCGCGCGCCTTTCGCGACGCACTGCCCTTGACGGGCGTGATCCTCACCAAGCTCGACGGCGACTCGCGGGGCGGCGCCGCGCTGTCCGTGCGCCACGTCACGGGTGCGCCGATCAAGTTCGTCGGCGTGGCCGAAAAGATCGACGGGCTCGAGACGTTCCACCCGGATCGCATGGCCTCCCGGATTCTCGGCATGGGCGACGTGCTCTCGCTGATCGAGGAGGCGCATCGCACCGTCGACGTCGCGGAGGCGAAAAAGCTGGCCAAGAAGGTCAAGTCCGGCAAGGGCTTCGACCTGGACGACTACAAGGCGCAGTTCGGCCAGATGCGCAAGATGGGTGGGCTGCAAGGGATGCTCGACAAGCTGCCCGCGGAACTCGCACGCGCCGCCCAGACGACATCGGTGGACGAGCGCAAGATCGCGCGGATCGAGGGCATCATCAACTCGATGACCCGCCTGGAACGGGTCAAGCCGGAGCTCATCAAGGCATCGCGCAAGCGCCGGATCGCGACCGGCGCGGGGGTCTCCGTCCAGGAGGTCAATCAGCTCCTGAACCAGTTCGAGCAGACCCAGAAAATGATGAAAATGGTCGCCAAGGGCGGCATGCAGAAGCTGATGCGCGGCATGAAGGGCATGCTGCCGGGCGTGCGGTAGCCCGCGGGGCAGATTTGGGTTAAAATGCAAGGCTTTTCCTTTTGCCGGAATCGGACAATCTCATGGTCGTTATCAGACTCGCCCGGGGCGGAGCCAAGAAGCGCCCGTTCTACAACGTCGTAGTCGCCGACTCGCGCGACCGTCGCGACGGTCGCTTCATCGAGCGCGTGGGGTTCTACAACCCTGTCGCCTCGGCCAAGGAAGAAGGCCTCCGCATCGCGCAGGATCGCGTTGCCTATTGGACGGATCACGGAGCCAGGATGTCGGAAACCGTGGCGATGCTCGTGAAGCGCGCCGGGAAGGCGCCGGCGGCAACCGCGCCGGCCGCGGCGACGCCCGCCGCAGCGGCCACGCAAGACGCAGCGGCTGCCTGACCGGGCCCGCGACAGGCTTGGAGCACGTCGTCATGGGTCGCATTGCCGGCCCGTACGGGGTGCATGGCGCGGTCCGCGTGGTTCCCTGGTCGGACGATCCGGCGACGCTTCTCCAACATGCCGTCTGGGCCCTGCGCGATCCACGTGTGGACGGCGCGTGGCGTGACACCCAGGTCGTTCGCGCGCGCATGCACGTGGCCGCCATCGTGGCCGAGTTGGACGGCGTGACGTCGCGCGAAACCGCCGCGGCGTTGCGGGGGCAGGAAGTCGGGCTTCCCAAGGAAACGCTGCCGCCGCCGGGGAAAGACGAGTATTACTGGTCCGATCTCGAAGGACTCGAGGTCGTGAACCGTCAGGGTGTCATGATGGGGCGTGTGGCCGGCGTCGCGGGCAACGGCGCACATCCCATCCTGCGCGTGGCAGGCGACGGCGAAGCGAAGGAACGGCTGATTCCATTCGTCGCCGCCTATGTCGACCGCGTCGACGTGCCGGGTGGACGGATCGAAGTGGACTGGGAGCTGGACTATTAGCGATAGCAGGATACGGGAACGGCCGCATGCGAATCGACGTCGTGACGTTGTTCCCGGAGATGGTCGCGCACGCCGTCGGGTTCGGCGTCACCGGGCGCGCGCACGAGCGCGGACTGTGGCAGCTCGGAGTTTGGAACCCGCGCGATTTCGCACGCGACAATCATCGGACAGTCGACGACCGTCCCTACGGCGGCGGTCCCGGCATGGTCATGCTGCCCGGCCCGCTCTCCGAAGCGATCGCGGCCGTCCGCAAGGCGCACGCGGACGCGGGTACCACGCGGTCGTGGGTCGTGCACCTGACGCCCGCCGGAGCGCCGCTTACACATGGGCGGGTCGTCGAGCTGTCGCGCGACGCCAACGCCGGCTACGTGTTGATCGCCGGGCGTTACGAAGGGATCGACGAGCGCCTGGTGGCGCGTGAGGTGGACGAGGAGATTGCGATCGGCGACTTCGTCGTGTCGGGCGGGGAGCTGCCGGCCCTGATGCTGATCGATGCGATCGCGCGGCAATTGCCGGGCGCGCTGAACGGGGCGGAGTCGGCGGCGCAAGAATCGTTCGTCGACGGGCTGCTCGATTGTCCGCATTACACGCGGCCCGAAACGTACGATGGCATGGCGGTCCCGCCGGTGCTGCTGTCGGGCAACCATGCGGAGATTGCGCGGTGGCGAGGGATGCAGGCGCTGCGGCGAACGTGGGAGCGGCGGCCGGAGTTGCTCGCGTCTGCCACGCTTACCCGCGAGCAGCGGGAGTGGCTGGCGGAGGCGCGGAAGGCTGCTGAAAACGGATAGCGATAGAGGGGCGCGGCGGAACGACGTCCCGAGGAGCAGGAGCAGGTCCAGAAGAACAGGCAATCGAATTCCAGCCGGCTGAACGTTCGTTCGGCTCTGCCGGATATGAGCGCTCAAAACTACGAACCGCGCATCAGGGGGCGCCCTGCGCTGCGCGTCAATGGCCTTACGGGCCCGTCACTTGGAGTCAACGCCATGAACGTGATCGAAATGCTGGAAAAGGAAGAAATCGCGCGTCTCAACAAGACCATCCCGGAATTCGCGCCCGGCGACACCGTCATCGTCAACGTCAACGTCGTCGAAGGCGAGCGCAAGCGCGTGCAGGCTTACGAGGGCGTCGTCATCGCCAAGCGCAACCGCGGGCTCAACTCCGCGTTCACGGTCCGCAAGATTTCGAGCGGGGAAGGCGTCGAGCGGACGTTCCAGACCTATTCGCCGCTGATCGCCTCGATCGAGGTGAAGCGCCGCGGCGACGTGCGCCGCGCGAAGCTCTATTACCTCCGTGGCCGCTCCGGCAAGTCCGCGCGGATCCGCGAGAAGCTCGCCACGCGGGAAACGCCGAAGGCGCAATAAGGCGCCGCGGCATTGTCTGCCCATTTTGCGGCCCCTCCGACGGGCCGCTTTTCATTGGGAAATCGCCCAGGCTCGACCCTGCCGGGCCGCGCCGGACGCGGCCCGGATCTTGCTTTCCCTAAGTTGTCCGTGCGCGGCAACAGCGGGCGATTGTCCGAGGGATTGCGGTTTTTGGATGGGGTCGAATGAAGGCAACGCTCTACGAGGCGCTGGGAATTCAGGCAAGCTCCTCCGATGAGGAGGTGCGTGCCGCGCTACGACGGCTGATCCGGAAGTATTACGCCAAGACGCGCGACGGACAGGGAAACGTCGAAGAGGCCCTGCGCTTCATCAATCATGCCAGCCGCATACTCGGTGACTCCGAGCGGAGGCAGCGCTACGACGATGAGCTCGCGCTGTCCGCAGGGACGGCCGAACAGAGGGTCGCGAATGTCGTCATCAATGCGGTGGCGATCTCGGGCGAACAGACCGATGTCCACAGCGAGCCGCAGCCCGGCGCGCCCCATCTGGAGGACTTCCTCGATACCAAGGTCGACCGCAAGGGCGCCGAGCTCAACCTGCTGCACCACCCGGGGCTGACCGAGCGCGTCGTCACCTCCATCAGCTCGCCTGTCGCCACGGTGGGACTGTGCGTGCTCTTTGGCGCCTTCATCGCCGCCGCCCTCGTGTTCGTCACGCCGTC
>Ga0070665_100006863_pt1 | contig 11578 bp, 7 predicted proteins | sample KBSS13metaG_FD_65862 | JGI IMG/M metagenome (GOLD analysis project Ga0070665, IMG submission 65862) | Switchgrass rhizosphere microbial communities from Kellogg Biological Station, Michigan, USA - KBS S1-3 metaG | ecosystem: Host-associated > Plants > Roots > Rhizosphere > Soil ...
TACCCACAGGCGATTCGGGACCTGGCGGAGACTTTCTGCTCCTCCACAACGCGCTCGCAGGCGGCAGGGGCGCCGCTGGCTACACCGGACGCCTTGATGCTGATGGCGAACAGGCACCAAGTCGACGCGAAGCTGTTGCACGCGGCGATCGGGGAGTACGCGCAGATCGACGCGGCCATGCACCGCGAGGCCCTGCGAAAACTACCTCATAGATCGACGCCAAGCGCTTCACCCGCACCTTCGCGGCGTTGGCGATGGTGGCCGTGGCGCTGATGACCGGCAGCACATGGGCAGACGCCGCCGGGTAGTGCCGTAACCGCGCAGGTATGCGCGTGATCCACCTAGCCGCGACTGATCAAAAACGTTGCCAACGCAATCACAATCACGCCTGCTGCGATCACCAGATTCCTGCGCCAGCCCGCGCGGTTTCGTTCTTCCTGTTGCCGCTGAAAATCCGATCCCAGTCCGTGGAAGGAAGTGCGCCCTCTGTCGTCGTCATCGTCATCGTGGCTCGCCTCGCGCCTTCTCACCGGGACACCATCGAAGCGAGAGAGAGGATCAGGGCGAACATCAGTCCGACAACGAGGGCGACTTCCTTCCAGATCCCCTCGCGCTTGGCTCTGGCGCCGGACAGGGCCCGATAGGCCGTATGAAGTTCCGCCCCTTTGGTCTGGCGTTCGTGCCACCAGTCGGTCTTGGGAATGGGTTCGTATTGCATGTAAGCATTATGGTTACATGTAGTACCAAATACCTCCCGGCTGATCGATTCCCGGCTGGTCGCGGAACGATGTCACGCACGGGTGTTGCGCCCCCTCACGGCGATGCGCTCGCGGCAAAAAGCAACCGCTCATCTGTATTGTTGGGGGGTGGGCCGTGCGTCGTCTACGTGCACGCCGCCACATCAAGGGCGGCGGGATGATCAGGCCTTCCAAGACCGGCACCGGCTACCGGGAGCAAATGCGGCAAGCGCGGTGAGTGCTGCCCGTTGGGACGATCTGCCTGGCAGGCTGCCCCCTTTTCGACACGGAGTGAAGACCGCGGCGCCTATGCGGGCTCTACGTCGCTATCCCGTCCCGGGTCACCTACCTTTCGCGCTCGGCCAAGTACCCTTGCACCTTATCCGCCAAAGTTCCCACGCTTCCATGGCCACCACCAAATCTGCATCGGTGCAATCAGGCTCCCGCGCCCAGCCGGGGGGTGCATAACCTGATTGCGCGCAAGCTGGCTGGTCAACCACGACCGCTCCTGCCGCCTGCGCGCCTCAGTCGGGATGTCCAGGTGAAGTCCGCGTCTGGGAAGGCGCGCCTCCCCCTGCGTCTTCGCAGTGGCCGTCCGCACTTCGATCGTGAAAAAATGCCTACGCGGATGTCGTCTCGAGTGCAAGCAGAACAAAGTTACGCACTGCGCGCTGCCTGAATGTTCAGCAGTCAGTTCGCGACCCAGCAGCGGCGAGGCTTGCGCACATCTGCGCCCGGGTTATCCACAAAGTTATCCCACGGTGATGCGCACAACTTTCGGGTGCTGCTGCTTGTTTCCTCGCACATCGTCACCCGGCTGTTCAGCCCATCGGGGCGGATTGCCAAGCACGCACTCCACGCCACCACATGTGGGGCGCCTCCGGTGTGCGCGGCCCCAGGGCGATTCGCGCCACAGCCCGTTTTATCGGCGCTGGCTCTGCCATGCGGTGGCCAACGTAAGCCATTCCGGCAGGCAGTCAACGGCCGCCATCGCCGGCAAGTCGCCCTTGAATTTTGCCAACCGCTCGATCACCGAAGTAGCGCTCTTCACGCCGAAGTTCGCAGGAACTGACACCCTGAACCCAGAGGCGCGAAATTTTCGGATGGCGGTCACGACTGCGCAAATCCTCGTCCTCGAGAGTTGCAACGATGACGCCGCCGGCCGTGTTCGGCTGCCGGCGTTGCGTCAGTGAACGCCTTCCATGCTGCGTCGCGAAATCGAATCGAACAGCGGCGCGGTGCGCTGCACCCGGCGCACGACATCCCGCGCGATGAGGTAGGCCTGCGTTTGCCGCTCAGGCATGCAAGCAAACGCACCTTGGCGGGTCACGGAGCTACGCGCCGCGCGCGCACTGCTCGAAGAGGCACTCCTGGAAGATGAATCCATGATCTGACTCCTTGATGGGGTCGGCGAGCATTCGCCTCGCAGATGCGGCAGAAATGGTAAGAACAGGGCGCTTGAATTTCAAGGCCCGACGGTGATTGCACCAACGCCGGCGACCATCAAGGTCAGGGGCATCAGAAGCAGCCGTGAATCCGGGACATCGGTGCCGGTCCAACGACCTCACGCCGGCCGACCACGCGTCAGCGCGCGTTCACAAGCGTGCAATCGTTCCGCCTCCCATCCTGCAACGAATACCTTCGTGTGATTGCAGCAGCAGCGCCCTCTTCGTATTCTGATCACAACTCGCAAGACTCCGCGGGCACGCCAAAGCGTGCTGCATCAACCGGCCCTTCTTTCATGTACAGAACCTGCGCACTCGTAGTAGCCCTTTCGCTGTCAGCCGGTCTGGTGGCCGCCTTCGGCTGGTGGATCCTCCTGGTCACCGCCGGTCTTTCGCTGCTCACGATCGTTTTTTCCACGGAGTCCGGGGACGCCTCGGTTGAGCCGGCATTCCCGGCCGGAACGCAGCCTGCCGCCCTGTAGCGCGGACGCCGTCGCGAGAGCACCCCTGTGGGGTTGGCAGCCGCCAGGCGGCCCACTGCTTTGGGCGACATCGCTCCGGCCGAATGAATCGCGGCGGGGAGGAGCGCTCAGTTCAACCGACCCCGTTCCAGTCACACGCCTCCGGCGCGTTGCGCGCTGAAGTGCCGCAGCGCGGATAGCCAGCCACTGCAGGCGCCGATGTCTTTACCGGGGTCCGTGCCGTTCACGTGCTCGTTTGGGGGGTCTCGAACGCGTTGCGGCGGGTTGGCGTGCGCCGGCCCGTCCGGTCTGGACTGATCAGCCCGATGTCGACGGACTGCGAGCCAGGATTCGCAGTGTCCGGGCCCCTGCCTGACAGCGGTTCCAGACCCGCCGCCTCGAGCCAGCCACCGCCACCGCGTATTCGAGGTGACACTCGAGGCCTCGCATCAGGACCACAGATGACCAAGACCCCGGAGATGGACCGCCTCGCCGCCGTGCAGGAACTGTTGGCAGTGGCCGGCGACGTGGGACGCCAGGCCGCCAGCCTGTGCGTCGAGGTACCCGCCGACCAGAGCACTACGGCCTTGGCCGGCGTGATGGTGCTTGGCGAGCTGCTGCGCAACATAGGCAGTGTGAGCTTCGCACTGACCAACTGGGTCGATGACGAGGATGGACAGGCCATCTTTCTCATCGGCGCGCTGCGCGGAACGCTGATGCAGTACCGCCGAATTACCCTGCCGACGATGCCGGGCGTGCCATCCATCGAGGAGTGGCTCAAGGCGAACCACGTCGACGTCGATCGCCTCGCGACCGCCCTGGATGCACTGGCAGCCACCCGGCTGGTGCGCTGACGCGCTCTCGGGCTGGGTTGTCGCCAGCCGTACAACGCGCCTGCGCTGACAACCACCGTTTTGGGTGGGGACGGCGCGGCCGGCCCTACCAGAAGCGCCAGAACGAACGCCGCTGCGGCGCGCTGCGTTCGAGCGTGCCGCATATCGTTGTCTCGTCGCACAGCCGGCGCGCCCGTTCCGCCTGGTGGCCTTGCGCTGTGTCTCGCGCACCGGGCTGTCCCCCGACGGTGCACTGCAAACAACAACGCGGCAGCAGCTGGGCGTCTTTCGATGGGTCCGGTGAGGTCATCGTGCATTGTCTGCAGGTCAGTCACCCGGGAGCGTGACGCTTCGCACGCCCGGGCGGCTGGAAGCGGCGCGTTCGCCCGAAACGCGCAATCGTGCCGCCTCCCGACGCAGCGCCCCGCAGCGTTCGAGAAGGGCATCACCGCCGCCCCGGTGGTCGGCACGGCGCGGGGGCGCGCCGTGCGAATGTTGTCCCCCCGCGGGTGCTGGCGCACGCCAGCGTGCCGGTTGCGCTTGGGCCTGATGCGAGCACGGTCTCGGGCGCTTTGGCATGGCACTGCGCACGGTGGCGTTCGAGCCAGGATCCGCAGCGTCAGGAAAGCACCGATGCTTTTCCGGTCATTGCGCAATAGCCTGAGCCGGCCCGCTCCGGGGAGGTCACGATGCCGGCGTCGAGTGTCAAGGAAACCGTGCTGGGAAAGGCCGGCCTCGCCGTACTGCGGTACCTGGCGCGGTGTCGGCCGCTGCAGGAGCGCTACAGGGTGGCCGGTGAAACGTTGCAGATGGGTACACGGTGCTCACTGGCGCCGGAACAGCTGCCCGTGACAACCCGCGCGAAGGGTGGGGCCGGCTTTGGGGTCGTTGGACGTCGGAGGCCAGTTGCAGCCCTTTCAACGACACTCGCAGGCCACCGCCTGGGGCCGGCGACATGGACCGTCATTGTTCGGAGAATCATGAAATGCAGGACCTTGCGATGCGGTGTGAAGCATGAACTTTCACTGGAGCATGGCCATCCTGCCCGCGCTGATGCTGTGTTGGGTGGCGGTCCGGCTGGCGCAACGTCGGCTTGGCGCCAGGCAACGCATCACAGCGGCGCGCGTTCGGTCGGGCTACGTGCCGTTCGAAATTCCCAGCGTCCGCGAGGACCCTGACGACTCTCCGGAGACCGTGCCCGAAACACCGGGTCGCCACCGCCACGACCGGCTTGCGGTGGACGAACAGCCGCGCATTCAGATCCGTTACCTCGATGTGACCGGCAAGATGAAGGATCGCTCGATCCAGGTCGAGCATCTCGACGTCAAGAAGCGCAGCATCCTGACGCGAGCCGATGCAATGAATGAAGCGCGGGTCATCCCGCTTGAAGTGATCCGGGAGGCACGCAACGTCGAGACCGGGCGGCGCTTTGACATTGAACTGTGGGTCAAGGCCGTGCAAGTGGCGCGACATCGGCGCGCCAGTCTTCGAAACGACTTCGACGAATCCCAGTTCATCTGAAATGACGCGGCCAGCCGGGCCCTGGAGAACCGAGGTTCATGGACGGGAAGCGGCCGTCTGCCGGCGGGCGACGGAGCGCGTCTGCGACAGCGGGTCCGGGGCGCTCCTGCCCACGGGCATCGGGCGGTAGTTCTTGGGCTTGACGGTGCCGGAGTTTCCCGTCGGGGACGAGGCCCGGTCCCAGCGCCGATCGCAAGACCAGAGGGGGCCGACGGGATCGGCGGATCTACGACAGATCCAACCGGCTGGCGCTGTGCTGCCCGCACCCGCGACCGGCCTGGGCCTTGAGCCGGCGCGGCGGTCACAGGGTGGCCGTCACTGCACCGGCGAGCCTTCGGCCAGGCAGAGCGAAACCCGCAGGCGGGTCTTGTCCGATTCGATGTCAAAGTGCACGTCCGGGTGTTGTGCCCGGTAGCGTGCCAGCGCTGTCAAAGGCGTGTTCTTCTTGGGCAGCCAGGTCACCACGGCCTGCCCGAGCCGGGCATCCCGCACGGCGTCGTCGAGACGAAACAGGATCAGCCGCCTGAAATTGCGCGCGTCGGAGGCGTCGGCGATTTGCGGCAGGCTCAGCGGGGTGAGCGCATCGGCGTTGGACAGTGGGGTCATACCAACCTATCGGCAGATGCCCTCGGAAGTAAAGCCTGATTTTCATGGTCCGCAGCGTCACTCCCCCGACGGCGTCGTTGGCCCACCGATGGCGGCGACACATGCCACGGGCCTGCTGCGCAGGGGTCAGCTGGCGATGTCTTCCGAAACCGCGGCGACGGCCATGCGGTTGCGCCCCTCGCTCTTGGCTGCGTACAAGGCAGTGTCCGCCCGTGCGAGGAGGCTCTTCAGGTCCTCGTCGTCCCCGTGGTACATGGCAAAGCCGATGCTGGTGGTTACGGGGATGACCTTGCCCGGCACCTGGAACGGAGCGCCCATCGACAGCAGGATTTTGGCGGCGACGCCTTGCGCGTCCAGGTAGCTGGTGATGCCTTCGAGCAGGATCACGAACTCGTCGCCGGCGTAGCGCGCGGCCATGTCAGTCTCGCGCACGCTCAGCGAAAGCCGCTGTGCGAACTCCTGCAGGACGGCGTCCCCGGCCGCATGTCCGAGTGAATCGTTGATGGCTTTGAAGCGGTCCAGGTCCAGATACATCACACCGATCGGATCGCCAGACCGGCGGGTCCGGGCCATCGCCTCCAGGACGCGTTCTTCGAAGGACCGTCGATTGGGCAGGCCCGTCAGCGTGTCCTGGCGCGCCAGGGCATCGAGCTGCAGTTGTTTTTGCTTGAGTTCCGTGACGTCGTTGGTCAGGCAGTACAGGCTCAGAACGCGCCCTTGCGAGTCCTTTTGCGGCAGGTAGATGGTCTGCAGGACGCGCTCGCCGTGCGGCAGCAGCGTCGCCTCCTCGAAGGACACGGTTTCGCCGGCGAAGGCGCGATCGAGAAACGACTTCCGCCAGGCATATTGGGCATCGCTGATGGTCTGGCGGATCGGCCGCTGCACGACGGCCGCCGCCGGCGTGCCGAACCAGGCCTGGTGCGTGCCGTTGCAGAACACGATCCGTTCATGCAGGTCCAGCTCGGTGATCAGCACCGGCACGTTGTCCGTCAGGCCGCGCAGCCGCCGCTCGCTGGCGGCGCTCTGCAGTTCGGCACGCTTGCGTTCGGTGACGTCGAAGGTCATGGCAAAGAAGCCCTGCACCTCCCCACCGACACTGAAGTCGGGCACCAGGTTGGTCTGCAGATAGGACTTGTCCTCTGCAGCGCCTCCCTCGCTTTCGAAGGCGACCGTCCGACCGCGCAGCGCCTCGCGCACGTGGCCGGCCAGCGGGCTGTACACGGCATTGCCCTGGACTTCGCGCAGGGTGCGTCCGAGCATGCTTTCGGGGTCTTCGCCGAACACCTTGGCCGAGTACCGGTTGGCGAAGGTAAATCGCTCGAGTCGGTCGACGTGGGTGACCGACGCTGGCAGGTTGTCGGTGATCAGTTGCAGCCGTCGCTGCTCGTGCAGCAGGCGCTCGCGTGCGTGTTTGAGTTCCGTGATGTCCTGGATGGTGCCCACCAGGCGGGCAGCCGCTTCGCCTTCGCCATGCACCCCCTGCCCCAGACTGCGCACCCAGATCTGCCGGCCCGAGCCGGTGGTCAGGGGCAGCTCCAGGTCCCAGCCCGGTCCGCCGTTCATGGCGCGCTTGACGGCCGAAACCAGTGCGGGTTGCGCGTCCGCCGCATAGAACTGGAGGGCCTGGCGGATCGAGGGCGTCCAGGAGCGGTCCAGGTCGTGAATCCGGTAGACCTCGTCGGACCACTGCATTGCGCCGTTGGTCGAGTCGATTTCCCAGCCGCCAACGCGTGCCAGTGCGCTGGTGCGTTGCAGCAGGTCGGTGGTGCGCTTGAGCGCCAGGCTGTTGTGCTTGCGCTGGGTGATGTTCAGATTGATGCCGACGATCCGAAGCGCTGCGCCATCGCCGTCGCGTTCGACAACTTTGGCGCGATTCTGGATCCACAGCCAGTGACCGTCCTTGTGCCGCACGCGCACTTCGCCCTCGTACATCGCAGACTGTCCGTTCACGTGGCGGGCCAGGCCTTCGCGCGCCTGGGCGTAGTCATCCGGATGGACCATGCTTTGCCACAGGCCATCGACGGTTTCCAGCTCGTCCGAGGCATAGCCGAACATGCGCCACCACTGATCGTTGTAGGTGGCCCGACCGGTGCTCACATCCAGATCCCACAGCCCGATGTCCCCGCCGCTCAGGGCCAGCGCCAGCCGGTCACCGGCCTGGCGTCGGGCGTCCTCCTCGAGCTTGCGCTTGGTCACATCCATGTGGGTTCCGACCACGCGCACGGCGCGCCCCGCAGCGTCGCGTTCGACCGCGACGCAGCGGTTGAGCACCCAGATCCAGTGGCCGTCGCGATGGCGCAGTCGGTGCTCTGCCTCGCAGAAGGCGCTGGCGCCTTGCAGGTGCTTGTTGAAGGCCACCCAGATGTGCGCCCAGTCGTCCGGATGCACCAGTGACTTCCAGTCGAGCGTCGCCGGCTTGGCGTCTTCCGGATACCCGAGCATCGAGTACTCGCGGGCATTGACGCTCCAGTGACCGGACGGCACGTCCAAATCCCACAGGCCAAGGTCGCCCCCGCGCAGCACCAACTCGAGCAGTTCCCCATCCTCCTTGCGGCGCCGTTGCGCATCTTGGGTCAGGTGTTCGCACTCGAGCGACAGCGACCGTGCCAGGGTTTCAGCGCGCTCCACGCGCGACGCGGCGTCAACCAGGCTGGCCGCCTGCCGTGCCAGCGCGTTCAGCGACCGGACCTGCTGTGCGGTCAACGCGCGGGGCTTGGAGTCCAGCACGGCCAGCGAGCCCACCACGTTGCCGCTGGCGGTCGTGACGCGCACGGATGCGTAGCAGCGGATGAACGGTTGCCCGCGCACCAGCGGGTGGCCGGCCAGCCGCGGGTCGGCCGCAGCGTCCGCGATCGCCAGCGCACCTTCGGGCGTGGCAGCGGCTACGCACGCCAGGTCCTCGAGCAGCGGGGCGTGCCGGGCCGACAGCCCGATCCCGGCTCCCACCAGCGCCGGTTCCGACAGCGACAGCAGGGCCAGGGGGCAGCCCGTCAGTTCGCTTGCCAGCGCCACCAGCGCGTCCCAGTCCTCGGAGGGCGCGCGCGCCACCGCGCCGTGGTCCGGGGCCACGGCGCAGCCGGGTGATGAGGGGGTGGACAGAGGTGACATTCGGGAGCAACCTACCTTGCCATTTGTAGCGGCGCATGGGCTGGCGCCAACAGACGATTAGCGGGCAATTCGCGTCCTTAATTCACGGCTTGGGCCAGCCAGTCGTCTCTACGATCCTGTGCAACCGGTGCCTTGTGGCAGTCGACGGCCCGCCGGCAGTGCGCCTGCCGCGTCCAGCCCGATGCCTCGGACCGTCAAAACAACGCCGACCAGAACAGACCGAACCGATGATCGCCTCCACCGAAGCGCTCCGCTTCAGCTGGCCCAACCCGCCAGATGCCATGCAGTTGCCGCCGCCCGCCCGGGACAGACCGCTCGGCTGCGACATCCTGGGCCTGAACAACAAGCGGGCACCGGGCATGCTCACCCGTTTTGCGCCTGAGGACGGGGTGATTGAAGTCCAGCTGCAGCAGACGCGGCGCAGCGTGACGCTGCGCTTTGACCAGTTTCGGATGCTGTTGCTGAACGAACCGCAACAGCTGCCGGGTCCGGCGCTGCCCGGCCCGGGCCTGGCGTATGACGTGGAGTGGTCCGATGGCAGCGTCGACTCCGGCTACACGCTGGGCGAGCATGCCCTGCCTTACGGCACGTTCTTGTTCCTGCCGGTGGCCGCACAGGCGGCCGTGGTGCGCGCGTTCCTGCCGCGCCAGGGCTTTGTGCGGCTGGAGCTGCACGCGCGTGCCGATGCAGCGCCGGACAGCAGCGTGCCGGCGGCGGACAGCGACGCGCAAGACATTGCGGCGGCCCAGCAGCGCGAGATGAGCGAGCTGCTGGCGGTGGAAGTGACCACACCCGAGCAGTTGCTGCGCCAGCTGGCGCAGCAAAGCCGCATGCCGATCGTGCGCATCGGCGAGGCCCTGACCTCGATGGGATTCATCACCGAGGAACAGTTGCGCTTGGGCCTGGAGGCCCAGCAACTCGATCGCAACATCCAGCTGGGCGAGACGCTGGTGCGGATGGGTCTGATCACCCGGGAACAGCTGCGAATGGCGCTGGCGCGCAAGATGGGCTATCCCCTGGTCGATCTGCATGCGTTCCCGGCCGCCGCCGAGGCGCTGCGAAAAATCAGCCACGAGACGGCGCGCCGTCTTCAGGTGATGCCGCTGCTGTTGCACGAGGGCCGGCTGATCGTGGCGCTGGACGACCCGGCCAACCGGCATTCGGTGTTGGACGAAGTGGAATTCATCGGTCAGACCAAGGTCTCTGCCGTGCTGGGTGTGGCGCGCGACCTGGACAGCGTGCTGCACCAGGCCTACGAGCGCATCGGCGCAGCCGATCCGAGCCTGGCGTCCGCCGGGGCGCTGGCGATGATCGAGTTCGACGCGGCCGGCACCAGCGAGCTGCTGCAGACGCTGGAAAAGGAAGGTTCGCCCTCGTCCGAGCACGACGCGCCGATCGAGCAGTCGGACAATTCGCTGGTGCGCATGATCAACCAGATGATCCTGGAGGCGCACCGCGGCAGCGTCTCGGACATCCACATCGAGAGCTATCCCGGGCGCGAGAAGATCCGCATCCGGTTTCGCAAGGACGGGCGGCTGTCGACCTACCTGGAGCTGCCGCCGAACTACCGCAGTGCCTTGATTGCCCGGATCAAGATCATGTGCGATCTGGACATCAGCGAGAAGCGCAAGCCGCAGGACGGCAAGATCAATTTTTCCAAGTTCATGCCGCAGCACCGCATCGAACTGCGGGTGGCGACCATCCCGACCAACAATGGCCTGGAAGATGTGGTGATGCGCATTCTGGCGTCGGCCAGGCCGATCGCGCTGGACGCGCTGGGGCTGTCGGAGAGCAACCTGGCGCGCTTCACCGCAGCGATCGAGCGGCCCTATGGCATGGTGTTGTGCGTGGGGCCGACCGGCTCGGGCAAGACCACCACCTTGCACTCGGCGCTGATGCACATCAACACGCCCGAGCGCAAGATCTGGACGGCCGAGGACCCCATCGAGATCACGCAGGTCGGGCTGCGCCAGGTCCAGGTCAATCCGCGCATCGATTGGACCTTTGCCAAGGCGCTGCGGGCGTTCGTACGGGCCGATCCGGACGTCATCATGGTGGGCGAGATCCGCGACGAGGAAACGGCCAAGACCGCAATCGAAGCGTCGCTGACGGGTCACCTGGTGCTCTCGACGCTGCACACCAACAGCGCGCCCGAAACCGTCACGCGCCTGCTCGACATGGGCATGGACCCGTTCAATTTCGCCGACTCGCTGCTGGCGGTGCTGGCCCAGCGCCTGGTGCGCCGCCTGTGTCCGAAATGCAAGACCGCGCATCCGGCCACGCAGGAGCAGCTGGACAAGCTGATGGCCGACTACATGCAGGCCCTGCCCGGGCGCGACAGCCCCGAAGAACGCGAAGCCGTGACCCGACAGTGGCTGGCCGGCCATGGCCAGGACGGGCAGCTGCGGACCTGGACGGCGGTGGGTTGCAAGCACTGCGACGATACGGGCTTCAAGGGGCGGATCGGCCTGCACGAGCTGATGGTGGTCTCGCGCGGCCTGCGCCGCATGATCCAGACGGGCGCGCGCGCCGAGGAACTGCAGGCGGCCGCGCTGGACGAAGGCATGCGCACGCTGCGCCAGGATGGCATCGACAAGATCCTGTCGGGCCAGACCACGCTGGAAGAAGTGCGTGCCACCAGCAACGCCTGAGCGTCAGGCCGTGCCACCGGCTGCCGGTGTGGCCTGGGACGCAGTGGCGACCCCGGGGACGGAGCGCGGCACGGTCGCTGCGCGCGACCGCCTGTTGGGCGGCGCCGTGGGCACTTGTGCACGGCGCTGCCGTCCCCCTGCCGCGCCGACGCTTCAGAAACGGCGCGCCCCTGCCGAAAATGCGAGGCACAAAGCCTGCTGGCTCCGGTTGGAATG
>Ga0070665_100006866_pt1 | contig 11572 bp, 11 predicted proteins | sample KBSS13metaG_FD_65862 | JGI IMG/M metagenome (GOLD analysis project Ga0070665, IMG submission 65862) | Switchgrass rhizosphere microbial communities from Kellogg Biological Station, Michigan, USA - KBS S1-3 metaG | ecosystem: Host-associated > Plants > Roots > Rhizosphere > Soil ...
GGGCCTGGTTGTCCTGGATATACTTGTCCGTGTAGACCGTCGTGCTGAACGGCGTATCCATGTAGTCGCGGTTGCCAAGGTCGCCGACGCGTCCGCCGCGTGCCACCAGGCCCCCGGCATACGGCGGCGGCGGATTGCCGATCATTGCCTGCGATGGCACGGGAACGACACCTTGGACCTGGAGCGGATCGAGCTGTGTCGGACCGGCTCCGGTAGACTGAGGGGTCTCGACCACGAGCATCGTTCCCGCGCGCCGATAGACCACACCCGTGCCCGACAGCAACTGTCCGAGCGCCTGGTCGGGCGTCATTTGCCCGCTCACACCGGCCGTGCGCCGGCCCGCGATCACCGCCGTTTCCGCGGATATCTGCAGGCCGGACTGCCGGGAGAATTCAATGAGAGCCGAGTCGAGAGCCTGGGGCGCGATGTTGAACTCGCGGGTCGTCGCCTGTGCAACGCTGGTACCATCGGCCTGGGCAAAGGCACTCATGCCGGGCACGACGCTTGCGATGGCGACCGACAGAACGAACGCGGCACGACGCTTCGACCGTCGCCGATCGCCGCAGAACTTCTTCACTGACATCGACCCCCCAGAGAATCCGTACGGGGGAATGGCTAACGATGCGTTCGAGCCGCATCCTGGCGCCCCTCATAGGCTTGACGGGCCAGCCTGATTTTTTTCCGACGATCGTGCCGGGAGAACGACAGCCCTCAGCGCGCTGTCACGAGAAGCACCCAAGGCGAGATCCTGTGCACCGTGGCGTCGTGCGCCGAGGCGAGGTTTCTGAGCGTGTCTTCGGGCCTTCGCAGATCGTAGGCGCCGCTCACCAATCGACCTGCGAAGGCGTCGGCAGCGACCACGATGGCGCCACCGTAATAGCTGCGCAGCCGGTCCACGATCTCGCCGATCGGCAGGTTGCGGGCGACGAACAGACCCGACGTCCAGCTCGCCACGTCCGCAGGCTCCCGCCGACGCCGTTCCGGGGCGTGCCGGGCCCCGACCCGAAGCCAGTCGCCCGGCGTCAACTCGGCCGAAACGGGCGGTGTGGCGCTCGTGTCTTCGACATGCACCCGCCCACCCTTGACCGCTACGGCCGTGGCGCCGTCCCGGCGCGCGACCTCGAACTCGGTCCCCAGCACGGTCGTGACGACGTCGCCGGAGAGGACGCGGAACGGCCGGGCCGCGTCGGGTGCCACTTCGAAGTAGGCCTCTCCCTCCAGAAGGCTTACGCCCCGTTGTCCCTTCGTGTACTCGAGGGCGACCGCCGAACGCGGCGCGAGAACGACCCGGCTGCCGTCCTCGAGCGTGAGCGAGCGGACTTCCGCGGTCGTCGTCCTCTCGTCGGCCTGAAGCCGGACGATCATTGGCGGTACGACGATTACCGCGATTGCCATCGCGACTCCGGCAGCGCCGATCACCAGGGGCCGCAGCCACCGCCGTCCGGACCCGGAGCGTCTCGGCACCGGTGGCGCGGACAGCGTGCGGCGGGCTACGGAAGCCGCAACATCCTCTTGCCTCCAGGCTGCTTCATGACGCGCAGGACTGCCGCCGATCATGGTGTAGGTGTGTTGGGTCCGGGACCAGACCTCGCGGTTGAGCGGGCTCGCCCCGCACCACTCCTCGATTCGCGCTTTCAGCGCCTGGTCGTCGGGAGTCTCGGCCAGCAGCACGACGAACATCGACGCATCTTTCCCGGCCTGCCTGCGCTCGGCATCGAGCGCGCCGGGAGGGCGATCAGGGGAAGCGGGATGCGTCATGCGGTCGAAAAGGGCCTGCCGTGCAATGGATCGAGCTCTGCCTTAATATGACGAGCCAGGATGCACAATTTCCAGGAACGGTAGCCGGCCTAGATCCGGGTCTGGCAATATTCCACGCCTTCCGCCACCAGGGCATGGGCCGTCGAAATCGAGACGTTGAGGTGCGCTGCGATTTCACGAAGCTTGTAGCCGCCGAGGCGGTGCATCTCGACGGCGATCCGGGTGCGCTCAGGCAACTCGTCGAGCGCTCGCAGCAACTGATGAAACTGCTCTCGTGTCGCCGCCGCCGCTTCCGGAGACGGCAGGGTATCGGGAACGCTGGCGGCAAGGTCCTCCACACCGCCCACCTCGTAACGGCTTTCGACCGCGAGATGGCGCGCCAGGTCCAGGGCCATGTTGCGGACGATCCGGTGCAGGTAGGCAAGCGGCTCTTCGAAGATCGTGGTCGCAGTCGCACCACTCAAGCGGAGGAAAGCCTCCTGCACCAGGTCCTCTGCCCTCGCCGCATCCTTGACCAGACGGTTTGCGTACCTGACCAGCGCGCCGCGATGACTGAGATACAGCTCGAGATTACGGTCGTGCATGGTCACGACGGCCCCTGGCAGTGCGGCTCTCGCTCGGATCCGGACACCGTCTGATCGCAGTCAAACAATACTCCCTCGATGCCGTCCCTGCGGATCACGACGCCATGGAAGGCCGGTTTGCGGCGTCGAGATGCAAACCGACAGCTTCAACCCGTGACACCCGACGTGCGTAACGCAAATGCGACTTGTTCGCAATCACAGATCGCAGAATTCGGCGCGGTCCTTGGGGCCGACAGTTCGGCGCTCGTGATTATTCGGCCGGATGGACCAGATGAACACGAAGACCCTGAACGAGGTCACCGTTCTTCATGCTCCTCGCCCCCGCTAGCTCCGCTTGAGTCGCCGAAGTGCATCCAAATGCGTCAACTTTTTCCGATCGTCCTGAGCGCAGCAAGGACCTCACGCCGGCTACACGGACCGTGTCTCATCGTTCGGTGAGATCGCTGCGCTCAGGATGACAAGATCTTGTCGGTCCGAGGCAGAGCCTCGCTAGGGGGAGAGGAGCATGAACAGCTCTACTCTAGGGCTGGTCACCGTCGGCCACGCCCAGGCCCGGCGGCGTCTTGTGCCAGACTTGGCCGCTGACCGCCTGACGTTCGCCATAGGCATAGAGTGCCCGCATGTACGACTGGTCGAACTCGCCGGACTTCGGAGCCGAAAAGTCGGAGCCGATGTAGGCGAGGTTGTAGTCGACCTTGTCCCGCTGGGTGATGAAGTAGGTCCGCAGCACATCGTTGCGTCCGCTGGACGCCAGCATCGTGGAGATCGCGCGGCCGGCGATCGTGAGAGTGCGCCGCTCGCTCGCCGCGTAGTCCGGGTCGAGCCGGGCGTTGCGGATGACGTAGGCCGTGCGTTTCCGGCGCAAGCCGGTGGCGGAAATGTCGATCGACGGCGGATAGAGGAAGAGCTGGGCGATCGCCCCGCCGTCGACATGCATCTCCTGGTACTTCTTGCCGTCGATCTCGACGTCGATGAACACCGGTTGGAAGGCGCCGGGGATCGCCGCCGATGCGCGCAGGATCTTGCGGAAGAGCTCGAGCCCGCCGGGCTTGCCGCTGGCGGCGATCGCCCCGATGTTCCAGATCACCGGCCGCTGCGCGTCGAGGTCGGTCGTGCCGATCAGCAGCAGGCGCCCCTTGTGATACTCGCGGGCGATCGCGTCGAACATTCTCTGATCGGCATACTGGGCGATGATCTGGGCGAGCGGGCCGGTGTCGGCCATCGCATCGTCGAACAGGGCGGCCGAGAGTCCGCGTGTGCGATAGACCTTCTCCGCGGTCATGCTGGTATAGACCTCGCGCAACGCGGCATCGTACTCGGGGCCGAGGAAGGCGAAGGGCGCGATCAGGGCGCCGGTGCTGACGCCGGTGACCATCTTGAATTCCGGCCGCGTGCCGGTCTGTGTCCAGCCGTTCATCAGCCCGGCGCCGAAGGCACCGTTGTCGCCGCCGCCCGATACGGCGAGATAGGCGACCGGCGGCAGCCGCGCGACAGACGTCCCGGATGCGCGCAGGAGCGCCTGCTCGCGCGCGACCGCCTGCAGGCCCTCCTCGACCATGCTGCGCGGATTGCCGTCGGCAAAGAAGCGGGCATTGGACAGGCCGAGCGGCAGGGCCCGCTCGGTATCGACTTGCGGCACCCCGGTCCCGCGCTCGGGAACCGAGCAGCCCGCGATGCCGAGGGCGAGCATCGCCCCCAGAAACAATCGGTAAAGCGTCACGACGCCGTCTCCGGTCTCAGGGCTTGGCTATTGCCGCTTCGGCAGCCTGGGGAGTTCGGCCACGAGGGCGCGGTCGATCACCGTGAACAGGTAGGCATCGGGAGCCAGCGTGCAGCCGCCGCGCACCAGATGGGCAAGCTGGGCACCCTGCTCGTTCTCGGGGATGGCGACACCGCGATGGCGCGCCGCATGCTCGGCGAGGTAGACGGCCAGAGCCTGGCGCGCCTGCGGCTGCATGGCCTGGGCGTCGCGGCACGTGACGTACGCGGCCTGGTCGAAATTGAGCGGCGGCACCTGCGCCTGGGAGGACGCCGAGGCGGCCACCAGCGCGAGGCCGGCGGCAACGAAGAGTTTCGTGGTCATGTTACGCCTCCTACCTGCCGATCGCGCTGCCGCCGACATACCCGACCGCGCCGCCGATCAGGCCGGCCCCGACCACCTGGCCGAAGCTGCCGCCGGCGACCATGCCGATGCCGGTTCCGAGCGCACCGCCGGCGACCGCTCCCTTCTGTCCGGGCGACATGTTCTCGCAGCCGGCGAGCACGCCCGCCAGGGCGAGCATCACGAATACCTTGTTCATCATGTCTTTCTCCCCCTGCTCATCGCCGATCGCTTCAGTTTCGCCCCGCACGATCAAAGCGCGACAGCGGCCGACTTACAACCACATTGTCGCTTCGCGGCGGATGCGGCTGGCGCCTTGCGGCGAGACGCCTTCATCGCGCGCCCACCAGAGGCATGACCTCGGCGGCGAAGCGCTGCAGGCGCTCGATGCTGGCCGGGATGCTCTCGCCGCGGAAGTCGAAGATCAGCTCGTGCACGCCGATCGCGGCGAACGAGCGGATGTCGCCGGCGATCTCCTCCGGGCTGCCGGAGAAGCTGCGGCGCGTGCCGTCGCGATCCGGCACGCTCGAATCGTACAGCGGCGCCTTGTAGGAGATGGCGAGCGCGGAAAAATCACGCCCCTCTTCCTCCGTCAGCCGCTTCAGCGTCGCCAGGTGTGTGCGCATCTCTTCCGGCGGCAGCGGCGAGGCGGCGATGGCGCCGACCGGATGCCAGCCGTCGCCGTGCTTCGCGGTGCGGCGCAGCGCGGCACGCGAATGGCCGCCGACCCAGATCGGCGGATGCGGCTTCTGCACGGGGAAGGGTTCGCAGCGGATGTTGGCATAGTCGTAGAACCGGCCGCTGAAGCTGGCCGGCGACTGCGTCCAGAGCTGCTTGAAGATCGCGATCCATTCGTCGGTGACCGCACCCCGCCGCTCGAAGTCCGGACTGTCCAGCGCCTCGAACTCTTCCTTCAGCCAGCCGACGCCGACGCCCAGGGTCACCCGTCCGCCGGACAGGACATCGAGCGACGCGACCATCTTCGCGGTGAGCACCGGATTGCGATAGGGCAGCACCAGCACCGAGGTGACGAGGCGCAGGCGCTCGGTCGCGCCGGCCACGACGCCCAGGATGGAGAAGGTCTCCAGCGCGTCGCCGCCGCTCGGGTGCTTGCGGTCGAGCGTGTAGGGATAGGCCGACTCGCTTTCCACCGGGAAGACGATGTGGTCGGCGATCATCGCCGAATGCAGCCCGAGCCGCTCGCCTTCGCGCGCCAGGGCGAGGACGCCGTCGCGGGTCGCGGTCGGACCGCGGGTAGGAAGATAGAAACCGTAGCGCATCTGCGGGACTCCCGTGACCTTGCGCGAAACCGCGAAAGCGACGCGAGTGTAGAGAGTAGGATTGGGCTAGGCTCGCACCAAATGCTCATGTGCAGGGGGAGACCATGACCGATCGTGCTTCGTTGCGGGCCCAGGGCGAGGCCATGCGCCAGCGACTGTTCGGCGACGGCGACGACGGGGCGCCGGCCAACCTGCGCACGCTCAACACCGAGGCGGTCTATGGCGCGATCTGGAGCCGGCCGGGCCTGGCGCTCGACGATCGCATGATCTGCGCGCTGGCGGCGCTCGGTGCGGTGCAACGACTGCCCAAGCTCGGGCGCCATGTCGGCGCGGCGCTCGATCTCGGCCTGCCGGCGCGGGCGATCGTCGAGGTCATGGTCCAGATCGGAATCTATGCCGGCTTCGCGGCATCGGAGGAGGCGGTCGCCGCTGCCGGCGCGGTGTTCGCCGCACGCAACATCGCCATGCCTGAGGAGACCGAACGCGGCGACGATCTCGCAACGCTGACGGCACGCGGCCGCGACCTGATGCAACGGCTTCACGGCGAGCGCGCAACGGGCGGCTACGCCGCGCCCGACAACAAGGTCACGGGCGCGCTCTATCCGTTGGCCATCCAGTACGGCTACGGCGAGATCTGGTTCCGCCCCGGCCTCGATCTGCGGCAGCGGGCGCTGGTCGCCGTCGCCGCCTTCACCGCGCTGCGCCTCGACAGCCAGGTGAAGAAGTTCGGCCAGTCGGCGCTCAACATGGGCCTGAGCCGCACGGAGGTGATCGAGGCGGTGATCCAGACCGCGCCGCTCAGCGGCTTCGCCCCTGCCCTCAATGCGCTCGGCGGCTTGAGCGAGGCGCTGGCCTGATCAGCGCTCGCGCATCTTGGGATCGATCGCGTCGCGCAACGCATCCCCGAACAGGCTGAACCCGAACACCGTGAGCGCGATGGCCAGCCCCGGGAAGATGGCGATCCACGGGGCGGTCGAGGCGTATTCCTCCGCACCGCCCTGCAGCATGAGGCCCCAGGCCGGCGTCGGCTCCTGCACGCCGAGGCCGAGGTAGGACAGCGACGCCTCGGCCAGGATCGCCTGGCCGACGAAGGCGGTCAGCATGATCAGGAATGGCGCCACCACGTTGGGCACCATGTGGCGCAGGATGATGCGGCTGTGGCTGAAGCCCGAGGTCCGCGCGGCGTCGATGTAGGGCACCTCGCGGATCGACAGCGCGCTCGACCGCACCACGCGCGCACACCGGGGAACCAGGGGAACGGTGATGGCCGCGATCACGTTGTGCACGCCGGTCCCGAAGATGGCGACGACCGCCAGCGCCATGATGATCAGCGGGAAGGCCATGAGGATGTCCATCACCCGCTGCAATACGTTGTCGATCCAGCCGCCGAAATAGGCACTGGCGACCCCCAGCACCAGGCCAAGGAAGCCGCCGACGAACGACGAGACGAAGCCGATGATCAGGGCGGTGCGTGCGCCGTAGATGATGCGCGACAGCAGGTCCCGGCCGAACTGGTCGGTGCCCAGCCAATGCGCGGCGCTGGGCGGCTCGGTCATGGCGGCGAAGTCGTTGGCCGTCGGATTGTAGGGCGCGATCCACTCCGCCGACAGGCCGGCGACGGCGGCGACGATCACGAGCACCAGGCCGAAGGTGCCGAGCGGCTGGCGGCGTGCAAAACGGGACGACGCATCGAGCCAGGAGCGGCGGCGCACCGGTGGGTCGTTGGTGACGGCAGTCATCGCGACGCCCTCCTCAGCCGAAACGGATGCGCGGATCGAGCCACGCATAGAGCACGTCGACCACCAGGTTGGTGACGACGAAAATGGCGACGGTCAGCATGACCAGCGCCTGGGTGAGCGTGTAGTCCTGGTTCTGCACCGCCTGCACGAACAGACGGCCGATGCCGTTCAGGTTGAAAACCTGCTCGGTCACCACCAGGCCGCCGATCAGGAAGGCGAACTCGATGCCGACCAGGGTCACCACCGGCAGCATCGCGTTCTTGAGCGCGTGTCGGTTGACGATGAGCTGCTCGATCAACCCCTTGGCGCGGGCGGTGCGGATGTAGTCCTCGCGCAGCACCTCGAGCATGGCCGAGCGGGTCATGCGCATGGTCACCGCCGAATAGCGGTAGCCGATGGTGATCGCCGGCAGGATCACGATCGACAGGTTGCCCAGTGGATCGTCCCACAAGGGCACGTAGTCGATCGACGGCATCCAGGGGTGGCCGAACAAGTAATGCGACACGTCGAGCACGATCAGGATCGAGAGGATGCCGAGCCAGAACGACGGCGTCGCGATGCCGGCGATCGCCACCGTGCGCACGACATGGTCGAGCCAGCTATTCTGCTTCAGCGCCGAGATGGTGCCGAGCGGGATGGCGATCGCCACGGCCACGATGGTGGCGAGGAGAGCGATCTCCAGCGACACCGGCAGGCGGGATGCGATCTCCTGGATGACCGGCTTGCCCGACCACATCGACGTGCCGAAGTCGCCGACGGCGAAGCCGCCGATGAAGTCGAGGAACTGCAGCGGCAGCGGGCGTTCGAGGCCGATCTGGGCGTGGCAGGCGGCCAGCGCCGAGGGGCTGACCGTGCCGCCGCTGCCGCCCAGCCGGACCATGCAGATGTCGCCCGGGATCAGGCGCATCAGCACGAACACCAGCGCCGCCGCCCCGATCAGGGTCGGGATCGACAGCAGCAGGCGGTTCAGGATGTAGCGATACATCGGCCGGGCGATCGTTGGGTTACTTGTCGAGCCAGATGTTGGCCAGGTTGAGGTTGATGTAGTGGCTCGGGCTGATCTTCCAGCCCTTCATGTAGGAACGCGCCACGATGATGCGTTCCCACCATGGCGTCATAATGGTGTCGACCTGGGTGTCCAGTGCATAGGTCTCGAACGCCCGCATCTTCTCGCGCTGCTTGGCCGGATCGGTCTCGTGCAGCATCGCGTTGTAGAGCTCGATCAGCTTCGGATCCTCGTAGCCGCCGTAGTTCTCGGGATAGACCGAGCGCGGCAGCACCTTGGCCACGTCGAGCAGCGGGTTGACCAGGTTCTGGCAGTTGAACTCGACGGCGACCTCGAAGGAGCCGGCGCGCAGCCCCTCGTAGAACGGCCCCGTGGGCAGCACCTTCTGGGTCACCTTGAGGCCGATCTTGCTCCATTCGTCGATCGCCCAGGTGGCGATGAACTTGTAGGGCTGGTCGACATTTCGGTTCATCAGCTCGAACTTCAGCCCCTCGGCGCCTGCCTCCTTGAGAAGCCGGCGCGCCTCTGCACGCGCCTTCTCGATGTCGGTGCCGAATCCCACAAGCTTGGTCAGCTCTTCCTTGGTCGCCGCCAGCGGCGATCCCGGGAAGACCAGGCCGCCGACCGTATGGACAGTGGCGATCTTCGACAGCGCCGGCGCGCCCTTCCACTGGTCGATCGCGAGCGCGAGCGCGCGGCGCACCCGCACGTCGTCGAACGGCTTCTTCTTCTGGTTCGGTGTCAGCAGGTTGACACAGTTCCAGTCGCCGGTCTGGACCGTGACCTTGTCGCCCAGCTCCTTGACCAGCTCGTCACGCGCCGATGGCGGCATGCCGCGGAACTCGGTGACCGCGCGGTCGGCGCGGATGGCGTCGACTCTCACCGACTGCTTGGCCGCGAAGATGGCGTTGAAGCCGTCGAGGTAGGGCTTGCCCTGATGATAGTAGTCGGGATTGCGCACGCCCTTGATCGACTGGCCGATCTCGTAGGACGAGAACTTGAACGGGCCGGATCCCAGGACGTTCTTCTCGTACCAGGTGGGATCCTTCTCCAGGATGTCCTTCTTGTAAATGAAGGCGAAGGGATCGGCGAGCGCCGGCACGAAGGCGCTGGTCGCGAACTTCAGCTTGAAGACCACGGTCTCGTCGTCGGGATTCTCCACCGAATCGACCATGACCATGTAGGCTTCGCGCGCGCTCGATACGCCCTTGGGCGGATGCACGATGTACTGCCAGCTCTTGGCGACGTCGGCCGCGGTGAGCGGCGTGCCGTCGTGGAACTTGACGCCCTTGCGGATCTTGAAGGTGTAGGTCTTGCCGTCATCGGTCGGCTTGGGCATCTCGGTGCAGAGATCGCAGACGAAGTCGGTCGACGACGCGGGATTGTCGGGGTTGATCGAGATCAGCGTGCTGTAGAACGGCGCCGTCGCGTGCAGCGTGGCGAAGGTGTTCTCCTTGTGCCCGTCGAGGCTGGGCGGCGCATCGGCCGGGATCATGTAGGTCATCGTGCCGCCGCGCTTGGGCGTCTGCGCCAATGCAGGCGTCGCGGCCAACGCCGCCGACAGAGTCACGGAGAGGCCGACCGCCAGCCCCCGGATATGCGTCTTCATTTTCCCTCCCAACTCGCTTCTCAACGCGATGTTTCGTCGGACCTTCCTCAATTGACCTGGCTGCACGCCACCCAGTGGCCGGGGCGCAGCTCGCGCAGTTCGGGCCGCACCTGCTTGCAGCTCTCGACGGCCAGCCCGCAGCGTGGATGGAACACGCAGCCCGATGGCGGGTTGATCGGGCTCGGCACCTCGCCGCGCACCGGCTGGAAGGCGCGCCCGGCCTCGATCGTCGGATCGGGGATCGGCACCGCGCCCAGCAGCGCGCGCGTGTAGGGATGCAGCGGATTGTCGAACAGCTCGTCGCAACCGGCCAGCTCGACGATGCGACCGAGATACATCACCGCCACCCGCTGGCAGAGATGCCGCACCACCGACAGGTCGTGGGCAATGAACAGATAGGTGAGGCCGAAGCGCTCGCGCAGGTCTTCCAGCAGGTTGATCACCTGGGCCTGGATCGACACGTCGAGCGCCGATACCGCCTCGTCGCAGACGATGAACTCGGGTTCGAGCGCCAGCGCGCGGGCGATGCCGACGCGCTGGCGCTGCCCGCCCGACATCTCGTGCGGATAGCGGTCGGCGAAGCTGGGATTGAGCCCGCAGATCGAGAGCAGCTCGCGCACCCGCGCCGCGCGCCGGGTCGCGTCGGACGCCAGGCCGTGCACCATGATGGGCTCGCCGATGATGTCGCCGACCTTCATGCGCGGATTGAGCGAGCTGTAGGGATCCTGGAAGATGACCTGGATGCGGCGTCGCAGCGCCAGCACCTCGCGGCGCGGCAGCGTGTTGATGTCGACGCCGTCGTACAGGATCTCGCCGGCGGTCGGCCGCTCGAGCTTCAGGATGCAGCGGCCGGTCGTCGTCTTGCCGCAACCGCTTTCGCCCACCAGGCCGAGGGTTTCGCCGCGCTGCAGGCTGAAGTCGATGCCGTCGACCGCCTTCACCTCGCCGATCTGCCGGCGCATCAGGATGCCTTCGGAGATCGGGAAGTGCATGTGCAGGCCCCGGACCTCGAGCAGCGGCCGATCGGCGACGACGCCGGTCATGCCGCAGCCTGTGCGGTATCGAGCTCGCTGCGGCGGAAGCAGGCCGACAGGTGGCCCGCTGCGCCGGCCGGCTCGAGCGGTGGACGGGCCTCGGCACAGGCGGCGACCGCGAAACGGCAGCGCGGGCGGAAGGCGCAGCCGCCGTCGAGGCGCGTCAGGTCGGGCGGCTGGCCCTCGACCGGATCGAGCCGCGCCTGGCGTGGCCGGTCGAGCCGCGGGACGGAGCGCAGCAGCGCGATCGTGTAGGGATGGCGCGGGTCGTGATAGACGTCGGCAGCAGGGCCGCTCTCGACGATGCGGCCGGCGTACATGACGTTGACCCGCTTCGCGTAGCGCGCGACCACGCCGAGATTGTGCGTGATGATGATCAGCGCCACGTTCAGCCGGCGCGTCAGCTCGGTCATCAGCTCGAGAATCTGCGCCTGGATCGTGACGTCGAGGGCCGTGGTCGG
>Ga0070665_100006867_pt1 | contig 11572 bp, 10 predicted proteins | sample KBSS13metaG_FD_65862 | JGI IMG/M metagenome (GOLD analysis project Ga0070665, IMG submission 65862) | Switchgrass rhizosphere microbial communities from Kellogg Biological Station, Michigan, USA - KBS S1-3 metaG | ecosystem: Host-associated > Plants > Roots > Rhizosphere > Soil ...
ACGCCGTCCTGGTCGCCTGTCACGAGCAGCGTGGGCAGCCGGATCTGCTCGATCGCTGCAGACTGCGCCGCTGCCAGCGCTTCACAGCTTTGCGCATAGCCCTCTGAAGGCTGCCGCATGACGATCTCGCGGATGAAGGCCAGCACTGCTGGTTGTTGTGACTTGGTTTCCTTCGATGTCGCTGCCTGAACGATCGCATTGGCAATCTCCTGCATGGCCGGTGAACCGGTCCGGGCCAGTTGCGCGCGGGCCAACGTGCCGGGCCGTGCGGCGTCTGGTGGCGCCACCAGAGGCCCAAAAAGCGCGAGCGAGTTCACACGCGACGGGTGCTCCACCGCCAAGTGCTGTGCCACCACCGTGCCTAGCGAGTGCGCAGCCACGTGCGCAGCCGCAATGTCCAGTGCGTCCATCAGTCCGATCAGTGCTTGCACATAGCCCGCGATCGAAAGGGGTTCCGAAAGCAAGGCAGACCGGGCGCTACCCGGAAGATCGGGGCGAACGACCTTGAAGCCAGCCATGGCGGGCAACAGTGGCGTCCAGACGTTGGACGATCCGCCCAGGCCGTGAATGCACAGCAACGCATCACCGTCGCCGTCGATCTCCACGGCCAGGCCATTCAGTATCCGGGTGGTCATGCGCGGCCTCAGACGAACTTGTTTTCGATCGCGCCAAGGCCGTCGATCTCGACGCGCACGACATCGCCTGCCTTCAGGTAGTGCGGCGGGCTCATGCCCATGCCAACGCCCGCCGGGGTCCCGGTCGCGATGATGTCGCCCGGGTACAGCGTGATGCCACGCGAGATGGTTTCGATCAACGTCGGGATGTCGAAGATCATGTTCTCGGTCGGACCGTCCTGGCGCAGGTCACCGTTGACCCAGCAACGCACGCGCGTCTTGGTGCCGTCGAATTCATCGGCCGTCACGATCCAGGGGCCCATCGGACAGAACGTGTCGAAGGATTTGCCCATGTCCCACTGGCCGTGGCGCATCTGCACATCGCGTGCGGTGACATCGTTGACCACGGTGTAGCCGAACACATGCTCCATTGCAGCTGCGCGAGTGATGTTCTTGCCACCCTTGCCGATGACCACGGCCAGTTCGGCCTCGTAGTCGATCTGTGTCGACACCTCGCTGGGCACCAGCACGTCGTCGTGCGGGCCGACGACGCATTCAGGTACTTTCGTGAACACGATGGGCCATTCGTCGGCTTTAGCGTTGTTGTCCTTGAAGACAGACGCCGAAAGCTCCTTGGCGTGTGCGTGGTAGTTGCGGCCGACGCACCAGACGTTGCGGCGCGGCCGCGGCAGCGGCGCGTCGAGCTGGACATCGGCCACCTTGATGGTCGCCTTGGAGGAAGCGGGAAGCGCACCTCCGGCGGCCAGCGCTTCGACTAGCGTGAGGGCACCCTTGTCAGCCTGATGGGCTTCCAGTTCGAAGGGTGTGATGGATTTTCCATCGGCGGACACGAGGCCCACGTGACGGCGGCCGTCGATCAGATAAGTTGCGATGCGCATGGTGGTTTTGCTCCGGTGATGTGGCTGGGATTGCCGCTTGCTGAAGGGCGTGGCGGCATGGGAGAACTTTAAAAAAAGCCCCGGTTTCCCGCTTATCAAAGCGTCCAGTCACATATCGCAGAGTCTTCCCTGCTCCTAAGGACTAACCCGAGCTTGGTGGTCTGAGCCCCGCTGTCGAAGGAAAATTGCTCCTGTCAGTTCAACGCGGAGTAGTTCAAATGCAGGAGGCTTACGCGCTCCATGAAGGAGCGTTTGGCACGGCCATCGTTTTGGAAGCGCGGGCCAATCTGGTGGCGCACGCTCATTCAGAGACGCAGTTGGCGCTCTGGCTTGGCGGCGCACGCGCCTGCGCGCACGTTGGTGCAGAAGTCGTGCCCTACAGCGAAAACGTCGCGCTGGGCGTCAACGCATTCGAGGCACACGACATGGTGCGCTTGGAGGGCACTGGGGCGTGCCTGTTTCTCGTTTTCATGGTGAAGAAGGATTGGCTGGACGAACTGGGGCAGGCGAAGGCGCGCAGCTTCCGCTTCCCCTCTCCGCATGTGCCCATCAGCTCCGCGATGCGCCGCTCGTGCTGGCGCGTACTAGATCTCATCATCTCCACGAAATTCTCTAAACAGGCCATCGACGTCGAAGTGGAGCGCCTGCTCGAAGCGGCCATTGCCGCCTCCACAATCGGGGACGACGGGGATGCGCCAGGCGATGTCGGCTTCATGCTGGATCAGCGCCTGCGCAGCGCGATTTCTCACATGCGCGCGAACGTCTCGGAAAAGACGTCGATCGACGAAATCGCAGCGAAGGTCGGTCTCTCAAGAGCGCGCTTTTTCGCGCTGTTCAGGGATCAGCTGCACACTACGCCCCAGGTCTTCTGGAGCGGCGTACGCGTCGAGGAAGCCATGCGTCGGGTCAGCGAAGGCAGCCAGCTCACCGAGGTGGCGCTGGATCTCGGCTTTTCAGCGCCGGGCAACTTCTCGCGCTTCTTCAAGGAGCACACCGGTGTGTCGCCGTCGATTTTCAAGCGTGCGACGCGCGACCCTTCGCCCGTGACCGTGACCGGGATTCCGCGCGACTGACCGTGGTCAGTCGGGTTGGGTGTCCCTATTGCTCGACCTGCAGCCCGGAGACCACGATCATGCGCGAGACCATGTTGTAGGCCGCGATGACGGCTGTCAGCTCGACCAGCATTTGATCGCCTGGCAACGCATCTTTGGCTGCCTGCAACGTGCCCGCCGACACCGCCACCGTCACCGTCATCTCGTAGGTCAGCTGCAGCACTGCGCGCTCTTGTGCGTTGAAGAGCGTGCTGTTTTTCGCCGCGGCCTGCACCTCGTTCAGGGCCTCGATCTCATCGTCGGTGCCTCCGGCAGCACGCAGCACCGGCAGGTGGTGCACGTGTTCGTAGTCGGCCTTGTTCAACACGGCCACGGCGCAGATCGCCAATTCGCGCAGCTTGGCCGGCACAGTCAAGCGCTGGCGCACCGCACCCAAAAACGTGTTCCAGCCGGATGCGAGCTCCGGACTGTTGAGCAGCAGGCGATCGAGATTGGAAAGCGCACCGCCACGGCGCAGCCGGATGGCATCGATCAGTTCTTTGGGCTCGGTCAGATCGGGCGACACCAAGGGGATGTTGGACATGTCTATCCTTTAAAAATCAATCTGCCCTGGCACCGGAGCGCTGAACCACCGCGGCCCATTTGGAGAGCTCGCCGCGATTGAACGCGATCATTTCGTCGCCCGTCATGGCGCGCGTCTCGATGCCTTGCCCTGCAAGCTTCTCCGCCACGTCGGCGGTGGCGACGGCGCCGGCCGCAGCAGCGCGCAACCTGGCGACCACCGCGGGCGGCGTCGACACGGGTGCGTAGACCATGAACCACGACACCAGGTCGAAATCCGGGTAGCCCTGTTGCGCAATCGGCACCACGCCCGGGGCGGCGGCACTCTTGGTGGCGCTGGAAACGCCGAGCGCACGCAAACGCCCCGCCTTGATGTGCGGCATCACCGCAGCCGGGTGATAGAACATGAACTGCGCCTGGCCGCCCATCACGTCGGTGAGCGCCTGGCCGCCTTCTTTGTAGGGCACGTGGACCATCTGTCCGCCAAGCTTGGTCTTGAGCAACTCCGAGGCCAGGTGGCCCGTGGTGCCGCTGCCGGCCGACGCGAAACTCAGGCCGGGCCCCTTGGTCGCCGCTGCCTTCAGATCGGCGAGGTTCTGGTAGGGCGAGTTGGTCGCCACGATCAGCAGATTGGGCGTGTAGCCGACGAACCCGATCGGCACGAAATCCTTCATGACGTCGTACGGCAGGTTCTTGTACAGGGACGGATTGATCCCGTGTGTGCTGGCCGTGCCCATCACCAGCGTGTAGCCATCCGGAGCGGCCTTTGCGACGGCGGACGAGCCGATCACGCCGCCGCCGCCGGCGCGGTTCTCGACCACGATCGTTTGACCGAGCAGCTTGCTCATCGCCTCGGACGTACTGCGTGCCACGATGTCGGTCGTGGTGCCGGCGCCGAAGGGAACGATCATCTTGACGGTGCGCGTCGGGAAATCCTGGGCGGCCGACACCGAGCAAGAAAGTCCCGCCAGCAGGCCGACTGCAATGCCCAGCACACCACGCCGCAATCCTGCGGCTTTGGCGAAGGTAGTGGTACGCATCGCACCCATGTTCAGAACTTCACTTTCGCCACGCCCTTGAGTTGCAGGATCTCGCGCGCTTCGGTCGGGCTCGCTACTTGCAGGCCGAGGCCTTCGATGATCTGGCGCACCTTGGTCACCTGCGCTGCGTTGCTCTCGGCCAGCTTGCCGCGACCGAGCCAGAGGCTGTCTTCCAGGCCGACGCGCACGTTGCCGCCCATGCTGGCCGACATGGCCGCGATGCGCAGCTGATGCTGGCCAGCGCCCAGCACCGACCAGCGATAGTCCTTGCCGAACAGACGGTCGGCGGTACGTTTCATGTGCTGCACGTCTTCGGGGTGCGTCCCGATGCCACCCAGGATGCCGAACACCGTCTGCACGAAGAACGGCGCCTTCACCAGCCCGCGCTCGGCGAAGTGCGCCAGGTTGTACAGGTGGCTGACGTCGTAGCACTCGAACTCGAAGCGGGTGTCGTTGGCCGCGCACTGCGCCAGCGCGTACTCGATGTCCTTGAAGGTGTTGCGAAAGATCAGGTCGCGACTGCCTTCGAGCGCCTCGCGCTCCCAGGCGTGCTTGAACTGCGTGAAGCGCTTGAGCATCGGGAACAGGGCAAAGTTCATCGAGCCCATGTTGAGCGACGCCACTTCGGGCGAAAAGCGCATTGACGGCTGGATGCGCTCTTCGATCGTCATGTAGGGCGAACCGCCACTGGTGAGGTTCAACACCGCATCGGTGCGTGCCTTGATCTGCGGCAGGAACTTGCCGAAGGCTTCCGGGCTCTGGTCGGGCTTGCCGGTCACCGGGTCGCGCGCATGCAGGTGAATGATGGCGGCACCCGCTTCGGACGCGCCGACCGAGGCCTCGATGATCTCCTCGGGTGTCACCGGCAGGTAGGGCGACATCGACGGCGTATGGATGGCGCCGGTGATGGCGCACGTGATGATGACTTTGCTCATGGAGGGGCTTCGAAGGAGTGGATTCAAACTGGGCGAAGCGGCGCTTACTCCGGCTTGATGTTGCTGGCCTTTGCAACGCCGAGAAACGTCGTGGTTTGCTCGCGCAGCAGCTTGCCGAACTCGTCGGGCGAGCTGGCAACGACCTCTGCGCCCTGGTCCACCAGCCGCTGACTCATCTCGGGCGCTGCAAGGACCTTGGCAAGGTCGGCGTTGAGCTTCGATACAACCTCCCGGGGGGTGCCGGCAGGCGCCAGAAGCCCCTGCCACGATCCGGTCACAAAGTTCGGAACGCCCAGTTCGATCAGGGTCGGAATTTCTGGCACGGACGGCATCCGCTTCTGACTTGCGACCGCAACAGGCTTGACCTTTCCGCCCTTGATGTGCGGACTGGCAATGAACAGGCCGTTGAGGGTGATGTTGGCTTCACCTCCAATGACGGCCGTCATGGCGGCGCCCGCGCCCTTGTAGGGGATCTGCAGCATGTCCGTTCCGGTCGCGAGCTGGAACTGTGCGCCAGCCAGGCGCGCTGAATTGTTCGATGCGGCGAAGTTCAGCTTGCCGGGATTCGCCTTTGAGAAGGCCACCACATCCGCAACGTTCCTGACCGCCAGCGAATTCGTCACCACGAGGGCGTGGGGCGAAAACTGGATCAGCATGACAGGCGCGAAGTCCTTCTGCGGATCGAAGTTCAGCTTCGAATAGAACACGGGCGCCATCGTCAAGGTGCCGATGTCCAACAGCATCAAGGTGTAGCCATCGGCCGGGGATCTTGCCACGTACTCTGCGCCCACATTGCCGTCGGCACCGGCCTTGTTCTCGACGACGACGGGCTGACCCCACGCTTCGCCGAGCTTCTGTCCGAGCAGTCGCGCCAGGCTGTCCGACGTGCCACCAGGTGCGAACGGGACAACAATACGAACCGGTTTGGACGGAAACGTCGAGGCGGGTTGCGCGAAGGCTTGCGCCGTCATCAGCGTCGTCATCACAGCGCACATCAATGCGCTCTTGAGCTGGTTTTTCATGACACGCTCCCGGGGTCAGTTGCGACGCACTTCGACGCCTCGATGCCACACCGAGTTGATGCGCAGCGTGTTCTTGATGTCCTGCAACGGGTCGGCATCCAGCACGAGCAGGTCTGCGCGCTTGCCCGCCTGGATGATTCCCCTGTCGTCGAGCTTCAACAAGCGCGCGGCGTTCGATGTAGCGATGGTCAGCGACTGCATGGGCGTCAGTCCGGCTTCCACCATGAGCACCAGTTCGCGGTGTTCGGCGATCCCGGGGACGCGCAGCCCGACACCGGAATCAGAGCCAAATCCGATCGGGATCCCGGCTTTGTAGAGCGTCAAAAGGTTCGCCTTGTTCATGGCGAGATCCTTTCGGGCGTTCGCTGCACCGGGCGCAGCCTTGACCCGCGCCTGCCAGGCAGGGTCGGAGATCAGGGCTTTGAGTTGGGGATGGAGCCAGGGCGCCACCAGGGGATCGGTTGCGACTTCGGGGCGATCGGCAAAGATGAAGTTGGAGTCATCGAGTGCAAGGGTGGCGATGTACCAGGCCTTGCGCTGCTTCATGAGTGCGATGAACTCGGCGTCCACGGGCGCATCGCGTACACCGTGCGCCACGATGTCACCACCCACACCCAGGATCGCCTTGGCGTCCTCCATGTCATGGATGTGCGCCGCGACGCGTAGGTTGCGCTTGTGCGATTCGTCGATGACAGCGGCGTAGATGCCGGGCGCAATCTTGGCAGGAAGCGACTTTCCGAAATCGTCCAACCAGACCTTCACCAGATCGGTGCCGCGGCCACTCATCTCCGCAACGGCCGCACGCCCCTCTTCCGGCGTCTTGGGCCGGTAGATTTGATCCGGCGCGATGGAGACAATGGTGGCAGGCGGCGCTCCGGCCTCGACGCCGATGCCGCGGTCGGCACCCAGAATGTCCGAGCCCGGCATCTTCCCCTGGTTCAGATCGGCGCGCAGCGCATAGAACAGCGGCCCGTTCATGCCAAGCGACGTCACTGTCGTGACGCCGAGTGCCTCGAACTGCTTGAGTTGGGCGCCGATGAACTCCCGGCTGTAGTTCTCCGGCTTTGATTGCGTGCCCTGAACGATGCCCAGGTGCGCGTGGTTCGTGATGAGTCCGGGCATGACCGTCTTGCCCGTGACATCGATTACCCGGGCGCCCGGAGGAACGGTCACTGCCGCTGCGCTGCCAGCCGCAAGTACCTTCCCATCGGCCATGACGATCGTTGCGTTCGACACAGGCACGCCGCCCGTGCCATCGATCAACGTTGCGCCCTTGAGAACGGTCACTGGCCCCGTGGTCCATGTGCTCGCGCATCCCAACAACAAGACCCCGGTCATCGCTGCAACCGAAACCAATTTCAACCTGAACAGTCTTCTCATCTGTATCTCCTTCGCATCGATCATCTGTCATACGATATTAGAGTACTACGATGAACTGCTGTCACTCGTTTTCCCTACAAAGCGTGATGGGGCGAAAGCAGGTGATGGGCGGTACGAGGCAAGCGAGTGTTTCGAGCCGCGGAAGGCCCTGGCCGTCAAGGGGCACGCGAGACTGTGGCCCGCACCGCGAGCCGCAAGACGGGCGCGTCTCGCCGTGCACGGGCCCTTGCCATGCAAGTGTTCAGGAATGCTTGCGGCGCTATGGACTGGGGGCGGCGGGGTCTGAATTCAGCAACTTCAGCGTCGCATCGGCGCCGCGCTGCACGTGGGTCAGCGCAGCCTTGGCGGCCTTCTTGCCATCGCCCGCCAGGATGGCGTCGATGAGCGCGTCGATCTCCTCGACGTTCTCGCGCAGCCGATCACCTTGCCTCAGAACAAGCGGCCGAAGGTACGCAAGCCGGGCGTGAATGAGCTGCAGAAAGCCATTGAGCAACGCGTTGTGGGACATCGACAAGAGAACGTCGTCGAGCTCGTTCTTGACCTTGAGCATCTTTTCGACGCTGCCGCGTTCGAAACTCTTCCTGAGGTCGACCGCAATCTGCTTGAGCCGGACTGTGTCCTCCTTAGTGATGTTCTCCGCGGCAGCTCGCGCGACCAACGACTCCAGGGCGGCGCGTACCTCGTAATGGCAGCGAGCTTCTTCAGGCGTGACCGAGGCCACCACCGGCCCCTTGTTCGGGATATTGGCTACGACGCCCTCGGCCTCGAGTTGTCGCAACGCTTCGCGCACCACGGTGCGGCTGACGCCGGTCCAGCTCACGAGCTCGTGCTCCTTGAGGCGGGCTCCAGGTGCAAACTTGCTGGAGATGATGGCGTTTCGGATGTTGTCTGCAACCAGTTTTCGAAGCGGTGCAGCCTCGGCAACGGCCACTCTGAGCGCAAGCTTATCTTCCACGTTTCTCATACCATATGACAATCATATGAGTGTAACGCGGTGGAACATTCGGCGCGAGCGCTCCGCGGTCACTGCCGTGAAAGCGCGTAGAGGCTGCTCTCGAAGGTTGCTTCGTTCAGCGAGTGCCACACCAGAACCTGCTCCCGATACTTCTTCCACTCGCCGAAAACCCGTGCGAACTCCGCATTGCGTGCTGCTTCCTCCCGATAGAAGGCAAATGCCTCTTTGTAGCCGGCTTGCAGAACCTCGCGCGGAAACTGGCGCAGTTGCGTTCCAGAGCCTACGAGGCGCTTGAGCGCCAGCGTGTTCTTGCTGTCGTATGCGGCCAGCATGTCCATCGTGCCCTCGGCCGCTGCCATCTCGAAGATCGTCTGAAAGTCCTTGGGCAGCTTTTCCCATGCTTGCAGATTGACGTAGAACGCCAGTTGCCCCGTGCAGTCCCACCACCCGGGAAAGTAGTAGAACTTGGCAACCTTGTTGAAGCCGAGTTTTTCGTCATCGTAGGGGCCGACCCACTTCACGGCATCGATCACGCCTCGCTCGAGCGCGGCGTAGGTTTCCCCACCGGGTATGTTCTGGGGAACGATGCCGAGCCGAGCCGCGACGTCTCCCGAGATCCCGGGAATTCGCATTTTGATTCCCTGCAAATCGGCCAGCGACTTGACCTCCTTGCGGAACCAGCCTCCCATCTGAACGCCTGTACTGCCGCCCGGGAAGTTGATGATGTTGAACTTCTTGAACAGCGGCCTGAACGCTTCGATGCCGCCGCCCCTGTACTGCCAACCCAGATGCTGGCGAGGGGTCATCCCGTACGGGACGCCGGTGTCGAGCGCAAAGGTCTTGTCTTTGCCCGAGTAGTAGACCGATGCCGTGTGGCCTGCTTCCACGCCCGCGTTTTGCACGGCGTCCATCACTCCGAGCGCCGGGACCAACTCGCCGCCTCCAAACACGGTGATCTGGAACTCATTGTCGGTGGCCAACGCGATCTTCTTGGCCATGCGGTCGGAGATGCCGAAAATCGTGTCGAGCGACTTCGGATAGCTCGACGCGAGCCGCCACTTGACGGTCTGCTCGCTCCTGGCGCGCGCGAGCATGGGGAACGCCAAGGGCGCTGCGGCGACGCCCTTCAATAGCTGACGACGGTCTTTCATTTCTTGTCTCCTTCTTGTGCCTCTCGGGCAGTTGTCTAGCGAAGCACGAACGGATACGGTTCGTCGCCGGTACTGATCCAGACCGCCTTGGTTTGCATGTACTCCCGAATGGCTTCCTGGCCGTTCTCGCGCCCCACGCCGCTGCGCTTGAAGCCACCGAATGGCGACATGAAACTCACGGCCCGGTAGGTGTTGACCCAGACCATGCCGGCCTTCAAGTTGTCGCTCATGTACTTCATTCGGCGCATGCTTTGCGTCCACACACCGGCTGCCAGGCCGTAGTTCGTGTCGTTGCCGATGGCCAGTGCTTCCTCCTCGTCGTCGAACGGGATCACCGAAGCGATGGGACCGAACACTTCTTCCCGCGCAATGCGCATCTCATTGTTCACGCCCGTGAAGATGGTCGGCTCGACAAACAGTCCCTTGTCCGTGCCCGGCCGTTCGGAGCGTTTGCCGCCGAAGGCGAGCGTCGCGCCGTCCGACCTGCCCACCTCGAAGTAGCTCAGCACCTTGTCGTACTGCGGCTTGTTCGCCACGGGGCCCAACTGGGTGTCGTGCAGCTGCGGATTGCCCATCTTCACGCTCTTGCCCATCGCGACGAGTCGCTCGACGAACTGGTCGTGAATCGAGCGCTGGACGAGAAGTCGCGATCCGGCAATGCACGCCTGGCCCGCGGCAGCGAAGATGCCCGCGACGGCGCCATTGACCGCGTTGTCGATGTTCGCGTCGTCGAAAACGATGTTCGGCGACTTGCCGCCCAGTTCAAGGCTGACGCGTTTGATGCCGGCCGCCGCGGCCTGGTAGATTTTTTGACCGGTGGCATCCGAACCTGTAAACGCCACCTTTGCCACTTTGGGATGCTCCACCAACGGCATACCGACTTCAGCGCCATAGCCGGTGATCACATTGATGACTCCGGGAGGAAATCCTGCTTCGGCAAAAAGTGGCGCCATCTCCAGCAACGAGGCCGAGGTGTACTCCGACGGCTTCAGCACCACGGTGTTGCCGGCCGCCAAGGCCGGTGCGAGCTTCCAGGCAACCAGCATCAGCGGCGAATTCCACGGGATGATGCAGCTGACAACACCAAGTGGTTCATGCTTCGTATAGGTAAGCATGTTCGGCTTGTCGATCGGGATGACGGAGCCTTCGATCTTGTCGGCCAAGCCGCCGAAGTAGTAGTACCACTGCGAAACATAGTTCAGCTGACCCTGCATCTCGGAGATCAATTTACCGTTGTCGTAGACCTCGGTCTCCGCCAGATGCTTGGCGTTTTTGGCAATCAGGTCGCCAAGCCTGCGTAGCAGAGCGCCGCGCTGGGTGGCGTTCAACTTGGGCCACTCGCCAGTAGTGAACGCCTTGTGGGCCGCATTCACCGCAGCATCGGCGTCTGCAGCGTTTCCTCGCGGGATCATCGCCCACGTTTCACCCGTGTAGGGGTCCATGGATTCAAACCACTCCCCGCTCGCTGGCTTCACCCAGGCGTTGTTCACCCACATTTCGTACTTCTTCATCTGCCATGCTCCTTCGCAATTTAGGTACGACTATATTACGGTATGACGGTACTACATACATCCAAGTGTTCGTGTTTTCCCCTATCGAGCAGGCCACTCCTGCTTACCCTCCTCGGCAATTGCGGCAATCCTGGGAATGGCGAATCGACCCGGGCCATCAGACGGATTGCAAGCGCTCGATGCCGTCAGCCGGCGTGTCAATCTCAAACATCAGGCTCCGGTGACAACGGACATGTGCGCCATCCACGACTCCGCGACCGGCTCCCGTCCCTTGACCGGCCACGCCGCCCAAAAAAACGCCGCGTCCGAACGGCTGACGGATGGCCGCCGACAGATTGAAGCTCGCATAGATCAACGTGTTGATGGACCTGTAGTGCCCGCTGTTCAGGATCGACATCAACATGTGCGCCGTCATGCCCGGAGCCATTGACGGGTCGCCGTCACTGACGATG
>Ga0070665_100006869_pt1 | contig 11569 bp, 12 predicted proteins | sample KBSS13metaG_FD_65862 | JGI IMG/M metagenome (GOLD analysis project Ga0070665, IMG submission 65862) | Switchgrass rhizosphere microbial communities from Kellogg Biological Station, Michigan, USA - KBS S1-3 metaG | ecosystem: Host-associated > Plants > Roots > Rhizosphere > Soil ...
CCTGGACCACCGCCGGGAAACGCTGCGCCGGATCCTCGGGCACGCGCATCGAGAACTGGCTCCGGCCGGACTCGTACAGCGCGCTGGGCAGCCTGCTGCGCAGCTCCTTCGCCCGGGTGGAGTCCAGCTCGACCGGCGTCGCCGCCAGCCGGCCGCCGCGGAACGTCACGACCGTGACCCCCGCCTGGCCGAACTTGATGCGTGCCTGCTGCAGGCTGATGAGGTTCGAGAGCGGCTCGGGCACCGGGCCGAAGCGGTCCTCGAGCTCGTCGCGCAGCACGCCGAGGTCGGCGACGTCGCGCGCGCCCGCGATGCGGCGGTGCACGTCGATCTTCGCCTGCTCGTAGGGGATGTAGTCGGCGGGCACGTAGGCGTCGACGGAGACGTCCAGGCGCACGGGCTCCGGCACCTCCTCGCGGTCCTCGCCCTCGGCGGCGAGCGCCTCCACGGCCTCGTCGAGCATCTGCATGTACAGCTCGAACCCGAGCGCCGCCACGTGGCCGGACTGCTCGTCGCCGAGCAGGTTGCCCGCGCCGCGCAGCTCGAGGTCGCGCATCGCGACCTTGAAGCCCGCGCCGAGCTCCGTGTAGTCCGACAGCGCCGCGAGGCGCTGCCCGGCCTCCTGCGTGAGCGCCGCAGCGCTGGGATACAGCAGGTACGCGTAGGCACGCTCCCGGCTGCGGCCGACGCGCCCGCGGATCTGGTAGAGCTGGGCGAGGCCGAACGTGTCGGCGCGATCGACGATGAGCGTGTTGGCCTGCGGGATGTCGATGCCCGACTCGATGATGCTCGTGCACACGAGGACGTCGGCGTCGCCGCGCAGGAACGCGAGCATCCGCGACTCGAGCTCGCCCTCGTCCATCTGCCCGTGCGCGACCTCGAACTTCAGGTCGGGGCACAGCCCGCGCAGGCGCTCGGCGGTCTCGTCGATCGTCTCCACGCGGTTGTGGAGGAAGAACGCCTGGCCCTTGCGGTCGCCCTCGCGCTTGAGCGCCTGGCGCACCAGGTCCTCGTCGTACTCGCCGACGTACGTCTTGACGGGACGGCGGCCCTCCGGCGGCGTCTCGATGACCGAGATGTCGCGGACGCCGGCGAGCGACATCTGCAGCGTGCGGGGAATCGGCGTCGCGCTCATCGAGATGACGTCGACCTTGAGCTTGAGCTGGCGCAGCAGCTCCTTCTGCTTGACGCCGAAGCGCTGCTCCTCGTCCACGATGAGCAGCCCGAGGTCCTTGGCCCGAACGTCGCGGCTCAGCAGCCGGTGCGTGCCGATGAGGATGTCCACCCTGCCCGCGGCGAACCCGGCGATCGCCTCCTTCTGCTCCCTGGCTGGGCGGAAGCGGCTGACCTGCTCGATCGTGAACGGGTAGTCCTTGAGGCGCTCGGCGAACGTGCCCGCGTGCTGCTGGGCGAGGATCGTCGTGGGGACGAGCATGAGGACCTGGCGACCGTCGGCCGCCGCCTTGAACGCCGCCCGCAGCGCGACCTCCGTCTTGCCGTAGCCCACGTCCCCGCAGACGAGGCGGTCCATCGGCCGGGGTGCCTCCATGTCCTCCTTGACGACGTCGATCGCGTCACGCTGGTCGGGCGTCTCCGTGTAGGGGAACGCCTCCTCGAACTCGCGCTGCCAGTCGCCGTCGGGCTCGAAGGCGTGGCCGCTGCGGCGCTTGCGCTCGGCGTAGAGGTTGAGCAGCTCGCCCGCGAGCTCCTGCGCGGCGCGGCGCGCGCGGGCCTTCAGCGTGTCCCAGCGCGAGCCGCCGAGCTTCGACAGCGTCGGCGTACCGCCGCCGGCGCCGACGTAGCGGCTGATCTTCGCCAGCTGCTCGGTGGGCATGAAGACCTTGTCGGTGCCCTGGAACTCGAGCTCCAGGTAGTCGCGCGTGACGCCGGCGACGGTCTTCGTCTCGAAGCCCGCGAAGCGCGCGACGCCGTGGTCCTCGTGGACGACGAAGTCGCCGGTCCGCAGATCGGTGAACGAGCGCAGCGCGCCACGGCGCGGGCGGTCCTCGCTGCGCTCCGCGCGGCGGCGGCGGAACAGCCGGTGCTCGGGAATGACCGCGAGCTTCAGACCGGCGGCGATGAACCCGTCGCGCAGGTTCGCCTGCGCGAACCGCAGATCCTCGGGGGTCTCCTCGCCGATCCAGCCGGCCTTCAGACGGGTGAGGTTGTAGCGGGCGCGATCGCCCTCGCCGCGCCGCGGCCAGGCGATCACGGTGCGGTAGCCCGAGCGCAGCAGCTTCTCGAGCTCGGACTCCGCCTCCTTCAGGGAGCGCGACGTCGCCTCCGCGGCCTGGGCGTGGAGCTGGACGGGCTGGTCGGAGGACAGCGCCGACAGCGCGTACCTGGCGCGCCCGTCGATGCCGGCGCGGACCGCGTCCGGGTGCACGTAGAGATGGCGGGCGTCGTCGTCGTGGAAGGCGGCGCACACGTCCTGCCAGTGGTCGCGCAGCGCCGGCTCGACCTCCTCCTCGGCGGCGATGAGGACGTCGGCCTCGTCGGCGAGGTCCAGGAACGCGCGGAAGCGGTCGACGGGGAGCAGCTCGGCGATGTCGGGACGCTCGTCCTCCAGCGCGGCGATCTCGGCGACCTCGCGGTGTTCGGCGGCCAGCTCGGCCGACGGGGCGATCTCGACCTGGTCGGTCTCCCCCAGCGACCGCTGGGTGAACGTCGAGAACCAGCGCAGCGTCTCGATCTCGATGTCGAACAGGTCGACGCGGATCGCCCGGTCCTCGGTGGCCGGGTAGACGTCGAGGATGCCGCCGCGCATGGCGAACTGACCGCGATCCTCGACCTGGTCGACGCGTTCGTAGCCGGCGGCGACGAGATCGCCTGCGACCTCGTCGAGGTCGATGAGGTCGCCGACGCGCAGCGTCATCGAGCGCGGACGCAGCTCGGGGTCGGGCACCTTCTCGCTGAGGGCGACGGCGGACACGACGACGACCGGCGGGTCGCCCTCCGTGGGTGCGAGCAGGGCGTCCATCGCGGCCACGCGGAGGCCGACGAGATGCGGCGGCGGGGCCAAGTGTGACTCGTATGTCACACCGCGGCTCGGATAGAAGCGCACCTGGCGCGGCGCGAGCCACGCGCGCAGGTCGGCAGCGAGGTCGCGAGCCTGGCGGTCGTCGCCGGCGACCACCAGGGCGGGCCGGCGATCACCCTCTTCCAGGAGCGCCGAGACGACATAAGGGCGCAGCGAGGATGAGACGAACGCTCGTCCTCCCGAGCGCAGCAACTCGGCCCCCTCGGACGAGGCGGCGAACTGCGGGAGGAGGGTGCGAAGAGGAGCGGAGTCGGGCATGCGCGGCACCCGCTCGCGGTCGGCCGCCAGCGGGGTCTACTGGACAAGTGTAGGAGCGCGTCGAGCGGGCATGCTCACCCGGAGCCCGGTAGCCTCGGCCGCCGCGCCGTCGACATGGAGGTCCTCTCCGTGCGCTCATCCCCACGCCGTCTTGCAGCAGCCTGTCTGCTGCCGATATTCGTCGTCCTGCTTGTCTGTGCGCCCGCACAGGCATCGCGGACGGACTGCTCCCCCGAGCCCGGCTGGCCAGGGCAGGACTCGGCCTCCGCCGCGGAGATCGTGCGGCTCGTCAACGTCTATCGCGCGGGGAAGGGCCTGAGCCAGCTGACGATGTCGCAGTCGCTGACGAACGCGGCGGCGTGGAAGGCGAGCGAGCTCGCCGTCGACGTGCCCGCCACGAGCGGCGCCGCCTTCAGCCACAGCGACACCGGCACCAACCGCACCCCGGAGGCGCGGATCCAGGCCTGCGGCTACGGCGACGCGTTCGGCGAGAACATCGCACTCGGCCAGGGGTCGCCGCAGGCGGTCATGGACGCGTGGATCGCGTCCGCGGGCCACCGCGCGAACCTCGAGTACCCGGCGTGGACGGCGATCGGCGTCGGCGCCGCGGGCGGCAGCTGGGGCTACGGGTGGGTGCAGGACTTCGGCGTCTCCAACCCGGACCCGATCGCGACGCCGCTGGCGAGCCTCGCCCCGACGCCGTCGGCCACCTCACCGTCGCCCGCCGTGCCGCTGGCGAGCCCGCTCGTCGCCGCGTCCGGGCCGCCCCCTGCCGCACAGCCCCCGGCCGCCGGCCCGCCGCCGGCCGTCGAGATCATGGCCCGGCCCCGGTCCCGCACGCGATCGCGCACGGCGCGCATCCGCTGGCACATCTCCGGCCAGATGCAGCAGCTGAGCTGCTCGCTCAACGGCAAGGCGCTGCTGCGCTGCGGCAGCACCGGCCGGACCGTGCACGTCCACCGCGGCCGTCACGTGTTCCGCGTGACCGTCACGGGCCCGATGGGCACGGACACCCAGATGGTCCGCTGGCGCGTCGTGCGCGGCTAGCTCAGACCGGATCGCCGAGCACGAGGGCCTCGGCCGCGTCACGCGCGCGGTCGACGAGGTCCTGCACGTCGGCCTTGGACTCGGTGAAGCGGCCCAGGACGTAGCCGGCGACGATGTCGGGGTCGGTCGAGTCCGGCCGGCCGACGCCGATCCGCACGCGGCTGAAGCCCGGGTCGCCGAGGCTGCGGCGCAGCGACTTGAGGCCATTGTGGCCGGCCAGGCCCCCGCCGACGCGCGTGCGGATGTCGCCGAACGGCAGGTCGATCTCGTCATGAAGCACCAGCACGCGCTCGAGGGGCACCTTCAGAGCGCCACGGGCGGGGCCGACGGACTCCCCGGCCTCGTTCATGTACGTCTGGGGCAGCAGCATCGCGACGCGCGGGCCGCCGATCCCCGCACGCCCCTCCGTGAACAGGCCGCGGTACTTCGTCCTGGCCTTCGGCAGGTCCCACCGCGCGCCGAGGGCGTTCGCGACGTCGAATCCGATGTTGTGGCGCGTCCCGGCGTAGCGGGTGCCGGGATTGCCGAGCCCGACGATGAGCCAGTCGACGGGCGCGGACCCGCCGCCGCGCCACTGCACGACGGCCGGCTACTCGTCGGAGGAGTCGCCCGCGTCGGCCGACTCCTCGGCGTCCGCGGCTGCCTCTTCGTCGCCCTCGCCCTCGCCGACGACGCCCGTCTCCTGCTCGATGGCCTCCTCGGCGTCCTCCTCGGCCTCGACGTCGACGTTCGGCGGCGACAGGGTCACCAGCGTCGTCTCCTCGAGGTCGTCGAGCAGCGTCACACCCTTGGGGGCGGCGAGCGACGACAGGTACAGCGTGTCGTTGATCTCCATCTTCGAGACGTCGAACGTGATCGTCTCGGGGATGTCGTTCGGCAGCGCCTCGACGTTGACCTCGCGAGTGATCTGGTCGAGCACGCCGCCGTTGACGACGCCAGGGGCCTCGTCGGCGCCGGTGAGCTCGACGGAGACCGTCGCGTGGATCGCCACGTCGAGCCGGACGCGGAGGAGGTCGACGTGCATCGTCTCGCCGCGGACCGGGTGGTACTGCGCGTCCTTGAGGACGGCGGGGGTCGACCCGCCCTCCAGCTGGAGGTCGAGGACCGCGCCGCTCGCCGCGAGCGCGTGACGCAGCTCGCGAGCGTCGACGGTGAAGGAGACCGGCTCGCCCTCGCCGCCGTACAGCACGCCCGGCACCTGTCCGGTGCGGCGCAGCCGACGCGTCGCGCGAGAGCCACCGGAGGTGTCGCGCGGGGTCAGCGCGAGTTGTGTGCCCTGATTGGTCGCCATAGCGGTCAGAGAGGGTAGCGGCTCTTGCGCGACTACTGGCCCGGCACGGGGCCGATCTGCTGCGTCTGCGTGTACCACCGGTTCACGTCGAACCACGCGGGCTTCTTCGAGCGGTCGGCGAAGCGCAGCAGCCCCTTCTCGTGGATCGGCGGGTCGGGGCGCGGGTTGCCGCCGTCCCAGCCCGGCCGCACCCGGAACTCCTCGATCGCCCAGTAGATCGCGCCGCTGAGCCACGGCTTCGTCGCGAAGATCCCGAGGTGGTAGTTCACGAAGTCCTGCTGGAACTGGAACGTGCCCTTCTCCTCGACCGGGCCGTCGCGGTTCGCCTCGGCGCCGAACTCGGTCACCATGATCGCCTTCTGCGGGTAGCAGGCGCGGACCGAGTCGAGGTAGTCCGAGAGCGCGTCGCGGTCGGCGATCACGCCGTTCGGGCCGGGGTACCAGCCGAAGTAGTCGTTGATGCCGACGACGTCGAGTGGCGCGTACTCGGGCTGGCAGCCGACCGACGGGTAGCCGGCCACGGCGAGGCCGATCGGGCGCGTCGGGTCCAGCGCCTTGGCCTGTGCGGTCGCCCGGCGGATGTAGTCGCCCTGGACCGGGCCCGGCCTCGAGGAGAGCTCGTTGCCCAACGACCAGACGATGATCGACGGGTGGTTCTGGTTGGCGTTGATGTTCGCCGCCAGCTCCTTCGCCGCCAGCTTGCGCACGATCTCGCGCTTGAGGTACTGGGTCTTCACCGCGTACACCGGGACCTCGGACCACAGGAGGATGCCCTCCTTGTCGGCGAGCTCCTCGAGGTAGGGATGCAGCGGGTAGTGGGCGCGGATGATGGTCGCCCCGAGCTCCTTGACCTCGGCGATGTACTGCGCGCGCCGGGCGTTGTCGACCGCGAAGCCGACCGTCGGATCGTCCTCGTGCAGGCCGACGCCGCGCACGTTGAGCGGCCGGCCGTTGAGGAACAGCTTGCCGCCGATCACCTGGATCTTGCGGATGCCGGTCTCCAGCTGCCAACCCGCGACCTTCGTGCTCCCGACGCGCGCGGCGAAGCGCGCGGTGTAGAGGGTCGGGGACCCCGGCGCCCACAGGCGCGGGTTCTTGACGGTGATGCGCTTGGAGAACGTCGCGAAGTCGTGCGCTCCGACGTTCGCGCTGCCGAGGCTCACGTCGCGCCCGCCGAAGCTCCCGGTGACGCGGACGCGCTGCGACGACGAGGCGGCGTTGCGGACCGTCGTGCGCAGGAGCACCGTCGCGTCGCAGCTCGCGCACGGCAGCTCCGGCCGCGCGATGACGGTGTTGAAGTCGATCCGGTCGACCTTGCGGAGGTAGACCTCGCGCAGGATCCCGCCGTAGTTCCACCAGCCGCCCGTCGGCAGGTTCGTGGTCGAGAGGCCCGACGGCGGGAAGTCGGTCGGGTGACGCCGGTTGTCGACGCGCACGACGAGCCGGTTGACGCCGCCTCGCTTGAGCAGCGACGACGGGATCCGGATCTCGAACGGCAGGTACGCGCCGGTGTTGGAGCCGATCGGCTTGCCGTTCATCCAGAACCGCGCCCGGTAGTTCACCGACTCGAAGCGGAGCACCCAGCTCATCCGCTTGTTGGAGCTCGGCAGGTGGAAGTCCTTGCGGTACCACCCGATCGACCCGGCCATCGACTCGTTCGACGTGTCGGTCGCGTTCCAGGCGTTGGGGACCTTGGTGGGCGCCCAGCCCGCGGTGCTCGTCGTGCGCATGAAGCGCTGCGCGAGCCCCTGGTCGGCGGAGTCCAGTCGGAACAGCCAGTCGCCGCCCATGAGGTAGCGCCCGTCGGGACCGGCCTCGTAGAGGGCGCCGCTCGTGAGCCCGTCCGCCGCGTGCGCGGCCGGAGCGAGGACGGCGATCGACAGGAGGGTCGCGCAGATGGCGACGACGAAGCGCAGGTGGGGCATCGGGCTCGCGGGTCGGGACATGGGGGCAGCGCGCTGCAACACGGCGGGGGGCGCGGAGTTGCGCGCGTCTCAGCTGCAGGCGGCCTGTCGGCCGATCGGCGCGCTGAGGTCCAGCAGCGTGACGGATTGACCGGACAGCGGCGTGCCGGCCCGCTTCACGAGGACGCACTGCACGGTCGTGAGCCGGCCGGGCGTGATCCAGACCACGCGCGTCGGGGCCGTCTTGCTCGTCAGCGTGTGCGACGTGGCGGAGTCGATGCGGACGATGGTCACGTCGCCCGGCGCGCGCAGCTGCCTGGCGTTCGCCCGGACCCGCGCGACGCACGCGTCGTCCCGGCAGTCGACGTCGCGCAGCATGCGGTCGGCGTCCCCCCGGGCCTGGGCCTGCAGCACCTCGAGCACCGCCTCGCGCTCGGCGTTCTCGGTGCCCAGCCAGCGCGACAGGAGCGCCGAGATCACCAGGAAGAGCACGACCGCGACGGCGACGACCACCCACCGGCGATGGCGCCGGGGCGCGCCGACGGCGGAGCCGTCGGCCGTCAAGGCTCCTCGGCCATGTCCTCGCCGTTGAGCTCCAGGAACCGCTGGACGGACGCCTCCTGCTTGGAGAGCAGGTCGGCCATCCGGAGCGCGTGGTCGTGGGCGCGCTCCATGAAGTCCTCGAGGCAGCGGTCGGGATCGTCGGGCAGCGGATAGACGTGCGCGACGTCCTGCTGCGCGCACGCGATCCCGAGGGGCGGCAACCCCTCGGCGAGGGTGCGCGCGCCGCAGACGGGCACGATCGTCAGGTGCTGCTCGGGTGCGTTGAGGGCGATGGGCATGAGCCGGTGCGCGGGAAGGCGCACGCTCAGTGTGACGCCTCGGTCCACGTCCACCGCCGCGACGCGCGACAGCGCGTCGGCCCACACGGACAGGACCGTGTCCGCCGCGACGATCGCGTCGCGGATCGCCTTGGCCTGCGTCGCGTAGAGCTCCTCGGCCTCGTCGCGATCGGCTGCGTCGGCCAGATCGAGGTCGCACGGCACCCTGAGGAGCTCGGACGCGGTGACGGCCGCACCGGCGCCCTTGCCGCCGTTCGCCACGTACGTCTGGATCGTCCCGAGATCACGCCGGCCGTGGAAGATGACGGTCACGGCCTCGGACATCGCGAGGCCCCCGACCCGCAGCGCGACCGCGGCGGACGCCTCCGCATCGATGAGAGCGCGCTGCAGCAGGTCGTCTGCTTCGTCCATGATCCCTCCTACGTCCCGTTCACCACCCGAACCCGACTCATGGTCGTGGACCGTGGGTACCCAGTGTCAGGGACCGACCGGCGGAAATCCAGCGAGGACACTTCGACATGACGCTCATCTACAAGCCCATCGGACTCATCCTGGGCATCCTCGGCGGCATCGCCGGCCGCCAGATCTTCAACCAGATCTGGCAGCGCGTCGACGACGAGGAGCCGCCGGAGGCGACGACGCGCGACTCGTCGCTCAAGCGGATCCTCGCCGCGGTCGCGCTGCAGGGCCTGATCTTCGCCGTCGTGAAGGCGCTCATCCAGCGCGGCGGCGCGCGGACGTGGAAGCACTTCCTCGGCGTGTGGCCGGGCGAGAAGCGCCCCGACCCGTCGTAGCGCACGCGTGAGCGCGGCCGCGAACCTCATGGACCGGCTCGGGCTCACGGACGAGGAGCTCTGCGCCGTGCTCGACGTCGATCCGATCGCCGTGATCGCCGGGGAGCTCGACCATCGTCCCGAGCTCCCGATCCTGCTCGTCCTGACCGCGGAGGCGTCCGAGGCGGTCGGCCCGGACTCGCTGCGGCGCTGGGTCCGGACGAGCGGCCCGCGCGGGCGGCCGGTCGACCTGCTGCTCGCGCGCGACTTCGCAGGGTTCGAGGACGCCGTCGGCGAGCTGTCCGCGCGCGGGTTCGTCGTCCGCGCGTCGGGCTCCCGGCCGTGAGCGGCGTGCGCATCGCGGCGTGGCAGCACGTCGAGGGGCGCCGCGGCTTCGAGGTCGCACGCCTCCAGGCCGCCGAGGACGGCGGCTACCGGATCGACGGGCACAGCACCGGCGAGGACGAGGGCATGGGCTGGGGCATGCACTACGCCCTCCACGTCGATGCGTCGTGGGCGACGCGGTCGCTCGACGCGGCGGGGTTCGCCGAGGACGGTCCCTGGTCGATCTCGCTGGCGGCCGACGGCGCCGGCGCCTGGACGCGCGACGGCGTCGCCGCCCCGGAGTTCGACGGCTGCCTGGACGTCGACATGGTCTCCACCGTGCTCACCAACACGCTCGCGGTGCGGCGGCTCGGCCTCGAGGTCGAGGGCTCCGGGACGCTGGACGCCGTCTGGATCGGGACGCCCGCCGGCCGCGAGGTGGAGCGCATGCCGCAGCGCTACACCCGGGTCGGCATCCGCGGCTTCCGATTCGAGGTCGTGGGCGGCGACTTCGAGGCGGATCTCGAGATCGACGAGTTCGGCCTCGTGCTCATCTATCCGGGTCTGGCTCAGCGGGTCGCCTGAGGCGACGCGCCGAGCTGGCGCAGCAGGCCCGGCGTGTCCCAGAGGTGCCACAGGTCGCTGACGCGCCCGTCGGCGTAGCGGAAGAAGTGCATGTGCGCGACCTCGATGCGCCGGCCCGTGGCGTCCAGGCCCGGCGGGACGAGCCCGAGGTGGCCCAGGTGCGTCCCCGTCATCGTCGAGCGGCACGCGACGACGTCCCCCTCGGCGAGCAGCTCGTGGACCTCGAAGTGCACGTCGGGGAACGCGGTGCGCATCGCGACCACGACCCGCTTGAGGTGCTCGCAGAACGGGGCGCCGGCCGGCTCCTGGTGGTCGACGCTGCCAGCGCCGAGCACCTCGTCGACGTAGTCGAGGTCGCCCTGGTGGAACATCCGCTCGAAGCCCTCGAGGGTCAGGTCCTTCATCTCAGCCGTCGTCATGGTCGGCCCTTCGTTAGAATGTTATTCCAATCAGTGGAACGGTACTCTAATGCGGTGGCCGAACGCAAGCGCCCGCGCGACCTGAGCGCCGAGAGCACGCAGCGTGCGATCGTCGAGACGGCCTCCCGGCTGTTCCTCGAGGACGGCTACGGCGCGACGTCGATCACGCGGATCGCGCGCGAGGCCGGCGTTGCGGTGCAGACGATCTACAACTCGGTGGGCGCCAAGCGCGAGCTCCTGTCACGGGTGCTGGACTTCGCGGCGGCCGGACCGCAGGCGCCGACGCCGGTCGCGACGTTCATGCGCGAGCGGGCCGAGCGCACGGAGGACCCGCGGGAGATCATCGCCGGTCTCGTCGCGTTCTGGGCCGAGGGCCTGCCCCGGACCGCGCCGGTCTTCCGGGTGATCCGCGAGGCGGCCGCGCTCGACCCGGACGTCGCCGCCCTCGAGGGCCGCCGCTCGGCCCAGCGACTCGCGAACTACGGGCAGGCAGCGGGCATCCTCGAGGCACGGGGCGCGCTGCGGGAGGGACTGTCGGTCGACGACGCGGCGGCGGTGATGCACGCCGTCGGCCATCCGGACGAGTTCCGCTTCCTCGTGCACGACCAGGGGTGGCCCGTCGAGCGCTGGGCCGCGTGGGTGCGCGGCGCCCTGGAGGCGGTGCTGCTGCGCTGACGGGCGCCTAGTCGTCGCTCTCCAGGATGCCGAGCGGCGCGCCGCATCTCGCACAGCCCATGCCGCTCTCGACGATGAGGGCCGCGACGCGGCTGTACCAGGTCGTGCCGCACTGCAGGCAGCGCAGGGGAACGGGGTCCCTGCTGGCGGCCGGCTTCGAAGCGGACGCCGCGTGGTCGGTAGGCATCCGGCGCGGGGCGATCCCCGGGACTGCTCGGTGTGGCATGTGCCACCTCCTGTCCGGTCCGTCCCCGCACTGGTCAAGAGCAGGACCGTCCTTCGGACGTCGTGTCGGGCGACGCGGACCCCGGGCCACCCGCCGAGCCAGCGAGGCTAGGGGAACGCCGGCGAACCGTGAAGACCGGTCTCTGACATCGGCCGCGCCGGGCGCGACGTCAGCCGGCGCCACCC
>Ga0070665_100006870_pt1 | contig 11569 bp, 10 predicted proteins | sample KBSS13metaG_FD_65862 | JGI IMG/M metagenome (GOLD analysis project Ga0070665, IMG submission 65862) | Switchgrass rhizosphere microbial communities from Kellogg Biological Station, Michigan, USA - KBS S1-3 metaG | ecosystem: Host-associated > Plants > Roots > Rhizosphere > Soil ...
GCGACGTTCTCTGCGGGTAGCCGCCTCATCGATCTGGGTTGCGGCACGGGACTGGATGCCGCACGCATGGGAAAGCTCGGGCACCATGTAACGGCGACGGATTGGTCGCCTCTCATGGTAAAGCGTACCCGGGATCGCGCCGAACGCGAGGGGTTGACCCAGCGGGTGGAGGCACTGGAGGTCGGTGGACACGAGTTGCATCGATTGAACTCCGCGGGCAGCTACGATGGTGTGTACTCCAACCTGGGACCGCTCAACTGCGTGCCTGATCTTTCGGCCGTGTCTCGCGAGTGCGCACGCCTGCTCAAACCTGAAGGCAAGCTCGTCTTCACAGTGATCGGACGCGTGTGCCCCTGGGAAATGGCTCACTACCTGAGGCAAGGCAGATGGAAACGGGCCGGCGTGCGCTTCGCGCGCAATCCCGTGCCGGTGGGGATGAACAAACACACGATCTGGACCCGGTACTACACGCCACGGGAGTTCTATCGAGCGTTCCAGGACCAGTTTACGTTGGAACACTATCGCGGTCTGTGCGTGTTCGCGCCGCCACCCTACCTGACATCGGTTCGCAACAATCATCCGCGATTGCACGAGCGACTGTGGCGACTGGATAAGCTGGCGGCCGGATGGCCGGTAATCCGCTCGGCCGGCGATCACTTCCTCATCATCCTGAAGAGACGCGCGATTACTGCGCGCGCGGTCTAAAGCGCAGGCGTTCGTAAGGAGTTGCGACGTGCAGCAGGAAGTTCCACAAGCCGCGCTCGCCGTTCACGAGTATCCGCGGCAGTCGCAGACGGTCGTCCGACGCCCGCGCCACTCCCCGCAGGACTGTCATCGCGGAGGAGTAGCCGGCGTGCCGCACAAACTCGACGATGTCGGCTGTAAAGCGGCCGTAGGGGTAGGCGAAATGCTCGATCGGGACGCCAAGCATGTTGCGCAGCGCAGCCCGACTCTCCGCAATCTCGTACCGCGCCACATCGTGAGGCAATTCATTCAGCCGCCGATGCGAGAGCGAGTGCGAGCCCACCTCCATGCCCGCAGCCAACCACTGGTCGAGCTGATCGCGGCTCATCAGCGGCTTTGTTTCCCTCAGATGCTCCGCGTCCCAGCGGTTGTAGGTCCCCACGGCGCCGCTGACGATGTAACAGGTGGCGCCGAAGCCATACTGTTTGAGGAGCGGCGCTGCCATCGTGAGCGTGTCGGCGTACCCATCGTCGAAAGTGAACACTACACAACCGCGCGTCGTGCAATTGCTCAGTCGAGTAATGCCTTCGCTCGTGGAGACACCGCGCAGTCCGAGACGACGCAACGTCCACAGTTGCCGCTCGAATCGGTCCGGGCTCACGTACAGCAGCTTGTAGGGAACGTCTTTGGGTGCTACTGCTACGTTGTGATAACTGAGGATAGGAAGCGCCGACATGATCCATAGAATATTCCTGGTTGCCTCAATAAGCACGGTGCGAGGGCCGTGAGCCTCCAAAGTGTGGGCCGGTATGCGTTCCTGAAGCACGCGGCGCGCTGGCTGAATGTGCTCGCAGACCGGCGGCGACAGAACGATGGCTTATTGCAGTCCGCACAGACTTGGGAAGCGCAGTATGCCGCGGGCAGGTGGGACTACCTTGCGGACCTTTCCGAGCTGGCGCGCTTCAGCGTATTGGCGGGTTATATCTGCCATCTGAAGCCAGGCGGGACGGTGCTGGATACAGGATGTGGCCAGGGTGTGCTGTTACGCAGACTTCCGAGGTTTTGCTATTCGAGGTATGTCGGGATCGACCTGTCGGGCAGCGCAATCGCCGTGGCACGGGAACAAGCGAACGAACACAGTACGTTTGTCGTGGCGAATTGCGAGGAGTATTCGCCTGCGGAGCCATTCGACGTCATTGTCTTCAACGAAGTCCTGTGTTGCCTACGCGATCCATTGCGCACCGTAGAGCGATATGCGCAGTCACTGAACCCCGATGGCCTTCTGTTGGTGTCGTTGTGCACGGCCGCTCGCGGCAGTACCACAATACTGCGCCAACTCGGGCGAACCTATGCGACTGTCGATGAAGTCAGCGTAGCTCACAGCGGCAGGAAGGTTTCCTGGGTGTGTGCTGCCTTTCGCCCCGAGGCGCGTCGCGAGCGGGTTTGATGAGCCGGCATGTCTCCACAGCGATGGTGTCAGTGATACTACCCACCTTCAATCGGCTCAGGTATCTCCGGCCGGCCATAGAATCGGTGTACGCCCAAACGTTCGCCGACTGGGAGTTGATAATCGCCGACGACGGCTCGGATCTCGAGACCAGGCAATATCTTCAGTCCCTCGCGGGTGACGCGCGCGTCGTGGTGGTTTGGTTGCCTCACACGGGTAGGCCCTCGATAGTCCGCAACGCAGCCTTGGTGAGGGCGGCCGGCGAGTACGTCGCGTTCTTGGACTCCGATGATCTGTGGCCGACCAGGAAGTTGGAGCGGCAGATCGAGACACTGCGTGCCCGGGTCAATTGTCGGTGGAGTTATACGGCGTTCTTGCAGGTTGATGGATCCGGAAATCCCCTTCCTGAGGAGGCTCAGAGGCCTTGGATACCTCATGAGGGAGACATTTTCGAGCAGCTGGTGACCGGCCGGGCGCAGATCAGAACCCCCAGCGTGCTGGCAACGCGCCAGTTGATTGCGCAGGCCGGCGGGTTTGATGAAGGTCTGCTCTCCGGAGAGGATTTTGACTTGTGGCTGCGGTTGTCCCTCCATAGCGAGGTCGCAATCGTCGACGAGCCGCTCCTCTATGTGCGGCGCCACCCGGCCAGTCACAGCAGCGACTGGGAAATCGCGTTCGTCGGCCGGGATCGTTCGCTCAGCCGACGCCAGCAGCTCGTCGACGCCGGGCGGCGCTCGCTGCTGCGTGAGGAACGCATGAGAAACGCGCTGAAACGCGCCGCAACGCATGCAGAACTGGGTGCCCAAGGCCGCATGCTCCGTGTGTTGTGGGAAAGCCTGCCATACTCCTGGACCTATCCGCGATGGTGGCTGAGTGGCCTGAAGACGCTGCTACGACTGCACTTGCCGGGCCGGCTGCTGCAGTTCTACCGGAAAAGCCGGCGCGGCACGTGAGGGGGGACAGGCGGCGATGCGAATAGCATTGGTGATCCCCGGAGGTGTTGACCGATCCCTGGAGTATCGGGTGATTCCGGCGCTCCTGGCTTTGATCGGCCGGCTTGCGATCAACAACGACGTGCAGGTATTCGCGTTACATCAGGAGATCGAGGCCGGCGAATGGCAAGCTGCTGGAGCGCATATCAGCAATATAGGCGCGAAGCACACGGTATTGCGCGCTGTTCGTGCGATATGCGCCGCGCATCGCACGGCCCCTTTCGATGTCGTGCATGCAATCTGGTCCGGCTGGTGCGGATTGATTGCGGTCACGAGCGGAAGGTTGCTCGGCATACCCAGCCTCGTACACATCGCCGGCGGCGAGCTCGTCTCGATTGCGGAGATCGGTTACGGCGGCAGATTGACATGGCGCGGACGACTACGAGAAGCATGGACCCTGCGAGCTGCATCAGCAGTTTCGGCAGCGAGCACGCCCATTCTCGAAATGCTGCCGGCGCTCGGCGTGGTCCCGCATCGCATACCGCTTGGCGTCGACTTAACCGCGTGGCCGCCGCGCGACCCCGTGCCACGCGATTCGAGCCGCCCGGCGAAACTGATTCATGTGGCAAGCTTGAACCGCGTGAAAGATCAGCCGACGCTGCTGCGAGCGCTTGCCTCAGTGATGCGGTCAGGGCGAGACTTCGAGATGAACATCGTGGGGGAAGACACGCTGAACGGCGAGATGCAATCGCTGGCCGTGGAATTGGGGCTTTCGCAGAGAGTCAGATTTCTCGGATTCCTGCCGCAGAGCCAACTACGGCCCATTCTGGAAGCGGCTGATCTTATGATTATGTCCTCGCGTCATGAGGCCGGTCCCCTCGCGATGTTGGAGGCGGCCGTCGCGGGCATCCCGACCGTGGGCACAGCGGTCGGGCACATCCGCGAATGGTCGCCTGTTGCCGCGGCTTGTGCGCCCGTCGGAGATTGGGCGGCCCTCGGCACGATCATCTGTCAGTTGTTGGAAGACGAAGATCTGCGACTGCGGATCGCGCGCGAAGCCCTGCAGAGGGCTGTACAGGAAGATGCCAACTACACGGCTGAATGCTTTCAGAGGCTCTACGCGAATTTTACTCGCCACAGCGATTCACCATGAACTGCAGTTTTCCACCAGAACGGTACGGGTTCAGCCCACTCCCCTTCATCCCGTTCTCCAACACCGGCGGCGAGGCCTTGAATAACAATGGTGTGGTCGTCGGCGGAATTGCCAACCCGGACGGGTCTGTTGCACTCGCGGAATGGTCCAAAGGTGTGCTCACCAACTTGGGCGTTCCACCCGGGCTTCCGAGCCACGACTTCAATATACCCCGAGTATTCGGCATAAACGACTGCGGGGCGGTCGTCGGCACCGTCCGCACCTCTGCCGGCGACATACCCTCACGATGGTTCATACACGACCGGGGTCATTTCACTGTCCTGCCGCTGGCAGACCCGACCGACCGTGGCGGTGCTGCCGTCGGCATCAACAACCGAGGGGAGGTTGTTGGATATCAACATACCGCGAGCAACCGCGTTATCGCGTGGCTTTGGTCCAATGGCGCCTATTCCAGGCTACCCGTATCCGGCACCAGCACCACCGCGTTCGGCATAAATGCCGCCGGCATCATCATCGGGAACCGTCGATTGCGCCTCGTCCGGCGCCTGCTTACAGGCCAGTTACATTCCAAGGGCGAGCTCGGTTATGTTTTGAGCCATGGCAAAGTTCAGTATCTGACCGGGTTTGTGTATGCAATAAACCAGCAGGGCCACGCGGCCGGAGGCTCCGTCTCGGGTGGCCAGATAATGGCCACTGTGTTCAACAATGGCATCGCCACCGTGATCCTGAATCTGCCCAGCCATGCGGTCGGAATCAATTCTGCCGGGAGCGTCGTCGGATCCTTCCAACCCGCCGGTTACAGCCGAAAGCACCTGTTCAGATGGAGTGCGGATGCGGGAGCCTTCGACCTGACACCCGACGGCTACCTTTCCGCGGAGGCGGCTGCCATCAACAATCGAGGTGACATCCTGGGCTTCGGAGAGACCGTGAGCGGGAGATCCGAGTACTTTTTGCTCACACCTGATCCCAATGGAGAGCTGACTCCCAAGGCCGTCATGACCGCACCCCTCGCCGGGGCTCGATGACATCCGGAACGCCGGCGAACGATTGGCGTGTCAACAATTTCGATCTACTGCGTCTGCTCGCGGCACTGCAGGTCGCAGTGGCGCACAGCATCGGATTCATGAAGCCGACCGGCTACGTCGCGCGCCTGCTGGAGGCGGGCCTCGACCGACTCCCCGGCGTCCCTATTTTCTTCGTGATCAGCGGGGTTTTGATCTCGAAGTCCTACGAGCGCTCCGATTCGTTGCGGGATTACTTTCGAAATCGGTGCTTACGCATTTTCCCCGGCCTATGGGTCTGCCTCGTCGTCAGCGTCGCCGTGATACTGGCTATCGGAGTCGGCTCCCTCGGCCCCATCACCACGCCCGCCTGGCTAGGGTGGTGGGCAGGCCAGATGAGCCTCCTTCAGAGCTTTCCGGCTGCCTTCCTCAAACCGGTGACCGCCGGCCTCAACGGCAGCCTGTGGACCATTCCGGTCGAGCTCGAATTTTATATGGTCCTACCGGCTTTCTACGGGATTCTGGGTCTGCGCAAGCGCCTGGGGAATATGCGCCTGCTCGTGATCGCCCTGGGGAGTCTCGCTCTCCAACTGCTGATCGTAAACAGACTCCCGTCTGTTGTGAAAGTCAGAGGCTTTTCTTTGCTACAGATAACACTGGCACCCTATCTCTGGATGTTTTTGGTGGGGGTCGCGATTCAGCGGAATTGGAGCACCGTACGCGGATGGCTGACCGGCCGTGCCCACTGGTGGGGACTTGGTTACTCGATAGTGTGCGCGGCCGGCGGATGGCTACACGTCAATGCCGGATACGACTTCATGAACCCGCTCTACCTGCTCCCCCTGGCAGGGTTCATCGTCTCTCTCGCCATGTCGGCTCCCCAGCTTTCGGCCAGGATCCTGCGGCACCACGATCTTTCTTACGGGCTGTACCTCTACCACATGTTGGTATTCCATCTCCTCGTGGCATTGGCGGCCCCTTCCGGGTGGGCTGGTATTGCCGCCGTGATTGTTGTGTCGCTCGGTCTCGCTGCGCTGTCGTGGACACTGGTTGAAAAGCCGTACCTCAGGGGCAAGCGCGGGGCCCTGCGCTCCTTCGATTGAGCTGGCGCATGACGAAGCCAAAGATCCTGCGCTGCAATCCAAGGAACGGTAATACCTTCCGACAGTAGATCCGCGTGGGTGCCAGTAACAGATTCCATCCTGTGCTTCGGAAGCGACGTTCGTATCCGAAATGGCTCAGCTGCGAGCCGATGAGCGCCTCCGCCACGAACACTTCTCGAGATGTCATCTCCCGCTTCCAACGACTGACGTCGGACGGATTCATGTCTCTACTCAAACTCGAATGAAACTTTGTTTCTCGCAGCGGCACTGCGTTATCCACCTTGGCCTGCCAGCGGAGCATCTGATCCTCGAACCTTTCATCGATAAAGGCACAAATCCTGCGCAGTGTCGGCTCCGGATGCAGCACCAGATCCTCGTAACGGACACGGAGAATTCGTTCATTGAGAAGCGACTTGCTGAGTTGCCTATCCAGCTCGACCGCTCGCGACCACTCTCTCGTATATCCGTGCATCCAGGGTCCGTGCCAACCCTGCCTCTGAAAGGACTTCGCCACATCGCGCCCGTCTCGAATCAGATGAATAAATTTTGCATTACCAAACAGGGCGGCGAGAGGCGGAACGATTTCGATATAAGCCGGCGTCTTATCTCCCCATCGACGCTTGCCTTCAACCTCCATATGCCATCGATAGACAATCTCCACCAGATCGCGCAAATGGACTGCGCCCAATTTGTCGGCTCGACGACGCAGTTCCGCGGCTTCGAGCCCCATGTCGGGCCACCGATAATGACTGGTCATCACCGCAATAGCCTGGCTCACTTCATCATTCTGAAGCAGTCGCTCGCAGGGGAACTTCTCGACCAAGGCGGTGAGGTACCACGTCTCTGAAGGGATGGCGATACGCGAGTGTGAGGCCAACATCAGACGCAGCAGTGTGGAGCCCGAGCGGCTCGAGCCAATTATGAAGAACGGAGCGCACTGATCCGCAGCCATAGCCTTCAGGAAATCTAGTTGAGCTCGTGCATGACAGGCGGCTCGGCCGACTGCAGTGACGGCCACAGCCGCCGACCGAGCAACTGCTCCAGTTCTGCGACATCGACGGAAAAATACTCCTCGAGTTGCGCGCGAAATGCATCTCGCAGCGGGGGCCTGCGGCTCGTGACCCGGTTGAAGCGCTGCAGTGCGCGCATGGGGTGCAAACCAAACGCATGTGCCGCGTGCCGTAGCGCCAGGAGCGCCGGTGCTGGCTGTCGCAGCAGTCGAGCAAGGTGGAGGGATCTCACCCCGACCGTCTGGTTCACCACGGGGAAAGCCGTCCTGGCGGGGTCGGGAGGCAAACCCAGAAACTCGAGCACCCGCGCGAACTCGCGCGACGGATCCGCAAAGAATTCCTCGAAGAGCAAGAACAGACACTGCTCTCGCGGCACGTGCGCCAATAGCCGACGCACTTGCGGCGCATAGGAGTTTTGAGCGCCGTACTGCAACAGCACGGGGTACGGCCAACGCGGCGGCAAGTTCCGCCCCTCGAGACGCGACTCCTGCAATCGCCACGCCCGCTCAAAATCACCCACGTCTTCCAAGTGGTTGTTCCGCCGGAACGCATGCATGGAGCGCGCCGCCTCGACGGGGTTACGCAACATGACGATGATCCTGGCATTGGCGTTGTGTGCCATTATTTGACTGATCGCGACCCTCGAATACAGGTAAAACACGGATGCCTCGCCCGTCAGCGCGTGCGGCGGGGCGGTCGAGAAGAGCGCCTCGTACTGCGCGAAAGTGCCGACGCGCAAGTCCGCAGGCAGGTCGCTGCCAAAGTAGTTGGGCTCCTTGTTGTCAGGCATGAACACGGCTGGATGCGCCCTGAGGTAGTTCCACAGCGAGGTGGTTCCGCATTTCGGGGCACCGGCAATGACGAAATCGGGCCAAGGTCTCATGCTATGCCTCCATTGCTGTTTCAGCCAACACCCGTCATTCGCCGGAACACTGCGGAGCTCTTCAGAAGTCCGTCATAGGTGCCGCTGCCCGTGATTTTTCCATTCTCCAGCTCGAAAATAACGTCGCATGCGCGCACAGTTGTCATTCGGTGCGCGATGAGAATGGTTGTATAGCGGCCGCGCAAACACCCGAGCGTCGACATCAGTTCCTGTTCCGTCAGACCGTCCAAGGCATTCGTGGCCTCGTCGAGGACGAGGACGGTCGCTGCTCGATATAACGCGCGCGCAATGCCGATTCTCTGCCGTTGGCCGCCGCTCAACTGGATGCCTCGCTCACCCACCCTATGGTCGTAGCCTGTGGGGAAGGTCTCGATGAGATCATCGAGTTGCGCCAGGCGAATGGCATCCAACAGCCGGTCTCGATTGATGTCCGCGGCAGGAATTCCCAACGCAATGTTCTGCGCGATGCTCGCGTCCAGTAAGAATATATTTTGCGGAACATAGGCAATCCGGGACTGCCAGGCCGCGCGATTGGCCTCGTCGAGCGCGCTCCCATCCACTTCCACCCGTCCCTCGGAAGGCACCAGCAGCCCCACTATCACATCCACCAGTGTCGTCTTACCCGAGCCGTTGACGCCGACGATGCCAACCGCACCACGGGCGGGAATTCGCATGGAGACGCCCCTGAGGGCCCACGGTTGGTCAGGGGCATAACGAAACGACACTTCTTCGAGCCGGATTTCCTGTTGCGGGCACACCTGCCATGCGCGGTCCGTCCGCCCTGAATTGGCCAGAGCGCGCGTATGAATTGCAGTTCGGGCCCGCCGCAAATCCTGCGCAATCAGAGCAAGCCCGGCGCGGTCGGCACGAATATTCACAGACGCGGCAAATACCTGCTGAAGGATCGGCAAGAGCCGGTATGCGGCAAATGCGAGAAACGTCAATTGTCCCAGCCAGGAGCCGACGCCATTCTCGCCAACGCCGAGCACGAGGGCGAGCCCGACGAGACCCACGGCGGCAACGCATTCCATGAGTTGCCTGAAGTTTTGTGCTACTGCCTGGCTGTGAGCGGCGGCGCGAGAAGCGGACTGACTGGCCCGCTCGAATCGGCCGCGAAAGAAACTCTGCGCCTGCAGAAGGATGATTTCCTTGATGGCGCCGAAGCTCTCCTGGAGGATCTGCGCCTGTTCGACGGCAGAGCGCGAGTGGGTCTTTCCGAGTTGCAGCAGCCGATTGCGCAGCACGAAATAGATCAGAGCATAACCACCGGCCAGTCCGGCGCTCAGGGCAAGCGCGATCACCGGCTTCAACAGCAGTATCGACAAGATGATGAACAATGCAGTGACCAGATTGGTCACCAGCAGGAAGCCATTGCGCAGAATGCCGTGCGCAACCTTCGCGGCTTCGTAGAGAATGTTGTTGAGGAGCATCGTGCCGTTCGTGCGGGTGTGAAAAGTGTACGGGCGCGAGAGGTATTCCCCGAACAAGGTGGATTGCAACTCGTTGCCGATCCGCACCGCCAGACGGCTCATCGCCAGCGAGCCCAATACGTTGATCAGATTGGCGAGCAGCATCACCGTGATGAACGCAACGCCGAGAGCCACCACGAACCCGCGTCTATCGGAAAATCCCCCGTACACGTACGCCCAGTGCAGGAGGGAGTTGCGATCGATGAGTTGCGGCTGGCCGAGTACCGCAAAGAAGGGAGCGATAGCGGCGATTCCGGTGATTGTCGAGAAGGCCATTGCAATCGAGACAATCTGCATTGTCAGGATGTCGCGCCTTTGCTTCGGCGTCAGAATACTCCACAGATCGGCAAATAGATTCATGGATCTACCTGAACCGCTGGCTGTTGGGTCCCGTGACGGCGCGCCAGGACGTCTGCGTACATTGCGCTGAGCTTTACGCCCAACGCATTCGATGACAGTTCGCGTTCAAAATGCGTGCGCACGGCGGCTCGTTGCTCGGAACCGGAACGACCGGCAATAGATAACAACGCTCGACACAGCGCGGGCGCGTCGCCGCACGGCCAAAGCTCTCCCACGGATCCCGCTTTGGTCAGCGAGCGAAAAGACGGAATATCGGTAACCGCCGGGGGCAAGCCGCACGCAAGCGCTTCAATCAGCGAATAGCCACTGCCTTCCCGGTGGCTTCCAAGCACAAATATATCCGCCGCCCGCATCAGCAGCTCGATTCTCTCGTGGGGCAGTCGCCCCAGCAGATGCACCCTGTCGCGCAAGCGGGCGTCCGCTGCGATTCGACTCTGGACGGCACGCAAAAGAGGTGCATCGCCAAAGCAGCAATAAAAGCGCAATTGCGGCAACTCGCGGCTCGCTGCGCTGATTCCCTCCAGTACCGTGAGCGGATCCTTGTTTGCATTCAGGTGTCCGACCCACAGAACGGCGGGAGCCCCCTCCACACCGGTAGCGCGGCGCGCATCGTCCCGGTCGGCGGGCGCGAAGCGACTCGTGGATTCCGGGATTTCATACACTTGCGTTGTTGCACCAATGAGACCGGCCGCGGCGAAGGGTCGCGCCTGGTCCAACGAACAGAAGGCAATTCCTGCGGCAACTGACATTCCGCGGCGCACCGCAGCTCGCCACCAAATTCGCGGCGGCCGGCTTGCGTGGTCCTGCAGAATAATCGGCGTACCTGAGCTCATTTCAGCCAGCGACGACACTTGCTGGGGAAAGTCGAGACCGTGGACGTGAAAGACGTCCGGGGCGAGGCTGCGAAGCAACCCACGGGAGGCATCATTGAACGGCAGAAAATAGTAGTGCACGCCGTTGCGCTCTAAATGATCGGAGTATGTACTCGCTTGGATGACCGACACGTCGCTGCCCGACTTTGAGGCTGCTTCGGCAACATCGACGAGCGTGGACCACTCGTTGAGAAGTTGCGCCGCTGGGCGTCCCTGAGGGTCGCTGAAAAAACTGATCTGGACGACGTGAGGCATCTCCCGCTATCCACTCTTCACAGGCTGGTGAGCTGGGGCCGGGCCAGACGGACCAGGCGCCTCGAGAGGTTCAGCTCCCACGGTCGGTCATAGCGACGGAAGCGATAGCGCCAGGAGGCCATTGCCTTCAGGGCCGCCTTGGTCCAAGGCGGATTACGGACATCCTGCGCCGTGGGGAACCGGCATCCAAGGACTGTTGTGAAGTTGCGTATGCGCTCGCGCACCCGGTCCGTTAACCATGGAGCATCCGCGTGGCACGCGTAATCGACCCACTGCCTTTGGGTCCACTCCTCCGGCGTCGTCGGATACTGGATGGCATTGCCGTTGACATCCTGCAGACGCCGGGCGCCGGCACGTACGCGGGCGCTCTTTGGCAGAGCATCCGGTGGCAGCGGCGTGT
>Ga0070665_100006874_pt1 | contig 11565 bp, 8 predicted proteins | sample KBSS13metaG_FD_65862 | JGI IMG/M metagenome (GOLD analysis project Ga0070665, IMG submission 65862) | Switchgrass rhizosphere microbial communities from Kellogg Biological Station, Michigan, USA - KBS S1-3 metaG | ecosystem: Host-associated > Plants > Roots > Rhizosphere > Soil ...
CCCGCCGCCTCGGCTCCTGCGCAGGAGTTGCGGCCAGCTCAGCGGCCCGCCGCCTCGGCTCCTGCACAAGAGCTGCGGCTAGCTCAGCGGCCCGCCCCCCTCCCCCACCCCGACAACCTGCGGCAAGCCGAGCCGCCGCCGCAGGTTCTGTTCAAAGACCTGTTTGTAGCGGTGCAGATGGCGGGGATCTTTCCCGACGGCAAGACGTTCGTTGACGTGGTCCCCAAAGCGGCCCCCGCCGAGATACTGAAGGAGTACCACGCAGCGCGTCCCGGCTCGACGGAGACGCTGCGGCGCTTCGTCGAGGGTCACTTTACGATCCCCGCCGCGGCCATTTCTCAGACCTCGCCGCCCAACCGGGTTTCGGTGGTCACGCATATCGACCAGTTGTGGGACCAACTCACCCGCCGGACACCCACGGCGCCGCCGTACTCCTCGGTGTTACCGATCCCACACCCCTACGTGGTGCCGGGAGGCCGCTTCAGGGAGCTCTACTACTGGGACTCCTACTTCACCATGTTAGGCCTGGCGGAGAGCGGTCGCCAGGATCTGCTTACGGACATGGTGCGTGACTTCGCGTACCTCGTCGACACGTACGGGCATGTTCCCAACGGGACCCGCACGTACTATCTCAGTCGCTCACAGCCGCCTTTCTTTTTCGCGATGGTTGGGCTCCTGGCGAAGGATGGCGCCGACCCCGCCGCGGCCTATGCGCAGTACCTGCCGCAATTGAAACGGGAGTACGAATTCTGGATGGAAGGTGCCAAGGGTTTGCGCAAAGGCAGCGCCCACCGGCATGTGGTTGCGATGCCCGACGGCTCGATTCTGAACCGGTATTGGGATGATCGGGACACGCCCCGCGACGAGTCCTACAGGTCGGACACCGAGTTGGCTCGCCAGAGTGGCCGGCCGGCCCGGGAGGTCTACCGGGACATCCGCGCCGCCGCTGAAAGTGGTTGGGACTTCGGCTCCCGTTGGTTTGCGGACGGCAAGACGCGCGCCAGCATCGATACGACCGGGATGATTCCCGTCGATCTCAACAGCCTGTTGTTCGGGTTGGAAAATGCCATCAAGGCAGGTTGCGAGCATCGGGGCGAGGCTGCGTGTGCGCGTGAGTTTGCGCGGCGCGCTACGGCCAGGCGCAGCGCCATCGATCGTTACTTGTGGAATGAGTCGCAGGGTACGTACTTCGACTACGACTGGACGCGCGGTCAGCCTGTAACCCGCGACTCTGCGGCAATTGCGTACCCGCTGTTTTTCGGCGTTTCATCAGGTGCGCAAGCGGCGGCCGTCGCCAAAGTCGTGGCCCGCTCGTTGCTTCGCGACGGCGGTGTCGTGACGACTCCACTGAGCACGGGCGAACAATGGGACGCGCCGAACGGTTGGGCACCGCTCCAATGGATGGCGGTCGGCGGGCTACGTCGCTATGACCAGAACGGGTTGGCAGAGACTGTCGCGTGTCGCTGGATGGTCAACGTTCTGAATGTCTACAACCAGAGCGGCAAGCTCGTAGAGAAGTACGACGTCATCACGACGGGCCGCTCGGGTGGCGGCGGAGAATATCCGCTACAGGATGGATTCGGGTGGACCAACGGGGTCATGCGCAAGTTGATTGCGTTGTATCCCCGGGAAGCTACCTACTCGACAGCGTCGCAGTGCCCGTCACTTCATTGACGAAGGTCACGACGTCCTTCACCGCTGTTGTACGCCAACGTGCCACGGGAGCGAAGGACGCTACCGTGTCGCCATGGCCTCTGTGGGGATAGATGTGGAGCTCGACGCGCAGGTGTTGACGCAACATTTCATCCTTGAGGTCGATGGCTTCCTGCGGCAGGACTTCCTTGTCATCGCTGCCGTGCAATAACAGAGTCGGTGGCGACTGCGCATCGACAAAGCGGATGGGTTGCCAATCTTTCTCGGTGTACGGTGGGGGAAAGGTGGCCCGTTCCTCGTCCGAACCGGGGACCAACTCGTAGGTGCCCGAGAGACCCACCAATCCGGCGATGTCCTGCGGGTCCGCGCCACATTTCTGCAGAAACGCGTGGTCCAGGGCCAGGAATGCGGCCGTGTGTCCTCCGGCGGAATGCCCCATCAGCACAATGTGGTGCGGGTCGCCACCATATTCCTGCACATGCTGCTCGACCCACGCGACCGCTCGGGCGCCATCCTCGTCGAACGCCGGGAAATGCACCTGGGGGTAGAGCCGATAGTCGGGAATGACGGTCACGATGCCCCGCTCGGCGAGCGTGGTTCCGACGAAACGGTACTGGGATTTTTTGCCCTTGACCCACGAGCCGCCGTACCAGAACACAACAACGGGGCGGTTCCGCGCCTGCCGTGGCGCGTAGATGTCCAGCTGCTGGCGCTTGTCCTGGCCATACGCCAGGTCGGTGTGGCGGTCGATCCGGTCGAGTTCCGTTGGGCCATTGGCCACGAGGGATACGGTCGATGCGCAGCCGGACAGTAGGACAATGAGGCTGAGCGGGAGGAGGTGGCGGAGCATTGTCCGACTATGCCATGACCGCACCGCGCACGGGCGTGCGCCATTGGCAACCGGCCCGCGCCCGGTGAAATATCCTTTAGCCTTACGCGAGTGCCCGACTGACAGGCGGCGCTCCGGATGCCCTAAGGGCCCGTTGTCGCCCGATATAATCCTTTTTCGAACACTTACGTTTCAGCCGAGATGCCTTTGCGAACCACCCGCCTCCCGCGCCGCGATTTTCTCGCCTCGACTCTCTGGACCGCCGCTGGCCTGCCCCTGTGCTATGCCGCGTTGGGCACACAACGTGCCGTGGCGGCCGACAACTCCGCTGCCGCGATCACGACGACCCCATTGAATGACAACATCGTGCTGATCACCGGCGCAGGCGCCAACGTTGTCGCGATCAAGGGGCCCGACGGCCTGACTCTCGTCGACGGTGGCCTCGAGAAACACTCGAAGGAACTGGTGAAAACCGCTCTGAAGGCGACGGGCACGCGCCGCGTGACCACACTGTTCAACACGCACTGGCACCCTGAGCAGACCGGGTCCAACGAGCGTCTAGGCAAGGACGGCGCGAAGATCATCGCGCATACCAACACCAAGCTCTGGCTGACGCGCAAAATCACCGTGGCCTGGCGTCCCGACGCCTACGGCCCCTTCCCGGCCAAGGCGCTACCCACCGAGACGTTCTACACGACGGCGGAGCTGAAAATCGGCGACGAGCCGGTGGAATACGGATACCTGGCGCAGGCTCACACGGATGGCGACATTTACGTGTTTCTGCGTAACGCCAATGTGCTCATCGGCGGGGGTGTCGTCTCCGCGGACCGCTGGCCGGTGCTGGACTACCAGACCGGGGGCTGGATCGGCGGCCTGGTGGCGGGCCTCGACGCACTCATCAAGCTGGCGGACGACAAGACCCGGATTGTCCCGGCCGACGGCTCGATCCTCACGCGCGCCGACCTCCAGGCCCAGCGGGCCAATTACTTCACCATCTACGATCGGCTCGTAAAATCCCTGACCAAGGGACTCAGCCCCGCCGAGGCGCTGGCGACGGAGCCGGCTAAAGACATCAACCCGGCCTGGGGCGACTCGACACCCTTTCTGACCATGGCGTTCAAGAGCCTCTGGGGTCATTTCGCGGCCGACGCTTAGCCCTCAAACGGCACCATAGGGTTCTTTCGCCGCGCTCCCTCTCCAACCCCGACATCCGCTCCGGCGCTGTCGCTTGTTCCCCTATCGGCCGTGGCCAAGGGCCGTATAATCGCGCCCATGGAAAAGCTCTTCATCTCGGCCGACTCGTTGCTCCGAGACTCCATGGAGCTGGCCAAGCTGATTGTGCAAAGCGGCCTGCGACCCACCTTCCTCGTCGCCATGTGGCGCGGCGGCGCGCCGATCGGCATCACGGTGCAGGAGGTACTCGAGTACCACGGCATCCACACCGACCACATCCCGATCCGTACGTCCTCGTACACCGGCATCGACAAACAGAGCAAAACGGTCCGGGTGCACGCCACCGACTACCTGGTCTCCCGCCTCACCTACGAGGACGAGCTCCTGATCGTCGATGACGTGTTTGATTCGGGGCGCAGCCTCGAAGCGGTGCTCGCGGAGCTCACGAAGCGCTGCCGCCGCAACCTGCCCAACAAAATCCGCATCGCCACGGTCTACTACAAGCCGCAGCGCAATCGCAGCGCCCTCGAGCCCGACTACTACGTGCGCGCCACCGACAGTTGGCTCGTCTTCCCGCACGAGATCCAGGGCCTCACCCGCGAGGAGATCCTGAAACACAAACCTGTGGGCGAGGACTTCTTCAACGTCCCCTCGAGGTCCTCCACCACCTGAAGGTGGGGCCGGGGGCTCGTCGCTTCTCCGGCGTCAGGCCAGATAAATAAACCGCGCCACGCAAAGCGCCGCCAACAAGTAGACCAACCAGTCACCCAGGCGCCCCTGTCCCCGCACGAGCTTCAATACGGCGTAGCTCGTGATGCCAAACGCGAGCCCGTTGGCAATCGAGTAGCTCAGGGGAATCACAATGACCGTCAGAAAGGCCGGGATGGCCTCCCCCGGATCCCGCCACTCGACCTCGGTCAAGGCGCCCATCATCAGCGCGCCGACCAGGATCAGGGCCGGCGCCGTCGCAACGGCGGGGATGGCTTGCACAATAGGCGCAAAGAACAGGGTAATGAGGAACAGAATTCCCACCACGATGCTCGTCAAACCGGTGCGCCCGCCGACCGCCACACCGGAAGCGCTCTCGATATAGCTCGTCACCGGGCTGGTGCCGGCGAGCGCGCCGAACAACATTGAGATCGAATCGGCCAACAGGATGCGATTCATGCGGGGCACCGAGCCGTCCGGAGCCACGAACCCCGCCCGCTTCGTCACCGCCACCAACGTCCCGATGTTGTCGAACATATCGACGAACAGGAAAACGAACACAATCTCGACCAGTGACAGTCCGACGCCACCGCGCAGATTCAAGGCCGCCGGAATGTCGAGCTTGAAGGCGGTCGAGCCGAGATCGGCGAGACTGAAGGCGGCCGGCGCGAAATGCGACAAACCCAACATCCACGCCAGGGCAGCGGTGACCAGGATCCCGATCAACATCGCGCCGGTCACGGCCCGCGCCTGCAGTGCGGCCATCAACAGCACGCCGAATACGCCCAAGGCCGTCGTCGGCGCGGTGAGCTTACCGAGTCCTACGACCGTGCCCGGGTCCGCGACGATGATTCCCGCATCTCGCAAGCCGATGAAGGCGATAAAGAGCCCGATGCCGCCACCGACCGCTGCGAACAGCGATCGCGGCAACGCCCGGATGATCAGGCGCCGTACTCCCGCGACCGTCAACAACAGGAAGGCCACACCCGAAATAAATACGCATCCCAGCGCCGTTTGCCAGGGCAGGCCCATGCCTTTCACGACAGTGTAGGTGAAGTAGGCATTCAGGCCCATGCCGGGCGCGAGGGCCAGCGGGTAGTTCGAAAGGAGGCCCATGAGAATACTGGCGAATCCCGATGACACGCAGGTCGCCACGGCGACACCGGCAACAGGGAGGCCGGCGGCACCCAGAATCACGGGGTTGACCGCGACGATGTAGGCCATGGTGAGGAACGTGGTCAGGCCGGCAAACACTTCGGTGCGCACCGTGGTCCCGTGGCCGCGGAGGTCAAACAGGCGTTGCAACATGATTTTTCTCGTTATCGCTTTTTGTCAGGGCTCGACCACGTCTTCGAGACGGTACCCACCTATCAGGCCAATCTGCGTCAGCGCGGTGCGGCGCTCTGACGTGACGTCGTTATTCAAGCGGCTCTCCATGGAGGCGAGTATGGAGTCGGGCGTATGTCCACGGACGGCCAGGATGAAGGGAAACGCGAATTTTTCCACATAGGTGGCGTTGAGTTGCATCAATCGCGCGAACTCCTCATCCGTGCAGGCGTCGAGACCGGCGCGCTGCTGTTCCTTCGCCGATGCTTCCGTGAGCTGCGCGCGACTGCGCCCGCGGGCTCCGAGTTGCGGGTGTGCGCGAATCAGCGCCAGTTGCTCATTCGTGGAGGCTCGCTGGACAACCGCGCGCATCTCATCCAGCAGCGCCGCGCGTGAGCCAAAGGGCCTCGCCGCCGCCGCTCGCTCCGCCACCCAGGGCGAATGCTCAAAGATCCCACCCAACAAGCCCACGAATTTCTCTACGGTCAATGCATTGAGCTCCTGGAGGGTAATCATCGCCCTCGCCCAACCGCCCCATGCCCGATCCACATGAGCAACTTCGCCCGCTCGTCGTCCGTCATTCCCGTTAGGTTACCCAGCGGCATGGCTCGCAGCGACACCTGTTTCTGAATCTCCGGCAAGTGCGCCCTCACCTCATCCACGGTCTCCAGCACGATCCCATTGGGCGGCGCATTAAACCCCAGTTGCGTCGGCTTCCTGCTGTGGCATGGCACACACCTCTGCCCCACGATCGCCTCCACCTGCGCCACATCCACTGTCGGCAGCCCGTTCGCCCCCAGGGCGCCGGCATTGCCGCCCGCGCCGGCATTCGCGCTCGCGCCGCCATTCGCGCTCGCGCCAGCATTCGCGCCCGCGCCGACATTCGCGCTCGCGCCACCATTCGCGCCCGCGCTGGCGCCTGCGCCCCCACTGGCGGCGCCCTCAACACTCGGCATGGCGTCCGGCGCCAACGCTACCACCAGCGCGGCGAGCGTAGCGACGCCGAGCACCGCGGGTAGCGCGGCCGCCAACCCGCGCCGCCCTTCTGGCTTGTGGCGCGCGACAAACCACCCGCGGATAGACGCGCCAGCGAAGGTCATCGCAATGAGCACCAGCCAGTTGTAACGCGCGCCATACGTCATCGCATAGTGGTTGCTGATCATCACGAACAGCACCGGCAGCGTGAAATACGTGTTGTGCACCGACCGCTGCTTCCCTCGCAGCCCCGGCGCTGCATCCGGCTCGCGCCCCTCCTTCTTAGCGAGCACCAGCTCCCTCTGCCCCGGAATGATGACAAACAACACGTTCGCCACCATGATCGATCCCAGCGCCGCGCCAAACACCATGAACGCGCCGCGTCCGCTGAACACCTGGCACAACCCCCACGCCTCGACCGCAGTCACAATCGCCACCGAAATAGCGAGCGCCCGCGTCTTCCGCCCCAACGGCGACCGGCACAGCCCGTCATAAACGAGCCAGCTCCCGACAATCGCCGCCATCGCAATCCCAATCGCAGCCGGCTTGCTCAGCACCAGCACCGCCGGATCGACGAGATAAGCCTCAGCCCGCAGGAAATACAACAGGCACAGCAACGCAAAGCCCGACAGCCAGGTGGTGTAGGCCTCCCAGTAAAACCAGTGCAATGTCGGCGGCAGAACCTCGGGCGCCACTTTGTATTTACGCGCCCGGTAAAACCCACCGCCATGAACGGCCCACAACTCCCCCGCCACCCGCGGGTCAGCCGGCTCCCGCTCCCCCAGCGGCTCCAGCGAATCGTCCAGCCACACAAAGTAGAACGACGACCCGATCCAGGCGATCCCCGCAATCACGTGCAGCCACCGCACCAGCAGCCCGCACCAATCCAACAGATACGCCATCACGAAGTGGTAACCCGCCCGGCCCCCGCCGACGCATCCGCCCCGCACGTGGCGCAATTCTCGCCGCCACAGTCGGCTGCCTCCGCGCGCGCTGATCGCGCTGGGTCAGCGGAGCTTGCACGATCCCGGGCGAGCAACGCCCGCGAACGAGCGCTTGCCTCCGGCGCGCGGCGCTCTCGCACACTCGGCTCCTGCGCGTCGCGCCTCAGCGCACTTGGCGCCCGCGAGCCGCGTTGTGCACCTTCGCACTGCTCCGAACCCTCGAGCTGCGGCGCGGCCGAAATCTGCTGCATCACTTGCGCGGCTACCGCGACAGCAATGGCCGTAGGCCATTTGCTTTCAATGCCCTCCACTCCGATCGGACAAACCAACCGGCCGATCGTCGCCGCATTCACCCCACCGCGCGCCAAGCGCGAGCGGAATCGCGCGGCCTTGCTCGCGGACCCGATAAGCCCGAGCCACGCAAAGTCGTTGCGCGTCAAAATGGCCTGACACAGCGCGAAGTCCAGCGGATGACTGTGCGTCATCACCAGAAAGAAGGCCCCTGGCGGCGCGTCGGACACGGTCGCTAGCGAGTCCGCGTCCCGCCGAATGCGCACCCCTTGCGGCACCACCGCTGGAAACAATTCCCCGCGCGAGTCGACCCAAGTCAACCGCAGTGGCAACTCCGCGAGAATCCGCGCCAGCGCCTGCCCCACGTGCCCGGCACCATACAACCACAGCGCCGGCAACTCATCATCCAACCGCTCGAGAAACGTCACCTGCCCCTCGCCATCGCGCACGACAACCGGCCGCGCCAAACTCCGCGGCGAAGCGAGCAGCTCCGCCGCCCGCGTCGCGACCGAGTCAACAGGACGCGCCTTGCCGACGTCGCCGCCGCCTGCAGCCGTACCGTGCGCCACCTCGCCGCGCCCAGCTCCGTAGTCAGGTCCCGCGGTCCCCGCGGCCGCGACGCCAGCTCGGTCGGTGGCTCCGGCCAATACATCACGTACGGCAGCTGCAGCGCGGGTCACATCGCGCCCAACAGCTCCGCCGACCAACTGACGCTCGACGACCCCGCCCTTGATCGTACTGCTCAACACCGCGGGCCCCCGCGCCCCGGCGTCTCCCGCGAGGCGCAACAGCCCGATGTCATCTCGCGCAAAGCGCTCCAACCAAACCGCGACGACGCCACCGCAACACTGCCCAAGGTCCGCGCCAAGCACGATCTTGCTAAGTCGCGCTCCCGCCGACGGGTCGTCGAGTAGCTCGCGAGCCGCGGCGATAGACTCCCACTCCAACCGCCCACCGCCGATCGTGCCCTCAACGCACCCACGACCGACGAGCATGAATGCCCCAGCCTCCCGCGGCGCCGACCCGCGAACCTCCGCGACAACGATGCGCACCACGGCCAGCTCGCGCTCCAACATCTGCGTCGCCGCCATCACCCATTCCCGCGGCAGCCTGTTCATGCGTCAGCCTCCGCATCAACCGCCGCGACCCGATAAACAATCGTCCCGGCGTCAACATTCTCGAGGCACCGCAACACGGCCTCCGGCGTCGCCGGCGCCGTCAGATCGGGCAGTGCCCGATCCGACCCACAACTGGCGATGGCATCCCGAATCGCCATGAGCGTGGAAATCGCCAACATCAAAGGCGGCTCCCCCACCGCCTTGGACCGATAGATCGTCTCCTCGCTATTCGGCCGCCCCTCCAACAACTCCACGCTCCAGTGCGACGGCCAATCCCGAGCGGTCGGAATCTTGTAGGTCGACGGCGCATGCGTCCGCAGTTCGCCCTGCTCGTTCCACCACAACTCCTCCGACGTAAGCCACCCCACGCCCTGCAAAAACCCACCCTCGACCTGCCCCAGGTCGATAGCCGGATTCAACGACCGCCCCGCGTCGTGCAGGATATCCACCCGCAGCAACTGCGTCTCGCCGGTCAAGGTATCGACCGCAACCTCACTCACCGCCGCACCGTAGGCGAAGTAGAAAAACGGCCGCCCGCGCAGCGTGTTCTTGTCGTACTCGATCTTGGGCGTCCGATAAAACCCCGTCGACGACAGCGAAACGCGCGCTCGATACGCCTCCCCCACCAGCTCAGCGAAGGTCAGTTTCTGCGGGCCGGCGAAAACCAGCCCATCCCGGAAACTCACGTCCGCCTCGCCAACGGAGAACTTCTCGCACACGAATTGCGTCAGTCGCCCGCGAATAGCCTGGGCAGCCGCCTGCGCAGCCTTGCCATTGAGATCCGAGCTCGCCGAAGCAGCGGTTGCGGACGTATTGGGCACTTTCGAGGTATCCGTGGCCGACACCCGGATCGCTGCAAGCGGCAGGCCAAATTCGGTCGCCACCACCTGCGCGACCTTGGTGAAGAGTCCTTGCCCCATCTCCGTGCCGCCGTGATTCAACAGCACAGTGCCGTCCGTATAGACATGCACCAGGGCGCCGGCTTGGTTGAACATCGTGGCCGTAAAGGAGATGCCGAATTTAACTGGCGTGAGAGCAATCCCTCGCCGCACGATCGGCTGCGCAGCGTTCCATTCGGCAATCCGCTTGCGGCGCTCCCGATAGCCGGCGCTCTCCGCCAGGCGATCGACGAGCAGGTGAACGAGGTTGTCCTCGACGACCTGGCCATAGTGTGTGACGTTCCGATCGTGCGTTCCGTAGAAATTCCGACGCCGCACCACCAGGGGATCCATTCCCAGCACCCGGGCGATCGAGTCGACGATCTGCTCGATCACCACCATGCCCTGAGGCCCACCGAAACCGCGGAACGCCGTGTTCGATACTGTATGAGTCTTGCAGCGGTGCGAGATGATCTCGACATTCTCGAGGAAGTAGGCGTTGTCCAGATGCATCATCGCCCGGTCGTTGACCGGTCCCGACAAGTCCGCGGAATATCCGCAGCGCGAGGCCAACATCACCGTCAGCGCGAGAATGCGCCCACTCGAATCGAACCCGACATCGTAGTCAGCCAGGAAGTCATGGCGCTTCCCCGTCATGACCATGTCCGTATCCCGATCCAACCGCAGCTTGATCGGCCGCCCCGTCTTGTGGGCCATGACCGCGGCAGCGGCCGCAATCAGCGCGGGCTGGGTCTCCTTGCCGCCGAACCCGCCACCCATACGCCGGCATTGCACAGTGACCTGGTTCGCGCGCCGGGCAAGGGCATGCGCGACGATCTGCTGTACCTCGGAAGGATGTTGAGTCGAGCTGTGCACCAGCATTCCGCCATCTTCCTGGGGCAAGGCAATGGCAATCTGGCCCTCCAGGTAAAAGTGGTCCTGCCCTCCTACACGTACAGTGCCCTTCAAGCGATGTGGTGCTTGCTCCAACACCTCATGGGGTCGCCCTCGCACCAGACGCTGCGTGGGCAACACCGTCGTGTTTGCCGCAAGCGCCGCACGAATGTCCAATATCGCGGGTAGTGGTTCGTAATCGACCTTGGCGCGTCGCGCGGCTGCACGGGCCGCGCCGTACGTCGCTGCTGCTACAGCGAACAGAGGAGCGCCCGCATACTCCACGAGGCCGGCCGCGAAGATCGGATCGTCGTGAACGGCGCTGCCGTAGTTGTTCTCGCCAGGCACGTCGGCAGCCGTCGCAACGGCCACGACACCCGCAGAAGCCAGCACCGGCGCGAGATCCATGGACCGGATGCGCCCATGGGCGATGCTGCTCAACCCGAATGCCGCGTGCAAGGTATTGGCTGGAAGCGGAACGTCATCGGTGTACAGCGCCTGACCGCTGACATGTAGATGTGCACTCTCGTGGCGCGCAGACATAACGCTAACCCGTTACCGCAGCAGCGGCCACCGCGGCGGCAGTCCGCGTGGGATCAATAGACCCGCCATGCTCCAGGTAGAACCGGCGCAACAGGTTGCCCGCAGCCCGCAGTCGATACGCGCTACTCGCGCGCATGTCGGTCAGAGGTTTGAAGTCCTCCGCCAGCTTCTCCACCGCAGCCTCGACGCTTTCCTTGGACCACGACGCCCCGATCAGGGCCCGCTCACAAGCA
>Ga0070665_100006875_pt1 | contig 11564 bp, 13 predicted proteins | sample KBSS13metaG_FD_65862 | JGI IMG/M metagenome (GOLD analysis project Ga0070665, IMG submission 65862) | Switchgrass rhizosphere microbial communities from Kellogg Biological Station, Michigan, USA - KBS S1-3 metaG | ecosystem: Host-associated > Plants > Roots > Rhizosphere > Soil ...
AATGCCGGCGAGCTGGCGATGGAAGTGATGGGTGCCGACGCCGAGCTCTGCGCCGAGGCTCCCTACAAGCTGACCCACTTCCAGAGCCGTTTCCTGTTTTCCCGCTCCGATACGATCTATGGCGGGACCAACGAAATCCAGCGCAATATCATTGCCGAACAGGCGCTCGGCCTGCCCCGCGAACCGCGGCCTTAGGAACTGCCATGGAACTGACCTTCACCCCCGCACAGGACGCGCTGCGCGCCGAAATCCGGCAGTGGCTGGCGGACAATGTGCCGGCGCAAAAGCTGCCGTCGCTCGACACCAAGGACGGTTTCGCCCTCCATCGCGAATGGGAGCGCAAGCTGCACGATGCCGGCTGGGGCGTGGTCAACTGGCCGAAGGAATATGGCGGCCAGGGTATGGGCGTCATCGACTGGCTGATCTTCGAGGAGGAATATTGGCGCGCCGGCGCGCCGCTGCGCGTCAACCAGAACGGCATTTTCCTGCTGGCTCCGTCGCTGATGCACTTCGGCACGCCCGAGCAGAAGGCGCGGTTCCTGCCGCCGATGGCCTCGGGCGAGCATATCTGGGCCCAGGGCTGGTCCGAGCCCGGCGCCGGCAGCGACATGGCGGCGATCCGCTCCACCGCGATCCTGGACGGTGACCACTACGTCATCAATGGCCAGAAGATCTGGTCCTCGCGCGCCGTCTTCGCCGACTGGCTGTTCGGCCTGTTCCGCTCCAACCCGGACGAGAAGCGCCATCGCGGCCTGACCTTCATCCTGGTGCCCTTGAACGCCCCTGGCGTCACCGTCCGCCCGATCGCCCAGCTGGACGGCGAGACCGGTTTCGCCGAAGTGTTCTTCGACGATGTCCGCGTGCCGGTCGATCAGCGGATCGGCGAGCACAATGGCGGCTGGGACGTGTTCCTCAACACCGCCGGTGTCGAGCGCGGCCTGTTCCTGCGCAGCCCCGCCCGCTTCCAGGAGACCGCCCGCAAGCTCGCCGAGCTGTACCGCAACAGCGCCCCGGTCGAGGATCCCGGTCTGCGCGACGACGTGGTCCAGACCTGGATGGATGCCGAGGCCTTCTGCCTGTCGACCTATGCCACCGCCTCGAAGCTCAATGCCGGCGAGGTGATCGGCTCGGAATCAAGCTGTACCAAGATCTTCTGGTCCGAACTCGATGTGGCGGCTCATGAGACGGCGTTAAAGCTTTTGGGTCCTGAGGCTTTCCTGCTCGGCGATGGCGATCCGTCGAAAGAAGGCCAGGCCTGGCTTGACGGTTTCCTGTTCTCGATCGCCGGCCCGATCTATGCCGGCACCAACGAAATCCAGCGCGACATCATCGCCGAGCGCGTGCTCGGCATGCCGCGCGCCCGTTAATTAGGAAGGACCGATGAAGACACGTGTCCCCGCCGTCCAGGGATGGCTCAATATCGACCCGGCGCATCCTCGCCTGATCGGCACCAAATGCGGCAATTGCGGGTCGATCTTCTTCCCGCGCGAGACCGTCCGCTGCCGCAACCCGCGCTGCGGCCATAACGAACTGGCGGATGTCGAGCTGTCGCCGAAGGGCAAGCTCTGGTCCTTCACCGGCGCCGAATATCAGCCGCCGGCGCCCTACGTGCCGCGCCACGACCCGTTCCAATCCTTCGCCATCGCCGCGGTCGAGCTTGAGGCCGAGAAGATCACCATCCTCGGCCAGGTGGTCGAAGGCGTGAAAGTCGCCGATCTCAAGATCGGTGAAGAGATGGAACTGGTGCTCGACACGCTGCTCGAGGACGCCGAGACCGAAACGATCGTTTGGAAATGGGCTCCGGTCGGGAGGGCCGCATAATGGTGCAGGAAGTCGCGGTCCTCGGCGTCGGGATGCATCCCTGGGGCAAGTGGGGCAGGAATTTCGTCGAATACGGTGTGAAGGCGGCCGAGGACGCGCTGAAGGACGCCGGCGTCGCCTGGACTGACATCCAGTATGTCGCCGGCGGCGAAACCATCCGCAACGGCTATCCGGGCTTTGTCCCTGGCGCCAGCTTCGCCCAGGCGCTGGGCTGGACCGGCGCCCGTGTGTCGAGCAGCTACGGTGCCTGCGCCTCCGGCACCCAGGCGATCGAGGCGGCGCGCACGCGCATCCTCGCCGGCCTGTGCGACGTCGCGCTGGTGGTTGGCGCCGACACGACGCCGAAGGGTTTCCTTGCCCCGAATAAGGGTGAGCGTGGGGACGATCCCGACTGGCTGCGCTTCCGCGTGCTGGGCGCCACCAACACCACCTATTTCGGCCTCTATGCTCGCCGCCGCATGTCGCTTTATGGAGCGACCAGCGAGGACTTCGCCCAGGTTAAGGTGAAGAACGCGAAGCATGGCCTGACCAATCCCTATGCCCGCTACCGCAAGGAAGTGAAGGCGGAGGAGGTGCTGAACAGCGCCATGGTTGCCGACCCGCTGCGTCTACTCGACATCTGCGCCACCTCGGACGGCGGCGCGGCCCTGGTGCTGTGCTCGATGGAGTTCGCCCGGAAGCACACGGCCAACCCGGTGACTATCGCCGCGATCTCGACCGTGACCCCGACCTATCCGTCGACGATCATCGAGATGCCGAACTTCTCTACCGATTCCGCCGCGGCCGTGCCCGCGCCGGTGGTGCCGTTCCGCGATTCCATCGCCAAGGCGGCGTATGAGGAGGCCGGCATCGACCCCAGCGACGTGAACATCGCCGAGGTCTACGACCTGTCGACCGCGCTGGAACTGGACTGGTACGAGAATATCGGCCTGTGCCCGACCGGCGACGCGGTGAAGCTGCTGCGCGATGGCGCCACCAAGATCGGCGGCCGCGTGCCGGTGAACCCGTCGGGCGGCCTCGCCTGCTTCGGCGAGGCGGTTCCGGCCCAGGCCATCGCCCAGGTTTGCGAGCTGACCTGGCACCTGCGCGGCCAAGCCGGCGAGCGCCAGGTCCAGGGCGCCAAGGTCGGCATCACCGCCAACCAGGGCCTGTTCGGCCATGGTTCCAGCGTGATCGTGAAGAAATAACGTCATTGCGAGCGGAACGAAGCAATCCAGGGCCGTTAGCCCGATACCGATCGGTAAGGCCCTGGATTGCTTCGTCGCTCCGCTCCTCGCAATGACGAGTGAAAACGGGCGCATCATCAGCTAGAACTGAGCGTCCAGCACAAACGGGGAGGAAGAACATGGCATACGGACCGGAAACCACGGCCGAGGAAGTCGTCGCGGGCAAGGACCTCAGCGGCAGGACCTTCGTTGTCACTGGCAGCTCCGCGGGCCTGGGCGCCGAGACCGCCCGCGCTTTGGCCAAGGCCAGCGCCAATGTGGTGATGGTCGCCCGCAATGCGGAGAAGAACGCCAAGGTGATGGCGGGCATCAGGGCGCAGTTCCCGAATGCAAGGCTGTCCAGCTACACGATGGACCTCGGCGATCTCGTCAGCGTGCGCAAGGCGGCGGCCGAGATCCTGGCGGCCAATCCCAATATCCATGTGCTGATCAACAATGCCGGCTTCATCGGCGGCCCGCGCACCCTCACCGCGGAAGGGGCGGAGCTGCATTTCGCCGCCAATCATCTGGGCCCGTTCCTGTTCACCAACCTGCTCTATCCGGCGCTGAAGGCGGCTGCGCCATCGCGCGTGCTGATCCTCTCCTCGAACGGTCACCGCATGCCGGGCTTCGATTTCGACGATCTCGATTTCGCCAAGCGGGCGCAGGAATTCAATCACTGGACGGCCTATTCGGCCTCCAAGCGCGCCAACGTGCTGCACGCCGTGGGCCTCGCCAAGCGTCTGAAGGGCATCGGCATCACCGCCAACGCCGTCCACCCCGGCGTCATCCGCACCGAGGTATTCCGCGACGTGCAGCCGGAGGAGGAGCAGATGGTCACTGGCTGGTCCGAGGCCAACGGCTCCCCGATCAAGTCCATCGCCCAGGGCGCCTCCACCCAGGTCTGGGGCGCCATCGCTCCCGAACTTAAGGACGTCAGCGGCATCTATCTGGAAGACACCCAGATCGCCAAGCACATCCCCTCGGATGTCCTCTCCGCCGTCGGTGTGATCGAAGAGGCGCTCGATCCCGTGGCGGCCGACCGCCTGTGGACGATTTCGGAGGAGATCGTCGGGGAGAAGTTCGCCTTCGCGTAACTCGATCGCTGTCATTGCGAGGAGCACAGCGACGAAGCAATGCAGGGCCTCACCGATCAATGTCGGGCTGATGGCCCTGGATTGCTTCGCTTCGCTCGCAATGACGGGTTATGTGCTGAATTCGTGCGACCGCTGACTTTCGCAGACCTGGATAGAATATTCCGAATAGAACTGCTCGCGCCCTAGCTTCTGGGCCGCGCGATGTTTGGGATGTTCGGCCCAGGCGCGGTGAGTTTCCCAGGATTCGAACTCGACGACGGTCAGCCGCTCGCCATCCTCCGCGACATAGACCTTGCGTGAGACGTAGCCCGGCATCACCTCCGCCTCCTTGCCCAGTTCGCCGGCCAGCTTGAAATAGGCATCGGCGTTCTCCGGCCGCAGGCGCGCGCGAAAGACGGTTACGATCAAGGCGTCACCGTCTTTGCATGGGAGGCTGCAGGATACGTTTTGTAGCTTCGGCCCTCTGCTGATCCGCCAACTGCTGGTGGATTTTCTCTTCCTGGGCCGCATCCATTGTGCCTGAGGCCCCCGGCGTGCTGTCGCTATGGCACCCCGCCAGCACAGGGAGGAGCAGAGCCGAGGCGACGATGTCTGAAAGTCCTTTCCTCATGGTCCTTCCCCCACTGGGGGGCTTGAAATAAGCCTCGGCGTTTCCGGCCGCAGCCGAGCGACGGTGACGATCAATGGTCGCGGCTTGTCGCCAGCTGGAGCTGGATTTCGCGCTCCCGCGCCTGATCGCGCACCACCGAATCATCCCTGAGAGACGTGTAGGCGCTCCGATCGGTCTGGCATGCCGTCAGCAAGGGCAGAACCAAGCCCGCGCAGATGAGCGCGGGGATAAATCCCTTGGTCATGTTCCGCCCCCCATTTCATTATCGGCATTCCGATATTGGGGGACAGTTCACTCCAATTCGCTGAGCTTCACAACCTTCGATTTCATCTCTGGCGGGAACACCTTGGCGCCGACATAGCGGCCCAGCATGCCGCCCTCGCCGTGGCCCAGCTCCCCGGCCAGCTTGAAATAGGCATCTGCGTTCTCCGGCCGCGGCCGGGCGCGGAAGACGGTGATGATCATGGGGCACCCACATCGGAGGCGGTCGCCGGTGTTTTGCGCGTCGGGCGCCACCAGATGAAGACGGCAGCTAGACCGGCGACGGAGAGGGGAAGAACAACATCCGCGAGCGTCAGCGGGGCCTTGTAGGTCAGGACGCCGTTCACGTTCGTCAGATGCCGGTCCTCATTGGCCTCGTTGATGGAAATCAGCTTCGACACATATCCGGACTGCAGCCTGTAGAGGTCGTCCAGACCGTAACCTTGATCGACGATGTGTGAGAAGCCGATCACCAGAGGTACCGAATCGATCTCGGTGAAGGCGTTGACATAGGCCAATTGCCGGCCTCCGATTGCATACTCCCCGCCGATATACCGGGCGTTCCGGTCGCTCGGCGCAAGGTTGCGATCGGTGAGCATTTTTGTGTGGGAGCCATCGACCGCGGCCGTCCCATCCAACCGGGCAAAACTCGCCAGATAGTCTTGGCGGCTGATCGTCGGGGTTACTCTCGGTTTTCCATTGTCCTGCCGGATGACGATCGAGCCGAAGGTGATCAGGGCCGTACGCTCTCCCTGCCGCAGACGCGCGCGTTCTCCGCAGTCTCCGTAGCTGAAGATCACCTGGTCGCTCAGTGGCAGTCTGTGCTGAAGCGATGCGATTGCCTGCGCATCTTCCGTCTGGCCCGCCTCCAACGCGCAATATCCCTCAGGCGGCTGGAGCTTCAACCGAAAGCCGGCGACCTCCTGCTCGTCGGGATCCAGCGGCGGCGGTAGGCTTCCGGCGAACTTGGCGGCCGAAAACAAGACGATCAGTGCTATCAGGATCGTGATGACCGCCGTTCGCATCGGGGGTCAGCCTCCGGCCGCCGCTGGCGATCTCACGGCAGTTCGGTGAGCTTCACAACCTTCGATTTCATCTCCGGCGGGAACACCGTGGCGCCGACATAGCGGCCCAGCATGCCACCCTCGCCGTGGCCCAGCGTGTTCAGCCAGTTGGGATATTTCGGGCCCGGATCGCGGTTGGAGATCACGATCTTCACCGATCCGTCAGGCTCGTAATGGGCCGTGTGCTTGTTCACAGAGACCTTGAAGAAACGGTACTCCAGCGACTCCATCCAGTAGTTGGAGAGCTGCAGGTTCCAGGTCTGGCATTCTGGGATGTCGTCCAGGTGGACGAACATGCATTCGTCGTCGGCCAGCTTCCAATAGCTCTGATAGTAATGGATCGCGGCGTCGCCGCCGGCGCGCTGGCAGCGTTCCTGGTCGTCGGACGGCAGCTTGTTGATGTGCTGACGGTAGATCTCCTCCCAGGCGATCGTCATGTTGGCGATGTTCTTAACGAACCCGGCCGCCCCGACCAGCCCGCGCTCCACCGCTTCCGGCGTCGGATTGTTGTTCTCTTTTTCCGGGTTCAGGCATTCGATCTGGATGTCGGCGATCTTCTCTGTCTTCCGGTCGCCGAAGGTCTGGCGCACGATGATGGAGCGGGAGGTCTTCGCCAGCGGCAGCCAGTTGCCGGGTTGCTTGGTGGCGCTGGCGATGATCTCGAAGCTGCCGTCCGGATTGAAGGCCATGTTCCGGCTGTCGATATAGCCGGTGTCGACCATCACCGCGACGTCGTCCGAACTTCCCTTCGAGCCCAGGCTGAACCAGTTCACCGTGCCGCGATGGCCGTAGATGCGATAGTCGAACCGGCCGTCGATCACGCAGTTCTGGTAGTAGTTGTCCGGGTTGTCGTTCAGCAGCTTCTTGGTCTCGTCCGCCAGCCGGAAGAAGCCCGGGAACTGCGGATCGGCGAAGTGCATCGTCGACTCCAGCCCGCCGCGCAGCAAGGCGGTCAGGAAGCGATAGCCCAGCGCCTTGTTGAACGGATCGTTCGGCACTTCCGGCCGCTGGACGATCTTGCCGGCCTCCTTCAAGGCGTCGCAGAAATCTTCCCATGCCTTGCCGGACATCATCCGGTCGGCGGCGGTCTGATCGGTCATCTGGCTTCCCCTGTCTCGCTTAAAAAAGGCCGGCGGTTTCCATGCCGCCGGCCAATCAACTACCGCAGGTCGGCGAGCTTCGCCACCCGGCATTTCGGGATCGGGTGGTCTTCCGATTTCACCCAACGCCACATGGCGCAGCCATTGTCGTGGCCGGCCGTGTCCAGATAGTTGCCGACACCAACATCCTTCGCCGCGATCACCACCGTGACCGTGCCGTCGGCATTGTATTTGGCCGTATGCTTGTTGATGTGGATCGGCAGGTAGCGATAGTCGAGCGATTCGTCCCAATAGTTGTTGAGCTGGCAGTTCCAGTATTCGCACTCGGGCACGCCGGTTTCGATCACCAGCGCCTCATCGGGCTTCAGCGTCCAATAGGCCCACAGATAGAAGATGTTCGGGTCGCCGCCGATATTGGTCCAGGTCGATTGCGGCAGCACGGTCCAGTCGTTCGGCGTCTTCCTGAAGATCGCCATCCATTCGGCGAAGGCCTTGGCCGTGCCGTTGACGAAGGCCGCGGCCGAGGCCAGGCCTGTGTCGAGCTGTTCGGCCGTCAGCGGGCTGGGCTTGGCCGGGCCGCCGATCTGCTCGATGGTCATTTGCGCCGGCACCTCGCTCTTCCGGTCGAAATGGGTTTCGCGCACGATCAGCATGCTGGAATCGGGCTCAAGCTTCAGCCAGTTGCCGTTATGGGGCTTGGCCGAGATGATGAGCTCGAAGCTGCCGTCCGGGTCGATGTCCATGTGCTTGGAATCGATCTCGCCGGTCGAGGCCTGGGTGCCGTCGATGGCATAGCGCTCGGCCTTGGTGCCGAAAGTCATCACCGGCGCGGTGCCGCGATTGCCGATGACGCGATACTCCTTGGTGCCGTCGACGATGCAGTTGCGATAGGTGTTGTCCGGGTTGTCGCTGCCGATTTTGATCGTTTCATGCGACAGGGCGTAGAAGACCGGGAAATCCGGATCGGCGAACTCGACCATCCGCTCCAGCGCCGCCCGCGTCAGCCGCGACAGGTATCGCCAGCCCTCGGCCCGGTCGATCTCGCTTTCCGGCGTTTCCGGCCGCAGGATCGTCTGGCCGGCGGCCTTCAGGCTGTCGCAGAAATCTTCCCAGCTCTTGCCCGATAGTACGCGTGAAGCGGCGTCGCTCATGATCTGTCTCCTCCGTTTCGGGCAGGATCGTCAGGCGGGCCGGCGCGGTCGAGTTCTTTCCGTGATCCGCCGTGTCATTGTGGCGCTTCGGAGCAAATCCGGCGCCTCATCGCAAGTCAGCGGCGCCGTAGCCGCCGGCGGAAGGATGAGGGCGTTTCTCCAACCGCGCGGCGGAAGGCGTGCGAGAAGCCGCTCTGCGCGGCGAAGCCGACCTGCTGGGCGATGTCGGCCAGCGGCAGTTCGGTCTCTGAGAGCAGTCGGGCTGCATGCCGCAGGCGCGTCGCCTCCGCGTAGGCCATGAGGGTTTGACCGGTGGATTGCTTGAAGCCGCGCATCAGATGGCGTGGGCTGATTCCGCATAGGCTCGCCAGGTCGGACAGGCTAGGCGGCATATCCGGCAGGCTCTCGATCGCATCGGCGATCCGCCGCAGCTGCCAGGGCGCCAAGCCGCCGCGGAGCGTCGGTGAGCCATTGCGCGCATGGTGTAGATAGCGGGCGATTTCCGCCATCACCGTCAGCCCCAGCCCCTCGACCAGCAGGTCACTGGCAAAGCCCGGCGCCTCGGCCTCGCGGGCAAGCCGGGTGAGGCCGGTCCGGATCGGCTCGCCGCGCACATCCATGCAGGCCCTGAGCTCGGCATCGTCCCATGCGCCGCCGAGGCCGGTGGCCTGCCGGAAGCGCTCCCGGTCGATCCGGCAGGAGATCAGCCGGCGTGGCGGCGCGCCGGGCGAGCGTACAGAAACCGGAATATCCGCCGGCGTCATCGATAGCGGGCCGAAGCGAGCGAAGTGCGTCGGGCGTCCGGTGTCATAGCGGCCGATCGGTTCGCCGTAATCCTGGGTCAGGAACAGGCTGATCGCATGGTCGGCCATGCGGTGCGTGCGGCTGAGCGGCCCCGTCGCGCCGTGCGTCATCAGCACGACGGCGATATCGGCGGTCTTGAGCTCCGCGTCGATGGTCCAGTTCTCGGCCAGGATATCCTCCCCTGAAGGGGAGAGTGGCGGCGATCGCTGCTGAGTTCAATGGCTCTTTACGCGCGGCGGCCGGCGCTTTACGCAGGGTGGAACAGCCAAACTGGGGAAGCGTGATGGGAAATCTGGATTCGAAGCCTATCGTCATCAGCCGCGACCCGCTGTTCCGGCCCTTCACCGTCAAGACGCTGACCGTCAAGAACCGCATCGCCATGTCGGCGATGGGGCAGGCGAACGCCAGGGAGGGTGTGCCCGATCCCGGCTATCCCGCCTATTACCGGCGCCGCGCCGAGGGCGAGGTCGGGCTGGTGATCAGCGGCGCCACGGCCATCCCGCATCCCAGCGCTCATATGGATGTCAACGAGCCGCATTTTCACGGGGATGAGCCGCTCGCCCGCTGGAAGAACGCGGTCGACGAGGTCCATGCCGCTGGCGGCAAGATGATCCCGCAGCTTTGGCATTCCGGCCTCCACGGCCTCGCCTATGTCGCGCCCACCTGGGAAATGCACGGACCCTCCGGCATCTGGTTCCCGGGGCCGCAGCCTGACGGGTCGGCAGGACCCGGCGAGGTCCGCAGTGCGCCGATGACCCAGGCCGATATCGACGCCGTAGTCCTGGCCTTCGGCGACGCTGCGGCGAGCGCCCAGCGGCTCGGCTTCGACGGCATCCAGATCCATGCCGCGCACGGCTTCCTGATCGATCAGTTCTTCTGGGACAAGACCAATCTGCGCACCGACCGCTATGGCGGCAATTTGCGCGACCGCACCCGCTTCGCAGTCGAGATATTGCAGGAAATCCGCCGCCGCGTGGGGCCGGATTTCCCGATCTTCATGCGCATCTCGCAGTTCAAGATGATGGACTACACCGCGCGCTTGGCCGAGACGCCGCAGGAACTGGCCGATTTCCTCGAGCCGCTGGCCGATGCCGGTGTCGATCTCTTCGACTGCTCCATCCGCCGCTTCCAGCAGCCGGCCTTCGACGGCAGCCGCCTGAACCTGGCGGGCTGGGTCAAGAAACTATCGGGCAAGCCGACCATGTGCTGCGGCGGCATTGGGCTGGGCTCGGGCTCGGTCGATTTCGGCGACGCCAATGCCTACAAGACCACCGCCACCGCCTCGCTGTCGGAGCTCGACAGCCTGTGCGAGATGATGGACCGGGGCGAGTTCGACCTCGTCGCGCTCGCCCGCGCCATCCTGGGCGACCCCTCCTGGCCGGCTAAGGTCCGGCAAGGCCGGGAGCACGAGTTGAAGCCGTTCACCGCGGATTTGATGCTGACGCTGTCTTAACCCGCCGGCGTCTCCGCTTCTTCCACCACGAAGAACCGGGTCTTGCTGCGGTCGAAGCAGTTTTCCTCGTCGCGGGCAATGGCGCCGCCGACCTCGGGGTTCTCGTGGGCGGTCAGCATGCGGTCGTAGTCGGCGCGGTTCTGGAACCACAGCTCGGTGATGACGTCGAAATCCGGCAGCTTGGCGTTCGCGAAGACGATGGCGCCTTCGACATCGATGAAGTTGCGGCGGTATTCGACGATCCACGGGAACAGCCGGCGGATCAGCGGCGCGTGATGGTGCTCGTAATAATGGATGAACTCGTGACGCGGCAGGCCGGGCTTGGCTGTCAGCAGCGCCATCACCTTGAACATGCCCGTGCCGGGCGATGAGCCGATCGACGGGCGGAGGTCGGCGTCGCGATGATGCGCCCCATGCTCCTCCAGCTTGATCATCCTTGTCATCGTCTGGTCGAGGAAATTGCGCTCGTCCGTCTCGATGATCTCCTGCACGCCCTTCATGAAATGCGTCGACAGCATCTCATCATAGGCGGCGTGGTCGCGGTACCAGATCTCGGTGATCGAATCGAAATCCGGGGCGGATGCGCCGGGGGCGATGATGGAATCGTTCAGGTCGATGAAATTGCGCCGGTACTGGACGATCTGGGGAAAGCATTTGCGGGCCAGCGGCGCATGGTTGCGCTCGTAGTAGTCCATGAATTCGGCACGCGAGAGACCGGGCTTGCGTTTGATCAGCGCTGCGACCTTGTACATCTTTCCCCCTAAGCCTTCATTCAGTGTTCGGTGTGCTCATCGACGATGAAGAAACGAGTCTTGGTGCGATCCAGGAAATGGGCCTCGTCATCGGCGATCCGCTCGGTGATGCCAGGATCGCTCGGCCCGGCCAGCATCGCCTCGTAATCGGCGCGCGACTTGAACCAAAGTTCCGTCACCACGTCGAAATCCGGTTCCGCAACGCCCGGCGCCAGGATCGCGCCGGTCAGGTCGACATAGGAGCGG
>Ga0070665_100006876_pt1 | contig 11562 bp, 9 predicted proteins | sample KBSS13metaG_FD_65862 | JGI IMG/M metagenome (GOLD analysis project Ga0070665, IMG submission 65862) | Switchgrass rhizosphere microbial communities from Kellogg Biological Station, Michigan, USA - KBS S1-3 metaG | ecosystem: Host-associated > Plants > Roots > Rhizosphere > Soil ...
ACACCGACGGCGCGTGGTCGGCCGCCACCGGATCGGCCCAATGCGGACCCCGGTCCGGGCACCTACGGTCGAGCCGAGCAGTGTCGCGAAGGGAGCTCCGGATGTCGGTGGACCAGGCCACGACCAGCGCGGACGTCGAGCATCGCGCCCGTCGGATGTGGCGTGCGCTGGAGCCTGTGCACGCGGTGACGTATTTCGCGCCCGAGTCCCGGCAGGCGGGGGAGGCGCTGGGCCTGCGCGGGTTCTTCCGCGGCTACTTCGGCCAGCGGGCGGCGCCACTGGGTGCCGTGTCCGCCGAGGTCGTCACGGCGCTGTTCTACAACTTCGCTCCGGGGTTCGTGGCGCGGTCCGTGCCGGAGATCTGGGGCACGGCGAGTCCGGAGCAGCTGCTCGAGGCGCGGCTCGCGGCCGTCGACGGGGCGCTGCGGCGGGCGTGGGGCGGGCTCGTCGACTCCGACGACGTGGCGGAGGCCGCCGAGCTGGCGCGCGAGGCCGCGCTGGCCGTGCCGACCGCGGGGCGGGCGCTCGCCGCCGCCAACGCGGCGCTGCCGTGGCCGACGGCCCCGCACCTCGTCCTCTGGCACGCCCAGACGCTCCTGCGTGAGCAGCGCGGCGACGGGCACGTGGCCGCGCTGGTCGGGGCGGACCTGGACCCGGTCGAGACCCTCGTCGTCTTCGCGGATGCGCAGAACCTGCCGGGGGACTGGCTGCGCGAGCGGCGGGGCTGGACGACGCCGGAGTGGGCGGCGGCGAAGGACCGCCTCGCCGCCCGCGGGCTACTCGAGGGAGACGCCCTCACTCCGGCCGGGAAGGCCCTGTCGGCCGACGTCGAGGCCCGCACGGACGCCCTGGCCGACCGTGCCTGGCGCACCCTGGGCGACGAGCGCACGGCACGGCTGGCGGCCCTGGCGGCGCCCCTGGTGCAGCGGATCCTGGCGGCCGGGGACTTCCTCGAGCAGAACCCCATGGGGCTGGTGCCCACCCGGTCGGCCTGATCGTGCCAGGATGGTCGGCGTGTCTCGTCCCAACCCCCGTGCAGCTCAGACGGCGGCGCTGTCGTCCGCGATGGCGGGCGCCGTCGACCTCTCCGCGCTGAAGGCCCGATCCGAGGCGGCGGCGCGCGCGCAGTCCGCGCCCGCCTCCGCGCCCCCGTCCGGTGGCGGTGGCGGCGGGCAGTACGTCGTCGACGTCACCGAGGCGAGCTTCCAGACGGACGTCCTGGAGCGGTCGCTGGAGGTCCCGGTCGTCGTGGACCTCTGGGCCACCTGGTGCGAGCCCTGCAAGCAGCTCTCGCCGGTGCTCGAGCGGCTGGCGGCGGCGAGCGGCGGTGCGTGGCTCCTCGCGAAGGTCGACGTCGACGCCAACCAGCGGATCGCCCAGGCCTTCGGCGTGCAGTCGATCCCGATGGTGGTCGCGGTCGTCGGCGGCCAGCCGGTGGACGCCTTCCAGGGCGCGCTGCCCGAGTCGCAGGTCAAGGACTGGATCCAGCGCCTGCTCGACGCGCTGCGCGAGCGCATGCCCGCGATCGCCGAGGGCGAGGCGCGGGCCGCCGCCGGGGGCGCCGCGGAGCCCGAGGAGGAGCCGGAGGACCCGCGGTTCACCGCGGCCGAGGCCGCGCTCGAGGCCGGCGACTACACCGAGGCCGAGGCCGCCTACCAGCAGATCCTCGACCTGGAGCCCGCCAACGAGATGGCGAAGGCGGCGATCGCGCAGGTGCGGTTCCTCGCCCGCGCCGAGTCGGCGGACCCCGCGGCGATCGCGGCGGCCGACGCCGCCCCGGACGACATCGCCGCCCAGCTCGCCGCGGCGGACGCCGAGGTGGCGCTGGACAAGCCCGAGGCGGCGTTCCAACGGCTGGTGAACACCGTCGCCCGGACGTTCGACGAGGAGCGGGAGACCGTGCGTCAGCACCTGGTGGGGCTCTTCGAGCTCTTCCCGGCGGACGACGCCCGGGTCTCCACGGCCCGCCGCGCCCTGGGCCGGGCGCTGTTCTAGGAGGCTGTGCGGCGGTCTGACGGGTCTGGGCTACCGTCGGTTCTCGTGTCGACCGTCGCCGAACCCGCTGTCGGCCGCCGCTGGTCGGCGGCGCGGATCGGGTCGCTGCTGCTGGTCGTCGCGGCGCTGGGGCTGACCGTCGGGTTGCACGTCGCGCACCCGAACGCGCTGGTCACGCTGCTGCCGTCGACCGACATGCGCGAGCTGCACGTCGACTTCGACACCTTCTGGCAGTCCGCGTCGGCGCTCGTGCACGGCACGGACATCTACGCCACACCCGCGAAGCTGCGCAACCTCAACCCGCCGCTGCTCTCGCTCGTCCTGGCCCCGTTCACCGCGCTCGACCCGCTCGCGGCGTACCGGGTGTTCGCCGCGCTCACCCTGGTCCTGGTGCTCGGGGCCGTGGCCGTGGTGTGCCGCGAGCTGCGGCTGTCGTGGGGGTGGACCGTCGGGGCCGTCGTGGCGACGGCGGCGTCGTCGCCGCTGCACGGCACGCTGGTGCTCGGCCAGATCTACGGCGTTCTGCTTGTCCTGCTGGTCGCGGGCTGGGTGGGCGAGCGGCGGGGGCACCCGTGGACGGCGGGGGTCTGTTACGGCGTCGCCGTGGCGCTCAAGCCGTCGCTGGCCCCGGTCCTGCTGCTGCCCCTGGTCCAACGGCGATGGCCCGCCTTCTGGGCCGGTGTCGCGGGAGCCGGGGTGGCGACCGTGGCGGGGGCGCTGGCGGCGGGCCCGTCGAGCGCGCTGGAATGGCTGCGGATCGGGTTCACCGAGCCCGTCCCGGACGTGCTCGACAACGCCGCCCTGCCCGGGTTCTTCCTCCGGCTGGGGCTGCCGTCGGCGATCGGGACGGTGCTCGGCTTCGTGGCGCTCGTCGGCACCCTCGGGTGGCTGGCCCGGCGGCGCGTCGATCCCGCGGGGACGGCGCCGTTCGCGGTGATCGCCGCGGGCCTGCTGATGTCCCCGATCTCCTGGCACAACTACCTGCTGCTGCTCCTGCCCGGGCTGCTGGTCGCCGTCGCAGGGGGGCTGCTGCGGGAGTGGGGCGCCGCGCTGCTCGCGCTGACGCTGGTCCCGGTCAGCTGGGGTGATCTGTGGCTGGACGAGAACGTCTGGTCGCCACTGGGCCGCGGGCTCTACACGGCGATCCTGCTGGCCTACTGGCTCACCCTGCTCCGAGCGGCTCCCCGGGACGCGCCGGGCCGAGGTTGACCGGCACGTTTCGTGCTCTCAGCGCGGTTCACACCACGCCGAGAGCACGCAACTCGCGATCATGCCGCGCTGAGCGCACGAAACGTGCCACGAGCGCGGGGTGCCCGGCGGTTGCGTGCTCTCAGCGCGGTTCACACCACGCTGAGAGCACGTAGCTCGCGATCATGCCGCGCTGAGCGCACGAAACGTGCCACGAGCGCAGGGTCAGACGTCGCGGGAGTCCTCGTCCGCCTGGCCGATCTCCGGGCTCGGGGCGGCGGAGAGGCTGCGGCGGGGGTGCACCGGGCCGCCGGACTCCTCGGGCACCAGCCACAACACGCCCGACGGCGGCAGGGTCAGCACCGCGCTGGCGGGGCGACCGTGCCACGGGGTGCGGTCGGCGTGCACCGTGCCGAGGTTGCCCACGCCGGACCCGCCGTAGGACTGCGAGTCCGTGTTGACGAGCTCCTTCCAGCGCCCCGCGAAGGGCAGCCCCACGCGGTAGTCCCCGCGCGGCTGGCCGGAGAAGTTGGCGATCGCGGCCAGCACGGCCGGGCGGCCGTCGTGGTCGGTCCCCTGGCGCAGGAAGGACAGCACGTTGCCCGCGGCGTCGTTGGCGTCGATCCAGGAGAAGCCCTCCGGCGAGACGTCCATCGTCCACAGCGCCGGGTGGTCCTTGTAGGCACGGTTCAGGTCGCCGACGAGGGTCTTGATCCCGCCGTGCAGCGGGTCGCCGAGCAGGTCCCAGTCCAGCGAACGTTCCTCGGACCACTCCCGGACCTGCCCGAACTCCTGGCCCATGAACAGCAGCTGCTTGCCGGGGTGAGCCCACATGAACGCGAGCAGTGCCCGGACGTTGGCGGCCTTGTTCCAGTCGTCCCCGGGCATCCGGGTCCATAGCGAGCCCTTGCCGTGCACGACCTCGTCGTGGCTGATGGGCAGGACGTAGTTCTCGCTGAACGCGTACATCAGCGAGAACGTCATCTGGTTGTGGTGGTAGCTGCGGTGGATGGGGTCGTGCCCGATGTAGTCGAGCGTGTCGTGCATCCAGCCCATGTTCCACTTGAGCCCGAAGCCGAGCCCGCCCATGTACGTGGGCCGCGTGACGCCCGGCCACGCGGTGGACTCCTCGGCGATCGTGACGACGCCGGGGTGGTCCTTGTAGACCGTCGCGTTCATCTCCTGCAGGAAGGAGACGGCGTCGAGGTTCTCGCGGCCGCCGTGGACGTTCGGCAGCCACTGCCCGTCCGGCCGGGAGTAGTCCAGGTAGAGCATCGAGGCGACGGCGTCGACGCGCAGGCCGTCGATGTGGAACTGGTCGAACCAGAACAGCGCGTTCGCGACCAGGAAGTTCCGCACCTCGGAGCGGCCGAAGTCGAAGACGAGCGTGCCCCAGTCCGGCTGCTCGCCGCGGCGCGGGTCCGCGTGCTCGTAGAGCGCGGTGCCGTCGAACCGCGCCAGCGCCCACTCGTCGCGCGGGAAGTGCGCGGGCACCCAGTCGACGATGACGCCGTACCCGTGCCGGTGCAGGTGGTCGACGAAGAAGCGGAAGTCGTCCGGGGTGCCGAACCGGGCGGTCGGCGCGAAGTACGAGGTGACCTGGTAGCCCCACGAGCCGCCGAACGGGTGCTCGGCCACCGGCAGCAGCTCCACGTGGGTGAAGCCGGTCTCGTCCAGGTACTCGACGAGCTGCTCGGCGATCTCCCGGTAGCCGTTGCCCTGCCGCCACGAGCCCAGGTGCAGCTCGTAGACGCTCATCGGCTCGGCGTGCGGCTGGCGGACGGCCCGGGAGGCCATCCACTCCTCGTCCTGCCACTCGTGGTGCAGCGCGGTGACGACGGAGGCGGTCTGCGGGGCGATCTCGGTGGCGAAGGCCATCGGGTCCGCCTTGTCCCGCCAGACGCCGTCCTGGCCGAGGATCCGGAACTTGTACCGCATCCCGACGCCGACGCCGGGCACGAACAGCTCCCAGACGCCCGACGAGCCGAGCGAGCGCATCGGGTGTGCCCAGCCGGCCCAGCCGTCGAAGTCCCCGGTGACGCGCACGCCCTGGGCGTTGGGCGCCCAGACGGCGAAGCTGGTCCCGGTGACCGCGCCGGAGGCGGTGTCGTAGCTGCGCACGTGCGCGCCGAGCACCTCCCAGAGCCGCTCGTGGCGGCCCTCGCCGATCAGGTGGAGGTCGACCTCGCCGAGCGTGGGCAGCCAGCGGTACGGGTCGTCGACGACGTCCGTGCGGTCGCCGTAGCGCGCCGCGATCCGGTAGTCCCCGCCCGGTCCGTCGACGACGCCGGAGAACAGCCCGGCGTCGTGCACCTTGACCAGGGGGTGGGCGTCCGCGGGGTCGCCGTTGCGGAGCACCGAGACCTCGTCGGCGTGCGGCCGCAGGACGCGGACGACGGTGCCGCCGCCCGAGACCGGGTGGGCTCCCAGGACGCCGTGCGGGTTGTGGTGGGCGCCACCCAGCAGGCGGTCGGTCGTCGCCTGGTCCGGCGGGCAGGGGTCGATCGTGCGGGTGTCCTCGTGTGCCACCCGGGAACCCTATTGCGCCCCGGACGAACCCGCCCACTCCGATCCGCCATACGGGTTGTTCCGGTTCGATCACAAGCCTTCTGACCGATCGGTCAGATAACCTACCGTTCGGTGAGGGACGAGCGGGGGACGTCATGATCGAAGCCGTCGGGCTGGCGAAGCGGTACGGGGACGTGGCCGCCGTCGCGGACCTGTCGTTCCAGGTGGGGCCGGGGGTGGTCACCGGGTTCCTGGGCGCCAACGGCGCCGGGAAGTCGACGACGCTGCGGATGCTGCTGGGGCTCGACGCCCCGACCGCGGGGCGGATCACGGTGGGGGGCATGGACTACCGGGACCTCGCGGATCCCGCGGGCACCGTCGGCGCGTTGCTGGACGCGCGCCTGCATCCGCGCCGCACGGCCCGGGACCACCTCCGATGGATGGCCGCGGCGGCCGGGCTGCAGGCCTCCCGGGTCTCCGAGGTGCTGGCGCAGGTGGACATGACCCACGCGGCGGACCGGCGGGGGAGTGCGCTGTCGCTGGGCATGCGGCAGCGGGTGGGGCTCGCGGGGGCGCTGCTCGGCGATCCCGCCGTGCTCGTGCTGGACGAGCCGCTCAACGGACTCGATCCCGCGGGCATCCGCTGGCTGCGGGACCTGTTGCGGGGCCTGGCGGCCGAGGGGCGCACGGTGTTCCTGTCGAGCCATCTGATGGCGGAGATGGAGCAGACCGCGGAGCGGGTCGTGGTGATCGCCGACGGGCGGCTGGTCGCGCAGGTCGGGGTCGAGGAGCTGCGGGGGCGGGGCGCGACGGTGCTCGTCCGTCCCGCGGACCCGGCGGACGTCGACGGGCTGGAGGCCGCGCTGAGGAGCGCGGGGGGACGGGTGGAGGCATCCCCGGCCGGGCTCACGGTCGCCGGGCTCGCGCCCGCGGAGGTCGGTCGGATCGCGTTCGCGGCCGGGATCGCCGTTCAGGAACTGGCACAACGGGAACACCGGCTCGAGGAGTCGTTCCTCGCGCTGACCGGAGGTGCGCGATGACCGCCCTCGCCGCGGAGGCGATCAAGTTCCGCACCGTCCCCACCGGCCCCCGGTCGGTGCTCGCCGCGGCCGTCCTCGCCTGGCTGACGGCGGCGTTGTTCCTGGCCGGCCTGCCGGTCACCACGGGCTCGTCGCTGGCCGAGACCCCGCCCTCCGACCTGGTCTCCGCGGCGGTGCTGGGGATCGACGTGGCGGCGATCGTCCTGATCGTCCTCGGGGCGCTGGTCGGCGGCACGGACCTCGCGACGGGTCTCGCCCCCGTCACGTACTCGCTCACCCCGCGGCGCGGGAAGGTGGTGCGCGCCAAGGCACTCGTCGTCGGGACGGCGGCGCTCGTCGCCGGCATCGCCGCGGCGGTCGGTTGTGTGGCGATCGGTGTGCTGGCCCCGACCGTGATCGGTGCCGCACCGGCCCCGCTCACGGCCGAGGGGCTGCGGCTCGCGCTCGGCGCGCTCGCCGCACCCGTCCTCTACGGGGTGCTCGCGCTGGCCGGGGCGATGGTGCTGCGCGGGACCGGTGGCGGGATCGTCGTCGGGCTGGGGTTCCTGGTCCTGCCGACGGTCCTCGACTGGGTCCCCGGCCTCGCCGCGCTCAAGGTCGTGCTCCCCGCGGCCGCGATCCACGGCCTCGCCGGCGCCTCCCACCCCGGCGATCCCGAGTTCCTCGCCACGGCCCCCGCCGCGCTGTCGTTCGCGGGATGGCTGGTGCTCGCCGTCGCGGTCGCCACCTGGACCACGGGGCGGCGGGACGTGTGAAGCTGCTCCGGTGACCCGCACGTTCGTCGAACAGGCCCGCCGCCGTCAGATCGTCGAGGGCACCATCGCGCTGCTGGCCGACGAGGGCTTCGCCGGTGCCTCGCTCTCCGCGATCGCGAAGCGGGTCGGGCTGTCGAAGGCGGCGGTGCTCTACCACTTCGCCACGAAGGACGAGGTGCTCGCCGAGACCGTCGCGCACGTGCTGGGCGCGCTGGTCGAGGAGGTCGGCGGGGCGGTCGACGCCGCGGGGCCCGAGCCACGGGCCATGCTCCTGGCCTACCTGCGCGGCTTCCGCGCCCATCTGCGGGCGAACCGCAGCCACGTCCGCGTGCTGATCGAGGCGGGCGCGGCGAGCGGAGCCGATCCCGCCTCGCCGAGCCGGTGGCAGAACGTCGCGGTCATGATCCGCGCAGGTCAGGAGGCCGGCGACTTCCGTGCCGGGGACCCGCGCACGCTGGCGGTGATCGTCAACGGGGCGCTCGACGCCGTCGTCGGAGAGTGGCTCGCCGACCCCGACTACGACCTCGACGCCGCCGGGACCGAGCTCGACGCGGCGGTGTCGCGGCTGCTCGCCCCGGATCTGTCGGGCCCCTCTGGTAAGCACCCGGCATGAGCCGCCGCGTCCAGGTCACGTTCGACGCCCACGACCCCAGGACCCTGTCCCGCTTCTGGGCCGAGGTCCTCGGCTACGTCCATCCCGGCCCGCCCGGCGTGGACCTGCCCGAGGGCGCCGACCCGCTCGCCGCGTGGGACGAGTTCCTCGCCCGCATCGGCGTCCCCGAGGACCAGCGCAACTCCCGCTCCGCGATCGAGGACCCGGAGGGCCACGGCCCGCGGGTGTTCTTCCAACAGGTGCCGGAGGACAAGCTCGCCAAGAACCGACTCCACCTGGACGTCCGTGCCGCCCCCGGCCTGCAGGGCGAGGAGCGGATGACGGCCCTCGAGACCGAGGCCGCCCGCCTCGTCGCCCTCGGCGCCACCCGCCTGGAGCGCCACGAGCCCCAACCGCCGATGAGCGCGGGCCACATCGTGCTCGCCGACCCCGAGGGCAACGAGTTCTGCCTGGACTGAGCGCCGTCCTACAGCGCCGTCCTACAGCGAGATCGTGGGGTCCGAGGCGGAGTCCACGGCGTCCACGCCCTTCTCCTGCGCCTCCGCGACCAGGCGGGCGATCGCGGAGAGGGGGATGACGGCCCAGGTGGGGCGGGAGCGGACTTCGTAGAGGACCTCGTAGACGGCCTTGTCCAGCTCGAAGGCCCGCAGGACGGCGGCCTCGGAGCGGGGGTCGCGGCCCGAGGCGAAGGCGTAGCCGTCGCAGAAGGCGGAGCGGTTGCGCACCGCCCACTCGTCCGCCCGGCGGTGGAGCTGCTGGCGCTCGTGCTCGTCCGTGTGGTCGCCGAGGACGACCTGGTGGTAGGCGGCGTAGTCGAAGGAGCGCAGCATCCCCGCGACGTCCCGCAGCGGCGAGTCCATCCGGCGCCGTTCGGGCAGGGCCGTGGCGGGCTCGCCCTCGAAGTCGATGACCAGCCAGCCGCGCGGGGTGCGCAGGGTCTGGCCGAGGTGCAGGTCGCCGTGCACGCGTTGGGTCGGGATCTCGCCGGAGAGGGCCTCGTACACCGCGCGGACACCGTCGGCGTGCTGCGCGAGCTCGGGGACCTGGGAGACGACCGAGTCCAGCCGGGCCTCCAGCGCCGCGCGCAGCTCGTCGGCGGGCCGGGTCCCGGTGCCCAGGGCCTGCGCCAGCTCCTTGTGCACCACGGCGACGGTCTCGCCGAGCCTGCGCGACTCGGCGGCGAAGTCCCCGCCGACCTCGCTGGCGTAGAGGTCCGCCTCGGCGAACAGGTCCCGCACGCTGGTCAGTGCCATCGCCCAGCCCTCGGCCGAGTTCGACGCGAAGTCCTGCAGCATGCCCAGGGTGACGGGCTCGCCGTCGAGCACGCCCTCGACCGCCCCCTGCAGCGACGCGACCTCGGCGCTGTCCACCGAGCGCAGCGCGCGGTGCAGCTCCAGGTCCGGGTTCACGCCAGCGGCGACCTTGCGGAACAGCTTGAAGATGCTCTTCTCGCCGTAGGCCACCGAGGTGTTGGACTGCTCGACCCCGAGCAGCCTGCCCACCCCGGCCTTCGGCAGCTCGACCCCGGGTTCCGGGACGAACCGCACGTCTCCGAACACCGACCCGGCCCGGATGGCCTGCAGGAGGAAGGCCGTGGCCTCGTGGTCCCACATCGCGTCGTAGGCGATGCGGTCACCGACCGCGCCGATCGTCGCGTGCTCCAGATCCGACGACGGCCGGTACCGCCGCCCCACCAGCACCTGGAAGTGCTCGGGCACCTCCGAGTCCACGAAGGACACCCGAATCACGCACAGGTCGAGGAGGAGGTCCCCCGCCGAGCCCGTGGTCGCCTCCGCAGGCGGCGTCTCGCCGATCAGCGACGTCTCGGCGGCCACCGCGACGGAGGCCACCGGCCTGCCCTTGGCCGGGAACCACCGCTGGCGCGCCAGGAACTCGGGCAGGTGGGCGGGCAGCTCATCGACGAGTGCCGTCATGCATCGTCCTCCGCGGGTCGGATCTCGAACCAGTAGAACCCGTGCCCCGGCAGCGTGAGCAGGAAGGGCAGCTGGCCGATCCGGGGGAACGGCACCCCGCCGGTCAGCTCGTGCGGCACGTGGCCCTCCCATTCGGACAGGTCCAGCTCCACCGGTTGCGGGAAGCGGCTCATGTTGTTGACGCACAGCACGGTGTCGTCCCCGTGGGTGCGCGTGTACGCCAGCACGGACGGGTTGGAGCCGCCCAGCTCGTGGTAGTCGCCGAGGCCGAAGGCGGTGTGCCGCTTGCGGACCTCGATCATGTGCCGGTTCCAGTGCAGCAGCGAGGTCGACGAGTTCGACTGCGCCTCGACGTTCACCGCCTGGTAGCCGTACACCGGGTCCATGACGATCGGCAGGTAGAGGCGCCCGGGGTCGCAGAAGGAGAAGCCCGCGTTGCGGTCCGGGGTCCACTGCATCGGGCTGCGGACCGCGTCGCGGTCGCCGAGCCAGATGTTGTCCCCCATGCCGATCTCGTCCCCGTAGTAGAGGACGGGGGAGCCGGGCAGCGACAGCAGCAGGGCGGTGAACAGCTCCAGCTGGTTGCGGTCGTTCTCCAGCAGCGGCGCCAGCCGCCGTCGGATCCCGATGTTGGCCTTCATCCGCGGGTCCTTGGCGTACTCCGCGTACATGTAGTCGCGTTCCTCGTCGCTGACCATCTCGAGCGTGAGCTCGTCGTGGTTGCGCAGGAAGATGCCCCACTGCGCGCCGGACGGGATGTCCGGGGTCTGCGCGAGGATCTCCGAGATCGGGAAGCGGTTCTCCCGCCGCACCGCCATGAAGATTCGCGGCATCAGCGGGAAGTGGAACGCCATGTGGCACTCGTCGCCACCGACCGCCGGGTCGCCGAAGTACTCCACCACGTCCGACGGCCACTGGTTGGCCTCGGCGAGCATGACCCGGCCCGGGTACTCGTCGTCGAGGACCTTGCGGCAGCGCTTGAGGAAGGCGTGGGTCTCGGTGAGGTTCTCGCAGTTGGTGCCCTCGCGCTCGTAGAGGTAGGGCACGGCGTCGAGCCGGAAGCCGTCGATGCCGAGGTCCAGCCAGAACCGCAGGACGTCGATCATCGCTTCCTGGACGGCCGGGTTGTCGTAGTTCAGGTCCGGCTGGTGGGAGAAGAAGCGGTGCCAGTAGAACTGGCCGCGGACGGGGTCGTAGGTCCAGTTCGAGGTCTCGGTGTCGACGAAGATGATCCGCGCGTCCGCGTAGCGCGTGTCGTCGTCCGACCACACGAAGAAGTCCCCGTAGGGCCCGTCCGGGTTGCGCCGGGACTCCTCGAACCAGGGGTGCTGGTCCGAGCAGTGGTTCATGACCAGGTCGGTGATGACCCGGATGCCGCGCTTGTGCGCCTCGTCGAGCAGGTAGACGAAGTCCTCGACCGTGCCGAACTCGGGGAGCACCGCGCGGAAGTCCCGGATGTCGTACCCGCCGTCGCGCAGGGGGGAGTCGTAGAACGGGGGCAGCCACAGGCAGTCCACGCCGAGCCACTG
>Ga0070665_100006879_pt1 | contig 11561 bp, 15 predicted proteins | sample KBSS13metaG_FD_65862 | JGI IMG/M metagenome (GOLD analysis project Ga0070665, IMG submission 65862) | Switchgrass rhizosphere microbial communities from Kellogg Biological Station, Michigan, USA - KBS S1-3 metaG | ecosystem: Host-associated > Plants > Roots > Rhizosphere > Soil ...
GTATAATCGGGGGCTCGAAGTAGTTTCGCCTGAACTCATCACAAAGATCAGTTTTCGCTCGCTTGACGAAATAATCGCAGAGTTTGGTCCTATCGGCGATAACTCGTCGGCGGTGTTTGGAAAGTATCGGCGTCAGTACGGGGATTTTGGTCTCTTCACAGGCGACCAAAATGAATGCGTTTTTCTAAATCTTGTTCCTCTTGCGCCCAGCAAGACCCTCAAAAAAATGATGAGAATCATAAGCGATGCCGGAGAGCAATTCAGCAAGACGCGACCAGCCATCTTATGGCTCCATTTGTTGGCCTTGCCGGCGTCACAAAGCCAGTCAGACGACGAAGGCATGTTAGACATGTTCGACAGGTTGCTGGACCATGCCTTCGGCCCCCGACGAAGCCATATCTCGATTGTGGTATTTTCCAGTGATATGCACTTGACCAATCGAAAAGCGATGGGTGCCTCAAAGGAATTCCGCGCCGCGGATGGTAAAAATCATAGAAGATTTTACGCAAACCCAAATGCGAAGTTTTCTTTGACACAGTCTGGCAATTCACCATCGACACTGCTCCCAGAGATAAATAGCGGCTAACGGGACATTGCTAGAATGTCACGCGTGAATAAAACAGACTTAACAACACAAACTAATTGTAAGCCCCTGTCCGACCGCCTCGCCGCCTTCCCCCGCCTCGGCCTCGCCACCCTCCCCACGCCGCTCGAACCAATGAAGCGCCTCACCGCGCATCTCGGCGGCCCGCGGTTGTGGGTGAAGCGCGAGGACGCCACCGGACTCGGCTTCGGCGGCAACAAGCTGCGCAAGCTCGACTACGTCCTGCATGAAGCGCTCGCGAGCGGCGCCGACACCATCGTCTCCGGCGGCGTCGTGCAATCGAACAGCCAGCGGCAGGTCGCGGCCGCCGCGGCCAAGCTCGGCCTCGAATGCCATCTCGCCGTCTATCACGGCCGCCTCGCCGCGCCGACGCTGGAATACAAGACCTCCGGCAACGCGTTCCTCAACCGCCTGTTCGGCGCCCAACTCCATGACGTGCCATGGACCGGCGACCGCAACGCCGCCATCCGCGCACTGGTGGACGATCTCAAGGCGAAAGGACGAAAGCCCTATTTCGTACCCTACGGCGTCTCGAACGCGCTGGGCGCAGTCGGCTACGCCACGACCATCGCCGAGATCGAAGCGCAGGCGGCACAGTCCGGCTTCGCGCCGGCCGCGATCGTCCACTGCACCGGCAGCGCCGGCACGCAAGCCGGCCTCGTCGCCGGCGCCGCCGTGGCGATGCCCGACACGCGCATCGTCGGCATCGACATCGACGCCGAGCCCGCCCGCGTCCGCGCCGACGTCGTGACCTTCGCGCGCGAAGCCTGCAATCTGCTCGACATCCCGTTCGACGAAACATCCGTCGAAGTCGTCGCCGGCCATGCCGGCCCCGCCTACGGCGTCCCGCACGAAGCCACCCTCGAAGCCATCCGCCTCGCCGGCCAACTCGAAGCGCTGGCGCTCGATCCCGTCTATTCCGGCAAGGGCCTCGCCGGCCTGATCGCCCTGATCCGCCAAGGCCGCTGGCGTCACGACGAAGACGTCATCTTCCTCCACACCGGCGGCGCGCCGGCGCTGTTCGCGTATCAGAGCGGGTTGGGGATTTGAAAACTTGCTTATCGCAGAAGTAGCATGGGGCTGTTCGTATTACGCCGCCTTCGATCCCTGAGGCTGCGCCACCAGATCGATACCGAGCACGCGAAGCACCTTGATGACGGTGACGAACTCCGGCTTCGCCTCTCCGCCAAGCGCCCTGTAAAAGTTCTCGCGAGAGAGGCCGGCCTTTTCCGCCACACTACTAATACACCGTGCATGCGCAACCGTGCCGATCGCAACGGCGATAGCGGAAGCGTCTTCGGACTCGATCGCTTCGTTGATGTAAGCGGCGATTATCTCCGGGCTGTCGAGATATTCCGCTGAATCGAAGCATTTTGCTTTGGCCACTTCAATTCTCCAACTCGTTGCCGAATTCTTGGCCGCCGTGATGTCCCGAAACCTGTGGGCTCTTGTCGCCGCCACGGAGAAAGATGCCAGCATCTGTAGCGCATACGCTACAGATGCCTCTTTCTCAGTATCGTGGTTTTATCACGTCAACCGGCTACTCCCTGAAAGTAATAATTCCGGTTCGCCCCATCATACGCGCCGGACTTCATGCAGCAGGCTTTGAAACCTGCGGCCAGAGCCGCACGGGCATAGGTCGTTGCGGCCGAGTTTTTCGGTCAGCTCGACATCGCCGTGCACGACGCGCCGTCCACGCTTGACATGGGTTTCCGAGGGGAAGGACTTCCGCCGCTTACGCGAGATGCTGAAAGCAGGGGAGGTTTTCGATATCGCGATGCTTGCGCATGGCACACCTCCATAGGTTCGAACGCGGCCCATCGCCGCGCGGGGGTGCTAGCACACGCGAACTCATTCTGGAAGACCGGCGGCTGAAGTAGCCGCCCGACCTCTCACCTCACACTCACCACCGCCACCGCGAGCAGCGCCAGCATCAGTTCGCCCGTCACCAGCTTGACCGACGTCGTCGGCCGCTCGCGCCATTTCGCGACCTTTTCCGAAACCGAAAGCGCGGCGTTGAAGAACAACGGCTCGTAGCCGTGCTTGAAGATCTTTGGGAATCTTGGCGCGAGCCAGGGCGTGAACAGGCCGTGCAGCACCGAAGTCAGTATGACGAACAACAGGACGCCGCCGGCGGGGTCATGGCGAACGAGTTTCAACAGCAGGGCCGCTGCGACGAACGACGGAAAGCCTTCCAGGATCGCGGTCAGCGCAAAGCCTTCGAGGCGATTCTGGATCGATGATTTCGGGGCGGCGATCGCGTTCATGGCGGCACTTCCTGCGCTTGGGGTGATGCGCGGAGAATGCAAGGTCGGGAGAGATCGGGCCGTGATGGAGATCACGCGGTATGGGTTCCTGCGTTCGCAGGAACGACAGCGGGCTCACCCCGAGCGGCGGTTGCTGGTGTTCTGCGTCATGTTGCCGTGATCGCCCTGTTCGCGGATGTTGTTCTTCTCGTCGTCACGATGACCCTTGGTGGTGTCGAGGGGAACGCTGGGCTTGCTGCCGGGGCCCTTGTGGCTCTGGTTGTCTTCCGGGATGGGCGGTGTGGTCTTGGTCATGCTGGTCTCCGTCATCGTCGGAACAGGACAACGGGCGCCGCGGCGAGATCGTTCCATGGGTGCGATGGCGGCGCGTTGTCGCCGGCCGTGAAAGGCGATTTAGTGCGGCCACGACAACAACGGAGCTTCCCTTGAAGGCAATCGGCGCGATGATCCTGCTGGCGCTGGCCGGCCCGGCCTTTGCGCAGGCCGGCAGCAAGGCCTCAAAGGACAAGACGTCCGCCGCCGACCGGCCGCTGCTCGCGACATTCTGCGATGCCGGCAACATCAAGGGATCGGCCTGCACCAACGCGAAGGGCTACCGCAGCGGCAAGCGCTGCGACGTCAAGCTGCAGCCGGATCGTTACAGCGGCAAATTCCTTGCCGACGGCACGATGCTGCTGGTCGTCAATTACGAGAGCGGCTGCGAACCCCACGCCACCAATTTCGGCGGCGCTGTCATCTTCGAGCAGAAGGACGGCGCCATCAGCTTCAAGGGCTACCAGCCCGGCTCGCAGGCCACCGATTGCATCGTGCTGGCGCGCAACGAGAAGCAGGATCGCCTGATCTGCATCACCGGCTTCCTCGGTCAGGGCCATCTCGAATCCGGCGTCGCCGAATTCGTCTTCACGCAGGATTTCTCCAAGACCATCGGCGTGTCGCCGAACTTTTTCCTGCGCGCGCAGGATTCCACCGGAGCCTATGGCTCCAACGTCGTCGACTGCAAGGAAAGCTTGGTCTATTTCGGCCTGGCCAAACCCGCTCCCGGCCCGCGGCCTGACACCGTCACGGTCGAGATCGCCCACGCCGACAAGGACACGATCCAGACCGCCTGCACCAAGGGCTTTCCGCGGCCGAAGGAAATCTTTGGCGAGCTTGGTCCCGGCGAGGCCTATGTGCCGCCCGGCCATGAGAAGACGACGAGGTTCGTGATCGACCTCACAACGAGCAAGGCCGTGCCGGAAGCGGAATTCGGAAAACCGTAGTTTCCCGCAGTACAGAATGACGCACCTGTCACTGCCAACGGTATCCGGTTCGTGCCGAGGCCGACTCCTTAAGGCTTTAAAAACCTTTAAATCCAATTGTCGATTGATCGCGCTCGGGTTCCGTTCAGAATGGGCGCAGCCGCAAGCGCAGAATCGAACACAAACACGAGACCGAAAAAGTCAGGGTGGGTGAATGTCCGAGGAATCGAATCGCCAGTTCGTGCTGGATTTTCTCAACACCCTGTATTCCGGCGACGTCGAAACCACGCTGGCGCGCTGCACCGACGACATCGAATTCATCGCCAACGCCCCGGTGGATTTGCTGCCGCATCTCGGCCACCGCCGCGGCAAGGCCGAACTGCGCGAGATGTGGAACGCGGTGCTCGCGCGCTATACCGAGCTGCGCTGCGAGGTGTCGATGTCGGTCGCCGAGGCCGACAAGGTGGCCGCCTATATGCGCGTATTTATGCGCAAGAGCCTCAATCAGCGCATGATGCAGTTCGACATCGCGGGCTTCTACACCTTGCGCGACGGCAAGGTCTGCCAGATCCGGGAAATCATCGACACCTACGATCTGGTGCAGCAGCTGGTCGAACGCGACGTCACCGCGCTCCTGACCGGCCGCAGGCAGAATCCTTAACCAGCGTCGTTCCCGGCACGGTTGCACATCATCGGTGCACGCCGAATGCGCCGCTCATTTTGCGTGCAGCGTTGAACCTCGTCGCACTTGCCGTGACCCATCACCAGGCTGCTTCCCTTACATTGTAAACGGATGAGACTCGTCCCGCCGGTTTTGCCGGGCGCGGCGATGGGTTGCCACGCTGCGGGTCGGAGTGAACTGCGACGGACGGAACGCTTAAAAAATGCGCCTTTTTAAGACCATAGCGGGTTTTGGAAGGTTGCCGCGCGAGGGCGGAAGCAGCGGTCCATCGCGGTTCCTCATCGCCGAAACTCCCGACGCGGAACTAGCCAGGGCAACCGATCTTGCATGCCGGCATGACCGTCAAGTGATCGAAATCCGCTGAAAATAGCCGCATTTGTGCAATGCAAAAACGATGATTGTATTCTGGTCACCCTGCTCTATTTAGAGCTGCAACAGAGCAGCAGCGAATCAGCCCGGGCGTCGATGTGGACGCCCCATTAGGGCGCGATCGCTGTTTCGAAAATCCAGTTTCCAAGGACCAAATCAAAATGACAGAGCATAGCCTCTGGCGTTTTTCGCGCGCGTTTCATCGCGCGATCAATGAACGTCAGCCCGCCGATCTCGAAGCCCTGCTCGACGAGGATGTCGACTGGGCCATCTATGGACCGATCGACATGTTTCCGTTCCTGGGCGCGCGCCGCGGCCGGGCGGCCGTGGTCGACGTGATCCGCCAGATCGCCGACAATTTTCGCGTCCATCGCTTCGACCGTGAATCGATCATGCTGGGCGTCGACTCGGCAGCCTCGATGATGCGCTACTCGCTGACCGCGCTCGATTCGAACAAGCCGATTTCGGTGCGGATCGCGCATTTCGCCCAGTTCAGGGCCGGCCGGCTGACCAATTTCCGCGTGCTGGTCGACACCTTCGATCTGGTCGAGCAGACCGTGGGCTATCCGATCCACCTGCCGCGGATGGCGGGATAGCGTTCACCACCGATTCCAATCGTCATGTCCGCACGCCGCGAACAGCATTTGCGTGCGGGCATCCACGTCTTCCTTTGCCAGCCCCAAGGGGACGTGGATGGCCGGGCCACCTGGCGCGATCACGCGCTGTGCCCGGCCATGACGTACGTTTTTTGACGCGTTTCTTGACGCGAACCGGTTTCCACTTCGCTCTAAGCGCGCTCGCGCCATAATTTTGCGACAGAGTGAACGCATTCTGGGCGCGAGTCGGAATGCGGGCGGGCAATGATTTCCAAAATGCGATGTGGCTGGGCGCGGCTGCCAATGCTGGTGGCCGGCGTGAGTGTGGTTTCGATGCTGGCGGCAGCGGCGCAAACCCCGCCGGCGGAAGACGATGCGGACATGACGGAAGAGACCGAGGCGGCGCCAGACACCGTCGAGGTCGACATCATGAAGGACATCGACGTCAGCAAGCTCGACTGGACCCAGCTCAACGTCGATGCGTCCACCCTGCCCGCGCCCGCGCCGAAAGGCAGCGGCGCGTCGAGCCTCCTTGGCGGCGCCGAGACCGCGTGGTCCGCCAATGAAAAGTCAAACGGCGCTTCGGCGGTATCGGTCAAGCAGTCGATCTCGCCGTTCTGGGATACGCGGATCGGCGCGGACATGACGGTCGCGCGCCAGGGCGCCGCGACGACCTCCGAACAGCTTTCGGAACGACTCGCCAATGGCGGCAGCCTGCCGCAATCCTCCGGCACCGCCTGGGCGGCGATCACCGCCCCCGGCGTGGCCTCGATCTGGGACAAGACCTCGGTCGAGGCCCGCGTCGATCCTACCTCCGAGCAGAGCCGGATCGGAACCTCCCTGAGCAAGTCGGTGCCGATCAGCGAGCAATATTCGCTGACGTTGAAGAACGACTACAATCTGATCCAGCAGGGCCTCGTGCCGGTGCCCGGCATCATCAGCCATCCGTCGCGCAGCGCCGAGACCGACCAGTCGGCAAGGCTCAGCATCGCCGACACCGGCACCAGCCTGACCGCGGGCCAGACCAGCTCTACATCGGACGACAAATGGCTGCGCAAGGTCGGCGCCGAACAGAAGCTGTTCGACGGCGTCACCATCTCGGGCTCGATCGGGGAGACGCCGTCGGGCGCCACCAGCAAGAGCCTCAGCGCCGGCTTCAAGCGAAGTTGGTGACGGTTCGGGCTGTCCCAATTTGGCGCAATCTGCCGGCCTGAAAGCCCCGCCTCCCGAGAATGATCCACGATTGCCGCAGATTGGCCCAGATGCGGCCAAAATCGGCAGCGCAGATGGCGCCCGATCACCTTCGTCGTGCGGGGGGACTTCCGCGCTCGCCTGAATGCGAAACAGAGGAATTGCCGATGAACGCCACCACTCGTCCGGAGCAGGCTGATGACAACGTGGAAACCGATGGCGATCTCGCCGCTGTTTCCGAAGTTGAGGCTGGTATCCGCGAATTCGTTCGCAACGACATCGCCTATCTGCGCCGGCCTGCGGTTCCCGCGGAAACCGCGCCGCTCGACACCAACGCAGAAGCCACCGTCAACAACGTCAACTCGCTGATCCAGCGCGTCGCCGGTACTTCGCTGGCGGAAATCGAGAAGCTGATCTCCGAGCTCGAGAGCCTGCGCGACCTGCTGCATGCCGAAGGCCAGCGCGTCCAGCGCGAGATTTCGGGCTACGCGCAGCTCAGCCAGGCCGCGATGAAGTCGACGCGCATGATCGCCGACAACGTCACACAGTGGAAGCGCGCCGCCGACGGTCTGCGGAATAGCTAAACACCGCTTCGCAGCAGCTAGAGCATGATCCGGAAAAGTGGGAACCGGTTTTCCGAAAAGATCATGCTCAAACTAATCTAAGTCCATCGTTGCAAAAATCAGACACTCCGCCGCGTTCCGTATTGGAGCGCGGCGGTTTCGTTTGGCACGATTCAATCCGAACTTTATAAACACGCCGTCCAGCGACGGATGCCGCCATGCGACGGCAGGAACCTTTTGGGGACATTACCAGCGATGCAGAACGTTCAGCCAGACAACATGGATTCCATGCCGCTGCGGCAATCGTCGCACAGCATGGGCACGCTCGTGATCCGCTTCGTCGGATTGCTGACGTTCGCGGTCGTGGCGATGACTCTGCTCTGGAGCCGCTGATTCTGGAGTGGGGTATCCGGGGCCGCGCCGAACGTCTTCAGCGCTGGGCAACAGTTAGTCGCGAATGAACGCGGTGTCTTCGATCGTATAGACGCCGTCGGCGTAGGTTTTTACCACCATGCCGGCGGTCAGCATCACCGCCAGGGTGACGGTTGCGAAGATAAAGCCGACGAATTTCAGGCTGCCGCGATCTGCCATAGTAATCCCCTCGGTATTTCCCCAGATGACGCTTATGGCCGGCCAAAAGTTCAAAATCCGTTAGCAAAAATTCCGTTCCGCGAAGTCATGGATAACGCGGAACCAACGCAATACTTCGTTAACCATTTGCGGGGCTTGCGGCGGACCCGGGCTGCGATCAACAGGCCACGATCAGCCCGCGTTCCGCCGCTGCACGAAGGCGGTGGCGAGAAACGAATACACCACCTCGCCGCGCTGGTTGGTGCCGGTATTGCGGATCTGCAGGATGCCCCATTCGGGACGCTTCTCCGAGGTCCGCTTGGTCTCGACCCGGCTGGAATAGCGGATGGTGTCTCCCGCCAGCACGGGCTTGATCCAGCGCAATTCGCGAAAGCCCGGCGAAGGTCCGCCGACCGCCACCTTCTCGCCTCGGGCGATAGCCTCTCGGGCAAGGCGCTGGCCGTCGGCGACCAGAAGCTTCATGCAGACGGCCGCGACATGCCAGCCTGAGGCGGCCAGTCCCCCGAACAGGGAGTTGCGCCCCTCCTCCTCATCGAGGTGAAAGCGCTGCGGATCGAACTGGGTGGCGAACCGCTTGATGTCCTCGGCGGTAAAGGTGAACGAGCCAAACTCGCGCTGCGCGCCGATCTCGGCGTCCTCGAAATAACGCATCGCTAAGCTGCTCCCGTCCCGGCGCGTCGGCGCACGATGATTGGCGATTCCATCTGGCACAGCACCACGCCGGCCGCGTTGCGGATGGTGCCTTTGAAGGTGACGATGCCGGTTTCGGGACGGCTCCTGGAGACGCGCGCCTCCGCCACTTCGACATCCAGCGTCAGGTCGTCGCCCGGCCGCAGCGGCGACACCCAGCGCATCTCGTTGACGCCGGGCGAGCCGAGCGAAGCGGTGCGGCCGATGAAGCCGTCGAACAGCATCCGCATCATCAGCGAGCCGAGGTGCCAGCCCGAACCGGACAGCCCCTTCAGCATCGACGCGTTGGCGGCGGCCTCGTCCAGATGCATCGGCTGCGGGTCGTATTCGGCGGCAAAAGCGAGAATCTCCTCGCGCGTAACGTGTCGCGGTCCGAACGTACCGAAGTGTCCGGGCGTGAAGTCTTCGAAGGTCAGCGGTGTCATTGACTGGAAAATCTGGGTTGAGGATTGCGGCGGGAAAGCCCGAATGTGGCCGTTATTTGCAGCAATCTCAACCCGTCCACCCGCATGGCTCGTTCGCGACGGGCGAGTGCCATCCCTGGCGTTCGCCTCTCACTTGCCCGAAGCAGCTTTCGGGGATAGCCCTGTGCGGTCTGGAACCAAGGTTTTTGACTCGCCGGAGAAACCATCGATGTTCGATTTTCAGGATCTCTTCCAGTGGGATAGATTTATCACGCCCACGATCATCAAGACTTTCTACTGGCTGGTCATCGGCTTGATCGTGCTGTTCGGCCTGTCCGGAATCTTCTCCGCGCTCGCAACCATGGCGATCAGCCCGTTCGGCGGATTCATCATGCTGCTGTCCTCGATCGCCGGCGTCATCGTCGGCACGGTGTTCTCGCGCATCGCCGCGGAATTCATCCTGATCGTCTTCCGCATCAACGAACATCTCGGCGCCATCCGCGACCAGGGCGGGATGCGGTAGGCCGGAATCGTAGGGTGGGCAAAGGAGCGAAGCGACGTGCCCACCATCAATAGGTAGTCGCGCTGCAGGATGGTGGGCACGCTGCGCTTTGCCCACCCTACGGCGCTGCTCCGCAGAGCCGGGACCCACGCGGCGTAGGCCCCGGCTCGGCAGCGCACCGCTACGCGCTGCGTCCGGGGCACGATCACTCAATCAATTGTTAAACCGGAAATGCATCACGTCGCCGTCGGCGACGACGTATTCCTTGCCTTCCAGCCTAAGCTTGCCGGCGTCGCGGGCGCCGGCTTCGCCGTTCAGCGCGACATAGTCGCCATAGGCGATGGTCTCGGCCCGGATAAAGCCCTTCTCGAAATCGGTGTGGATCACGCCGGCCGCAGCGGGCGCCTTGGTGCCGCGGTGGATGGTCCAGGCGCGGGCCTCCTTCGGGCCCACGGTGAAATAGGTGATGAGGTCGAGCAGCTGGTAGCCGGCGCGGATCAGGCGGTCGAGGCCGGCCTCTTCCAGCCCCAGCGTCTCCAGAAACTCGGCGCGCTCCTCGCGCGACAGGGTCGCGATCTCGGATTCGATCTTGGCCGAGATCACCACCGCGACCGCGCCTTCCTTCTTGGCGTGCTCGAACACCTGTTTTGAGAAGCTGTTGCCTTCCTTGGCCGAGCCTTCCTCGACGTTGCAGACATACAGCACGGGCTTTGAGGTCAGCAGGCCGAGCATGCCGAACGCGCGCTCCTCTTCCGGCTTGCGCTCCAGCGCCCGCGCCGGCTTGCCGTCGCGCAGCAACACCAGCGCGCGGTTGACGAGGTCGAGCGCCTCCTTGGCGTCCTTGTCGTTGCCCTTGGCCTTCTTGGCGAGGTTGTCGACGCGCTTCTCGAGGCTGTCGAGGTCAGCCAGCATCAGTTCGGTTTCGATGGTCTCGATGTCGGCCAGGGGCGCGATCTTGCCCTCGACATGGGTAATGTCGGAATCCTCGAAGCACCGCACCACATGCGCCACCGCATCGACTTCGCGGATGGTGGCGAGAAACTGGTTGCCGAGGCCTTCACCCTTGGATGCACCGCGCACCAGGCCGGCGATATCGACGAAGGTCAGCCGCGTCGGGATGATCTGCGCCGATCCGGCAATGGCTGACAGTTTGTCGAGCCGGGGATCGGGCACGGCGACCTCGCCGACATTCGGCTCGATAGTGCAGAACGGATAATTCGCCGCCTGCGCCGCCGCCGTCTCGGTCAGCGCGTTGAACAGCGTCGACTTGCCGACATTGGGCAGGCCGACGATTCCACATTTGAATCCCATTTCGTCCTCGATACCGTTTGCTCGTCATGGCCGGGCTTGTCCCGGCCATCCACGTCTCGCGATTTGAAGGAAAGACGTGGATGCCCGGCACGAGGCCGGGCATGACGGCGAATAGATCAGGCCGGCTTGTCGCCGCCGTCTTCCTTGTCGAAAATTCCCTTGGCCTGCAGAACCAGATGCACCTTGTTCTGGAACGTCGAGTCCTTGCCCGCCGCCAACAGCCCGGCATTGTCGGCCACCGCCTCACAGAGCGCTTCCACCCACGGGCGGTCGCTCTTGGCGAAATCCGACAGGACGTGGCTGTGCACCAGTTCCTTGACGCCGGGATGACCGATCCCGAGCCGCACCCGGCGATAGTCATTGCCGATATGCGAGGAGATCGAACGCAGTCCGTTGTGACCGGCAATGCCGCCGCCGATCTTCACGCGCACCTTCGCCGGCGGCAGTTCGAGCTCGTCCTGAAACACGGTGACGTCGGAGACGGCGAGCTTGAAGAAGTTCGCCGCTTCCTGAACCGCGCGCCCGGACTCGTTCATGTAGGTGGTCGGCCGCA
>Ga0070665_100006880_pt1 | contig 11559 bp, 9 predicted proteins | sample KBSS13metaG_FD_65862 | JGI IMG/M metagenome (GOLD analysis project Ga0070665, IMG submission 65862) | Switchgrass rhizosphere microbial communities from Kellogg Biological Station, Michigan, USA - KBS S1-3 metaG | ecosystem: Host-associated > Plants > Roots > Rhizosphere > Soil ...
GCGAGGCGTCGGGGGAGAGCTGGGAGAGTGCGGTCAGAACGGCCACTTGCTGCTCGTGAGTGAGCTTCGTGAACGGCGCGCCGTGCGCCTCGGTGGTGTGCGTGTCGAGCCAGGCGAGGCCGTCGAGGAACTTCTTCCGGTTGTCTTCGGAGGCATCGGCCAGCACGCCGTCGATGAACTCGTTCACGCGCGCATCGGTCGCGCCCGGCGTGTCGGTCTTCGGGATGATGATCTCGGCCAGCGCGATGACGGCCTCGTTCTGCACCGGCGACAGTACCTTCGGCGTCCACGGCCCTGCCGCGGCCGCGGCAGGCGCGTGGTAGTGCCCCGCGTGCTGCTCGGCCGCCGACACCAGCGCGTCGACCCAGAACACCGCCGCCGCCGCTCCGGCACCACCGGCGGCGATCTTCTTCAGCGCATCGCGACGCGTCAGCTCACTTGGCACGTATCACTTCCAACTTGGCACTTCGTCTCACGCCCAGTAGGCAGGGCCTGCCGGCGCGTTGATCACGACACCCTTCAGGACGCCGATGGCCTTCTTGAGGCCTTCGTCACCCGTCATCAGGCTGTCTTCGTGCTCGATGCTGATGACGTGATCGTAGCCCACCATGCGCAGGTTGCTGATGAGGTCGCGCCAGACGGACTCGCCGTTGCCGTAGCCCACCGTGCGGAAGATCCAGGAGCGATGAAGCTCGTCGGTGTATTTCTTCACGTCGAGGACGCCGTTCAGCGCGGTGTTCGCCGGATCGATTTTGCAGTCCTTCGCGTGCACGTGGTAGATGCGGTCGCCCAGTGCGCGAATCGCGGTCGGCACGTCCACCTGCTGCCAGAACATGTGGCTCGGATCGAAGTTGCACCCGATAGTGCCCGGCGCGATCTCGCAGAGCCGCAGCATCGTCTCCGGGTTGTAGACGACGAAGTTGGGGTGCATCTCGATGGCCACGCGGACCTTGTGCTTCTTGAGGAAGCTGGCAGCGTCCTTCCAGTACGGCACTACGCGCTCTTTCCACTGCCACTCGAGCATCTGCGGGAACTCGGGCGGCCACGACGAGGTGATCCAGTTGGGCTGCGTCGCCTTCGGGTCGCCGCCGGGGCAGCCCGAGAACGTGATCACCTGTTTCACGCCGAGCTTCGCGGCGAGCTCGACGGTGTTCCGGAAGATTGCGTCGTGCGACTTCGCCAGCTTGCCGTCGGGATGGATCGGGTTGCCATGGCAGCTGAGCGCGCTGATCGTCAGGCCGCGGCGGTCGATGGCCTGCTTGAAGGCCTTCAGCTTGCTGTCGTTCTTCAGCAGCTCGGCGGGCTTGCAGTGCGCGTCGCCCGGATAGGCGCCGGTGCCGATCTCGACCGCCTCGAGCCCGAGCTCTTTGATGTAGTCGAGGGCTTCCTCGAAGGGCTTGCCGCCGAACAGGACTGCGAAGACGCCGATTTTCATGATTCCCTCATGGCCGAACTGAAGTTCGGCCCTACGAATATCAGCTGTCAGCCGCCAGCTGCCAGCTATTTAACCGCCACCCAGCGCCTGGTCGCGGCGGCTTTTTCCATCGCGGCCAGCACCTTCTGGTTCTTCACGCCGTCCTCGAAGTTCGGGGTCGGCATCTTGTTCTTCGCGATCGATTCGAGCAGGTCGTACACGGTGTGCACGAACGTGTGCTCGTAGCCAATGATGTGTCCAGCGGGCCACCAGGCCTTGAAGTACGGGTGCTCGGGCTCGGTGACCATGATGTTGTGGAAGCCCTGCACGCGCTTCTCGTCGTCGGTGAAATACACATCGAGCTCGTTCATCCGTTCGAGGTTGAACGCGATTGAGCCCTTGCTGCCGTTGATCTCGAACCGGTTGTAGTTCTTGCGGCCGGTCGCGAACCGGCTCGCTTCGATCGTGCCGAGCGCTCCATTCCCGAAGCGCACGATGGACGCCGATGCGTCGTCCACCGTCACGCGACCCTTCTTCTTCGGATTGTCGGGAAGCGGACGTTCCTTCACGAACGTTTCGAGTGCGGCCGAGACCTCGGTCACCGGCCCGACCAGATAGTGCGCCAGGTCGAGCGAGTGTGAGGCGATGTCGCCGAGCGCGCCGGACCCGGCCTTTTCCTTCTGCAGCCGCCAGTACAGCGGCACGTTGGGATCGGCCACCCAGTCCTGCAGGTACGTGCCCCGGAAGTGGTACAGTCGCCCCAGCCGGCCCTCGTCGATGATCTGCCTGGCGAGCGTCACCGCCGGCGCCTTGCGGTAGTTGTGGCAGATCATGTGGACGACGCCCGCCTTGGTGACGGCGGCGAGCATCTGCTCTGCTTCTTTCACTGTGTTGGCGAGCGGCTTCTCGCAGAACACCACCTTGCCCGCCTTCGCCGCTTCGATGGCGATCTCCGCGTGGCTGTCGCCCGGCGTCACGATGTCGACGATGTCGATGTCCTTGCGGCGGACGACCTGGCGCCAGTCGGTGGAGGTCTCCTCCCAGCCGAGCTGATCGGCCGCCGTCTTCACCGCGGCGGGTGTCCGGCCGCACAGGACTTTCATCCGCGGCAGGTACTTCGGCGTGAAGAACCGGCCCACCTGGCGGTACGCGTTGCTGTGCGCCCGCCCCATGAAGGCGTAGCCGATCAAGGCCACGTTGAGCTGTGCCATCAGACTCCTCGGTAACCCGCGCGGATTGCGTGCGGGTGCGACTAGTTGGTGGCCGGCTTGGCAGCCGGCTTCTTCGCTGCCGGCGCCTTGTGACTCTTGTCGAAGGCCATGACGTATTTCGCCAGGCCCAGGATCTCCGCATCGGAGAAGCGTTCCTTGAACGCCATCATCGCGGTGCCGGGCACGCCGTTGGTGATCACCTTGGCGAGTTGCGCGGGCGTGTTGCCGTGCAGCCACTTGCCGTCGGCGAAGTTCATGTTCGGGATGGCCGCGTTGCCGTCGGGCATGTGGCACATCACGCAATTCGCTTTGTAGAGTTCCTCGGCGGGGCGATTGGTCGTGGGCCGCGCCTGCGCGGCGAGCATGACGGAGGCGGCGAGAAGACAGAGCGTGGTCGGGACGAGAAATCGCACAGCGGTCACTTCCTGGCAATGAGGGATAAGGTCTGCGAATCCAACGAGTTCAGCGGAACCTTCGGAATGTAGCGTCCGGGATTCGCGCTTGTCAAGCTGGCCGCGCGCTCACCTGATAGGATGAGCCACCGTTATGACAGACGCTGCCAGCAACGATCCGGCCGTCCCAGGCGGCCTGATTCGGGAAGCGTGGCTCTTCGTCCTCTTCGCCGTTTGCGGCGTCGCGGCCGTGTGGCACGTCACGGGTCACACGGTCGTGTCGCTCGAGAAGCTCGCCGCATTCCAGGAGACCGCGCCATTCCAGTACCGCCTGCTCGTCCCGGCGATGGTGCGCGTCGCGCACGACATCAGCGGTTGGCCGATGTTCCACCTGTACGTCGTGGCCGAGTGGGCGGGCTGGGTGCTGCTGGTCCTCGCTGCCCAGCAGGCCTTGGTCGCGCTTTCGCCCCGACTGAGCTGGCAGGCGACGCGCCTGGTTGCGCTGACGGCGATCGTGGCTGTCGGTGCGCAGTTGATGGCGCCCGTTCGCTTTCGCGCGTTCCAGGGCGCCGCGATGGTAGGCGATGTCAACGGACTGCTGAACGGCGGCGCTGCCAGCCTTCGGATCCTGTCGAACGTCTACTACCCGTGGGACATCTGGACGGCTGCGCTCCTCATGCTGTTGATCGCGGCGGCGCTGCGCCTCCGTCACTCGATCGCCCCGCAGTCCGTGGCGGCATACGCGGCGCTGTTCCTCGTCGCATCGCTGAACCGGGAGACGACGATCCTGATCGTGCCGTTCAGCCTGTGGGCGCTGGCGCCGCGGGTGACACGCGCTCAACTGGCCGGTTTCGCGGTGATGCAGGCCGTCTTCTGGATCGCGGTCCGCGCATTTGTCGTGTGGATCACTGGCGCGCCTCCCAACCCGAAGTCCAGTCTGCCGGGCGGAGCGGAGTGGTACCTCTGGACGAACCTGCGGACGCTGACGTATCCGCTCTACGCCGCGACGGTGCTCGTCCCGTTTGCGGGCGGCGCGTGGCTGCCGCTGATGGCCTGGTGGGGCGAGCGCCCGCCGCTGGCGCGCGCGCTGCTGGTCTGGTATGTGGTCCCGGCGGCTGCCATCGCGTTCATGTTGGGCATCGTTCACGAGACCCGCGTGTTCACCGAAGCGGCGACCGCGACATGGCTGGCGGCGACGGCCACGGCCCACGCCCACGGCATGGCCCCGTCACGGCCGAACCACGCTTGAGGTAGTATTCAGCGCCGCGGAGGACCGGATGCGCCTGCAGTGGATCGACTACCTCATCATCCTGATCTATTTCGGGTTCGTGCTCGGCATCGGGTTCGTGCTGAAGCGCTACGCGAAGACCAGCACCGACTTCTTCCTGTCAGGCCGATCGATCCCGGCGTGGATCACGGGGCTGGCGTTCATCTCCGCCAACCTCGGCGCCCAGGAAGTGATCGGCATGGGCGCCAGCGGCGCGAAGTACGGCATCGCCACCTCGCACTTCTACTGGATAGGCGCGATCCCTGCGATGGTCTTCGTCGGGATCTTCATGATGCCGTTCTATTACGGCTCGCGTGCGCGCTCGGTGCCCGAGTACCTCAAGCTGCGCTTCGACGAGAAGACGCGCGGCCTCAACGCGATCTCGTTCGCCGCCATGACCGTGTTCTCTTCCGGCGTTTCGATGTACGCGATGGGGAAGCTCCTGCAGCTCCTGCTCGGATGGGACTTCACGATGTCGGTGCTGCTCTCGGCAGGCATCGTGCTGGTCTACACGTACCTCGGCGGGCTCACCTCGGCCATCTACAACGAAGTGCTGCAGTTCTTCCTGATCGTCGCCGGCTTCGTGCCGTTGGTGCTGATCGGGTTGAAGGATGTCGGCGGCTGGTCGGGCCTGACGGCGCGCCTGGCGACTGAATCGGTCTCGCGCGGCTTCGCTCCCGGCGCCATGACCGAGTCATGGCAGCACATGGGGAGCCCGGCGTCCAACCCGATGGGTGTCGAGTGGTTCGGGCTCGTCATGGGCCTCGGCTTCGTGCTGTCGTTCGGCTACTGGTGCACCGACTTTCTCGTCGTGCAGCGGGCGATGGCGGCCGACTCGATGAACGCGGCCCGCCGCACGCCGCTCATCGCGGCGCTGCCGAAGATGGTGTTCCCGTTCCTCGTCATCCTGCCGGGCATGATCGCCATCTCGGTGGCCGCGCCCTCGGAGACGGGGCTCGCGCGCGGCAGCGAGGCGACGTATCGGCTCGAGGCCAGCGCCCAGGCCGGCGTGCCGTCGACGATCCCGATGCTTCAGCGCAGCCTGATCCCGCCGAAGCTCGATGACAAGGGCAACCCCGTCGTCGGTACCGACGGCCGCGTGGCGCTCGACTACGACCTCGCCATCCCGCAGATGCTGATGCACTACTTCCCGGCGGGCATGCTGGGTCTCGGCCTGTGCGCGCTCATGGCGTCGTTCATGTCGGGCATGGCCGGCAACACCACGGCCTTCAACACGGTGTGGACGTACGACATCTACCAGAGCTACATCAAGCCGGGCGCAAGCGACGCGCACTACCTGGCGATGGGGCGCGCGGCAACGGTCTTCGGCATCCTGATTTCAGTGGCGGCAGCCTTCGTTGCGCGGCAGTTCAACAACATCATGGACCTGCTGCAGCTGGTATTCGCCTTCGTGAACGCGCCGCTGTTCGCCACGTTCATGCTGGGCATGTTCTGGAAGCGCACGACGGGCCACGGCGCGTTCACGGGCCTGCTCAGTGGCACGCTCGCTGCCGCCGTTCACCACGGCCTGACGCTGCCCGTCGGCGCCGCCGTCGGATTCAAGGGCGGGTTCCTCGGCCAGGTGTTGCACACGTATCCGAGCGAGATGGCGCAGAACTTCTGGACGGCCATCTTCGCCTGGACGACCTGCTTCCTGGTGACGGTGCTCGTGTCGCTGTTTACCGAGCCAAAGCGTGATGTGGAGCTGAAGGGCCTCGTCTACGCGCTCACGCCGATTCCGCACGACAAGAACCTGCCGTGGCACAAGCAGCCCGGCACGCTGGCCGTCATCGTGCTGACGTTGACGGTCGTGCTGAACTTGATCTTCTGGTAGCTGATAGCTGCCAGCTGCCAGCTTGCTCGCAGCCCGGAGCCTTTATGGATATTCGTTTTCCCCTCGGATTGATGTTCGCGGTGATGGGCGCGCTGCTGTCGGGATTCGGGATCGTGACCGCGTCGAGCCCGATTTACCGACAGCACTCGCTCGGCGTGAACGTGAACCTGTGGGCCGGCCTCGGCATCCTGGCGTTCGGCCTCACGATGTTGTGGCTCGCCCGGAGAGGCACTCGGTAGCTGGCGGCTGGCAGCTGTCGGTGCTGCCCGCTGTCAGCTGCCCGCTGTCCGCTGCCAGCTGTCAGCTGCCCGCTGCCAGCTGCCCGCTATTTCGTGCTCATCAACCCATCCAGATAGAACTTCATGAACTCGTCGCGCTTCGGCCCCAGGCAGATCGTCTGCGGCTTGCCGGCCGCCGCGTCCACGCGCGTGTAGCCTCTCTCGTCTACTTTGATCGGCATCGACTCGCAGTTGCTGAAGAACGCGCCCGGCCGCAGCGTCTCGGCGACCGCCATCTGGTCGTGCAGCGTCATGCGCGTGGATTGATCGTTCAACCAGAGCCGGTACAACGCCTCGAGCGCACGAGTGAGCGGCGAGTTGTGCGATTGGAGGCGGGCCCGCTCCTCGGGCTTGAGCGTGACGTAGGTGGTGGAGTCGAGCGGCACGGTCGTCATCGACAGCGTGCTGTACACCAACTGCGCGTCGGCCGTCGATCGCGCCACGTTCCACTCGGGCACTGCCCACGGCGACCAGGCATTCCTGCCAATCGATCCGCTCATCAGCACGACTCGCTTTGCCAGCGTGCCGAGGTTGGGTTCCTTTCTGATCGCGTCCGCGACGTTCTGCAGCGGTCCGACGGCGACGAGCGTGATTTCACCGGGGTGCGCGCGCAGCGTGTCGACGATGAAGTCGGCGGCGGACTGCGTGACGGGCTGCTTGGCGGTGAATTCCTCGGCCCAGGTGAACTGATAGTCCACGCCGTTGGGAAGCGCCGTGCGGCGTCCGACGGCGACGGGCACCTCGTCCCGGCCGGTCACGTGCAGCAGCTTGCACGCCACTTTCGCGCGGGCGGCTGTGTCGCCATCGGTGATGGTGACGCCCACCAGGTCCACGTTGGGTGACGCGATCAGCAGCCCGAGCGCCCACGCATCGTCGATGTCGGTGCCGATGTCGGTGTCGAGCAGCACCTTCATGCGGGCCTGCGCGAAGACGATCGAGGGAATGGCGAGCGCGGCAAGCAGTACGCCCACAATGGCGATGCGGCGAATGGACATGGGCGGGGATTGTAGAACGGGCGAGCGGGGGCGAGCGGGGCGAGCCAGGGCCGGCAGTGGCGAGCGGGGGCGAGCCAGGAGATGCGGAAGAAAAAACGGGTGACGCGTCCGCTGCGCGAGGACGCGTCACCCGACGGCCGGGGAGCGCGGCGTAAGGGTGCGTTCCGGACCGCTTCCCAACACTGGCCGGCGTCCGCGGTGAGACTCGGTTTCGTGTACGACCCGGAACGACTTGTCGTCCCTCAGGCAGCAAAGCCGATGCCTCATCCATGGAGCGGCGTCTTTTTCAGGATGTAAGTGCTGTGTGATCAGCGGCTTGCGGACGTCTTGTTCCGGCCAGTACGAATCGACGGCAGTTGCGGTTGTCTGGCCGATGGCAGATGGATTGGCGCGGGGGACAAGAGGGCGAGCGGGGGTGGGCGGGGCGAGCGAGGGCGAGCAGGGCTGGCGGGGTGACGGGCGTAGGGCCGAACTTTAGTGGCCAAAAACAGAGGAATTTGACAGTAGGAGCTCTAATAGCGAAAATAAAGCGAAAGTAAACGGAGGCGCGTGGATGGCTCCTGCTGTGGCCCGTGCGGCGCTCGAATCCCTGCTTCGAACTCGAAAGCTCGACACCACGCTGACGACAGCGCTGCCGTCGACAGGACCGGATCGGGCCGATCGCGCGGTGCCGATCGGACACGAGGCGCTGGACCGATCGCTCGGCGGCGGGATCGCGCGCGGACAGATCTCCGAGATCACCGGACTCGGATCCACGGGACGCACCGCGTTGGTGCACGCGCTCGTCGCCGGCACGACGGCACGCGGCGAGCTGGCGGCCTGCATCGATCCGCTCGATCGATTCGACGTGGCCTCGGCCGTCTCCGCCGGTGTCGTCCTCGAACGGCTACTGTGGGTTCGTGGTGAGGGAGGACAGTCCCCCTTACAAGGGAACGGGGGACTGTCCCCGGGGCAGCCGACGCTGGATCCTGCATGGGAGCCCTCCCGCGCACGGCCGGGGCAGGAGCGTCAGACGCCCATCGGGCGCGCCGTCTCGCGCGCGCTCAAGGCCACCGCGCTCGTGCTCAGCGCGGGCGGGTTCGGCGTGGTGGTGCTGGACCTGGCAGACGTCCCGCGGCGGGTGCTGGGCGCGTTGCCGTTCACGACGTGGCTGCGGCTGCAGCGGCTGATCGCGTCGAGCGACACGGCCTGCGTGCTGATCGCCGATCTCCCGCTGGCGCGAAGCGCCGGCGGCGCCACCGTGCGGCTCGAGCCACGGTCAAGCACTTCCGCTGCACGAGCCGTCACGCCATCAATCGCGCCGCGTTTCCGCGATCAGGTCCTGGCCAGCAGGCACCCGTTCGTCGTCTCGCGGGCAGCGGTGCCCGGAGCGAGCCGGAGTGTCTGGACGGGCGATCAGCCGGCCTCGCGGCGATTCCGCGGGCTGGCCGTCGATGCGCACGTCCAGTCGGGTCTGCGCACGGCCACGTGCCCGATCGATCTCGGCACGACGACGCGAGGCGTTTGCAGCCCGTGGTGAAACCCCGGCTGCATTCGACGGGCGAGGCATCCTCGGGGGCAGCGTTGCTCCTCGCTCAAATACTCCCGGTATTCTCGGTCGTCGCGCCTAGCCCGCGAGGCGCCTCGCCCGTCTCGGTGCGACGCCGGGGTTTCACCACGGGCTGTTAGTGTTTGCCTGCCTCCGTCTGACGGGCTGGGCCGCCACGGTCGAATCGCCGGGTCCCGCGCTGCTCGACGTGGCGCAGCAGTTCTCGCCGCGCGTGGCGTGGGCCGACCCGAACGCCCTGGTCGCGGACCTGCGCGGGCTCGAGCGTCTGTTCGGGGACGCGCGCGCCATCGGCGGCGAGCTCCGGCGTTCGCTGGCCGATCGCGGTCTCCAGGCGCACATCGCCATCGCGGCCACGTGCACGGCGTCGCGCCTGCTGGCGGAAGCGCGTGCCGGCGTCACGGTGGTTCCTGCCGGTGAAGAGGCAAAGGCGCTGGCAGCACTGCCGATCGATCCGGTGCAGGTGATCACGCAGGGCGAACGGAGCCAGGCTCAAACCGATCGACGTTCAGAGTCCGGTGGGTCGGCGCGTTTCTACCGGATGTCGCCAGTCAGCGACATCCTGCGCGCGCGGCGACGGCGCTCGGCCGATCCGACGCCGCTGGCGACGCTTCGTCGCTGGGGGCTCCGGACGCTTGGCGATCTCGCCGGGCTGCCGCCGCCGGACCTGGCCGCCCGTCTGGGCCGCGAAGGGCCTGTGCTGCAAGCCATCGCGCGTGGGGAAGACCACGGGCCGTTGGTACCGCTCGCGCCTGACGAGCGATTCGAGGCCACGCTGGCACTCGAGTGGCCCATCGAAGGGCTGGAGCCGTTGTCTTTCGTTCTTGGCCGGCTGGCCGATCCGGTCTGCGCCGAACTCGATCGGCGCGGCCGTGCCGCCGCCGCGATCTCCGTCGAGCTGCGGCTGGTGACGCGCGACACCTGGGTCCGGCGCCAGGAACTGCCGACGCCCATCAAGGATCCGCGCACGCTCCGAACGCTGGTGCTGCTGGACCTGGAATCGCATCCGCCGCCCGCCGGCATCGACGCCGTCACGCTCCGGGCCGAGCCCACGCCGGCGCGCACGCTGCAGCACTCGCTGCTCGAGCGCGCGCGCCCGGCGCCCGAGCAGATCTCCACGCTGGTCGCGCGCCTCACGGCGCTGATGGGCGAAGGACGTGTCGGCGCGCCCGCCAGATTCGACACCCATCGCCCCGATGCGGTGCGAATGACGAGGTTCACGGGGGAAGAGACAAACGGGCTACGGGCCACGGACTACGGGCTACGGGCACCGGGGCCGGCACTTCGCCGGCTGAGGCAGCCCGCCGTGGCGACGGTGACCGTCGAGGACGGGCGCCCTGTGCGAGTGCGCGTCTCGCGGCCCGGCCTGCCGGATGGATGCATCGAGACGTGCGCGGGCCCATGGCGCTCATCGGGAGAATGGTGGGCCGCGACGTCCTGGGATCGCGACGAATGGGACGTGGCGCTCGATGGCGGCGCGGTGTGCCGGCTGTTCAGGGATCGCCGGAAGGATCGCTGGTTCGTGGAAGGCGTGTACGACTGATTCGGTATTTGCCCTGAACCAATGCCGCATGGCAGGATTAGCGACCATGCGGATCCTCCTTCGCCACTCGCCGCAGCGTCGTCTCCTGCTCGCCATCGCGCTCGTGCTCGCCGTCTGCACGCACGCGGCGGGCGACAACGCGCCGCGCGGGCTCGACTTCTACTTCATCGACGTCGAGGGCGGCGCCGCGACGCTCATCGTCTCGCCGGCCGGCGAATCGATACTGATCGATTCGGGCAACCCGGGCGAGCGCGACGCGGCCCGTATCGCCGCGGCGGCCAAGGACGCGGGCGTGTCAGCGATCGATTACTACATCACTACGCACTGGCACAGCGATCACATGGGTGGGGCGGCGCCGCTCGCCAAGCTGCTGCCGATCCGCCAGCGCTTCGGTCACGCGATTCCCGACCCGCTCCCCGAGGACATCAACAAGGATCTGATGGCCGCCTGGAATGGCCTCGAGGGAACGCCGGTCTTTCTCGAAGCGGGGCAGAGCATCAAGTTCAAGGGCCGCCGCGGCGCGGCCGATCTGCGCCTGAAGGTCGTGGCCGCCAACGGCCTCGTGGAGGGCGAGAAGCCGGGCGCTCCGCAGGTCACCACGTGCCAGGACGGCGCCGAGGCGCGCCCCGAGGACACCACCGACAACGCGCGGAGCCTGGCGATGCTGCTGTCGTTCGGCCGGTTCGATCTGTTCGCGGGCGGCGATCTCACCTGGAACGTCGAGCACAAGCTGACGTGTCCCGAGCTGAAAGTGCCGAAAGTGGACGTCTTCATCGTCGATCACCACGGCGTCGATCTCAGCAACAACCCGGCGCTCGTCAAGGCGCTCGATCCCGAGGTGGCCATCGTCAACAGCGGCCCGCGCAAGGGCGCCGAGCCGGAGACGATGAAGCTGCTGCTGAAGCAGTCGGGCGATGTCGGCGTGTTCCAGATCCACCGGAATGTCCGCGAGGGCGCCGTCAACGCCGAGCCGGCGCGGGTTGCCAACGAAGAAGAGAACTGCAAGGGCGCCTACATTCACTTGAAGGTCGACGAACGCGGCGCGCACTTCACCGTAGAGGTCCCCTCGCGGCAGACCG
>Ga0070665_100006884_pt1 | contig 11555 bp, 8 predicted proteins | sample KBSS13metaG_FD_65862 | JGI IMG/M metagenome (GOLD analysis project Ga0070665, IMG submission 65862) | Switchgrass rhizosphere microbial communities from Kellogg Biological Station, Michigan, USA - KBS S1-3 metaG | ecosystem: Host-associated > Plants > Roots > Rhizosphere > Soil ...
GAGCGCGAGCTTCATGATCAATCTCCTTTACCACCCTTATACGGAACAGCCTGAACCAAGGTTGCACTTGGCCCCTAGACCGGCTTGTCGCTACTGCCGTCGCGCCTTACCGTGCTGACACGGAGGTAAGCGGATGCCCATATACAGCGCGCCAGTGAAGGACACGCGTTTCGTCCTCAACGACGTCCTCGGGCTCAGCCGCTATTCGAATCTACCGGGATTCTCCAACGCGACGCCCGACCTGGTCGATGCCATCCTCGAGGAGGCGGCCAAGTTCTGCGAACAGGTCCTCCAGCCCCTGAACAAGGTCGGCGACGAGGTCGGGTGCAAGCGCAACGACGATGGTTCGGTCACGACGCCGCCGGGCTTCAAGGACGCTTACAAGCAGTTCTGCGAGGCCGGCTGGCCGACCTTGACCGCGCCGGAGGAATATGGCGGTCAGGGCATGCCCCAGATCATCGGCACGGCGATCGGCGAATATGTGCTTTCCGCCAACCACAGCTTCGAAATGTACCAGGGTCTGACTTCGGGCGCGATTGCCTCGCTCTTGGTCAAGGCGTCCGACGAGCTCAAGCAGACCTACGTCCCCAACATGGTGACCGGCAAATGGACCGGAACAATGAACCTGACCGAGCCGCATTGCGGCACCGACCTTGGCCTGTTGAAGACTCGCGCCGACCCCGATCCCGACGGCAGCTACTCCATCACCGGCACGAAGATTTTCATTTCATCGGGTGAGCATGACCTAAGCGAGAACATCATCCACCTGGTGCTCGCAAAAATCACCGGCGCGCCGGACAATGTGAAGGGCATCTCGCTGTTCGTGGTTCCGAAGTTCCTGGTGAACGAGGATGGCAGTCTCGGCGAGCGCAACTCGCTCGGCTGCGGAGCCCTCGAAAAGAAGATGGGGATCCACGGCAACGCGACTTGCGTGATGAATTACGACGGGGCCAAGGGCTGGCTGGTCGGCGAGCCGGAGAAGGGCCTCCAGGCCATGTTCATCATGATGAATGCGGCGCGGCTCGGCGTCGGGTTGCAAGGCCTGGCGCAAGGCGAAGTCGCGTATCAGAATGCCGCCGCCTACGCCCGGGACCGCCGCCAGAGCCGCGCGCTCAAGGAAAGCGAGCGCGAGGCTGGCGCCAAGGCCGATCCGATCATCGTCCACCCGGACGTTCGCCGGATGCTGATGGAGGCGCGCGCCTGGAACGAGGGTGGCCGCGCGCTGGTGCTGTGGGGTGCGCTGCTGGTCGATCTCGTGCGCCGCTCGCCAGACGAGGCGGAGCGCCGGAATGCCGACGACCTGCTCGGGCTGCTCACCCCCGTGATCAAGGGTTACCTCACCGACAAGGGCTTCGCCGCGGCGGTGCATGCGCAGCAGGTGCTCGGCGGCCATGGTTACATCCGCGAGCATGGCATCGAGCAGTTCGTTCGCGATGCGCGGATCACCCAGATTTACGAGGGCACCAACGGCATCCAGGCTATGGACCTCGTCGGCCGCAAGCTGCCGCGCGAAGGGGGACGGGCAATCCGCGCTTTCTTCGAGCTGATCGGCAAGGACATCGCCGATGCAAAGGGCGCTGGCGATCCGGCGGGTCTCGGCTCTGCCCTCGAGCCTGCCCTCGGCGACCTCCAGGCCGCGACCATGTGGCTGGCCCAGAACGGCATGGCCGATCCCGACAATGCCGGAGCGGGGGCCTACGCCTATATGGAATTGATGGGCCTCGTCAGTTTGGGCTGGATGTGGCTCAAGATGGCAGCTGCAGCCCAGCGCGCGCTCGATGACGGAACGGACGATCGGGCCTTTCACGAGGCCAAGCGCGCCACCGCCGCTTTTTACGCCCAGCGCGAACTGCCGATGTCGACCGCATTCCGTCGGAAGGTCGAGGCAGGCGCCGAAACCCTGATGAAAATCCCGGCTGAAGCTTTTTAGCAGGGGGCCTTGCTGCGCAGCCAGCCCGTCACAGAAATCCGCGGCGTCGGCGCGTAGGTCGCGACCTGCGACACGTAATGGCTTTGCCCGATTGCGAACAACGACAGCGCATTGAAGCGCGGCGTGATCGTCTCATCGACGCCACCGTCGCGATCGACGAAATGGAGCAGGCCGCCCCACCGCGGTAACCAGTCCGGCGTCAAGCTCAGGACATATGCGAAACAACGATGCATGCCCTCGAGCGTGTCGTCATGCGGGGTCAGGAAGTCGCCCGTCCGGTAGCGCGTTGCCTGGCAGTCCGCGAACTTGAGATGCGTACTCCCCGTTATCTGCATGAGCGTTTCGAGTACGGATGGCGACGACAGGAAATATGCGAAGCGGTCGACGACAGCGTCCGACCGAAGCCGCTCCTCACTCCGATCCGGCACCCGGATATTGTCATATTGATATTGGAAATCGAATGCGGCCGCCTCATTGATCACCTTGAGCACGGGCTCGCGATTGGCAGCCGGCGTTTGGTCCCAATCCTCGCCAGGGACCTCGTAGGTACGATCCGCTGCATTGAAGACGTGCCGCCAGCGGCTGCTCGCCTCGAGGTCGGCACGAAGCATGTTCGCGGAGGCTGGGGTGAGGAATTCCATAATCTGCAACCGGCTGCGCGACGCGAAGCTGCTTGCAAGGCGGCCTATGTCCAGGGACGGATTAAGTTCGAACTCGGCATCGTTCGACCCCGCCAAGGTGGCAGCAGGAAACGCCTTCGTCATAGGCCGTCCGAGCTATCGCCGTCCGGACACCCGGCCCAGATCCAGTTGCGGAGCTGGGGGAAGGGCCAACGTAGGATGGCTGCCGAGCATTGCACGGACCGACATTCGCGGCCGGATCACCGTCTCCCATTAACTTTCGTTGGGCGGCGGCGGTGGTTCGACGAAGCCACGCGAAAAATCCCTTCGTCGATACCCCAGTTCGACGAACGGATGGCCCGAACGCGCAAATTTGCCCTGTTGGCAACGACCATTAACTTTCGTTAGGGTAATGTGATGAGGGAGGAGATCGCCGACCTGCGCGAGCATGCGCAGCGCTGTCGCCGACTTGCGCGAGTGGCGGAGGGTGCTGAAGCGCGCGCGAAGCTGACGCAAATGGCGCTCGATTTCGAGGTGGCCGCCGATCGGCTTGAGGCGCGCCAGCCGCCGCCTGCCACCGTTTAGACCCATTCACAACGCGTTCACGCTATGACGACGAGCCGAACCCTCGGCGCGACGAAACTTGCACCTCTAATACCGCCCGCTCGTTTGAATCCCGAACGGCTCCAACCACACGGAAGGAGGAACGAGCCATGACCATGATGACCAAAATGCTTGCCGGCATCGCCGGCGTTACGGCGGTTGCGGCCGCGGCTCCTGCCTCGGCGCAATATCCTTATGCCTATGGCAGTCAGTACGGCTACAGCCAGTATGGCTACGCCAACCCCTACGGCTACAATGCCTACGGTGCGGCGAATAGCAGCGTCGCTGCTCAGCAGTGCACCGCTGCCGTCCAGAACCGGCTTTATAACCGGACCTCGATCGGCGGGATCATCGGCGCTCTTCTCGGCGCAAACACGATGAACCAGTCGCGGGTGCTCGGTGTCACTCGAGTGACCCAGAACAACGGTTACACGCGTGTCCGCGGTATCGCGAGCAGCGGCCGCTATGCCTACAATAACTATAGCCCCTATGGTGTCGGCGCTTACGGCGCGCTCGGCTATGGTTATAACCAGGCAGCCGACCTGTCGTTTAAATGCGACGTCGACTATCGCGGCTATGTCCGCGACGTCGACATCAAACGCCGTTAATCGCGGTTGACGAGCGGTCAAATGGGAGCGCCGGCCTTCGGGTCGGCGCTCTTTTTGTGAGCAGTTCAGGCGGGGGTCAGGCGTTCCGACTAAACCCGCAGGCCATTTGTGCGTTACAGCCCTCGAGCGGGCGCTTGCGCGCTTCAGGGAAGAAGTGGATTCGATGAAAAGTCTTTTTGCTTTCGGGGCGGCCGCCTTGGCCGCTGGCGCGACCCTTCCGGCGACATTCGCCACCGGTACGGCTGGCGCTGCCACGGTCGCGGCGCCAGGCCTACAGGCGTACGGGCCGCGCTGGTTCGGGCCGGAATCGGGGGGCGCTGCGCAGCAACTGGTTCAGTTGCTTGCAACTGCCCAGGCCGACGGCCTGAACCCCAAGCGCTATAACTTGAAGGGGCTAAGCCGCGCGGTCGCGGCCGCCCAAAGTGGGAATCCGGCCGCCGTGCAGCAGGCATCGGCGATGCTGAACTCGGCACTTTATGCCTATGCCCGCGATACTCGGCGCGACCCCAACATCGGCATCATTTACATCGATCGAGAGCTACGTCCGGCGCCTCCGTCGGAGCGTGAACTGCTGTCGCAGGCCGCGGCGGCGCCGTCGCTTTCTGACTACGTGTCCAAGATGGCCTGGATGAACCCGATCTACGGCCAGCTTCGCACCGCGCTCGCGGCGCACGTGTATCGCAATGATGCCGAGCGCCGATTGCTCAGGGCCAATCTGGAGCGCGCTCGGGCGCTTCCGGCTGGAAACGGTCGCTATGTGATCGTGAATCCGCCGGCCGCACGCTTGTACATGTACGAAAACGGCCAGGTCGTGGATTCGATGCGGGTGGTCGCGGGCCGTCCCGATCCGATTGCCCAGACGCCGATGATGAACGCGTTCATCCGCTATGAGGCGCTGAACCCCTATTGGAACTCCCCGTCGGACATTACGTCGCGGAAGCTCGCGCCGACCATCCTCAAGGAAGGGCGCGCCTACTTCAAGAACCGGGGTTATGAGGTCCTTTCGGATTGGTCCGACCACGCGCGCGTGATCGATCCGATGTCGGTCGACTGGAAAGCGGTCGCTGCGGGGCAGAAGGTACGCATGCGCCAGAAGCCCGGTCCGGCGAATTCGATGGGGAAGATGAAGTTCATGTTCCCCAATCCGCAGGGCATCTGGCTGCACGATACGCCAGAGAAGGAGAAGATCGACGAGGCCGCGCGGCTCCAGAGCAACGGCTGCGTCCGCCTGGAAGACGCGCCGCGCTTTGCTCGCTGGCTGTTCAACGGGCGTCCCCCGAAGACACAGGGCGCAAGGCCGGAGCAGAAGGTCAACCTGCCGACGCCGATACCGCTCTACATCACTTACCTGACGGCAGTGCCGAGCGGGACCTCGATCGTTTATTTCGACGATTTCTACGGCAAGGATCGCGCGGCGACGCGCCAGATCGCGAGCCGCTAACCCGCGCCTCGCTGCTGGTCGAAATAGGCCGGGCGAAGCATCTGGACCGGATTCGATTTCTCGCGTTTAGGCGCCAGCCGCGCGAGGTCGAACTCATTGCCGAACTGCACGCCGAACTTGCCTGGCTGGGACCAGCGTACAATGCCGCGCACCGGTCCGACGCCGACGATATCGATCGCGAGTTCGGTACCGGGTGAGACCGACAGGTCGCACTCGACCAGCGCGCCCATCGACGAGATGTTGCGAAGCCTGACCTCCACGCTCTGGCCGTCGATGCTGGTGATCGCGCGGCGCATCAGGCGATGGCGCTGTTCGCGGCTGCACTGGAACCCATCCGCTTCGACGGTGACGCTGTTCGCAAGCTCGCGCGCGGCGTCTGCGGGGCTGGGCCGTCCGAAGATGTAGCCTTGGACCATGCTGACTCCGAGCTCGCGGATCAGCTGGAGGTCGTCGTGGGTCTCGACACCCTCGGCGCAGGTGTCCATGCCCAGCGTCTCGGCGAGGGTAACAATGGCGCGGATGATCGCTGCGTTACGGTTGGTTGCGCTGGTCGATGCCGCGCCGCGGACGAAGCTCTGGTCGATCTTGATTTTATCGAATGGCGCTTTCTTCAAATAACCAAGCGACGAATAACCGGTCCCGAAATCGTCGAGTGCGAGCCGGACCCCGAGGCCCTTCAGCTTGGCGAATGTCTCATCGGTGGTGTCGCCCTCCGCAAGGAAGACTCCTTCCGTGATCTCTAGCTCGAGCCGTTCGGCCTGCACCTTGGTGCCCCTGAGATGCTTGGCGACGATCGCGACGACATTGGGGTCGTTGAACTGTAGTGGCGAAAGGTTGACCGAGATGCGCACATGGTTCGGCCAGTTCGCCGCCTCTTCGAGCGCGGTGCGCAGGACCCATTCGCCGATCTTTCCGATGAGGCCCGCTTCCTCGGCCAGGGGAACGAAGACCGTCGGCGAAATCGGCCCGCGGGTCGGGTGCTGCCAGCGGACCAGCGCCTCGAACCCGGAAATGTCCTCGCCGGCGGCATGGACTATGGGCTGGTAAGCGACGCTGAGCTCGCCCCGGTCGATCGCCTGGCGAAGGTCGTTCTCCAGAAGCTGGCGCTCGGCCGCCTCGCTGTGCATCGACGGTTGATAGAAGCAGTGCTTGCCGCGCCCCGCCGCCTTTGCGGCGTAAAGCGCAAGGTCGGCGTTGCGGACCATCGCATCAGCGCTGATTTTTCCCGGGTCACCGATCGCGATCCCGACCGACGCCCCGATCATCACCTTATGGCCCTCGATCAGGTAAGGGCGGCTGACTTGGTCGATCAGCGTCCTCGCGAGGGACTCGAGCAGGCCCATGTCGACCGTTCCAGGCAGCACCGCCTGGAACTCATCTCCCCCGAGCCGTCCGACCTGGCCGTGGTTGCCCATCACCGACTTGAGCCGATCGGCGACCTGGCGAAGCAGCGCGTCACCGATTGGGTGGCCAAGCGTGTCGTTCACGTTCTTGAACCGATCGAGGTCGATCATGAACAGCGCGCAGCCTTTTTGCCGGTGAGCCGCGTTGCGCTGCGCTTCCTCAAGCGTCTGGCGCATCATCGCGCGATTGGGCAGGCCGGTCAGCGAATCAAAGCGGGCGAGGCGCGTGATCTCGCGTTCCGAGCGGCGCTGCTCGGTTAGGTCCGTGCCGATACCCCGGAAGCCCAGGAAGCGGCCGCGGTCGTCGAATATCGGGTTACCTGAAAGGGACCAGTGGACATCTTGGTCGCTCGCCGGGCGAACGACGACGTCGGAAAACGGAAAGCGAGCCGACAGGTGAAAGCCGAGCGTCTTTCGCTCCTCGATCGTGTCCGAGGCCTCGGTGTCGACTGACAACAGGTCGGTGAACTGCCGCCCCAGCAGATCTTCGGGCTGCAACTCGAAATCGTCGGCAAGCTGCTGGGAAACATAGGACAAGGTGCCGAGATAATCGGTTTCCCAGAACCATCCGCGCCCCGTCGATTCGAACTCGTCGACAAAATGCTGCGCTTTGCGCGCCTGGAGCTCGAGCCGGAGGCGCTTTCGCCCGGCCGCGAGGAAGCTGCGCGCGCTGGCGATGCTGTAGAAGAACAGGAGCAGCGATAGGATCGCCACGCAGGCCGGCAAGAGCGGCGATCCGGCGAGGAGCATGGCGGCGGCAACGGACACGATCATGTTGATCATCGCCAATGGTGGCGAACTCATCGATACGATCGTGCCCATCGCGATGCCGGCGGCCATCGCAATCGGGGCGGCGGCGATCGGCGTTACGAAGCGGTCGTCCGCGACGGTTTCGCCGAACCATGTCCACAACAGGCCGACGAGAACCAGGTAGACCCCAAGCGACCGGATCAGCGTGTGCGGGGCGAACTTAAACCGGTTGCGAGTGAGCAGGACGCCAATCGCAGCAGCGTCCAACAGCATGACCAGCGCCGAGGGGATCAGTGGGTTATCAAAACACAGGCAGTACTGGCGATCTGCTGCAAGCACCGCCAAAGTTACCGTGATCAGCAGGTGCGTGGCGCCAAGCAGGAATGGCGCGTGCTTCAGCGCCGTGATGCGCCATTCCGACAAGGAATCTTCGTCGCTGGTCTCCGGCCGCGAGACGTCGAACCACCAGGCGTCGGCGATCGATACCGCCTCGCGCGCTTCAATCGGTTCTGGCGGTTTCGCGAAGCGCGAACGGCGCATGTTTCGATCCCCACTGGCTGTCCCGGCGACAGGCTGGGATCACGCGCAACGCACGAGTCTTAACCGCGCGGGAGTTAACTACGCGGTCAAGGAGCAGGGTTAGCGGACGGTTATCCTTGTTCGGGCAGAAAGTCCGGAACCGACAGATAGCGCTCGCCGGTATCGTAGTTGAACCCGAGGATGCGCGGGTGGTCGCCGAGCTCGCCGATCTTCTGATCGATCGCCGCGAGCGTAGCGCCCGATGAGACGCCAACCAGCATGCCCTCTTCGCGCGCGGCGCGCCGGGCCATCTCTTTGGCGTCGTCGGGAGTCACCTGGATCACGCCGTCGAGCAGGCTCACATCCATGATCGCCGGAATGAAGCCGGCGCCAATGCCTTGGATCGGGTGCGGGCCGGGCTCGCCGCCTGACAGTACCGGCGAAAGGGTTGGCTCGACCGCGAATACCTTTAGCCCGGGCCATTCCTTCTTCAGGACCTCAGCGGCGCCAGTGATATGACCGCCGGTCCCGACGCCGGTGATAATCGCATCCGGCGGCCCGTCGGCGAAGTCCTTGAGGATTTCCTGCGCCGTGGTCTTCCGATGGATTTCGAGGTTTGCCGGATTTTCGAACTGCTGCGGAGTCCATGCGCCCTCGATCGACGAGCGGATTTCCTCGGCGCGGGCGATCGAGCCCTTCATGCCTTTTTCGCGCGGAGTTAGTTCGAACTCCGCCCCATAAGAGAGCATCAGGCGCCGCCGCTCGACGCTCATGCTTTCGGGCATGACCAGGATCAGCCGATAGCCTTTGACAGCTGCGGTCATCGCAAGGCCGATGCCGGTATTGCCGGACGTCGGCTCGACGATCGTGCCGCCCGGCTTCAGCTTGCCGCTGCGCTCGGCGTCCTCGATCATGGCCATGGCGATACGGTCCTTGATCGAGCCACCCGGGTTCGCCCGCTCCTGCTTGATCCAGACTTCCGCGCGATCGCCGAACAGCCGATTGATGCGGACGTGCGGAGTGTTACCGATGGTCTCGAGGATATTGGCGGCTTTCATGCCCTAGCTCTCCTCATTGGGGGAATGGCGCAAATCGGGTGGGTCGAAGGTTTTTGCAAGCCGAAGTTCGGGGAACCACCACGACCATAGAAATACGACGCCGAGTGCACCGACGCCGCCAGCGATCACAGCGGGAACGGGTCCGATCAGCGCACCCAAAAAGCCCGATTCCGCTTCGCCGAGCTCGTTGGACGCCGAGATGAACAGTGACGAAACCGCGCCGACACGGCCGCGCATCTGGTCCGGGGTGTAAAGCTGGATGAGCGACTGGCGAACGTAGACCGAGAACATGTCCGCGGCGCCAAGCAGGGCGAGGCAACCGAGCGACAACGGCATCGATCGTGAGAAACCGAAGATGATGGTGGCGGCGCCGAACACGCCGACCGCAGCCAGCATCTTCGCCCCGACATTGTACTTCAATGGCCGGAAAGCAAAAAAGGCGGCCGTCAAGGTTGCGCCGACAGCCGGGGCGGCGCGCAAGTGGCCAAGCCCTTCAGGCCCCGCGTGGAGCACATCGCGGGCGAACACCGGGAGCATTGCCGTGGCGCCGCCAAGCAGCACGGCGAACAGGTCGAGGCTGATCGCGCCGAGCACAAGCCGGTTGCGGCGTACGTAGCGAAGCCCCTCGACCATCTGTGCCCATGGGTTGACGCCGCGCGCGATTTCGCTCCGCTGCACCGGGCCGATCGCGAACAGCCCGGCGAGCGAAACCGCGAATAGCAGGGCGCTTGCCGCATAGGGCGCGAACGGCGCAGCGGCGTAAAGGTAACCGCCTATTGCCGGGCCGAGGATGGAACCGGTCTGCCAGGCGATTGACGACAGAGCGATAGCGCGCGGCAGGATCTTGCGCGGCACGAGATTGGGCGCGAGCGCGCCGAGTGCCGGGCCGGCGAACGCGCGGGCCACACCTAGCAAAGCCGCGACGGCGTACAGCGCCTCCAAGGTCGTCGTATGGGTCCAGGCGAAGCCCGCGAGCGCGGCTGCGCATCCCAATTCAAGCGCGACCGATGCGCGCGCAATCCAACGCCGATCGACCCGGTCTGCGGCCCATCCGGTGACCAGGGTGAGCAGGAACAAGGGGATGAACTGGACGAGCCCGATGATACCAAGGCGAAGGGCGGCTTCCTTGAGGCCCATCGTCTCGCGCGCAATGTCATAGACCTGCCAGCCGATGACGATGACCATCGCCATCTGGCCGATGGTCGAGGCAAGCCTCGCGAGCCAGAAATAGCGGAACGCCGGGATCTTCAGTGGCTCGGGGAGGAAACTCACTTTGCGCGCCTAGCTAGGACGGACAGGGCGAGCAACTACCGCCGTTCGCCGAAACCCACCTTGCCGCTACCGTACTGGGCTTCTACGCCCCGACCGTTCCGGAGGAGGAGAGACCTATGCGCCCACTTTTGATTGCGTCGGCAATGGCCATTGCGCTGGCGACTGCTGGCTGCCGTGCTTCAAACGCGCCCGAAGGTGGCACCGCCCAATCTTCGGCGCAAACGGGCGACTGGGCAGGGTTCGTCAACAGTTTCATCGAAGCGACCTTTAAGGCGGACCCGGGCTTCGCGGTTCAGCAAGGACGGCATGAGTTTGATGGTCAGATCGTCGATTTCTCTCCGGCCGGAACCACTGCAGAAGTGGATCGCCTGAAGAAAGCAATCACGGACGCGCAGGGCTTCACCGACGACAAGCTGACTCCGGAACAGCGCTATCAGCGGGATTATCTTGTCGCGGTTGCGAAGGGACGGCTGTTCTGGATCGATCCGACCGGGGCCGATCAGCGCCATCACAATCCGGCGTCCTATCTCGGTGCGCTCGATCCGTCGGTTTATGTGACTGTCCCCTATGCGTCGAAGGATGTGCGGCTGAAGGCGTACATCAAGTTCCTGCAGAACGTGCCGCGCACGGTCGAACAGATGCGCGGCAATATCCAGACGCCAATGGCGACCAGCTTTGTCGATTATTCGAAGTCGGCGTTTGGCGGATTCGCCGAATATTATCCGGGCGACGGCATGGCTGCCTGGAAGGGCGTCGGGAGTTCGCAAGACCAACAGGCGCTGAAGGCGGCGACTGATAACGCGGTCAAGGCGATGCAGGACACGGTTGCCTGGGTTGAAAGCCAGCGCGCCGCGTCCAAGCCAAATTTCGCTCTCGGCAAGGACAAGTTCCAGCGGATGCTCGCCGATACCGAGATGGTGACCACGCCGGTTGAGCAGCTCGAGCAGATCGGCCGCGCGGACCTGGCGGCCAACCAGAAACTTCTCGGCGACGCCTGCGGCCGCTACGCGCCGGGGCAGAGCTTGCAAGCATGCATGGAGAAGATGTCGGCCAACAAGCCGCAGGGCGGTGCAGTCGCCGGCGCCCGTGCGCAGCTCGCGGGCCTGAAACAATTCATCATCGACCACGACATCGTGACGATCCCCGGGCCGGAGGAAGCGAAGGTCGAGGAAGCGCCGCCCTACCAGCGGCAGAACTTCGCCTACATCAACATCCCGGGACCGTATGAGAAGAACCTGCCGTCGGTCTATTATATCGCCCCGGCGGACCCGAGCTGGCCCAAGGCCGAGCAGGATGCGTTCGTGCCGGGCAAGGCCGACCTGCTGTTCACCTCGGTCCACGAAGTGTGGCC
>Ga0070665_100006887_pt1 | contig 11553 bp, 9 predicted proteins | sample KBSS13metaG_FD_65862 | JGI IMG/M metagenome (GOLD analysis project Ga0070665, IMG submission 65862) | Switchgrass rhizosphere microbial communities from Kellogg Biological Station, Michigan, USA - KBS S1-3 metaG | ecosystem: Host-associated > Plants > Roots > Rhizosphere > Soil ...
GCGTGGTGGGCCCGGCAGGACTCGAACCTGCAACCAGACCGTTATGAGCGGCAGACTATCGATCGCCTTTGTTGATTTTACTGGGTTTCCGGTTGGGTTCGTTTGCGTTCGTCGCGTTTCAGTGAGGCCGTTTCTGGTGCGAAACTGGAGCGGTGCTGAGGAAGGCGGACTCAAGCGCCGGACAATGCTTGCTTCACTTTGAGCAGGGCCCGCTCGATCTCCTGAAAAGGAGCCGATCCAAAGCCCAGCACAAAAAAATTCTGCCGGGTACTGCCAGGCATCACATAGCTCGATGGGAGCGCCACTCTCAACCGATGCAGTCGGCAAGCTTCTATAACTTCGTTCGCTTCTTTTGAATTGCCCGTCTCGATGAAAAACTGCAACCCACCCTGAGGTATCGTTATTCGCCACTCGGGGAATTCGCGCTCCAACAGCGTCGCAATCTTGTCTCTTCGGCGCCGATAGACGGTTCGCATTCGCTGAACGTGGCTTTCGATCGTTCCTTCGGAGATGAGTTCTGCCACCCATCGCTGCAATATCCCGCTGGTGCCGCGCGACAAGCTCCAGTGGAGGGTCGCCAGTTCGGAAATCAATTCAGGAGAGGCGACAATGTATCCAAGGCGCAAGCTGTTGAAGAGCGATTTGGAGAAGGTGCCGAGATAGACGACCCCTCCTGATTCATCGTTGGATTTTAGGGCGGGTTGCGGCCGTCTATTATAGTAAAATTCGCTATCATAGTCGTCTTCGATGACCAGCAGTCCGTCTTGTTCGACAGCGCGTATTATGGTGCGCCGTCGCGTTCCGCTCAGGGAAACGCACTGCGGAAAATGATGCTCCGGCATCACGTAGAGAACGTCTTGTTCGCCGAGCGAAGAAATGGGCGCTGCCACTCCCGAAGCATCGACGGGATGGCTTCTGAGGCTGAAGCCAAACCGTGCGAAATTGCGCGCGAAGTCGAGATAACCCGGTTCACCGAAGTGGAAAGTCTTTCGACTTTCCGCAAGCGTCATTGCAAGCAACAGAGAACCATACTGGGTCCCAGGCACCACAAGGACCTCACTAGGGTCGGCATCGATCCCGCGCTGCGGCAAGATGCGCTGGCAGATCAAGCGCCTCAACAAAGGGTCTCCCGCGCTCTCCGTAAATTCTTTCAGGTGAGTGGGCCGCCTCAAGACCTTGTCGAAACCGCGTCGCAGCGCAGTGATAGGCAGATGGCCCGTATCGGCGATGCTAGGTAGCAACGAAACAGCCCCCGGATCTATGTCGACCGGTTCGTTCGGGATTTCGAGCAGCAGTTTGCGGGACCGTCTTGGACGGTTTGCGTCTCGCGAAGTCTTGGCTGGACGCTTTGGCCCATTGGCGGACGTGCCGCGTCCAACGCGGCTCTCGCACGTGCCGGCGGCGCAAAGCTCTTCATAGGCAAGTACAACGGTTCCGCGAGCTATGCCCAATTCCCGCGCAAGATTGCGGGTCGAGGGAAGCAAGGTGCCGTCGACGATGTCGCCTTGTTCGATCTGAAAGTGGATTTGATCGGCGATCTGTCGGTGGAGTGGCAGTTCTCCGGGACCTTCCCTGAGCGTAATCCTCAGCATCGCCCTAACCCCGATCCAATAATTGTATGCGATTGGCCCATGTGACGAGGATACGACTATGCCAATGTCCCGCATCAAAATCAAACGACACACGAGCGGGGGAGTGGATTATGAGCGTTGAAGCGACAGTCGGCAGCCAATCGCGAACCGCGCCCAGCGCGCGTGAGATGCGGAAAGTGATCTGGGGCTCGTCACTCGGGACGGTGTTCGAGTGGTACGATTTCTTCGTATATGGAACGCTCGCGGCGACGCTCGGCCCTCTCTTCTTCTCCAAGGCTCTCGGCGAAACGGGCGCATTTCTTGCGAGCCTGGCGACCTACGGGGCAGGCCTTGTGCTAAGACCCTTCGGCTCGTTGTTGTTCGGCCGGCTCGGCGACGTGGTCGGCCGCAAACACACCTTTCTGATCACCATCCTGCTAATGGGCATATCCACGGCTGGCGTCGGCTTCTTGCCGACCTATGAAACGGCCGGCGTCACCGCGACCGTGATGCTCGTCCTTCTGCGCTGTCTGCAGGGGCTGGCCTTGGGCGGCGAGTACGGCGGTGCCGCTACCTATGTCGCCGAACATGCTGCCGACGGCCGCCGCGGCGAAGCGACGGGCTGGATACAGATTTGCGCGACCGGTGGATTCTTTTTGTCCCTGATCGTCGTGCTGTCGACCCAGGCCTTGACCGGTCCCGACTTCAAGGTGTGGGGGTGGCGCATTCCGTTCATCATCTCGGTCCTACTCTTGGTGGTTTCCGTGTACATCCGGATGAGGCTGGACGAATCGCCGGTTTTCCTGCGCATGAAGGCGGAAGGACGGACTTCGGCCAATCCGATCGTCGAGAGCTTCGCCCGATGGCAGAACCTTAAGGTCGTGCTGCTGTCGCTATTCGGCGCAGTCGCCGGGGTTGGCGTGGTCTGGTACGCCGGACAGTTCTACGCGTTGATCTTCCTGCAGAAGGTGTTGAAGGTCGAACTGGCGACGGCCTACATTTTGATGTCGATCGCGCTCGCATGCGCCGTGCCCTTCTTCGTCATTTGCGGTTGGCTCTCGGATAGGGTCGGACGAAAAACTGTCATCCTGCTGGGCCTGCTGTTGGCGGCAGCTACTTATATTCCGCTGTTCCAAGCGCTTACGCACTTTGCAAATCCTGCGCTCGAAGCCGCGATGATCAGCGCGCCCGTGACGATTGAGTCCAACCAATGCCAGACCAGGTTCTTTGACGGTCCGCAGAACGATTGCGAGCGCGTAAAGGATTTCCTCGTTGCGCAGGGAATTTCTCATCGGGTCGACAGGAGCGCTTCTTCGCCGACGGTCTTGACCAGGGTCGGTTCCGCGACAGTGGCTGGTTTCGATCAACGCGGACTAGCTAAGGCACTCAAGGAATCGGGCTATCCTGAGAAGGCGGATCTAGCAGCCATAAACCGTCCCATGACGGTTTTGATACTATTCGTGCTCGCCTTCTACGTCTGCATGACCTACGGACCGCTTGCGGCCTACCTCGTCGAACTGTTTCCAGCTCGCATACGCTACACCTCGATGTCGATGCCGTATCATCTCGGCACGGGGTATTTCGGTGGCTTCATGCTGTACTTCGCGACACTCATCGCGTCGGCGACAGGCGATATCTTCGACGGTCTTTGGTACGCGGTCATCATCGCCGTGGCGTCGTTGATAATCGGCTTCTTCGTCCTGCCTGAAACCAAGGATCGCGACGTGACGTCGTAGATCCCTGGGCCGCGACGCAGCGGTCGTGTCGCAAATCATCATCAAAAGCTCAAACGTGGAGAAGACAATGTCTATCGAACTTCTAAATCCGCCCGGAATGCCAAAGCCGCTCGCTCCGTATTCCACGGCCACAAAGGCGGGCAACACTATCTATGTCTCCGGCATTCTGGCCTTGGGAATTGACGGTAAGACGGTGGGTGCGGGCGATGTCCGCATGCAGACGAAGCATGTCATCGAGACGATTGCGACCATTCTGAAATCCGCAGGAGCGACGCTGAGCGACGTCGCGTTCAACACCATCATCGTCAAGGACATGGGAGACTATGCGGCTGTGAACGAGGTCTATCGAGAATACTTCGGAGCTCACCCCCCTGCGCGATACTGCATCGCAGCGCAGCTGGTACGGGACGAGTTTCTGGTCGAGATCGCCTCGATCGCGCACATCGCGAATTCCTGACGACGTAGCAGGGAGCCGTAGCCATGGACTTCGTCGAGGCGCTCGGGGCCCGGATGGAAGACATCGCTTCCGCCTGTACACAGTGCGGGAAGTGCTTCCAAGCGTGCCCGATGACCGTACCAACAGGGATCGCCGAAGCAGATCCGAAGCATGTGCTTGCCGGCATAGTCGACTTGCTCCGAGGCGGTAATGGGAACGCGGAGGCAGCGACATGGGCCGCCGCGTGCTCCAGTAGTGGTTACTGCATCGAGGCGTGCGACTATGCCGTCAATCCGCGCACGATGGTCAGGTTGGCTCACTTCGCGTCCGTCAAGCGTCATGACGGCGACGAAGTAAAAAGCAACGCCATGAAGTCATTCCGGGGAATGGCGAAGGCGGTCAGGGTGGTATCGCGACTTCAACTCGATTCCGCCGAAATAGACCGCCTGCAGCCTCCGCCACGGAAAGTTGCTCCAGCCACCTCTCCCGATGTCTCATTCTACACGGGGTGCAACGCCCACAAGACGCCGCACATTCTTATCTTGTGCCTGGAAGTGCTCCGCGCGATCGACGTCAGCTACGAAGTCATCGGTGGGCCAACCGCCTGCTGCGGCGTGTTCCAGTTCCACTCCGGTGATGCGGAAACTTCAGGAAGGGCAGGGCTCAGCACGCTTGAACAGATCAAGGCGCTGGGAGCTCGTGAAGATATCGCATGGTGTCCAAGCTGCCAAATACAGTTCCAGGACGTCATAATTCCAAATCACAAGATGATGTCTCAAGGAGACGAGTTTTCGCTTACGCCGTTCTTTTTGTTCCTCGAACGGCATCTCGATCGCTTGGCACGCGTCTTCGTTCACCCGGTCCGCAAGCGAGTCGCTCTCAACGAGCGGCCCGGGGAGCCGGAGGTTGCTCGTGCCGTAAAACGGATCCTGGCCGCGATTCCGGGCGTGGAGTTCGTAGACCTGGATGTACAGCGTGTAGGTCTGATGTCGAACTATCTGACCGTAACGCCGCGGTTCAAGGATGATCTGCGTGAGGCCGAGTTCCGAGCTGCTGCCAACGCGGGCGTCACGACGTTGGCGACCGTCTATCACGCGTGCCATCGCGAGCTTTGCCACTTCGAGAAAACGGTCACGTTCGAAATCATCAACGTGATGGAGATCATCGGCGAGAGCATCGGCGTGTCTGCGGACGACATCTACAAGCGTCTGAAGATGATGGACGACGTCGAATCCATGATGACGGAGTGCGGAGACCTTCTGCGTACCCATCATCTCGACCCCAATGATGCGCGCGACGTCCTGCTTGCCGACCAGCTTGCGGCGAGGCCGCTTCAAGGTTCGATCGTCGAAGCTGATAACTCGGCCCAGTAGCAGGAAGATAAGATGCCCAAGATAAGGTTCATCGGGATTGACGGCGAGATGGCGGAGGTCGATGCCGTGGAAGGCGCCTCGGTCATGATGGCCGCGCGAGACGCCGGCATCAGAGGCATCGAAGCGGAGTGCGGCGGAGCTCTTTCGTGCGGAACTTGCCACGTGTACGTGGCGCAGCCTTATCAGGCAATGCTCCCGCAGGCGTCCGCGGAAGAGCAAGATATGCTCGAGTTCGTTGCGGCTCAACGCGAGGCCGGTAGCCGCCTGAGCTGCCAGATACCTATGACCGCCAACCTCGACGGTCTCACCGTCAGAATTCCGGATAGCCAGAGCTGAGGGCAAAAGAAGCGCGATCGCTCGCTTTTTGAGGTTGCAGTGAGACCAATCGAACCAATCGTGATCGTCGGAGCAGGACACGCAGGCGTACAATTGGCTGCGTCGCTGCGACAGATGGGCAGTGATCGAGCGATCGCGCTCATCAATGATGAGCCGTGTCTACCATATAACCGGCCGCCGTTGTCGAAGGAATTCCTGAAGAGCGAAGCAGACGCCGCATCGATCTGCCTGCGTGGCGAGTCGTTCTTCCGCGACAACGGGATCAATCTTGTCGCCGCGCGGGTCGAGCAAATAGACCGCAACGAGCGTAACGTGGCACTGTCCTCGGGTGGTTCGCTGACCTACGGACATCTTGTGTTTGCTACCGGCGCCCGCCGCCGCGCATTGGAACTCCCGCACGAAGATCATCCCAACATCTGCTATCTGCGCTCTGTTGCCGATGGCGAAAGAATTCGACGATACCTCAAAGTCAGCAGGGAGATTGTCGTCGTTGGCGCGGGATTCATCGGCCTCGAATTCGCGGCCACCGCTGCAGCCCAGGGCTTGAGAGTCCAAATTGTCGAGCTGGGGAAGCGCTTCATGGGTAGGGCCGTCTCTTCGCCTGTTTCCGCACACTTCGAAACGCATCATGCCTCTTTGGGATCCGAGATTCATTTTGGGCGATCCATTATATCGATCGTACTGGATGATGGTCGGTTGGTCGGCGTCACACTCGATGACGGGAGGCGGTTGTCCGCCGATCTCATCGTCGTCGGGGTCGGCGTCGTGCCGAACATCGAGCTGGCCGCGTCTGCCGACCTTCCCACCGAGAATGGCATTGTCGTCGACGACACGCTGGCGACATGCGATCCGAACGTCTCGGCGATTGGCGACTGTGCGATATTCGCAAGCCGCCGATATGGTGCAAACATTCGGATTGAGGCCGTCTCAAATTCGGTCGACCAAGCGAAGTTCCTTGCGGGTCGTCTGACGGGCGCTTCGGGTGTTTACGATGCCGTGCCGTGGTTCTGGAGCAACCAGGGCCGAAGTAAACTGCAGATCGCGGGGCTCGCTAGAAATGTCGACCAAGTGGTGGTGCGCGGTGCGGTCGGTGAAGGGACGTTCTCCGCGTTCTGTTATGCGTCGGGCAAACTCATGGCTGTCGAATCGGTAAGCCGTCCGGGCGACCATGTAATCGCCCGCCGGCTGCTGGCGGCAGGCGCAGTCGTTCGGCCGGACCAAGCCGCAGATGTCGGCTTCGATCTTAAGGCTTGCCTCGCTTCGTAGAATAACAGCCTGGCGTTAACGCTCCGACTGAACGGCAGCCCTTGGCAGGCTCAATCCTGCGACGAGCCGTTCGTACGGTGTTCGCGGCGATGTTCGTTTTTCGGGAGATCGGAGCGGCCTTCGGTCTCGCGCTTGCATTTTTACCGAGCAGAGGGTCGCCCGCTTCGTCATTTCCTGGATAGATGTTCCGCGATCTTGGCGGATTTCGCGGATCTGCGGCTAGGTGCATATCCAGCTTAAGCAAGGCGACCGACATTGCCAAAGGCGCGAGGCGGTCGCGATTTGCGGTTCGAAACTCGATTCCTCACTCACGGGATGGTTACAATGAAGCTTAATAATAAGATCGCATTCGTCACTGGCGGCACGTCTGGCATCGGTTTGGAGAGCGCTAAGCTCTTCCAGGCCGAAGGCGCCCATGTGGTTCTGGTTGGCTCGAATGCCGAGCGCCTGGCCGCAGCCGGCAAAGAACTAGGCGGTAAGGCCCTGCTGGTTCGTGCCGACATCCGCAAGGTGGCAGACATCGAACGTGCTGTCGAAGAAGCGCGGGCGAAGCATGGTCGTATCGATGTGGTGTTCGCCAACGCTGGCGCGACCACCGTCGCTCCGTTTGACGCCGTGACGGAGGAGTACGTTGCCGAAAATCTTGCCCTCAACTTCACCGGTACGTTCTTTACGATCCAGAAGGCAGCTCCTCTCATTCCCAAGGGCGGCAGCATCATCGTTACCACGTCGTTCCTGAACACGATCGGCTATCCGGGCCTGTCGATCCTCGCTGCGACGAAGGCAGCGACGCGCTCGCTGGTCCGCACTTTGGGCGCGGAGTTGGCGCCCCGCGGCATTCGCGTGAATGCTGTCAGCCCAGGTGCGATCTCAACGCCGTTCTACGGCAAGATCGGTTTGCCTGACGCGGTGCTGTCCGAAGTCGCTTCCAGCATTACGCAGAAGATCGGTCTCAAGCGTTTTGGTGAGTCAGTCGAACTCGCTAGGTCCGTGCTGTTTCTGGCGAGCGAGGACTCATCTTACACGACGGGTACCGAACTGGTGGTTGATGGTGGCCTGACCCAGTTCTGATGTATCGTTGACTGCCTTGCTTGGCCCGCCGCTTAGATTGATTCGAAGACGGCGGGCCAAGTTTCACATTGATGGAATGCGCCCGAACTCGGCTAGCGTTTCACGGAGTTTCGGCACAGCAAAGTCGATGAAGCGCCGGACCTTGATAGGCATCACGTGTCGGGAAAGATGGACCACGTGAACTGGTACCGGGTCGACTTCAAACTCTTGTAAGACGAGATCTAATTTTCCCGCCTTGATGGCTGCATCTACGTCGTGCTCAAGGACAAGCGTTGCCCCAATACCATCAATGGCAGCATCGACCGCAGCGTCGGGCGACGACACGAGCAGTCGGGGTATCTCTGCAATCGTAGAAATTTGTCCCGTGTCAGGGTGACGGAAACGCCATGGCGAGAGGCTGGGACTATCGAACACGATCCAGGGATAACCGCGAAGTTCATCCGGCGTTTCGGGCGTGCCATGCTTGCGCAGCAATTCCTTACTGGCGACCACCACCGCACGCAGGCTTCCGACGCGCGCTGCGACCAAGCTACTGTCGCGTAGGTGTCCGACTCTGATTGCGACGTCGGCATGTGAATCTATGAGATCGATGTTGCGGTCAGATTGGATCAGTCGGATTCGTATCTCTGGATATAGCGCAAGAAACTGATCGATGACCGGCAACACCCGTAGACGCGCAATTTGCACGGGCGTCGTGATGACAAGCTCACCCCGCGGCGCTGTGAATTCGCCGGCCGCTCGACGCTCCTGCTCATCGACCTGCTCGAGGATCTGCTTTGCGGACGCGAGGTAATCAGCTCCGGCATCCGTCAACTCGAGCTTGCGCGTCGATCTGATGAGCAGCTTCGTCCCGACCAATGTTTCAAGATCTTTGACATTGCGCGTGAGCGTCGCGACCGGAATGCGCAATTTCCTGGCGGCGGCCGACAAGCTCCCCTCCTCGACTGAGGACACCAGCATTGCCATAGCTTGCAGTCGATCCAAATGACTCACCAATTAACCGGGAAAGATCGCACTTCTGCCTTTGAAGGTGGACTTCGACGAGCTGCCGTTCCTTGCGCTTCCGGGGTGAGATCGACCTCGAAATGCGACGCTCGGCCGACGGCGCGATAACTCCTGTTCGGAATTCGAAAGCGAGAATGAGTATCCTGATGCGTCGAATTTAGGCATTTTGCTTGCCTTGATGCCGCGTAGCACGAGGTATCGATTCCGGCGAGGGGCCTTCGGCTTCAGGTAAGCAAATCTTTTTTAGCTGAACATGGATTCGCGTCGGATGATGTCGTCTACGAAGCCCATGTTGGATAGCTCGTGTACGCCTATAGGGAGTCCGCGAATTCTCGCGGCCTCCCCATCGAAACGTCACATCGTTGGCATCACAAATTCCGCGCCGGCGCGGATACCGGTAGGCCAGCGGGTCGTGATCGTCTTGAGTTTGGTGTAGAAGCGTACGCCTTCCGCCCCATGCATATGGTGATCGCCGAAGAGCGAAGCTTTCCAGCCTCCGAACGAATGGAACGCCATGGGCACCGGGATCGGCACGTTGATCCCGACCATCCCGACCTGAATCTCGTGGGCAAATTCTCGGGCGGCATCTCCGTCCCTGGTGAAGATCGTGGTCCCGTTGCCGAATTCGTTCTTGTTGATCATGTCGGCTGCATCGGTGTACGAACCAACGCGCACGACCGACAGGACGGGCCCAAATATCTCCTCGCGGTATATCTTCATGCTGGTCGTCACATCGTCGAACAGCGTTCCGCCGATGAAGTACCCCTTCTCGTATCCTTGCCTCCGGAAGTCGCGGCCGTCGACGATCAGTTTTGCTCCTTCCTCGACGCCTGCATCGACATATCCGCGCACCTTGTCCAGGTGTTGCTTCGTAACCAAGGGTCCCATCTCGGCATCGGGATCCGTTCCCGGACCGATGTTGAGGGCCTTGACCTTGGGGGCCAGCTTTTCGATCAATTTGTCGGCCGTCGCGTTCCCAACGGGCACAGCGACAGAGATCGCCATGCAGCGCTCGCCGGCGGATCCATACGCGGCGCCGATCAGCGCATCGGCCGCCTGATCCATATCGGCGTCGGGCATGACGATCATGTGGTTCTTGGCGCCGCCCAGCGCTTGACAGCGCTTGCCGTGACTCGTGGCCGTCTCATAGATGTACTTGGCTATCGGGGTCGAACCGACGAAGCTCACCGCTACGACATCAGGATCGGCCAGTATCGCGTCGACCGCTTCCTTGCCACCTTGAATGACGTTGAAGACGCCGTCGGGCAAACCCGCTTCCGTCAACCATTGGGCCAGCAAGAGCGAAGCAGATGGATCGCGTTCCGATGGCTTCAGGATGAAGGTGTTGCCGCAGGCGAGCGCCACCGGAAACATCCACATCGGGACCATCGCTGGAAAGTTGAAAGGAGTTATGCCGGCCACGACGCCGAGCGGCTGGCGGACGGAGTGACTGTCGACGCGGGAGCCGACATTTTCGGTGATATCGCCCTTCAGAAGCTCCGGCGCGCCAGTCGCGAACTCGACCACTTCCATTCCGCGTTGAATCTCGCCCCTGGCGTCCGAGAGCACCTTTCCGTGCTCGGCAGTGATCACTTCGGCGAGTTCGTCGATGCGGTCCTCAAGAATTCGCAGGAAGCGATTCAGGATGCGGGCGCGGCGAAGCGGCGTCGTCTTGGCCCAAGCCGGGAATGCCTTGTGGGCAGATGCCACCGCGGCTCGGACGTCCGCAGTCGACGACAATCCAACCGACCCCGATTGTTCGCCGTTGGCGGGATTGAAGACGGGGGCCGTCTGTTCGGTAACGCAGGGGACAAGTTTGCCGCCGATGAAATTCTGAATGGTCGCGGACATGGGCTGTTCTCCTTCCAAAAAGCTTGATCCATCCCCACAGTGCGGTGCATAAATATGCGCATCAAGGGTCGTTTTTGCGGCTCCGTTGTGCAGAAAGTATAGCCGGTGGACTGGGAGAAGGTTCGGATATTCCTTGAAGTCGCTCGCGCGGGGCAGATACTGAAGGCCTCCAAGCAGCTGCGTTTGAATCACGCGACCGTCGCACGGCAACTCACGGCGTTGGAGCGCAGTCTGAACGCCAAGCTCCTCGAACGGCACACGTCAGGTTGCGCTCTCACGCCGGCAGGCGAGGCCCTCGTAACCGCAGCCGAGCGCGCGGAGAGCGAATTTCTCAAGGTTGGATCGACCATCGGCGGCACGACGGAAGCGATCACCGGCACAGTGCGGGTCGGCGCGCCGGACGGCGTCGGCAACTACTTTCTGGCCGAGCGGCTTGGCTCGCTGGCTGCCAAACATCCTGGTCTGGTCATACAACTCGTGCCCTTGCCGCGCACGTTTTCGCTGTCTCGAAGGGAAGCAGACATCGCGATCACGCTGGATCGCCCCAAACAGGGGCGTCTGATCCTATCCAAGCTGACGAACTATTCGCTTAGCGTCTATGCTGCGGACAGCTATCTCGCGCGCGAAGGACACATCAAAAACGAAAGCGATCTCTCCGGGCGTCTCTTCGTCACTCAAGTGGAAGATTTTGTATACAGCCGCGCGCTCGACTACGCGGCGACGCTCGGACGATTGATGTCGCGTCGCTACGAATGCGGCAGCGTCGTCGCTCAGATGGAGGCTGTGCGGGGCGGTCACGGGGTCGGCATTCTTCACGACTACGCCGCGCAACGGTATCCCGAACTGCGGCGTTTGCTCCCCGACGTGCGGTTCGTCAGAACCTACTGGTTGACCTCGCATCCCGACAC
>Ga0070665_100006889_pt1 | contig 11553 bp, 10 predicted proteins | sample KBSS13metaG_FD_65862 | JGI IMG/M metagenome (GOLD analysis project Ga0070665, IMG submission 65862) | Switchgrass rhizosphere microbial communities from Kellogg Biological Station, Michigan, USA - KBS S1-3 metaG | ecosystem: Host-associated > Plants > Roots > Rhizosphere > Soil ...
GTTAGTAAACAAAAGCTTACGTCGGAATCCGAAGTAGGTTAGAAGTCGCCGGGGGGTGGACTTATGTTGTCTAGGCAATCGATGATCGCACTGGCAGTTGCGATCGTTCTCGGACTGGTGGCGGTCTACGTCGCCAACATCTACATCGGCGGTAGTAAGCAGCAGCAGGAACTGCAGGGGACATCCAAGGTCGCCGTCGCATCGGTTCCAATGGCTTTCGGCACGGAGTTGACGCCCGACAAGGTTCGCTTCGTCGACTATCCCAAGGCAAGCATCCCGCCCGGCGCCTACGCCGATGGCGTGCAATTGCTCCCGGCCGGACAGAAGCGCTTTGCTTTGATGCCAATTAGCGTCAACGAGCCGATCCTGGCCGACAAGATTTCCGCGCCGGGCGCCGGCGCCTCGATCGCCGCCTTGCTCCCGGAAGGGATGCGCGCGGCAACCGTCGCAATCAACGACGTTTCCGGCGTGGCCGGATTCGTCCAGCCCAACGACACCGTCGACGTGCTCATTACACGTCAGGTGCAGGGTGGGCCCAACGGTGCGCAGCAGGTCACTGACGTGCTCCTCCAGAACATCCGCGTGCTCGCGATCGATCAGCAGGCCAAGAACCCCGACGGAACGCCGAAGGTCGGGCGCACTGCGACGTTCGAGGTCGCTCCGCTTGATGCTCAGAAGCTCGCGCTCGCGCAGACAGCGGGAAGCCTCAGCCTGGTGCTGCGCAAGCCCGGCGACGCCAACAATCCGGTCGTCGAAACCGTCAGCATGAACGACCTTCGCTACAACATGTACAGCGGCGCGCGTTACCCGGCGCCGGCAGTGGTCGGTGGTCTTGGCGGCGCAATCGCGGGCGCCATGAACCGTACGACCGACACCATCAACTCAACGGCTTCGCGTCCGCGCTTAAGCGGCACGGTAAGCCGGAGGAGCACCGCAAGGTCGGCTCCGCGTCCGGCTCCGGAAAAGCCGAGCGTCGAGATTTATCGGGGAACGACCAGCAATTCATACAAGGTGGGGGGTTATGGTCGCTAAGGCTTTCATGAGGGCCGCTCTTGCGGCTGCTGGGGCTGCGGCCCTGGTTGCTGCTTCGCCGGCCTCCGCGCAGATTAGCATCGCCGAAGGCATTCACGCCGGTGAGCTCGATGTTCCAGTCAATAAGAGCCAGGTGATCCGAGCGGATAGGCCGTACGCCAAGGCGTTGATTGGAAGCCCGGAAATCGCCGACGTGCTGCCGCTTACCGACAGCTCGCTATACGTTCTCGGAAAGAAGCCGGGCACAACCAGCCTCACGCTCTATGACCGGTCCAACCGATTGATCGCGGTCGTCGACGTGGTCGTGGGTCCAGACGTGCTGACTCTGAAACGCCAGCTGTCCGACCTGATGCCGGCCAATGCGATTGCCGCGCGCATGTCCAATGACAGCATCGTTCTTGAGGGTACGGTTCCAAGTTCGGTGGACGCGGACAAGGCGGTTCAGCTCGCTGAGACCTATGCTCCGGGCAAGGTGGTGAACCTGCTTTCGCTCGGGTCGTCGCAGCAGGTGATGCTCGAGGTTCGATTCTCCGAAGTGAAGCGATCGGCGCTCAAGCAGCTCGGCGTCAGCTGGTTCGTCGGCAGCGACGCTGGCAAGCTGGGCGGAGCGAGCGGCGGCGGCGCTGGGATCGCGGGCAATGGGCCGCCCACACTCGAAGCCATAACCGGCAGCTTCGGGATCCTATCCCGCAGTTTCCATGCCTTGGGCGAAAACTTCAACGTCACGCTCGATGCGCTCGAAAAGAAGGGCGCAGTTACCACGCTAGCTGAGCCGACTCTGGTTGCGTTGTCAGGCGAAACGGCGAGCTTTCTGGCCGGCGGCGAGTTTCCTGTGCCAACCGTTCAGAGCGGTGGCGGTGTCGGAGCTGGGACAGGAACAGGCGTCTCGACCGCAATCACTGTGCAGTGGAAGCCGTTCGGTGTCAGCCTTGCTTTCACTCCAACAGTTCTCGCTGACGGCGTGATTAATCTTGTCGTCCAGCCGGAGGTCAGCTCAATCGACTCCTCTGCGTCGATCGTTATCAACGGCCTGACGATTCCGGGTATTCAAACTCGGCGCGCCAAGACCGTGGTCGAGATCCGCGACGGCGAGAGCTTCGCGCTCGCCGGTCTGCTGCGAAAGGACTTCAGCGATACCGTCCGCCAGGTGCCGTTCCTCGGCTCCATCCCGATCATCGGTAGCCTATTCCGCTCGACCGGGTTCCAGAACGACCAGACCGAGTTGGTGATCGTCGTCACGCCGCATCTCGTGCGGCCGGTCCCGTCGAACGCGATGAAGTATCCGACCGATCGGGCCGGCCCGCCTCACGAGGCTGACCTGTTCATCAACGGGCGGACCGATACTGCTGTGCCGCCGGCGGCCACGCCGTTCGTGCAGCCGGCGCCGTTGCCACCTCCGCCACCACCGGCACCCATGACCGGCGCTGCGGCGGGCTCGTCCGCGCCTGCCGGGACCGCCCAGAATCAGCCGATCGGCTTTGAAAAGGACTATGGCCATGTCCTCTAAGATCCTGCTCGTTGCTGGTGCAGCGCTCGCGCTTGCCGGCTGCAACACCGTCAACAAGAATATCGGAACCGAAGACCCGGGCATGGGCGAAGCGTTCAAGTACGACACCGCGATCCAGACCATCAATCCGGATCCGGTATACGGTGCTGACTCCGCGCAACCTGGCGACAGTGGCGCTAAGGGTGCTGGTGCGGCGAAGCGATATCGCACGGATGCGGTCAAGCAGGTCGAAGCCGTGTCCTCGACGCAAAGCTCTTCGGGCGGCAGCGGATCTCCGCGCTAAGGATGAGGCATCATGCGCCGCTTTGCCAAGAAGCTTATTCGAGATCATGATGGCGCGGTAGCGCCGACCATCGCTCTCTCGCTCGTCGGCTTGGTCGCGATAGGCGGCGTTGCTTTTGACTATGCTCGCCTCGCGTCGATGGATACCGAACTTCAGAATGCTGCCGACCAGGCGGCCTTAGCTGCCGCATCCCAGTTGGACGGCGGCGCCAATGCCTGCTCGAGAGCCGCGACGGCCGCGCGAAGCATGCTGGCGAACCAAACGCGCATGGCCAATGACGGCAACGCAAGCGGCCGGGCAATAACAATTCCGCTCGAAACCACGTGCGATGCAACTGGCCAGGTGCGTTTCTACCAGAACATTTCGAAGACGACGGCCGCGACCAGCGATGCCAATGCCAAGTTCGTCGAAGTGACCGTCGACGGACGCACGGCCAGATACGCTCTTACTCCGATTGCGGCTGCTTTCTCTTCCGGGTCAATCGCCGCGACGGCCTTTGCCGGCTTGGACACTGCGATCTGCAAGGTGCCGCCGTTGATGCTTTGCAACCCCAACGAGACCGGCGATCCAAGCTTCACGATCGCCAATTACATTGGCAAGGGCGTTCGCCTGGTCGGGAATGATGGCGGCGGTTTTTACGGGCCCGGAAACTTTGGCTTTCTGGACGTTGGTGCCGGCAATGGCGCAGCGACGCTCCGTCAGGAGCTCGGTGGTACAAATGTTCCGGGCAATTGCGTCTCCGGCTCCACGGTTGATTCCGAAACGGGCAACATCATCACGCTCCGCGACGCTTTGAATACACGCTTCGGCATTTACGATGGTGGGAGCCTAAATCAGCCATGCGGCAATGATGGGTCTGGGTGCCCGCCTTCGGCAAACATGCGCAAGGACTTGCTGCTCGACGGCAATGGGAATTCGCTGAACAAGCTAGGGATTGCAACTGGTGGGGGAACCTCTGGTTGGCGTGAAGCCGCTAATCCCTATCCAGGCACATCCAACATAACTGCCGCGGGGACATCAAAGAGCCTGAGCGATGCTGAAATCGCGGCTATTGCCCCCATGGGCTACCCACCGGACCAGTGCCACGCGTTCAAGTCTGATGGGACCGGAACCTGCGCCGGAGGGCGCATTGGCGATGGCCTTTGGGATCGATTTGCTTATTTCAAATCGAACTCTGCCAGCTATTCAGAGATGGCTTCTCTGACGACAGCTAACACCACGTCGTTCAACTCGCTTTTGAACGGCTGGTTTGGGACGGCGACCCCGACGCGGTACCAAGTTTATTTGTGGGAGATGTCGCATCTGACCCCGCGACTCAACTCCCAGGCGTCCTCGCCGTTGAATGCTTATGGGCGGCCCGGCGATCTTAGCGGTGAGCCAACCGGCGTAGTCCCAGGCGCGACTTCGCCCGACCGGCGTCTTTTGACGGTCGCCGTGATCAATTGCGCCGCGGATAGTGTGGCCGGCCACACGACGGGGATGCACGTCAAGAAGTTTGTCGATATCTTCCTGACACAGCCATCGCTTGCGCGATCGAATGGAATTCGGACCGACAACAGCGATGTATACGTCGAGATCGTCGGCGCCACCGCAAACGCCAACGATGAGGGCGCGGTACAGCTCGTAAAAAAGAGCGTTCCGTATCTCATCGAATGACACACACTTTCACCAAACTCGCTTTCGACAGGCGCGGCTCGTCTGCGGTCGAGATGGCGCTCGCGCTGCCGCTCCTGATCTTCCTGATCACGTGCGCGTTTGACGCGGGCAACTATTTCCTGTCGGAGCATGTTGTCCAAAAGGCTACGCGAGACGCTGCTCGTTATGCAGCTCGGCTTCCGATGAGCAATTATCCTTCATGCACGGTACCGGCTGCCGGCACGGCCGAACAGCAGACGCAGCGCGTCGCGAGGTCAGGAGATCCTACCGGCGCCGCCGGGCAGCGGTTGGCCGGCTGGACCGCCGACAATATGACCACGGTCACGATAAATTGCGCTGTCGCAGGCAGCTTCAATAACGCCGGGATTTACACCGACTTTCCGAATGGCGGCGCCGCGCCGGTGATCACTGTATCTGCGACGGTGCCGTATAAACCTTTGTTCTGGTACGTATATCGAGGCGTCAGCTTCGACGCGAGCGCCGAAAGTCAGGCTGCGGTGATCGGGGCATGAAGGTCATTTCGCGTTTTCTGAGAAACGAACACGCCGCAAGTGCTGCGGAGTTTGGACTCGTGTTGCCGCTTTTGATCCTTTTGTTGCTCGGAGTGATCGATGCTGGTCGCTTCATGTGGGAGTGGAACGAGGCCGAAAAGGCGACCCAGATGGGCGTCCGCTATGCTGTCGTCACCGACCCGGCCCTTAACGGTCTTTCGAGCTATAGCTTCTCGGTTAGCGGCGGGATCACCCAGGGCAGCCCAGTTCCCACGTCAAGTTTCAACACCGCGACCTGCACAAGCGCGAGTTGCTCGTGCACGGGTGCCTCGGGATTCTGCAGTGCGACATCCTTGAATTCGACCGCATTCACGAACGTAGTTACGCGGATGGCTAGCATTTATCCGCAGATCAAAGCCGCCAACGTCAATATCGACTACAAGAATGTCGGTCTCGGTTTTGCGGGCGATCCCGATGGCCCGGATGTTTCGCCGCTCGTGACGGTAAGACTTACCGGCATGCAGTTCAAACCAATCTCCTGCCTCGTGTTTACTTGCTCGGTGAACATGCCTGATTTTCGGGCATCGCTGACGCTAGAAGACGCTGCGGGCACAGTTTCGAATTGAGGACTGAAGGTGAGCGTGATCAACCCCAACGAGACCAATAAGAGCTGGCAAGCGACCAAGCGCGAGGCGGCCGTGCAGCTTTACCTGTCGGGGGTCGAGGGAGATGCCGCAGACCTCGTGAACGCGCGCGTCGCCGGTTTCCCGCTAAGCCTCAACGTCATTCCGGTCACTGACTGGATCGATCCCGAGGAACTCTCGACGGCAACTGCCGGGGTGATTCAGGTCGACGCGGACTCGCCAGCTTCGGTCAAGCGCTTCCAGAAGCTTGTTCAATCGGTCGAAACGCCACTAATCGCGGCAGCCTACGATCCGCCGCTCGCCCTTGTTCGCTCACTGATCAAGATGGGCGCGCACGATGTGGTGCCGCTCCCACTCAGCGTCGAAGACTTGGAGACGTCGGTAGCTCCGGTCGCGGATGAGGCTGGCAAGAAGCAGGCGTCTAATTCGAACGTCAACGCAAAGCTGGTCAGCATCATCAAGGGCTCCGGTGGAGGCGGGGCCACCGCGCTCGCAAACCAGCTCGCGATCACATACGCGCAGAGCGAAGCCAGCTACGGCCGCGATGCGTGCCTGATGGACCTCGATGTCCAATTTGGGGACGTCGCTTTCCAGCTCGGCATGCGCCCGAAACTTTCGCTGCAAGATCTGCTTGAAGCGGGCACCCGGCTCGATGGCGCGCTGATCCGCTCGGTTGTGACCGAGCATGCGACCGGACTGAAAGTCATCGCGTCTCCACCCGACATGATGCCGCTTGAGGGCGTGTCGGCTGACCATCTCCTGCAAATCGTAGATCTTGCGACCAAGGAATTCGGAACGGTATTCGTCGACCTGCCGAGCAATTGGACGAATTGGTCGCTGTCGATGGTCGCCCGGTCTGACCTGGTCCTGCTTGTTACCGAAATGAGCGTTGCTGGCCTGAACCGCGCCAAGCGGCAGCTGCGCCTGCTGGAGTCTCAGGATCTAAACAGCTTGGATGTTCGTGTGATCGTCAATCGCTACGACAAGAACGCGGCGCGCACGATCCGTCCGTCCGACGTTCGCGAGGCATTGGGCCGGGACATCGCCTACACCATCAGCAATGACTATCCATTGATGCGCGCCGCAATCGATCGGGGTGTCCCGATTGGTGACATCAAGCGCAAGAGTGCAATCGCCAAGGACCTGGCTGTGCTAGATGCAGGCATTGCAGCAGCACTGGGTCTGGAGCGTTGAAGATGTGGCAAGTTCGTAAGCCCGCCAAGGGCTCGGAAGCAGTCGAAGAGCACAAGGCGTCAACCTCGGACGAGCATCGCCTCGTTACGGTTGGCGACGCCGGCGCGTTCAACAAGCGCGACAAACACACCGATTTGAAGGTCGAGCTTCACCAGCGATTGCTCGACCTCATCAACCTGCAAGCGCTCGAGAAAATGTCGCGTGAGCAGATTGAAGCCGAGGTCGGCGACATTGTTGTGGAAGAGCTTGGCAAACAGAACCACGCGCTGAACCATGCTGAGCGCAAGCAGCTGGTCGACGATGTCCTCGACGAACTGCTCGGCCTCGGGCCCCTTGAGCCGCTGCTGAAGGACCCGACGATCACCGACATCCTCGTGAACGGGTACTGCAACGTGTTCGTGGAGCGCTACGGAGTGCTCGAGCATAGCCCGGTCCGTTTCAAGGACGAGCGTCACCTTCTCCGCATCATCCAAAAGATCGTCTCCGCGGTTGGACGCCGCATCGATGAGTCATCGCCACTCGTCGACGCCCGCCTCGCCGATGGCAGTCGTGTCAATGCGATCGTTCCGCCGCTGTCGCTCGACGGCTCCTCGGTCTCCATTCGTAAATTCGCCAAGGTTCCGATCAGCATGGACCGTCTGACCGAGATTGGCAGCGTTCCCGCTCAGGTGGCCGAAGTTTTGAAGGCGGTCGTGAGCTCGCGTCGTAACGTCTTGATTTCCGGCGGTACCGGTTCCGGTAAGACGACGATGCTTAACGCTATGTCGGCATTCATCGATGACCGCGAGCGGATCGTGACAATCGAAGACTCAGCGGAGCTTCAGCTTCAACAGAACCATGTTGTTCGGCTTGAAACGCGTCCGCCGAACATTGAGGGGAAGGGCGAGATCAATCAGCGCGACCTCGTGAAGAACGCGCTTCGTATGCGCCCGGACCGCATTATTCTTGGCGAAATCCGCTCGGGTGAAGCGTTCGATATGCTTCAGGCGATGAACACCGGTCACGAAGGATCGATGACCACCGTCCACGCCAATACGCCGCGTGATGCGCTTTCCCGCGTCGAGCAAATGATCGGCATGAGCGGTATAGACATTCCGCCGCGGTCTTGCCGGGCTCAGATTGCTTCGGCCATTCACGTAATCATACAAGTCGCCCGCCTGGCCGATGGACGCCGCAAAGTTATTAGCCTGTCGGAGATCACGGGCATGGAGGGCGAGGTCGTTCAGCTGCAGGAGATCTTCCGCTATCGTCAGACTGGCATGAGCCCGGAAGGTCAGGTCATCGGCAAGTTCGAGGCGACGGGCATTCGTCCCCGCTTTATCGAACATGTCATGTCGCACGGCGGCTCGCTGTCGGCTGACCTGTTCCGTCCCGACGCGAAGTTCGACTGATGAATCCCACCTGGCTTCGCGCGCTGGCCCTGGTCTGCGTTTTCGGTGCGGTGGTCATCGCCCTCGAAGTCCTGGTGCGCACCTTCGTGAAGGGCCGCACCGAAGGTCATGCGATCAATCTCCGTCTGAAGATGATCGGCAAGGGTCGGTCTCACAGCGAAACCATGAACCTGCTGCGGCGGGCCGAGTCAGCTTTACCCGGAGGTTTGCCGTCGTTCCTGGTAGGTCCGGCCCACAAATTCGAGCGCATGCTGATGCAAGCGCAGCTGACGATTCCGACCGGGCAGCTGATGCTTTTGATCCTGCTCGCGCCGGTGGCAGTATTTTTCCTGATTCTCGTCATTCTGTTTGGATTGGGAATGGGCGCCAGTGCTGGCCGTCTCTTGATGGTGGCGACTTTTGCGGGCGCTATCGGCGCTGGCCTTCCGCTCATGATCCTAAATTTCAAAGCGACGCGAACACGCAAGAAGATGCAGGAACAGTTTCCCGTGGCGCTGGACGTGTTCGTGCGTGGCCTTCGCGCTGGCCACCCGATCGCAGCTGCGCTCGACCTGCTCACCGTCGAAATGCCCGATCCGGTTGGATCGCAGTTCGGCATCGCGGTCGACGAGGTTACCTACGGCGCGGAACTTCGCGATGCGCTGTCGAATATGGCCGACCGTTGGGATCTGGAGGATATGAGGATGTTCGTCGTGTCGCTCTCGGTCCAAAGCGAGACGGGCGGTAACCTCGCCGAAATCCTGGAAAATCTGTCGAAGGTGATCCGCGAGCGTCAGTCGATGTACTTGAAGGTGCGTGCGCTCTCGAGCGAAGGACGGATGACCGGCGTCATGTTGACTATCCTTCCGGTGTTCACATTCGTCAGCCTGTTCATCCTGAGCCCAGGCTTCTTCCTGGACGTGGCGAACGATCCGATCTTCGTACCGGGTTTTGTGGTTCTCCTGCTCATGTATCTCACCGGATACTTCATCATCCGGAAATTGGTCGATCTGAAGGTGTAATGCGATGCTCGACCTGATTGCAGAAAACACGGCCATCCGATTGCTCTTTCTGGGCTTTCTGTTCGCGATCGTGGTTGCGGGCGTTTATTTAGTTGGCCAATTCGTTGCAGCCCGGCAGCTCACCCGCAGTCGGCTGCTCAATCAGGGGCCGACCGTCGGCGCAAACCAGACGATGGGCTCTCTCCGAATGGAGAAAGTCGAGAGCGCTTGGCTGAAGCTTGTCAATTCAGTCGAGAAATCGGGCCTTAGCCTCGTCGACTCGAAGGATGAAAAACTCCGTCATCAGCTTGCTGCCGCGGGTTTCAACGCTCCCTATGCGCCGCGGGTCTACACGTTGGTTCGGCTGGTGCTCGTGATCGGTTTGCCGATCCTGGTCTTCCTGTTGATGTGGTGGGCGGGATCCACGCCTAGCCTCATCAAGCTCTATTTCGCTTTGACCATCGCGGCAGCTCTGGGCCTCTACATTCCGAACATCTTCATCCGCGCCAAAGCCGATGGCCGCCAGCGCGAACTGATCAACGGTTTCCCGGACGCGCTCGATCTGATGCTCGTTTGCGTCGAAGCTGGTCTTGGCCTTGAAGCCGCTTTCTCTCGAGTCGGCATGGAGATGACGTCGTCGCACCCGCGCCTCGCCGAGCAGTTCGGCGCCGTGGTGTTGGAGCTTCGGGCCGGTCGCAGCCACGAAGACGCGCTTCGGCGAATGGCCGATCGCGCCGGTGTTGATGAGATTCGGGCCTTTGCGACGCTTCTCATTCAGTCCACCAAGCTCGGTTCGTCGATTGCGACGACGTTGCGCACCTACGCCGCCGAGATGCGCGAGAAGCGCCGCATGCGGGCGGAGGAGAAGGCGCATCGCCTGCCGGTTCTCATATCAGTTCCACTGGTTGGTTGCATGCTGCCCGTCATGATCGGCGTGCTGATGCTTCCGGCGGCAATTCGCGTTGTAAGGGCAGTTCTTCCGGCACTTGCTGGTCACTAGGAGGTGACAATGAACGGGGGGATCAAAATCTCATTGTTGGCGGCGGGGCTTGCGACGGCGGGCTGCGCGGCAACACAAACCGCAGTCCAAATCCGGCCCATCGCCGACCCGGCTTCGAAGCTAAGGCCCGGCGCCGACCGCCTTGCGGACGCCAAGGGGCAGCTGGCGATTGGCAATGTCGGTCTCGCGCTCGAAGGATTCCGAGGCGTCGCTCGGATCTATCCCGACAATGCCGAGGCGTACATCGGCATGGCTGCCTGCTACGAACAGATGCGTCGCTTCGATCTTGCGGAATCGAAATACCAGGCTGCGCTGGCACTCGACCCTCGCAACGCCACGCTCCTTGGCCGGCTTGCGGCGGCGCTCGACCAGCAAGGAAAGACCGACGAAGCCGCCGGCGTTCGCGGCGAGATCGCAGCGCTGCAATCGGCATCGACGGTCTTGGAACAGGCGCAAGCCGAGCCGAATGTTGCTCCAGCAACCCTCGCGCCGGCCCAGACAGTGTCAGTCGCGCTGCCAAAGGCCGCCGCTCCGGCAACGAAGGTATCAGCTCCTCTGCCGAAGGTCGCAACTGCTGTGCCAGCGCCGACGCCGCTAGAGGCACCGGCACCAGATTCGACCCCTGCGCCCGCGCCGGTCGCGCCTCAGAACGTGCAACTGGCCCTGCTCGCCGACACCCGTAGCAAGCTGACCGCAGAACAACTGGCAAAGGGCAGCCAGGTCGACGTAGCCGCCGAAATGATGCCCCCGACAACCGCCGCACCTCTTCGCGATTCTGCGCCGTACATCGCACCGCCGATCGCTCCTCTGACTCGTCGGCAGCTCAGAGCGCCGACGCCGGTCGAGATGGTGGCGGAACTGATGCGGCGCATGGACGCCGCGCCGTTGCGCGATTCCGCGCCAGCGATTTCGGAACCGGTAGCGGTTGCGAAAGCGCGGCCGCCCGTGGCTGTAATGCTTCGCTCGGAAGTCGCTCCGCGGCTCGAGCGTGTATCGCTCGGAGAGGTGGCCCTGCTCACAGGCAGCGGGCCGGTGTGGCAGGCACCTGTAGCCGCGCCACCGCAGAAGCTGACCGCACGCTGGGTACCGCTCAACATGGCGTCAACGCGGCCGACCATTCGGATCCTCAACGCTGCTCGACAGCAGGGCCTTGCAGCGCACAACCGCAACTATCTCGCCAACCTCGGCTGGCGGAAGCTTGCAATAGGTGACGCAGCTGAAGTTCGTCAGCGCAGCGTGGTGCTGTACCCAGCCTCGCGGCCGGCGCTAGGCCGCCGACTTGCCGCTCAGTTCGGATTCCGCGCCCAGCCCATCACGACCGGTGACCAGTTCATCGTCTATCTCGGGCGGGATGCAGCCGGCATGAGGATGGCCG
>Ga0070665_100006891_pt1 | contig 11551 bp, 5 predicted proteins | sample KBSS13metaG_FD_65862 | JGI IMG/M metagenome (GOLD analysis project Ga0070665, IMG submission 65862) | Switchgrass rhizosphere microbial communities from Kellogg Biological Station, Michigan, USA - KBS S1-3 metaG | ecosystem: Host-associated > Plants > Roots > Rhizosphere > Soil ...
CGCGGCGCAGAGCCCGGCACTGCAAACCGATAGCGCGACGCTTTCAACCGTAGTCGCCGCGCAATCCGTGCAGGATCTGCCGTTGAACGGCCGCAACTACGTCACCTTGGTGCAGAGCACTGTGGGCGTGGCGATTGGTCCTTCCAACTCGATTCTGAGCGGCACGCGTCCCGATGAACGGCGCCAAACCGCCAATGTAAGCGCCAACGGCCAGAACGAAGTTTTCAATAATTCGCTGATCGACGGCATGGACAACAATGAGCGTGAGCAGTTCACAATCTTGATGCGTCCCTCGATCGACATGATCCAGGAAGTTAAAGTCGATACCAATAGCTATCCTGCTGAAGTGGGCCGCGCGGGCGGTGCGGTGGTTAACCTGCTCACAAAATCGGGAACCAACGATTTCCATGGCGGTGTTTATGAGTTCCTGCGCAACGACAAGCTCAATGCGAATGACTTTTTCTCTAACAAATCCGGCACGCCGCGTGCATCATACCGGCAGAATCAGTTCGGTGGCTCCGTCGGTGGCCGCATTCAAAAGGACAAGACGTTCTTCTTCGGCGACTACGAAGGCCTAAGAATCCGTTCAGGGAAACCCACCGGTATTATCTTCACTCCGACTCTATTCGAAGAGCAGAATCCCGGAAACTTCTCCGATGTTGGCGGTCCGATCATCCCTTCGAACCAGTTGGACCCGGTCGCTTTGAAGTACTGGAAGCTCTTTCCGGCCCCCAACACGGGATCGACCACGGCGCTCGGCCCGAATTACAATCGCAACGTCCAAAGCACTTACAACAGCAACACCTACGACGCCCGTGTCGACCATCGCTTCTCCGACAAGGACAGCATGTTCGCGCGTTTCTCCTATAACCCGACCTTTAACTCGCAGCCGGCGCTATTTCCGGACACGACCGTAGATGGTGTCGCGGTGAGCGCGGGCGGCGGAATCTTCCCCGGTCCGTCGGAAGCCGACGCGCAGAATTACATGGTGGACTTCGTTCACATCGTCAGCCCGACGATGGTGATGGAACTGAAAGGCGGCTTTACACGGCTGTGGCTCTACACTTCCGCTCCGAATCAGGGCACCAATGCCAGCCAGAAGTTCGGCATGCCGAACACCGATGTGAACGACCAGATCTCTGGACTGGCCACCATCGATATCACGTCCATGCGCGGCACCGGCAGCAGCTTTACTCTGGGCGACGACCGCTTCGTTCCCATCTTCGACGTGAACAACGTGTTCCAGGAACAGGGTTCGCTGACATGGACCCGCGGCGCGCACAATATCAAGATGGGCGCCAGCTTGATCCGGCGTCAACTCAACTATTACCAGAACACTTTCGGCTTGGGATACTTCCGCTTCACACAATCTGGCGGCGAGTTACCCAATCTCGTGAACTTCCTTAAAGGCACGCCCGACGAGATCGCCCGGCAGGTCAACGCCAAGCGGCAGTACTTCCGCTTCTGGGAGCCTGCCGTTTATTTGCAGGATGACTGGCACTTGAATTCCTGGCTAACGCTGAACTTGGGCCTGCGCTGGGATCATTTCAGCCCAGTCACAGCATCTCAGGGAGAGCGCTCCAACTTCGATCCGGCCCTCGCCGCGAAGTGCACAGCCGCCGCCTGCAATCCGTTCCAAGTCGGAGCGACAGCTGGTGTGAAATCCTATTGGACGAACTTTGAGCCCCGCTTCGGCTTTGCCGCTACGCCGCGCAAAGGTCTAGTGGTTCGCGGCGGTTTCGGCATGAGCCGTTTCGCCCAGGACTTCGCTTCCGGCTCTCTCAACCTATACAATCCTCCATTCATCGCGCAGAACATCGATTGCTTCACAGCGAAGGCGCCGTTATGCCCGAATGGCGCGGGGACGAGGCTCGCGCAAGGCGCTCCTCCCGATCCGATTCCGGCAATTAATAATCTGATCCCAGGGGTCATGGCCGCTCACGCGCTCGATTATCCGCAGGCGTACATCATGCAATGGAATTTGACGGTCCAGAAACAATTTGGCGCCAACGTGGTCAGTGCCGGATATGTGGGCCAGGTAGGCCGCCATCTGCAATACGCTCCGAACATCAACATCCCGGCGTCCATCAAAGGTGCGCCGCTGGGAACCTACGCGCCGCTGGTTTATTCCGGCGTGTTGCCGAACGTGACCAGTATCAATTACTACACGGCCACCGGCGCTTCCGAATACAACGCGGCGCAGTTCAGCTTTGAGCGCCGTTATTCGAAAGGCCTCACGGCCAACGTCAATTACGTCTTCGCCCGCAACCTCACCAATATTTCCGATGGTGGCGCGACCGGCGCCGCGACCGTTGGCGCAATTCTTCCCTATGACAGAACTTACGACTGGGGCAACTCCGACATCGGCATCAAACACCGCCTGTCCTATCGCCTCAACTATGAGCTGCCGTTCGGAAAGTCGGGAAGCCGGATGCACAAACTCGCGGTCGGCGGCTGGCAGGCCAACCTGCTGGCCTTCTGGCAGTCGGGTGTGCCGTTTACTGTCCTGAATACCTCAACGCCGGTTCCCTCGAACGTAAGCAGCTTGGTGACGACAGACCGCCCCAACGTCGTGTCCGGGGCTTCCTACGCGCCGTCGAACCAGGATTACAACAATTGGATCAACCTAGCCGCATTCGTTCGCCAGCCGACCGGCCTGGCGGGGAACGAAGCGCGCGCGCAACTCTATGGACCGACTCAACGGAGCGTGGATTTCTCGATCTTCAAAGACTTCCAACTTCTCGAGCGGATGAAGCTGCAGTTCCGGGCCGAGGTCTATAACCTCACCAACTCGGAGAACTTCGGGCAGCCCAACATCAATATCGGTGCGTTTGATTCTGCCGGCCATCCGACCAGTACCAACGCCTTCGGTCAGATCACGGCGTCGAACTTGGCGCTCAATCCACGGCAGTTCCAGTTCGCTCTGAAGCTGATTTTCTAAGCTGGCTGGCAGTACTTTGGACAAAGGCCCGGCTCCTCGATGGAGTCGGGCCTTTTCTACGAGTGGCGCAGAAATGGGTCCGGTGTTGTGGTCCTCGTTCCGGTTATCTCCCCAATCACCTCCGATTGACGGGATGGCGGGGTGGAAACGTCTGAAAATTACAGTGGGTGCAGTTCCAAACCCCTTATCTCCTAACCCCACCGCCGATCGCGGGAAGCGTGAAGTAGAACTCCGCTCCTTTGCCGGGCCAGCCGGTCGCCCAAATCTTGCCTCCCAGGCGCTCGACGATGTGCTTGCAGATCGGCAAACCCATTCCGGCCCCGGCAACTTCCGTGCCATGCAAGCGCCGGAACACTTTGAAGATGGACTCAGCATATTCCGGCTCGAAGCCCACGCCGTTATCGCTTACGACGAATACCCAATCCATTCCCCGCGCTTGAGCCGAAACGTGAATCTCCGGTTGCACGTTGGGTTTCCGGTACTTGAGAGCGTTCCCAATTAGATTTTGAAATAGCCGCGTTAGTTGAACCGCATTGCCAGTGACCAACGGCAAACTATCGTGCGTGATCTTAGGGCTATTCTCCACCCTGCAAGCGCCTAAGTTTACGAGCGCGGCTGCGAGACACTCTTCCAAAGCAACCACTTCGTCGGACTCGGCGTCGCCTCCGGCGAGTGTCGCAAACTCCAGCAGGTAGCGTAACATCATCTCCATGCGCGAACCGGCTTCTACGATCATCGTGATGAGCTGTTTGCCGTTTTCGTCCAATCCCTCACCATGTTTGAGATCCAGCAACTGCGAAAGCGCTATCACCGTACGCAGCGGCGTGTCCAGATCGTGTCCTACCGCATAGACGAAATGCAGCAGTTCCTCGTTGGCACGCGCCAGACGTGCGTTATCTTGCTGCAACTGTAAGGCCTTGCGCTCGAGGTCGCTGATATCGCGGTTCACCACCCCCAGCGCGCCTCCGCATTCCGCCGGTAATTGATTGTTCGCCGCTGTCGCAGCTTGAAATTTCAACTGCCGTTTTTCCTTAGTCTGGTGTGGGCGGGGCTTTCCTTGATCCGGTCTTGCGGGGGTCTCCAAGGGGGGGAGGTTTTGTGCGGTCATCGCTTGGCTCCTGCCGTCGTCGGCGGCGAAGCAGGCTTTGTTTCCCGCTTCGCCGCGAGCTACGAGGAGGCTACGCTAGGCGTCGTAGCGATCCTCTCCTCCGAAGGACAAGATTAACCGCAATAACTGCTCGGTACTAGCTGGATAAAGTACTAGGCTCGCGTCGGGACCGAACTAAATCAAACCTTCTTCCAAAGCATATTTGGTCAGCTCCGCAGTGGTTCGTAAACCCAGTTTCCGCTTCAGGTTGTCCTTGTGGAAGCCGATCGTCTTTTGGGAAATATCAAGTAAGTGAGCCGCCTCCTTGGTACTCTTGCCCTCAGCTACTAATTGCAAGATCTCTCGCTCACGCTGGCTCAATCGCAACGAGGCCGCTATCCGCGTAGGGTCCGATCCCTCACGCAAGCCTTTCGGCCCCACCCCCGGACTTACAAAAAGTCCTCCGCTCAAGACCTTCTCCACCGCCGCTACAATTTCTTCCCGCGCAGAGGTTTTTAGGACGTATCCCGTGGCCCCCGCGTCGAAAGCAGCGCCTAAGTAGGCCGAGCTCGCATGCATAGTGACGAACAACAGCTTCGTTTCAGGGAGGTGTCTTTTCACGTCGCGAGCGGCATCAAGGCCATTTTGCAAAGGCATCGCGATATCCAGGATGATCAGATCCGGGTTCAGCCGGAGCGCCGCTTCCACCAGGCTTCGTCCGTCCGTCACCATACCTACGACGGTGTAGTTGGGTTCGAGTACATTCCGGAAACCTTCCAGAATCAGGGCGTGATCGTCAGCCAGAAGCAGCCGCGCGGGTTTCATCGGCATTTCAGGGCAAGTTCACCAGCACATCGATTCGCGTGCCATGACCCGGTATGGATTCGATCGAGAGCTTCGCGCCTAGCAACCGCGCGCGCTCTTCCATACTCACCAGTCCTAGCCCGCCTTGACCCTTAACGGCCGCTACATCGAATCCCGCACCATCGTCCGCGATGCATAGGCTCAGCCCCCCATCCAAGTGTGCCAACTGGACATTTACACGCTTGGCGCGCGCATGCTTCGCAATGTTGTGCAGACTCTCCTGAGCGATACGGAACAAGCCGGATGCCACTTCAGCGGGAATAGTCAGCGACTGGCTGTCATTCTTGAATTCCACCATGATGTCCTGCTCGTCTGCCAATTCGTCGCACAACGCTTTAAGCGAAATTACCAGTCCCAGATCGTCCAGTACGGACGGATGCAGTTCGTGAGCAATATGGCGGGCTTCCTCCGATACTTTGACCACGCGGGCCTGAAACGCCCGCAGCCGTGCGCGAGTGCGCTCCGGCGAGGGTAGATCGGCGGCTAGTCCACCCATGTCGAACGCCAGCGAGGCAAGGCGTTGGACCAAATTATCGTGCAGTTCTCGCGAAACCCGGCGGCGTTCTTCTTCTTGAGCGCCCAGCAAACGGGCTGCCAGGGATTGCACCTCGGCTCCCCGCAATTCCATGGAATTTTCCAGATGTCTTCGTTTCGTAATATCGCGCCCAATCACCAGCACGGATTCCACTGTACCGTCCGCACCCGATTCTGGGACCCCCCGCTCCTCCCAAATAGTCTCCGCTCCGCTCGGAGAAGCAAAAGAGATTTCAGTCACCTGTGGAAGCCCCGACTCAAACATGCCCCCTAAAAACGAGTCCCAAATTTCGCACAGGTTCTCCGGCAGCCCCAATTCCCGCGGCGTTCTCCCTGGGAAACTTTCGCGCGGAATTCCTGCCACCTTCGCAGTGGTGGAGTTTACAAACCGATATCGCAGCTCCCGATCGATCCGCATGATCACGTCGGGCGAATTGTCCAGCAGGGTTTTAACTTCCCGCTCGCGCTCCGCCAGCAGCGCATCCCGGCGCTTCCGTTCCGTGATATCGGTCACGAACGCCACCCCCAACCGGCCTTCCGGCGTCTCTGCCGCACTCAGGCCGATTTCGACGGGGAAAACACTTCCATCCTTGCGGCGGCCTTCTAGTTCCAGGCCTAAACCCATTGATCGCGTCTGGGGCGCGTCAAAGTATCGCTGGTGGTGTCCGGCGTGTTTTCCCCGCCTGTCGTCGGGGACCAGAACCTCCAGGCTTTGCTGCAACAGTTCGTCGCGCGTATAGCCGAACATCTTCTCCGTGCAGGCATTTACGATCGCAAACTTTCCCCGCTGATCTACCGCCACGATAGCCTGCGTCGCGGAATCCACCAACGCTTGAATAGTGGAGGCATTTTTTCCCAGCCCAATCTCCGCGCGCCTGCGCCGGGTAATATCCAGGTGTGAAGTGACGGCGCCGCCATTCTCGCCCTCCAGCGGCGCCACGTTCATAGCGAACCAGTGTTGCTCGCTGCCAGCGTCGCATGGGTACTCGGCGCTGTAGCGTCTCCGCTTACCCGCCAAAACTTCCGCTAACGCTGCGTGGATCGCAGCGGCGCCCGGCACTCCGTCGGACGCTGCCTGCATCCACATAGCTAAGTAATTCGCGCCTGGACCGGCAGCCCGCAGCGGCGGATCGCCGTGCTCTCGTGCAAACTGTTTCCATGCTTCGTTGATGAACACCACCGTTCCACCCGCATTCAACACGGCGATATGCCCAACCAGTGAATTAAGGATGGCGTAGCTTTCCTGCGGGGGAGGAACTGGAACTACGTGGCTCTTGGCCCGCGTCGGCGTCCAACGTGAACTTGGTCTGGCGCACATAGCCGATTCCCTTACATCCAGATGCGTACACGATACCTCTTTTTTAGACTCCGTTCCACATCACCTTCCGTTTGCCCCCCCGAAAACTCCCTGCCGGAAGCCCCCTGGATTAGCAGTTTCGGTTTTAAGTTTTCTTGTACAGTCGAGACCCTCACGAGACCCGCATCCAGTTAAGGCGATGCAGTTTCGAATCGCCCAATCACCTAACCCGCCCGCCGATTGACGGGATGGCGCATAGAGGGGCGAGAAAAAGGGACCACCCCGGTTCCCCACCACTACATTTCATTGTTGTGAGATGTAAGCCCGGCGTTATTCGGCTCGCTCGTTGCCGCTGCACGTCGTCTCGCAGGCAATCAACTCTGCTCAAATTGCGCCCGATAGGACGAGAACGACTTCATCTGATCTCTCAGTCACTTCGACGATTTGCCGACTTCTCGGCCAGGTGGATAACTTCCGAGTACCGGACAACACAGGAGCTAATCGGGAATCCCCTGAAATTGGGTTGTTTATCCGAACTTGCCCGGCTTTCCGCGATTCGAGGTTACTTGCCCACCGGCACCTTCCGCCGCAGTTCGTCGACGAAGTTTTGGAAGAAAACAATGTGGCCGGAAGCCTGCTGCGCCGAACCCTCCCTATATGTAAGCGCCGCCACTCGTTTCCCATCCGGTGTCACGTCGAATTGGCCTCTAAGAATTCCTATTTGAGGCAGCCGGGTTTCCGACCACGCGCGCGGCTTTCCGGCGACGAAGGAATCGCCCTTCACGGAATAGTCGGCAACCATGATCCGGTCGTCCAATGCGCCGCGAAAAAATAACTCCCGACCATTTTTCGAAAACATGGGCGCGGTACCCCCTGCACCCGAGACTTGCCAACGCAGGCCTTTGTCGGGAAACGCGCGCACGTAGACCTCGAATCGCCCTGATTCGTCGGAGGAGTAGGCAATCCACCGCCCATCGGAAGAAAAACTCGGGTCCATTTCGTTATCTGGACTCTGCAGGAACGGCTCCGGCTTTCCCGCCACCAACCCGTTCCCATCCAGTTCCACGGGCGTCGTCCAAAGGTCGAATCGCTGCCCAATCTGAGAGAATGCCAAGCGTTTGCCATCCGGCGTAAACGATTTGGGATCTTGCTCCAGCTTGCTTTGCGTCAAAAGCTGGGGCTTGCTTCCGCCGTCCGCGCGCGCCCATGCGATTCCACCAGTACCGGAATACACCACATACTGGCCGTCTGGCGTCCACACCGGATCACTTAGATTCGATCCACCGCTTGTGAGGCGGGTCATGGTGTCCCGCGTGAGGTCATAGATCCGCACGCCGCCATTCGCCAAGTCGGCATCCAGCATTGCCAAGCGTTGACCGTCAGGTGAGAGGCGCGGGTGGGTGAGAACTAGATCGGTCTTACTCAGAAGAGGCTGCAACTTCCCCGACGCGTCCAACCATTGGAGCGCCAGAAGGCCGGCGTCGATTCCGCCGGGTCGCAGCACAAAGGTTCCGTTTGAGGAAAAACTCAACTGCGCGGAGCCGAACTGCTGAGAGTAGGGGACCTGCTGCATCACGGGTACAGGAGAGCCGCTGGTTTCGACCTTCTCGGGGTCGAACGGCGCTGCGAACAGCGTTCCCCGGCTGATATACATTAGGAAACCCTGTCCGGCGGAAGCCGGCAAATACCGCCCGAACGTCCCTCCGCGCTGAAGCATTTTCCTGCGGCGATCGGCCAGCGTGACAACCTCAATATTGGCATCGTCAAAACCGGTCGTGGAGCGGTGGACGGTGAAGAGCACCGCTTTGCCTCCGGGGAGAATCTGCGGCAAACGATGCGTCGCTTCTCCTCTTTGAAGCTCTGTTACTGGCGTGGCAACGCCGCCTGCGGCGGGTACCCGCGAGAGCCCGCCGCTAATGGTAAGAGCTGCGATGATATTGCCGTCGTCGCCCCAGTCGTCGCCGGTATAGGAACTGCCCGCGTCGGCTAACACGACTTCACCGCCGCCGTCTACGGAGATTTTTCTCAGCTTCCCACCCGCGGTAAAGCCGATCCACTGGCCATCGGGGGAGAAGAACGGGCTTGTCGCGCCTTGCGTTATGGAAAGTTCGTTGGCCTTTGGCTGGTCCAGCTTACGGGTGAAGAGCTTTCCCTGCGACACGTACGCGATCCGCGTGCCGTCGCGCGACACTATAACGTCGGAGCCGCCGGGAGAATTCAGCACCACATCCGAGCCCAGATCCACATCCAAGCGGACGAGCGGTTTCAATGGTGGATCGGCGGAGTGCGCGGAGCGGTACCAGCCGACGCCTGCGACGGCGAAGCCAATCGCCAGCACTCCCGTCGCGATCCACGCCGAGCTTCCGAACCGCGACATCTTATTTGGTACAGCCGCTACCGCGCTTCCAGATGTAGGGACGCTCGTGATCCACTCCAACTCGTCCTTCAAATCGCGCGCCGACTGCCAGCGGTCGTCCGGGTCCTTCGCCAAGCATTTCCGCAACACGCGGTCCAGAGCCGGAGGCGCGACATCAGATATCGACGGCGCAGGCCGTTCCATTATGGCCGCAATCACACTAGCCGGAGACGAGCCCTCAAACGCTCGCTTGCCGGTGAGCAGCTCATAGAGCACGATGCCAAACGAGAAGATGTCGCTGCGACCGTCGATTTCCTGGCCGCTGGCTTGCGCCTGCAACTGCTCCGGAGACATATAGTACAGCGTGCCCACGATCTCGTTCTTGCCAGTGAGCGCCATTGTCAGAGTGGCATCGTTCAGCGGTTTGGCCGCTTGTCCGATGCCTGACGTTCCAAGCTTCGCCAGGCCGAAGTCCAGCAGTTTGATGCCTGCCTTCGTCACGAGAATGTTCGCAGGCTTCAGATCGCGATGCGTGATCCCCTTTTTATGTGCGGCGTCCAGAGCATCGCAAATCTGCGCGGCATATTTCAGTGCTTGATCGATGGGCAAAGGCCCCTTGAGAGGCGTGCCCTCGATGTACTCCATGACCAAATAGTTTGGTCCGACATCGTGCAGAGTACAGATGTTGGGGTGATTCAGTGCGGCGATGGCTTTCGCTTCTCGCTCGAAGCGTTCGCTGAACTGCGCGGCGGAAACCTTGATCGCGACATCGCGCTTCAATCGCGGATCGTGCGCTTTCCACACCTCGCCCATGCCGCCTTTTCCGGTAAGTGCGATGCATTCATACGGGCCGAGTTTGTCGCCTGGAGAGAGCGCCATCTGGATGAATTAGCTAAGTTTAACCCATCGAGAAGGAAGTAGCGCCTGAGTCACGGCGCATCCGGAAGCGATCGCACTTTGACGTGTAACGCGCAAACCGTACATGTGTCTTCGCCACATTCTCGGCCGTTCCCACCGCGAAAAGGATTTTTTGAGCCAGGTGGGCAGTTTTGTACCCCCTTATCTCCTAACCCGTCCTCCAATTGACACCCCTCGCACAGCGCCTTTAGACTAGAATCTAAACGATAATGGGAGTGGAATGCTTCTCGCACGCGAATTTGTCGACTACATATCACGTCAAACCATCCGGAAGCTGAGTCCTCAATGGATCGAAACCACCGACTTGCAGGTGGCTGGCGAGTTCATGGCCACCATCATCGAGGACGATCTCGCCATCGAAGACCAGTTGAACGATGAAGTCCGCGAGATGCTCAGCCAGTACAGCGAGTACATGCGCAAGGAAGGTGTCAGCTATCAGGACATGTTCCGCCGCATCAAGAACACCCTCATCACCCAGCGCAAAGTGATCCGCGCCGCCGGCCGCGATTCCGGCGACCAGATGAAGCTCTCGCGCGACAAGATTAACGACCTGTCGCATAAGGTCGTCGCCGCGCTGCGCAAGAGCCGCGACTTCCGCCTCAAGCGCGACCCTAACGATGTGCGCCTCGAACTGGTCAAGATTATCACCGACCTGCTGCAGACCGAGGAAAAGGTCGATCGCGCCGCCCGCACCAAGATCCGCACCCAGAAGCGCGAGATCGCTGAGGGCACCGAGGAATGGGAACTGCTGCACAAGCGCTATTACGCCGAAGAACTGAAGAAGCTCGGCATCGATCTGGACTCACGCTAGCCGTTCCATAGACGCTCGCCATGAACTTGTTTCTTTCGCGCAGAGTGTGGTTCGCCGCCGCCGCGCTGTGCCTTCCTGTGGCCGGACAAGTTCTGAAGGTGGAATCGATCGCCAACCCATCCGCCATTGGTAGCCTGCAAGCAAGTTGGTCTACGGCCCGCGATGGCAGTCCCCTTCTTAGCTGGATTGAAACTCAAAAGGACGAATCTTACACGCTCAAGTACGCCATTCGCCGCGGCACGCAATGGTCGGAGCCACGCACCATCGCCGCGCACCGCCAGTTCTTCCGCCAGCCCGCCGAACTCCCCGAAGTGATTTCGCTGAGCGACGGCACACTGCTGGCGCATTGGGTCGAGTCCCCCAGTGAAGGCAGTGAAGCCGAGTTCTCCTATGTAGCCGCCTCGCATGACGGCCTGCGCTGGACCGCCCCCGTCATCATCCACAAGGACCGCAGCATGGTGCAACACGGCTTGGCCTCCATTGCGGCCAGTGGGGATCGCGAAGCGTCCATCCTCTGGCTGGAGGCGCTGCAAGGTGAGGACGGGCCGGTATCGCTCAAAAGAACCGTGGTGAATGCCGAGGGCAAGGTCGTCAAAGAAGAAGCGCTCGACTCCGATGTCTGCGCCTGCTGTCCGACGTCGGTCGTCAAGACCGCCCGCGGCCTGCTGGTGGCCTATCGCGATCGCACCACTCAAGACATTCGCGATATCGCGGTGCTGCGCTTGGAGAATGGACGCTGGTCG
>Ga0070665_100006896_pt1 | contig 11548 bp, 7 predicted proteins | sample KBSS13metaG_FD_65862 | JGI IMG/M metagenome (GOLD analysis project Ga0070665, IMG submission 65862) | Switchgrass rhizosphere microbial communities from Kellogg Biological Station, Michigan, USA - KBS S1-3 metaG | ecosystem: Host-associated > Plants > Roots > Rhizosphere > Soil ...
ATCGCCACCTCAATCACCAGGTCGAAATAACAGCGGGGCTTCAGTCGGGGCAACATGGTCATCTGCGCCCTCGATTCCACCTGGAATACACCGACCGATTCGGCTTTGCACAGCATGTCGTAGGTGGCGGGATCCTCCGGCGGAATATCCTGCATGCGAAATTCGCGCCCTTCGAATTGTCCTTTCAGCTCGAGAGCCCGGCGGATGGCCGACATCATGCCCAGGGCGAGGCAGTCCACCTTCAACAACCCCAGTGAATCGAGATCATTCTTGTCCCATTGAATGATGGTTCGATCCGGCATCGCGGCGTTCTCCACCGGGACCAGGGTCGACAGCGGCTGCTGCGACATGACAAAGCCGCCGACGTGTTGCGACAGATGCCGCGGGAAGCCCACGATCTGCGTCACCAGTTTCATCAGGAGCTGCGCGATGGGTGATCTGGGATTGAACCCCAGTTTGACGAGTTGGGCAGGGACCTCGGCTGCGCCATCAAACCATTGCAGGGATTTGGCGAGCGCATCTACGAGGTCCAGGGGCAATCCCAGCGCGCGGGCCACATCACGAATGGCCATTCGCCGCCGGTAGGTGATCACAGTGGCCGCCAGGGCGGCCCGCTGTCGGCCATATTTCCTGTAGATGTGCTGCAGAACTTCTTCGCGCCGCTGGTGCTCGAAATCGATATCAATGTCAGGTGGCTCGTGACGCTCCTTGGAAATGAAGCGCTCCAGCAGCAGGTTCATTCGTGCCGGGTCGACTTCGGTCACACCGAGTGCGTAACAAACCGCGGAGTTGGCAGCACTGCCACGCCCCTGGCACAGAATGTGTTCTCTCCTCGCGAAGCTCACAATTTCCTCCACCGTCAGGAAATAGTGCTCGAAACGCAGCTCCCGGATCAGCACCAACTCCCTTTCGATCTGATCCCGAACTTCCGCAGAAGGTCCCTGGGGCCACCGGCGCCGGATACCTGTCTCAGTCAGGGCGCGCAAGTGCTCGCTCGCGGTCATGCCCGGCGGGACCAGCTCTGCGGGGTATTCATAGCGAAGATTCTTCAGCGAGAAAGTGCAGCGTTGCGCGATCTCCACCGAGGCTTGCAGCAGATGCGGCGGATACAACTTGCTCAAGGTGCGCAACGGGCGCAGATGGCGCTCGCCATTGGCAAAGCCCTGGCGGCCGATTTTGTCGACGGTTGTCCCGAGACGAATCGCAGTCAACACATCGTGCAGTGGGCGCCGGTCGCGGATGTGATAGTGCACATCGCCCACAGCCGTCACTGACACAGAGAACTGCCGGCCGCAGGCCAACAGCGTTTCCAGCCTTCTGGCGCTGTCCTGCTCCAGGTGATGTGCATGGGCCAGATGGGCCGTGACTACCGGCAGGCGGGCAAACCATTCAACGGTGTTGAGTGCGATCTGCCGGCCGGGAACCCAAAGGGCTATGGTCTCGGAAATGGCGCCGCCTTCGAAGTCCGCGCGGCCGATACTGTAAGTGCCTTTGGCGGCGGAGCGGCGCGCGCGGGTGATGAGCTCGCAGATCTGCGAGTAGCCCGCTTGCGTGGGCGCGAGAAGGACAATGCGGTCACCCTCTTCAAACCTGAACTGGCTGCCGATAATGAGGGGCAGCCCGGTTATTTCGGCCGCCTCATGTGCTCTGACTATGCCTGCAAGCGAGCACTCGTCCGCTATCGCCAGCGCCGCGTACCCGAGCTCCTGGGCTCTCTCCACCAGCTCACGCGGATGCGAAGCTCCCAGTTGAAAGCTGAAGTTGGTTAAACACAGTAGCTCTGCGTAGGCCACGGGACCGACTCACGCCCACAGTCCTTGCAGGTACCAGCGTTGGGTTCCCACTTCGCGAAACAACCACCAGTGCGCGCCTTCGTCGGTGCGCGCGAGATAATAGTCGCGGCTGCAGTCCTGGCCGGTCCACCATCCTGCCTCAATGCGCTCCGGCGCTCCGAGCAACTGCGGAACATCATTGATCTGTTGCGGCTCGCTCAGGAACCACAGCGGACGATCCGGATATTCGGCTGTAATCGTCGCTCCTGTGTTGTCCGTCAATACACACCAGGCGTTTTCGGGCCGGTGGTCATCGCTCAGTCCCAGACGTCGAATGGCCTCGGGCCCCAATCTCGTGCGGAGCTTGTCCAGCAGAGCGGACCAGTTGTCATTTTCCTGGTGAGGGTCATCAAAAAAATCCGCCTGCGTAATCCGGGGCTCTACAAACTCGGCTGCGCTCAGTTGAATGGCCATGACTGGGTCGGCCAGGGCCGTGCGCTCCAACTTTTCTCTCAGCAGCGCGAACAGGTGCGCGGCGTTTCTTTGCGGTGCGCTCGTGACCAGCCGTAGGACAGTCTCCTTTTTTTCCCGGTGGAGTAACGTGATCGCAAGGTGCTGAATGGCAACATCGCGCCCACGCAGATATCCCGTGAACTCCTGCAGAATCCGCCGCAATGCAAACAACAGTCCATCCACCGACTCGACCCCTTCCATGAAGTCAAATCGCCGACGGTAGCTGGCCGGCGGCCGGTGCCGCCGCCTCACATCGGCCCTCTCGCCCAACAGCCTCTGCAGGTATTGAGGCAATTCCTCCCCAAACCGGCGAGCCAGGGAATCGGATGGAATGCCAAGAAGGTCGTCAATGGTGCGCAGGCCCGTGGTGTGCAGTTGATCGACGGCTTTGGCGCCGATGTCCAGGCCTGCAAGGGATAGTGGACCCACTGTCCGCCGTATTTCCGGCCTGTTGAGGATCGGCATCGTGTCTGGGTGCTTTGTCAGCAGCGCGGCGGCTTCGAGGGTCGGGGCAATGCCGATGGCTGCCGTGTAGCCCAAGCGCTCGATGCCGCTCTTGATCTGTCTGTGAAGGGTGGTGAGGCTGTTGAAGTACCGGAGGCTCGAGCCGACTTCCAGCCACAACATCCAGCGTTGCACTTCCACGCAGACATCGCTGGTAAATTGGTGCGCCCAGGAGGCAACGGCCAGAATTGCCCGCCGCTCATCCGCCTTGGACCGATCGAACAGGCGCAGCTCCGGCTCTCGCATCATTGACGACGGAGCGTCCATACCGATCGTGATTCCTGCTTCGAGGGCTGTTGTGTTGCACGCGATCACGCGGCGCCGGGCGCCGGTTCCGTCTGTGACCACGGCGGGGCGGGGTTGTTGCGGCTGGCGCAGCTCCATTGCCAGATGCGGCAGGTAAACACTGATCCACAACATGGTCTTCTCACGCCGCAGGCCGGGGGAGGGGTAACACGAACCTACCGGGTTGGCCTCCCCGTACTTTCACGAGATCGATATTCATTCCTCCGTCCACTGGGGATAAGCCGATTCGCACAGCCGCGGGCGAGGTGCTACTCAACACAGGCGGCCTGTACAGGAACGCACACGCCTTACCCGTCTCCGCAGCCAGTTGTAACCGGCGCAGAGCCCGCTCTTCCCGAGCAGAGCTCCAGAGCAACACCGCGGCTGCTCCGTCGCGAAGAAGTTGCTCCGCTGCCCAACAAGCATCCTGATCCGTGTCAGCAGCAACCCACAGCAGCGAGCTCAGTGTCAGACCGTGGTGCGCCAGAGCGGGCGCATAAGGCACGTGGGGCGGCCGGACAAAGGCCACGCTCTTGCCGTCCTGGCACCAGGATTTCAGGGCGGGGAGTGTCAATCTCAGTTCTCCGCAACCGTCTGATTTGGGTGCAATCTCAATCAATGCGCCTATCGGCCAACCGCCACCTGGCAGCCTCGCGTCCAATGCTGCGTAGCCGCTGCTTCTCGCTGAAACGCGTGCGGTTTCACCGCCGCGCCAAACGTGCGGTGAGCTACGGAGCAAGGCCTGGAGTGATTCAGCCGTCATTGAGTCGAGCGTAAAAGAGGGCCGTTCCTCTGTACAGATGTACAGTAGTCTCCACCCTCGCCGCCGCCCTCGTTTCTCGTTGCCGATTAGGTGGTTGGAAACGTCGAAATATTTTTTGGACTACTAACAGCGTCCGCCGGCCCCCTTGGGCCACGTCGTGCGTCATAATTTGCGCGTTGCCTTAATTAAGTAATAGCTACATAATGACTCATGCGTTCCCTTAACGTGCTCGCGGACCCGACGCGTCAACGGATAGTTGAGATGCTGGCTGATGGCGCATTGTCGTCTGGCGAAATCGCACGCCGCTTCGACGTCAGCGCGCCCGCGATTTCCCAGCATCTGAAGACGTTACGGGATGCAAAGCTGGTTCGTGTTCGGGCCCAGGCGCAGAAGCGCTTCTATGAGCTCGATGCTGAAGGGGTTGAGGAGCTCACGAACTGGCTCAACCGCATTCGCAGGTTCTGGAACCCGAAGCTGGATGCTCTCGAACAGGAGCTGCGCAAATGATGTCTGACCGGCCCGAAGATCAGAATGCCACCTTCCTCAAAACACCGGGCGTGCGCCTGGAGCGTCTCCTGCCCGGCCCCATTGAGCGGGTCTGGGAGCATCTGACCAACACGCAATTGCTCGCCGCGTGGTTCGGTGACAAAAGCAGTATCGAGAATCGTCAAGGCGGCGCAGTGCGCCTGATGGATGGCCATATACGCGGCATCGTCACCCAGTGGCATCCCCCAACACAGCTAACCTACACTTGGAATGTCTTCAGTCCCTCCGACCCGCCCAATGCCCGGTCGGCGTACCCCGAGTCCTACCTGACCCTGACACTCGAGCCGCGCGGCGAGAACGTGCTGTTGGTTCTCAATCACCTGCCGGTCCTCGAGCGCTTCGAGAAGCAGAATGCCATGGGGTGGCACACCTTCCTGGACATCCTCGCCGACACGCTCGCAGGCCGGAACGTGCAGACGCGGCAGGAGTATTCGGCCAGGAATGCGGTGAGGTACGGAGTGGATCTGAATAACCTGCAGCGCTGATTGATGGCGCCTGCCTTCGGCTGACTCCAAAAAAATCCGCAACCCGGGGAATACGGCGCCGGACTCCCGCGTCTGGGTATATATGCGACCCAGCGAGGCCCCTCCGTGCCCCAGTGGGCGCCATCGCCATAAGAAAAAGAGTCACTGTGATGGCTGGGAACAGGAAGTTCGGTTGGCTGCTCGGAATTGGCCTGATCCTGTCCGTTGCACTGATAATCGTCACCGGTTACGAATCGAGCGAGCGGGTGCCATTCGGAAGCGAGCGTCCCGATCCTGAGAGCATTCCGCTGTCGACGTTGAGCATCGCACCCGTGGACTCGGCCACGGTGCATAATCCGCGCGCAGAAAAACCATCGCGTGACGCCGCGGCCGACGGTCGCCGGCGCAAGGTGCCCGAGAATGAAACAATCGACCGCTCTGATTGCTCTGTCCATCGTCGCGCTCAGCCAGGTCCAGGCGGCGGACGTGCCGCCGTCCCGCCGGCCGCTGACAGCCGACGACTTCTACAACCTGCAGGTTGTTAGCGATCCGCAGGTGTCACCCGACGGGAAGTGGGTGGCCTATGTTGTCAGTAGTGACGATCGCGATGCGGACGAAAGCCGCAGCACAATCTGGATGGCGAGCTGGGATGGGACCCAACAGGTGCAGCTCACCAATCCCGGGCATGACATCAGCTCGCCCCGCTGGAGCGGCGATGGCCGCTACCTTTCATACCTCAACACGCCCGCCGGCGCCGACAAAAGTCAGGTCATGCTGTTCGATCGCCGCGGTGGCGAGGCGAGGGCGCTGACCAGCGTCACTGACGACATCCAGAGCTACGAGTGGTCGCCGGACAGCAAACGGATCGTACTGGTGATGGAACCAGGGGCGCCTAAGGCGGCGCCCGCGGACGGCGGCGGATCGCCGGAGTCCGCGCAACCCAACGGCCCGACGCCAAGCCCCGCCGTCGCGGACACGCCCGACCCGGGTAAGGCCGTCCCGCCGTCACCGGCTGCGTCAGCCGCGCAATCCAAAGCGGATACGCCGCCCAAACCCATTGTCATCGACGCCATGCACTTCAAAGAGGACAAGGAGGGCTACCTGGCCACCGGCCACAACCGCCACCTGTACCTCCTTGATGTCGGCACACAGGCGATCCAACCCCTGACCAATGCACCCGCCCTCAACGAGGACCTGCCGGCGTGGTCGCCCGACAGCCGCCGAATCGCCTTCGTCCAAAGCCACGAGAAGGGAATGGATCCCGATGGGATGACGGACATCGAAGTGATCGATGTCCCGCCGGGCGCTGGCGCCGCCGCAGCATCAGCCGCCGCCACCGCCGGATCTGCGCCAACAGCCCACCCGGCCCCAACAGCCAGCCCGGCCGGGCCGGCGCGGCAATTTCCCCCCATCCCTCCCTCGTACAGGCAATCACCCACAGCCGGCCCCTCGGCCCTGAACCCGCAATTACCGAGCCCCTCGGCCCTGAAGCCCCAACTGCCGAGCCCCGCGCCCGCGGTGCCGCCTGCGCCAGCCCCAACTCCCGCTGCCTCCCCCGCGCCGGTGCCAGAGCTGCCAACACACCCAACCAGACTCCTGCGCATCTATGCCCCTAATCAGCAAAAGCTGACATGGAGCCCGGACGGAGGTTCGCTGGCTTTTCTGCAAGGCGTCGAACCCAAATACGGCCAATACGGCCAGGACCGCCTGGCCATCACCAAAGTCGGTGGCGGTGCGGCCGCTCAGGTGCTCACGGAGTCCCTCGACCGCGCCATCTCGTCGTACGTCTTCAGCAAAGACGGCGTAACCATCACGGCCACGATCTTCGACGACACGACCTCCTACCCGATCACCATCAACACACGAACCCGGGCTATCAAGAAAATGAGCCAGGGTCTCGCGGTGGTGTCTGATCTCAACTCCGCGGCCGGACACAGTGTCGCTCTCTCATCCAACGACACTTCGCCTACAGAGGTTTACGCCCTCGAGGGCGAGCACCTGCGCAGGATCACGAAGCACACGGACGCCTTCGTCGCACAATTGAAGATCGGCGCGGTGCACGACCTGCAGTTCAAGAGCGCGGACGGCACACCCATCCACGGTTTGGTTGTCGAGCCGCCCAACTTCGTATCGGGCCGGAAATATCCAACCGTCCTTTATATCCATGGCGGCCCCAACCTCCAGGACGAGCACTCATTCGCCTACGACGGGTACCAGTTCAAGCGGCAGATGTTGGCTGCAAGGGGATTTGTTGTGCTGGGCGTCAACTATCGGGGCAGCAGTGGCAAAGGCGACGCGTTCTCCAGGGCCATTGCGGCTGACTGGGGGCACAAGGAGGTTGAGGATCTCATGGCCGGTGTGGATGCTGTGATCCAGGAGGGCATTGCGGACCCGGGCAAGCTGGGGATTGGCGGCTGGAGTTACGGTGGCATGCTGACCGACTACACCATCGGCTCGAATACCCGCTTCGCCGCGGCGGTCAGCGGTGCGGGAACGGCCAACCCACTGGCTTTGTATGCCGTGGATCAATACTACATTCAATACAACAAGGAGCTGGGCGATCCCTGGCGCAACCCCGACCTGTACATGAAGCTCGCTTATCCGCTCTTGCATGCGGACCGGATTCATACACCGACACTGTTCATGGGAGGTGACAAGGACTTCAACGTCCCCGTCGCCGGGGGCGAGCAGATGTATCTCGCGCTGCGAACGCTCGGCGTTCCCGCGCAACTCATCGTTTACCCCGGGCAGTACCACACACTGACGCGACCGAGCTTCCTGAAGGACCGCGTTGAGCGCATGGCTGCTTGGTACACCCACTACCTGATAAGCTCTGCGCCCTAAACCCAGGGGTCCTGCAATGAAAATTCAGTTCGCCGCAAAATCCGCTCTGTTCGTCTCGCTCTGTCTGCTCGCCGGAGGTGTTGCCGCGGCCGCCGAAGCCCAGAAGGCGCCCGATCCGGCGCTCGTGAAGGCCGTTGCCGACCCCGCGCGCACCCCTAAGAATGTTGCGCGCGATCCGGCGCGCCACCCCGCCGAGGAGCTCACGTTCTTTGGGCTCACTCCCAAGATGACAGTAGTCGAGGTATGGCCGGGCGGTGGTTACTGGACCGAAATTCTCGGGCCATATCTGAAGACCTCCGGTCACCTGATTGCCGCTGTGCCTGTGCGCGGTGAAAGCTCGGAAGAGGACAAGGGGACCATAGCCTGGCGTACCAGGATGCAGGCGCAGAAGGATCACATCGGGACAATCAAGGAGACGGGCCTGGGCAAGGGTCACTACGATGTGGCGCCTCCCAACTCCGTGGACCTGATTGTCACTTTCCGCAATCTGCACAACTGGATGGATGGCGACTATGCGGAGGATGCGCTGAAGGGCTTCTACACTGCGTTGAAGCCGGGTGGAATTCTCGGCATTGAGGAACATCGCGGGCTCGATACGAAGCCCCAGGATCCCAAGGCCAAGTCAGGCTATGTTCGCCAGGACTACACCATTGAGTTGGCCAAAAAGGCCGGCTTTGAATTCGTAGCCGCTTCGGAAATCAACGCCAACCCGAAGGACACGAAGGACTATGCGGAGGGCGTTTGGACGCTGCCCCCGACCCTGACTCTGGGTGACAAGGATCGTGCGAAGTATGTAGCCATCGGTGAGTCCGACCGCTACACGCTGAAGTTCCGCAAACCAGCGAAATAGTTTATGGGCGCGGCACTGGCCGCGCATCGCTCTCACGCTCTCCCAACACTCCGCTTCAACACTCCAAACAACACCGGCTGGCTCTGCTGCAACATCTTGCGCAGAGCCATCTCCTCCTGCTGCTGATGCGCCCGATGCGCATGAATCCACCGATGAACACAGCGGTAGTTGTCCTCCGCCGGTGAATTGCCGCGCGGCAAATCAACACTCAACTGCCGCGCCAGCCCCGGCTCCTGCAACAGCAGCCACGCCGGAAAGTCGGCAGCAGTCAGCGTCCCTTCCTCGTCGTCACAGTCCATAAACGCCTGCCATAGTCCGCTCAGGTCAGGCTGTCTGAGCCGCGCAACGCCTGCAGCAGCCTCCTCAGGAGCAAGCCAACACAAATGGCACCAAGCGGTCAGCGCCTCGACACGCCGCCGGCGCCGGAATGAGCTGTCCGTCAGGCGCAAGCACAGCGCAGCATGCACCCACCACTCACTCTCCCCAACAATACTCTCGCTGACCCCGGCCCAATCCTGAGCCTGACTCAATGCAAAACTGCGATGCAGATTCGGCTCGTCGGGAGAGTAGGCGCGCCCGTTGAGCGCGTCCGCAAGGTGTCGCCACAGCGGCGACAGATAGTCACGCGATCCTGAACCCAGCAGGTGGCGTGCGCTCGGAGCGATGGCAGTCAGGAACTCCAGGCGGCCCGCCGGATCCTCAACGGGTCGGCTCAAATCATCCAAACCCCGGACGAGCTGATCGAATGCCGCCAGATCGGAGTGATTGGGCGCCTGAACATACAGACGATCGAGCTGCCGCTGACTTTCAACGACATTCCGCGCGGACAGCGATCGGGCGATGCCGTTTGTCAGTGCCACGACCGGATTGTCGAAGAACAAATCCATTTGCGGCGCGTTCTGCGCCGGCACGTAGCGAGCCCCCACCAGCCGCTGCAACTTCGAATCTGAGCTGACGCGCAGCGCAGGCCCTGTGGCGCCAGAAGGGGCCCATGCGGAGAATTCCTGAAGTTGTTCCACCAACCCGATGCTGCGGGCGTATGAGACTGCACGTTCCATCTCCGCCACAATATTGGCGCGATCGCCCATCAACACCTCGTCCAGCAAGCTTATCTCGCGACGGCGCCACGCCTCATAATCGCTGTAGAAAAGCCGGCCCGAATTGAAAAGCAGATCGAGGGGCGCGAACGCTCCCTGTTCCATGAGTTGCGCATCCACCTGCGCCTGCAGCTCGGTTTCAATTCCCATTACGGGGCCAACAGTATTTCGAGATCTGCAACGCCGAGCGCCGTCGGCGAAGCGCTCTTCTGTGTGTACAGGTGCTCGGCGAGCGCCCGTTTATCCGCTTGCAACTGCAACATTCTGGCTTCGACTGTGTCCTGGGCAATGAGCTTGTATACAAACACCGATCTGGCCTGGCCGATGCGATGGGCTCTGTCGGTTGCCTGCGCTTCGACGGCCGGGTTCCACCACGGGTCATAATGGATGACCGTATCCGCCGCGGTCAGGTTGAGCGCGGTGCCGCCGGCTTTGAGGCTGATGAGAAAGAGTGGCACTTCGCCCGACTGAAATCGTTGTACCACGGCGGTACGATCCGTTGTTGCACCGGTCAGCAGGCAATAAGGGATATCCAGGGTAGTCACGGCTGCCTCAATCAACCGGAGCATGGACGTGAACTGCGAAAACAGCAGAATCCGCCGTCCTTCGGCAATCAATTCCGGCAATACGGTGGTCAACCATTCCAGCTTCGCTGATGGCACGCCTGCTTCGGACTCGACCAGCCGGGGATCACAACACACCTGCCGAAGCTTCAGGAGCGCATCGAGAATCGTAATCTGACTTCGCGCCAGCCCCTGCTCCCGAACCACTTCCAGGATGCGCTGGTGCATGGCCAGGCGGATACCGTCGTAGAAGTCGCGTTGTTTCTCGTCCAGCGTGATCGGCTCGATGATTTCGACCTTTGGCGGCAGCTCCTTGGCAACGGCGTCTTTGGTTCGCCGCAGGAGAAACGGCGCCAGGCGCGCGCTCAATGACGCAGCGCGTGCGCGGTCACCGTTCTTTTCAATCGGCGTGCGGTACAACCGCTGGAAGTGCCGTTCGTTGCCCAACAATCCCGGCTGCAGAAAATCAAACAAGGACCAGAGCTCGCCCAAGTGGTTTTCTACCGGCGTGCCGCTCAAGCACAAGCGCAGGTCGGCGCGCAGTGTCCGAGCCATCTGCGCTACCTTGGAAGCCGGATTCTTGATCATCTGCGCTTCATCGAGAATCACCAGCCCGAAATCGCGGGCCAGCCAGATTTCGCTGTCAATCAAAAGGAGCGGGTACGCGGTGACCACCACCTGCATGTCCTTGAGGCGGGGCAGGGACTTGCGCCGTTGCGCGCCGTGCCATGTGAAAACACTCAGACCCGGGGCGAAGCGAGTCAGCTCCTGCTTCCAGTTTCCCAACGCGCTCACCGGCGCCACAATCAACACAGGTTTCTGCAGCCGGCCGGCGTCGATTTCGGTGGCGATGTGGGCGATTGTTTGCACTGTCTTGCCCAGGCCCATGTCGTCGGCGAGAATTCCGCCCAGGCGAAAGCGGCGCAGGAATTGCAGCCAGCCCAGCCCTTCCTGCTGATAATGGCGTAACGATCCCTGGAAGCTGGGAGGGGGCTGCAACGCCTGGATTCCATCAAAGCCGCGCAGATCCTCAACCAGCTCCTGGAGCGATACATCCTGCGCCGTCACAGACTGCAGATTCAGCGCTGCCAGCCGCCCACTCTGACTTCGCGGCAGCGACAGCGTTTCCGAGTCATCGCGCTCGAGAAGCTCAATCAAAGTGTTGGCGATCCGTTGGATGCGCTCAATTTCGATCGGAAGGTACCGGCCGTCGGGCAAACGCACCAACCAGTGATCCCGAATCCGGCAACCATCTGCGTCCGCGTCACCCTCCAGCGATGATTTCAGGTAGCGGGTGAGGGCCGGCAACAGATTGACCGGCTGCCCGTCCACCATCACGCCCAACCG
>Ga0070665_100006899_pt1 | contig 11546 bp, 10 predicted proteins | sample KBSS13metaG_FD_65862 | JGI IMG/M metagenome (GOLD analysis project Ga0070665, IMG submission 65862) | Switchgrass rhizosphere microbial communities from Kellogg Biological Station, Michigan, USA - KBS S1-3 metaG | ecosystem: Host-associated > Plants > Roots > Rhizosphere > Soil ...
GCCCAGATAAACGCCCACGAGGATGCTCGAGGCCATCGACAGGCCGAACACCCCACCGAGCAGCAGGAACAGCAGCGTGTTCGCGTTGGAAGTCGCGGTGAGCGCGGCTTCGCCCAGAAATCGTCCCACCCAGAACGCGTTCACCGACGCGTTCAAAGTCTGCAGGACGTTGCCGTAAAGAATAGGCAGCGCAAAGAGCAGGAGCCCACGACTAATGGACCCCTCTGTGAGGGAGTGACGTTGCATGGAGAGTCGGGGGAGGCTAGCAGTGAGCCTAAACCCCGTCCAAAAACACCCTTTAGGTTCGCCGCCAAGCGGCTAACAGCCAGCCTGCGCCGAATACGGATAACACCCATCCCACCCATTCCGGCGAGCGATGGACCATCAGCCAGAAGACGCCGCACAGGAGAATGACCCCGCCAACCGTGATGGCATCGCGCCGCCTGTTGGACGCGCGAAGCGCTGCCTTCAGGCCCTCGATTTCCGGCGCCTCCACCTGCACCCGGAACGTACCGTTTTGGGTCCGCTGGACCAGGTGTGAGAGCAGGCCCGGCAACACGCGGGCGGCATCCACTATGTCCGGCCATTGCTTGCGCCAGCTCTTCACCACCGAACGCAGGCCGACGCGTTCGCGCATCCAGTCCCGCAGGATCGGGCTCGCCGTATTCCAGATGTCGAGGTCCGGGTAGAGGTCGCGTCCGAGCCCTTCGATGTTGAACAGCGTCTTCTGCAGCAGGATGAGCTGCGGCTGGATCTCCATGTTGAAGCGCCGCGAGATGTCGAACAGCCGCAGCAGCAGCGTGCCGAAGGAAATGTCCTTGATCGGCTTGTCGAAGATCGGCTCGCACACCGTGCGAATCGCGCTTTCCATCTCATCGACGCGCGTGTTCGGCGGCACCCAGCCGGACTCGACGTGCAGCACCGCCACCCGCCGATAGTCGCGATCGAACACCGCGAGGAAATTCTCCGCGAGGTAATGCTGATCGCGCGGATCGAGCGTGCCGACGATGCCGAAGTCGATCGCCGCATAGCGCGGGTTCGCGGGATCTTCGATCAGCACGAAGATGTTCCCGGGATGCATGTCCGCATGGAAGAAGTTGTGCCGGAACACCTGGGTGAAAAAGATCTCGACGCCGTTCTTCGCGAGCTTCGGAATATCGGTGTTCGCCGCGCGCAGCGTCGCCATGTCGCTGATGGGCACGCCGCGGATGCGCTCCATCACCATCACGTTCACGCTGCAGAGGTCGAAGTAGACCTCGGGCACGTAGAGCAGCGGCGAGGCCGTGAAATTGCGTTTGAGCTGCGCGGCGTTCGCGGCTTCGCGCATCAGATCGAGCTCGTCGAGGATCGTCTTCTCGTACTCGGCAACGATCTCGACAGGACGCAGGCGGCGCGCGTCCGCCCAGAAGCGCTGCGCGAGATCGGCGAGCGCATAGAGCACTTCGAGATCGCGCTGGATCACTTCGCGCATGCCGGGCCGAAGGACTTTGACGACGACTTCCTTGCCGTTCTTCAGCTTCGCTGCGTGGACCTGCGCGATCGAGGCCGCGGCGAGAGGGGTCTGCTCGAACTGGTCGAACACCTCGGCCACCGGCTTGCCGAGCGACTCTTCGATGAGGCCGCGCGCGACCGCGCCATCGAATGGCGGTACGCGATCCTGCAGTTTGGCCAGCTCTTCGGCGATGTCCGGTGGCAGCAGATCGCGCCGCGTGGACACGGCCTGGCCGAACTTCACGAAGATCGGTCCCAGCTCCTGCAAAGCGAGTCGCAGGCGCTCGCCGCGTGTGCCAGCGTGCCGCCGCGCGAACCACATGCTCGGCGAGAGCAGCGTCGCATAGCGCAGCGGGCGATACAGATGGGTGGCGCTGACGAACTCATCCAGCCCATGCCGGATGAGCACGCGCTGGATCTCGAGCAGCCGGGCGAGGACGCGCAGCTTCACGAACGGGGCTTTCGGGCGAGCAGTTCGATGCGCGCTTCGAGACGGTCGACGTTCTCGCGCAGAGTGTCCACGCCTTTCAGGATCTGGTCGGCTTCGGCACGCGGCACCAGGTGCTGGCGTTCGTGCGCCAGGTATTCCGCCATGTTTTGCATCTGGGTGGAAGCGGCGTTGCGCGTCCAGCCGAACGCGGCGCGCGCGACGCGGCCGAGATGATGGGCGGGCACGTCGCCGATCACTTTCGAAACTTCTTCTTCGATGTCCGGGCGCAGGAGCATCGCGAGCTCTCGGAAACGCTGTGCGAGCTCGACGTCACCGCGAATCTGCACGTCGCCGCGCTGGATGACCGCCTCGGGTGATTCGCCGGCCAGCGCGAGCAGGCTGAATGGCCCACCGACGATCTCCGCCTCGGTGGCAGCCGACGGATCGCGCTTCAGCTGCAACGTCTCGCCCGTCGATTCGACCACGAGGCGCGCGAAGCCGCTCACGTCGACACCGACGCGATGGCCTTGCAGCTCGCGACACAACTGGCGCGCGCGCGGCGAACGGGGCAGCCCGCGATTCAGCACGTTCTCGATGGTTTCAGTGAGCATGGAGCCGGGAGCCTTAGTACTTGTAGCCCCGATGCACGGCGACGATGCCACCCGTGAGGTTGTGATAGCGGCAGCCTTCGAGCCCGGCGTCCTTCATCATCCCGAGCAGCGTTTCCTGATCGGGATGCATGCGGATCGACTCGGCGAGATAGCGGTAGCTGGCTTCGTCCTTCGCCACGACCTTGCCGAGGAACGGCAGCACGCGGAAGGAGTACGCATCGTAGATTGGCTTCAGCGGCGCGACGGGGTGCGAGAACTCGAGCACCAGCAGCTGCCCGCCCGGCTTCAACACGCGTCTCATGGAGGCGAGTGCCGCGGGCTTGTCCGTGACGTTACGGAGTCCGAAGCCGATGGTCACGCAATCGAACGTGTTGTCGGGGAAGGGAATCTTCTCCGCGTTGATCTGCACGCAGCGGGTGTGTGCGACCAAGCCGTCGTTGATCAGGCGATCCCGCCCGTGCGAGAGCATCGCGGCGTTGATGTCCGACAGGATCACGAGCCCGCGCTCGCCGACCTGCTTCGCCATCCCGGCCGCCAGATCGCCAGTGCCGCCGGCGAGATCGAGCGCTTTCTGACCGGGACGCAGGCTGGTGAGGCCCAGGGTGAACTGCTTCCACACCCGGTGCAGGCCGCCGGACATGAGATCGTTCATCAGGTCGTAGTTGCCGGCGACGGAGTCGAACACGCCGCGCACGCGGCGGGCCTTGTCGTTCCAGGGCACACGCTCGTATCCGAAGTGGGTGTCGTCGCCAGGCGGAGGAGTAGTGTTCATGGGAAACGCATTCTAGACCAGGGAAACTGTGGCGCCTTCGCTACCGTATACAGGTAGTTAGCTAGCACGCAAACGGATCTCGATACTTCACGAATAGTCAGGGTTGCTTTTTTGATTCGCCGCTGCGCAGAATCGGGTCGACTCAATTCGGGGGTCTTGAAACGTAACTTGGGGCCGGGAGCGAATAGCTCTCGGCCCTATTTTATTTCTGGGCCTGCTTTTCCCGAACGCGCTGCTGGTAATACGCCCACTTGTGCTCGCGCTCACTGCCGAGCTCGTAGAGGTACGTCCAGGTGTAGAGGCCGGTGTCGTGGCCGTCGTCGAACACGAGCTTCACGGCGTACTGGCCGATCGGCTCCACCGCCTTGATGCCGACGTTCTCTTTGCCCAGCACCAGCACCTCCTGCCCGGGGCCATGGCCCTTCACTTCGGCGGAGGGGGAGTGCACGCGCAGGTATTCGAACGGCAGCTCGAAGCGCTGCCCGTCCGCGAAGGTCACTTCGAGGACGCGCGACTTAGAGCGCAACTTGATTTCGGTCGGGGTGTAGTCAGGGGTCATGGCGGCGCGAAGTATAGGCGCCGCCGGACCCTCAGCTCGCGAAAACCACGCCTACAGACCGTGCGGCCAGCGCCGCCTGCGTCCGGTTGGCAACGCCCAGCACCTTGAAGATGGCGGTGACGTGGGCCTTCACGGTCTTCTCCGACAGCCCAAGCTCCGTGGCGATCTGCTTGTTCGCCTTGCCCTGGCAGACCCGCGACAGCACTTCGATCTGACGCAGGGTCAGGAGCGACACCTGGCTGTCCTTCATGCCGTTCGCGGCCATTGCGACCGAGGCGGGCTTGGTGGCTGACAGCGTGGCGGGGCTGACATTGCCCTCCAGCACGCTCTTCAGCACGTTGATCAGCACGCGGGTGGCGGACGACTTGGGCACGAAGCCCATGGCGCCGGCATTCATCGCGCGGCTGACGCTGGCCGCGTCATCCAGTGCGGAGAGCACGACGATGGGCAGCATCGGAAAGCGCTCGCGCAGCTTGCTGATGAGCGCAAAGCCGCTGACGCCGGGCAATGCCACGTCGAGCAGGACCAGGTCCAGATCCGGATTGGCTGCCGCGGCAGCGAGTCCCTTCTCGGCCGTTCGGGCCGCGACGATCCGGACTCCGTGACCGAGGCCTTCGAGGGCCGCGGCAACTCCTTCCAGGATGAGCGGATGATCGTCGATGACGAGTAGTTTCAGAGCCATATCCCCGTGCTGTCCGTGTCACTGTCCGGCAACAGCCCGCCTTCGGCCAATGAGACCTTGGTCGCTAAACCCGTGACGGAGCGACCACCTTCAATTTGTATCGTCGAGAGGACAAGCCGCGAAACGACTCCTCCCCACGCGCGGGTCGTATTCTGCCTTCACGACTGGGGCTTGTCGTCCCGCGAATACGGGAATTTTGACCCACTCCCGTCCGGTTATCGCGCAGTGGCCTCGGCTCGCCGAATTGGGTGAGCCAGTCTGCCGTCGGCCTGCGCTTCAGGGCGCCCCAGAGGCGTTACGTCCGGCCTGCGGCCTGCCGTCGTGCCACGACTGTGACAATGGCCCTTCCTTTGCAAACGCTTGAACCGTTGGAGGGAATTGACCTCCGGGCGGGCCGGTGGCGGGGCGGACCCGTGCCATCGAAGTGACAATCCGGCCCGCCTCTCTATACTTGTCCGCCTTGCGTCACGAGGGGGCCCCGGCACCGTGCGGGGCGTTCAATGCAGCCGACTGACACTTCGCATCCCGACTACTTCCATCGAGTCGTAGATTGCCAGTGGGCCTGTCCGGCCCACACAGATGTCCCCGAGTACATCCGCCTGATCGCGCAGGGGCGGTTCACTGATGCTTACATGGTGAACCGGCACTCCAATGTCTTTCCCGGCATCCTGGGTCGCGTCTGCGACCGGCCGTGCGAGCCTGCCTGTCGCCGCGGTCGCGTAGAGAAGAAGCCCGTTGCCATCTGCCGCCTGAAGCGCGTGGCCGCCGACGAGCGGGACGAGGACATCTCCGCCCGCCTGCCCAGGATTCCGCGCCTCAAGAACGGCAAGAAGGTCGCCTGCATCGGTGCAGGTTCCGCTTCGCTGACGGTCGCGAACGACCTGATGCCGCTCGGCTACGAGGTCACGATCTTCGAGCAGTACGGCGAGCCCGGCGGGCTCATGCGCACGAACATTCCCTCGTTCCGCCTGCCTCACGCGGTGCTGAACGACGAGATCCAGCAGATCGTGGGAATGGGCGTGGAGCTCAAGCTGAACCATCCGATCAAGAGCCTGCGTGAGTTGCTGACGCAAGGTTTCGACGCGGTGTTCGTCGGCTCCGGCGCCCCCAAGGGCAAGGAGCTGAAGCTGCCCGGGCGGCAGGAGGCTTCGGCCAACATTCACATCGGGATTGCCTGGCTCGAGTCCGTTGCGTTCGGGCACGTGGAGAAGATCGGCGAGCGCGTGCTGATCATCGGCGTCGGCAACACCGCGATGGACTGCTGCCGCACCAGCCTGCGCCTCGGCGCGAAGAGCGTGAAAGTGATGGCGCGCAAGCCGCGCGGCTTCTTCAAGGCATCCGAGTGGGAGCTCGAGGATGCGGAAGAGGAAAACGTCGAGATCGTGATCAATCATTCGCCGAAGGCGTTCGTGCACGAGAACGGCAAGCTCGCGGGCATGCTGTTCGACAAGCTCGAATACGACCTCGATGCGAAGGGACAGATCGTTGCCGAGCGCGTGGTCGGTGAGCAGTTCTTCCCCGCCGACGACGTGATCCTCGCCATCGGGCAGGAGAACGCCTTCCCCTGGATCGAGCGCGACCTCGGCATCGAGTTCGACAAGTGGGACGTGCCCAAGGTCGACAAGGTGACGTTCCAATCCACTCGCGCGGGCGTGTTCTTCGGCGGTGATGCCGCGTTCGGCCCGAAGAACATCATCTGGGCGGTGGAGCAGGGCCATCAGGCCGCGATCTCCATTCACCGCCACTGCCAGGGCGAATCCGTGACGGAGCGCATGCCGCCCGGTGTGAACCTCCAGAGCCGCAAGATGGGCATGCACGAGTGGTCGTATGCGAACGACTATGCGCCTGTCGAGCGCCGCCTGATGCCGCACGTCTCGCTGAAGGAGCGCTTCAAGAAGCTCAACATCGAGGTGGAGCTCGGCTTCACGGCCGAACAGGCCGCACAGGAAGTGCAGCGCTGCCTCAACTGCGACGTGCAGACCGTGTTCGAGGCGAAGCTGTGCATCGAGTGCGATGCCTGTATCGATATCTGCCCCGTCGACTGCCTCACGATCACTCAGAACGGCGAAGAAGCGGATCTGCGCTCGCGCCTGAAGGCGCCGGCGAAGAACCTTGCGCAGGCGTTGTACGTTTCCGCGCCGCTGAAACAGACCGAGCGGGTGATGGTGAAGGACGAGGATCTCTGCGTGCACTGTGGGCTCTGCGCCGAACGCTGCCCGACGGCCGCGTGGGACATGCAGAAGTCCTTCGTGCATTGGCCCCGCGCTGAAGATGAGGGCCGGGCCCTCGAGGCGAAAAAGCCGAAGATCGCATGAACAAGAGCAACGCCAGTCCCCAGATAAACGACTTTGCGATCAAGATCGCGACGGTGAACGGCACCGGTTCCGCCAGCGCCAACACCCTGCTGATGAAATCGATCTTCCGCAGCGGCATTCCGGTGATGGGGAAGAATTACTTCCCCTCGAACATCCAGGGGCTGCCCACCTGGTACGAAATCCGGGTGACGAAGCAGGGCTACGTCGCGCGTTCCGGCACGGTCGACCTGATGGTCGCCATGAACGCCGAAACCTACGCGCGCGACGTGAAGGAAGTGTCGCCCGGTGGCTATCTCATCTACGACTCCACCTGGCCGCGCCCCTCGCTGCTCAAGCGCGAAGACATCACTGTGCTGGGCGTGCCACTGGCGAAGCTGTGCAACGAGAACTTCAACGGCGTGCGCACGCGCATCCTGATGAAGAACATCTGCTACGCCGGCGTGCTCGCCGCGTTGCTGGATCTCGATCTCGAACAGATCCGCTCGTTGCTTGCCGAGACGTATGCGAAAAAGCCGCAACTCGTCGACAGCAACATGAAGGCGATCCAGCTCGGTTACGACTACGCGAAGCAGAACTTCCAGTGCCCGCTGCCGCTCCGTGTCGAGAAGATGTCGAAGACGGCCGGCCACATCATGATCGACGGCAACACCGCGGCGGCGCTCGGCTGCGTCTTTGCTGGGGCGACAGTCGCCGCGTGGTATCCGATCACGCCGTCGACTTCGCTGATGGATGCGTACAAGGCCTTCTGCGATCGCATGCGCGTCGACCCTGAAACGGGCCGCAAGAATTTCGCGTTCATCCAGGCGGAGGACGAGCTCGCGGCCATCGGCATGACGATCGGCGCGATGTGGAACGGCGCTCGCGCCTTCACGGCGACGTCGGGCCCGGGCGTCTCGCTGATGAGCGAGTTCATCGGGCTCGCGTATTACGCCGAAGTACCCGCGGTCATCTTCGATATTCAGCGCGTCGGCCCGTCCACCGGCATGCCCACCCGCACGCAGCAGTGCGATGTCATGGCCGCGGCGTACGCGTCGCACGGCGATACGCGGCACGTGTGCCTGTATCCGTCGAATCCCGAAGAATGCTTCTACATGGCAGCGCAGGCCTTCGACCTTGCCGAACGGCTGCAGACGCCGGTGTTCGTGATGTCGGATCTCGACATTGGCATGAACGACTGGATGTGCCGTGACCTGAAGTGGGACGACAGCTACCGGCCGGATCGCGGCAAGGTGCTCGGCAAGGAAGAGATCGAGAAGCTCGAGAAGTTCTATCGCTACTTCGACAAGGATGGCGACGGCATCGCGTATCGCACGTTCCCGGGCGTGCATCCGAAGGCGGCGTACTTCACGCGCGGCTCGGGGCACACGCAGTTCGGCACGTATACGGAAGACTCCGCCGAGTACCAGATCGTGCTGGATCGTCTGCTGCGCAAGTGGGAGACGGCGAAGAAGCTCGTGCCGCGCGCGATCATCGACGCCACCGCGGGCAGCGACATCGGCATTGTGTCGATCGGGAGCTGCGATGGCGCCATTCATGAAGCGATCGATGTGTTGAAGACGCACGGCGTTCGCGTGAACTACATGCGCGTGCGAGCGTTCCCTTTTGCCGAGGACGTGGAGCGCTTCCTCGCCGCACACAAGACAGTGTTCGTCGTCGAGCAGAACCGCGATGCGCAGTTCCGCTCGCTGCTCGCGCTCGAAACCAAGGTAGAGAAGGCGAAGCTGCTGCCGTTGCTCCACTACAGTGGCTTGCCGATCTCATCGACCTTCATCGTCGACGGCGTGCTCGCGCACGTGCGACCGCAGCCGAAACAGCAGGAAGCGCTCGGCGCCGCCGGCTGAGGACACCGCATGACCTATCTCGCCAAACCCAAGGTTGCTCATCCGTCGCTGCCGAAGAACAAGCTCGGCCTCACGCGGCGGGAATACGAGGGCGCGCTGTCCACACTCTGTGCGGGTTGCGGGCACGATTCGATTACTGCGGCAATCGTTGAGGCGTGCTGGGGCATTTCGCTCGAGCCGCAGAACCTGGTGAAGCTGTCCGGCATCGGCTGCTCATCGAAGACGACGGCGTACTTCGTTTCCGGCGGTCACGGCTTCAACTCGGTGCACGGACGCATGCCGTCAATTGCGATGGGCGCGAACGCGGCGAACCGGGAACTCGCGTACATCGGCGTCTCGGGCGATGGCGACACGCTGTCGATCGGGCTCGGGCAGTTCTGCCACGCGATCCGGCGCAACGTGAACATGCTGTACATCATCGAGAACAACGGGGTGTACGGGCTCACGAAAGGGCAGTTCTCGGCGTCGGCCGACGTGGGCACCAAGGCGAAGAAGGGCGATACGAACTACCAGCCGCCGGTCGACCCGGTGTTGCTGGCGATGACGCTCGGCGCGACCTACGTTGCGCGCAGCTTCTCCGGCGACAAGGAGCAACTGGTGCCGCTCATTCAGGCGGGGCTGTCTCATCGCGGCTTTGCGTTGATCGATGTGCTGTCACCGTGCGTGACGTTCAACGATCACGAAGGCTCGACGAAGAGCTATGCGTACACGCGCGAGCACTACGAACCCGCCGTTCACGCGGACTTCGTGCCGCTGGAGCGGGAGATCGTTGCGGATTACAAGGAAGGCGAGTCACTGCCGGTGGTGATGCACGATGGCAGCCGCATCGTCCTGCGGAAGCTCGATAGCACTTACGATCCGACGGATCGGGTGAATGCGCAGACTCACATTCAGGAGCGCATGAAGGCCGGTGAGTATCTGACGGGGCTGCTCTACGTGGAGCCCAACGAGAAGGACTTCCACGACCTGAATGCCACGCCCGATACGGCACTCAACAAGGTGCCCTACGAAAAGCTTTCGCCGGGCTCGAAGGGACTGGAGAAGATTCTCTCGCGATATCGCTAGCGCCAAAAAAATGGGGCGCCCGAAGGCGCCCCATTTAGAGCAACATGTGTTGCTAAGGCTTTTTACCAGCGCTTCGGGCCACCGCCGCCACCGCCGCGGGGACCACCGCCACCGCCACCACCAGCACCGCGCTCCTGCGCTTCGTTGACACGGAGCGGACGACCGCCCATGTCCTTGCCGTTGAGGCTCTGGATCGCGCGCGTCGCATCGGCGCGGGACATTTCGACAAAACCGAATCCGCGGGGGCGGCCGGTTTCGCGATCGGTGATGAGGCTCACCGATTCGACCGTACCGTGCTGCGAGAACAGGTCGCGGACTTCATTTTCGTTAGCTGAAAACGGCAGGTTGCCGACATAGATCTTCGTCATAAAAGGATCAGACTCCTGAGACGGACACGACCCGGCCGCTCCTAGCGGCGCGAATTACGCGTCCGGAAACAAACCGGCAGAATGCTGGGGATGAGACCGTCACGCTGCCACCTGGATCGAGAACGATTCGGCTTTTCTTCGTCGGAAGCCGGCGCACAGGGCCAGACAGGCGGCAGGAAAGGGAAAGGTCGCGATACCGGGCGGCACGATACAGGAAGGTGCGGCTACCGCACAAGACAGCGCCTACCGGTTTTTTATCGATAAGGCAATCACCCGGATTGTGCAGCCGGGGCGCGGCCGCAGATATGGTCATGATATTGGACAAAACGTGCCGACCCCCTCGCCAGACGTGCACCGAGGTTGTATGGAGCTTGCGTCAGGGTGGGGCAGACCCCCCTCGGATACCCCCCCGGTGGCTATTTCCCGCCCGGCCTCCTAGACTTGCGCCCCCTCGTTTTCCTGCTAATCGGAGCATCTGTTCATGGGTAAGGGCGATATCAAGAGCCGTCGCGGCAAGATCTACCGGGGCTCGTTCGGCAAGTCCCGTCCGAAGGATCCGGCCAAGAAGAAGGCCGCCGCCGTCAAGGCGCTGAAGAAGTAAGCGGTTTCGGCTACGCCCCGGGCGACTGCCCGGGCGCCAGGCCTCAGGCCCCGGCCCGATCCGGCCAGGGCGTGGTGATGCTGACGGGATGCGTTTTTCGCCTGTTCACCTCGCGGATCAGCTCGAGCGCCGTCCGATCGTTCGGCGGCAGCTCCACCTTCGACTCCCGCAGCGGTTTGACCCGGTCGCCCCAGCGCACGGCGTGCGCACAGTAGGTCAGCCCGCCGCCGAATCCCGGCATCAGGAGCAGGCTTCCCGGCTTCACACGGTCCTCTTCCAGCGCCTCGCACAGCGCGACCGGTACCGTCGCGGACGACATATTCCCGTAACGCTGGACGTTCACGAAGACGCGCTGCATTGGAATATGGGAGCGCTTGGCTACAGCCTCGATGATTCGCAGGTTCGCCTGGTGAGGCACCACGAGGCCAACGCTATCGGCTGATGCCTCGATCTTCTTCAGCACGGTTTCGCAGGCTTCGCCCATGCCTTGCACGGCGCGCTTGAAGATTTCCTGCCCTTCGAATTGCCAGCGCGTCACACCGTAGAGCACGCCCTGATTCGCATAACGGCCGCCCATTCCATGCACGCGGAGGATTTCGCGCGCGTCACCAAAGCAACCGAGTTTCTCTGCGAGCAATCCTTCCTCGCGATCCGTTGCCTGCAGCACTACCGCCGCCGCACCGTCGCCGAACAGCACGGCCACATTGCGATCGGTCCAGTCCATGAAAGGCGAGATGAGCTCTGCACCGATGACGAGTGCGTTCCGGGCGATGCCGGTGCGAATCATTGCCGTCGCAGTGGAAAGACCGTA
>Ga0070665_100006908_pt1 | contig 11533 bp, 7 predicted proteins | sample KBSS13metaG_FD_65862 | JGI IMG/M metagenome (GOLD analysis project Ga0070665, IMG submission 65862) | Switchgrass rhizosphere microbial communities from Kellogg Biological Station, Michigan, USA - KBS S1-3 metaG | ecosystem: Host-associated > Plants > Roots > Rhizosphere > Soil ...
AGCGCGCGCGATCCGCTGACCTACACTTCTGTCGCCCTGCTTGTCACGATCGTGTCTCTGATCGCGACGCTGGTGCCGGCGCGACGGGCGACCCGCGTCGACCCGATGATCGCCTTGCGAGCCGAATAGCCGCGCGGGCCAGCCGTCACGCGCTCTTTGCGATCTCCGCGGTTTTTTCCAAGTCGTGCCGTCATAGAATGCGGGCCTATGAGAGGCACCGCTGTCTTCGCGTCGTTCATCGCCATCCTCGCGGCCGCGCTTTCGGCTCAGGCGCCGCGCCGTGCCGCCGCGCCGGCGAAACCGTTCCACCTCGTCGAAGCCACCATCCCCGAGATGCGCGCGGCGATGGCATCCGGCCGCCTCACCTCGCGGGCGCTGGTCACCCAATATCTCGTCCGCCTCGCCACCTATGAAGATCGGCTGCACGCGGCGATCGTCGTCAACCCGCGCGCACTCGAGGAGGCCGACCGGTTGGACAAGGAGCGCGCGGCCGGCAAGCTCCGCGGTCCGCTGCACGGCATCCCGGTCGCGCTGAAAGACAACATCCACACCACCGACATGCCGACAACCGGCGGCGCGCTGGCGTTTGCCGGCTACGTCCCGCCGTACGAGGCGACGCTGACGAAGAACCTGCGCGACGCCGGCGCCATCATCGTCGCGAAGACCGGGCTCACCGAGCTCGCCAACTGGGTCGCGGGCGCGCCGAACCCGATGCCGGGCAATTACAACGCGGTCGGCGGCTTCGGCTACAACCCGTACGATCCGAGGCCCGATCCGCGCGACGCGACGTTCGACGGACGCCCCGCGCTGCAGACCGGGGGATCGAGCTCCGGTATCGGCACCGCCGCCAATCTCTGGGCGGCCAACGTCGGCACCGACACGGGCGGCTCCGTCATCAGCCCCTCGAACGCCAACATGCTGGTCGGCATCCGGCCGACGATCGGACGCATCAGCCGGTACGGCGTGATTCCAATCACGGCCGATCACGACACCGCCGGGCCGATGACGCGCACCGTCACCGATGCTGCGATCATGCTCGGCGCGCTCGAAAGTGCTTCGCCCGATCCGAACGATCCGGCGACGACTACGTGCACGCCGCCGCCCGGCCGCGACTACACCACGTTCCTGCGCGCCGGCGGCCTCAAAGGCGCGCGCATCGGGATCCCGCGCGCCTACTACTACGACCGCATCACGCTGACCGGCGATCGTCCGGGCCGCACCGAAGGGATCGGCACGACGACGACGATCACCGCCGGCCGCGGCGGGCTGAACGCCGAGCAGGCGAAGGTCATGGCCGACGCGATCGCGGTGCTGAAAGCACAAGGCGCCATCGTCGTCGATCCGGCCGACGTCCCGAGCCTCGCGGCCAAGGATCCGAAAGACAATTTCGCCGAGTGGGACTTCTGTTCCGGCGCCGATCAGGCGAAGGGCAAGGACGAAGGCTGCTCGGTGAACTTCAAGTACGGCATGAAGCGCGACTTCAATCTCTGGCTGAAAAGCCTCGGAGCGTCGGCGCCGCTCAAGACTCTGACCGAACTGCGGCAGTGGAACACCGCGCATGCCAAGGCCGGCGCGATCAAGTTCGGCCAGTCGCGGCTCGACATTTCCGACGAGATGGATCTCGACGCCGATCGCGCGCGCAACGACGCCGATCACAAAAAGGACTGGCTGCTGAGCCGCGAACGCGGCATCGACGGGGCGCTGAAGGCGAACAATCTCGACGCGATTCTCACGCCCGGCGGCGCCGGCGCCGGTCTCGCCGCGCGCTCCGGCTATCCGATCATCGTCGTCCCGTTCGGCCTGATCTCGAATGCGCCGCCCCAAGCATTTCCGGCCGGCTTCCAGGCGAAGCCCGCCCCGTTCGGCGTCGGCTTCACCGGCGGCCAGTGCAGCGAGCCCAAACTGATCGAGCTCGCGTACGCGTTCGAGCAGGCGACGAAGCGCCGCGTGCCACCAGCGTCGACGCCCTGAATCTGTCTGTGCAGGGCCGAGACGGAAGGAACCGCGGTTTCTTCTTCGTCGTGAGGCTCGGTGGGAACACATGCAGCGAAGAACTCTGCTGAAAAAGGCCGCACTCCTCGGCGCGCTGGCCCCGGCGTCCAGCGCCGGGCCATTGTTCGATCGGCAGGAATTGTCCCCGCCTCCTTCGACCGGCGAACGGCTCGATCAGGGGCCTTTCGACATCGACCAGGATCAAGGGTGGCTCACCGTCCTGTTCACGACCCCTTCGGAAACGCCGCAGCGCAACCCCGGCCTGGGTCTCGTCGGATACACCTGGGAGGAAGGCGGTCCGTCGCTTGCCGCACGGGCCGGCCGGGAAACGCTCGAGCGTCATGTCGAAAACATTTCGAGTCTGCCGTTCGTCGACATTCTCTACATCCGCTGCGACTGGCGACAGGTGCAGTCACGACCTGGCAGACTCGATCTGCATCCCGTCTGGGATTTGACGCTGGACGCGGCGCGACGCCACGGTCTGCGAGTGGCGTTCCGGGTCCAATTGTCCAATCCCGAATTCCAACCCGGTCAACTGGCGCTCCCGGAGTTCCTTCGCTCGCGCATCCCGCTGGCAAAGATCGGTCGCATCCCCAAGCTCGGAGAGACCGAATTCGTCGAGCCCCGCTACGATCACCCGGAATTCCAGAGGGCGTTTGCGGAATTGAACGATCTGCTCGCCGCGCGATTCGACGGCGACCCGCTCATCGAATGGGTCGACCTGATGCAGTACGGCTTCTGGGGCGAGGGACACACGAGCACACTTCCCGCTCCGTTCGACGATTTCTCCTCGGCGGAGCGCACGTTCGTGGCCATGACCTCGAGGCAGCTGCAGACCTGGAAGAAGACGCCGCTCGCCGTCAACACGCAGCCGGACATCAGCAACGTCGGCAATCGCCGGATTCTTTCGATGGCCATCCAGGCAGGCGCCTGGCTGCGCTCCGACAGCATCATCGTCGAAGAACCGATTCAAATCGATCAACTGGCGAACCGTGCTCCCTGGTCGGCGGCCATACTCGAGGACGGATACTTTCGCCAGTACGACGCCGCAACCCTGGCGGTGGACGCGAGCAGGGTCAACGTTCTCGAGAACTACATGCTGCACGCGCTCGACCTGAGAGCGAACTACTGGTCGCTGTGGACCGAGTCGGCCAATCTGGCGCGCTACTACCAAACCTACCCGCGCGGCTTCGATCGCCTGCGCACCGCTCTCGGATACCGAATCCGCCCCTCCTGGGTCTGGCAACGCAAGCGCCATGGCGGCTTCGAGTTGATCGTCGCGGTTTCCAATCGCGGTGTCGCGGGCGTTCCGGGAGTGCTCTGGCTGCAGCTCGCGAGCCCGGATGGCCGATTGAAGTTGCGCGGCACGCTCGATCCCGGACACCCCCACGGCGGCGGAATCCGCGCCGGAGCATTTCTCCTGCCCAAAGACTATTCGGGCAGGTTGCACCTGTCCGCGCAGCTGGAGGTTCGTCCCGGCGTGCTGAAACCGGTGGCGTGGACCTGCGAGCAGCCCCTCAACGCCGACGGATCCATTGCGATCGACACGAAGCGCGATGACGATCCTGGTTGGCGCAAAGGGGTCTGATGAATCACCCCACCAGCCGCGCCATTCCCGCCCTGCGGTGGTGGATCGGCGCTGCACTCTTCGCTTCCACGATCATCAACTACATCGACCGGCAGACGCTCTCGCTGCTGGCGCCTTATCTGAAAGTCGACTATCACTGGTCGAACACCGATTACGCGTATCTGGTGATCGCATTCCGTTTCGCTTACTCCATCGGGCAAACGGTCCTCGGACGCCTGATCGATCGGATCGGTACCCGTCAGGGGCTGACGCTCACCGTCGCGGCGTACTCGCTGGTGTCCATCCTCACACCGCTCGCCAATGGGTTTTACAGTTTTGGGTTCTTCCGCTTCCTGCTGGGAGCCGGCGAATCGGCCAACTGGCCCGCCGCCACCAAGGCGGTCTCTGAATGGTTCCCCAAACACGAGCGCGGCCTGGCCACAGCCTTCTTCGACAGCGGGTCCTCGGTCGGCGGCGCCATTGCGCCCTTCATCGTGTTGTGGATCTATTTCCGATGGGGATGGCGCCCGGCGTTCGCGGTGCCGGGGTGCCTCGGTCTGCTGTGGCTCGTCGTGTGGCGATGGTTGTACTACCCGCCCGGGCTCCATCCGCGCATCTCTGACGCGGAACGCCAGATGCTCGCGCTCGACCGGGCTGATTCCGAATCGGCCGGTCACTCGCGGCTGCGCTGGCGCGAGTTGCTGGCGCTTCCGCAAACGTGGGGCGTCATCGTCGCGAAGACGTTCACCGATCCGGTGTGGTTCTTCGTCGCCGACTGGTTTCCCATCTACCTGGTTGCCAAAGGCATTGATCTGCGAAGCGGCCTGCTCGCCGTGTGGGTCCCGTTCATTGCCGCGGATCTTGGAAATTTCCTGGGTGGAGGAGTATCGGGCTATCTGATCAAGAAAGGCTGGTCTCTCGGCGCCGCACGTAAGGCCGTCGTGGTCTTCGGCGGAATCGGCGTGACCCTGCTGATCCCCACCATCTTCACCACCAATCTGTCTGTGATCACGGCGCTGTTCGCGATCTCCACCTTCTGCTACGCCTCGTTCAGCACCATCGCCAATGTTCTTCCGTCGGACTTGTATCCGAGCGAAACGGTCGCCACGGTCAGCGGATTGAGCGGGACGGGAGCAGGGTTGGCCACCATCGTGGCGTTCCTCTTGATTGGCCACTACTCCGATCGCCGGCAGGCTGCGACCACGCACGCGTTCGATCCGATCGTCATTGTGGCCGGGCTAGTCCCGCTGGTCGGAGCGATTCTGGTCTTGCTGCTGGTGCGGAATACGGAAGCGACCGATCGTGGATTGGTTCGCCGGATGTAGGCGTCGCGTCCGCGTCCCTTGCGCACGCTCAGTGGTACGTAGTGTTCGCCTTCAGGCGGACCTCGTGAGCCATCACGGCTGGACGACGATCGGCACCGCTGTGCTGAGCAGCGCGGCGGAGCTCTTGTCCAGATAGACCGTGGTGTTCGGATGGGTGCGAAGAATCGAGGCGGGCGCCAGCGGGCTGATATCCCCTTCGCAGCATGCCGCCACCGCTTTCGCTTTACGCGCATCCGGCACGACAGCGATGATCTCGTGCGCCCGAAGAATCTGGCGAATCCCCATCGAGATGGCTTGTCGAGGCACGTTGGAGAGAGTCTCGAACCAGCCTTCGCCAAGCTGCTGCCGCCGGCAGGCTTCGTCCAGCGTCACCACGAGGTAGGGCTCGTCGGTGTCGAAATCCGCCGGAGGATCGTTGAACGCGAGGTGACCGTTTTCGCCGATCCCCACCAACGCGACATCGATCGGAGCGCTCTGCAGGGCGTGTCCCACCGTGCGAATCACGGTTGCGGGGTCCTGCTCTCCGTCGAGGAGGTGGTGATGCGTGATGCCCACTTTATCGATCAAGCGCGCTCGCAGATAGTTTCGGAAGCTGGCCGGATGATCCGCTGGTAGCCCGATGTATTCGTCGAGATGAAACATCTCGACTCGTTCCCAGTCGATACCGGCAAGGCCGGTGAGGGCGTCCAGCAATTCGAACTGCGAGGCACCGGTCGCAGCGATCATGCGGGCACGGCCGTTCGTCTGGATCGCCAGGCGAATGGCATCGGCGGCCTGATGCGCAGCGGCCTCTCCCAATGACTGCTTATCGTCGAATACCTTGATAATCATGTGCTTTCCGTTAACGAATATACGCCCGCCGGCTTCCATCAGCTGCACGATGTACAACGCAGAGCCCGCGGAATCCGCAGAGAACAGCGATTTGTTCTGCGTGTTCCGCGGTCTCTCCGTTGATTGTCGTCGTTCGGCAGTCCCGGATCCGGACGCTTTTGATTCCACCTCCGCACGGCAGGTCCGCGCTATGGTTGGTCCATCCAAGGAGCGTCCATGAGCTCGTTCCTGCAAGACGTCCGGATTGCGATGCGCGGCTATCTCGCCAAGCCGCTGTTTACGATCGTCGTCCTCTCGATCCTCGGGCTGGCGATCGGCGCCAACAGTGCCATCTTCAGCGTGGTGAACACCGTGCTGATCCGCCCGCTGGAGTATCGCGGCGCGTCTGAGCTCGTGAGCGTGGCCGAGCGCGATCGGACGACGCAGCGCCGCCGATCGATCTCGCCGCCGAACTATTTCGATCTCAAGGAGCAGGCGCGTTCATTTGCCGGCGTCGCCGCCTATTGGAGCCCGAGCATCAACCTCTCCGGCGATGGCGGCGATCCCGAGAAGGCGCTGGCGGCCACCTGCTCCTCCGACCTCTTCAGCGTGCTCGGCGTGCCTCCCCTGATCGGCCGGGCGCTCACGAAGGACGATGACGTGCCTGGCGCGAGGCAAGTGGTGCTGCTCGGCCATGGGCTCTGGAAGCGGCGCTTCGGCGGCGACCCGAACGCCGTCGGCCGGGAGACGAAACTCGACGGCACGCCAACGCTGATCGTCGGCGTCATGCCGCCGGCGTTCGACTTCCCCGTCGCCGGGACCGAACTCTGGGTGCCGCTGCGCCTCTCGCGCACGCAGCCGCCCAACCGTGCCATCCCGCCGGAGCGGTACCGCCAGTACCGAATCCTCAACGTCGTCGCCCGGCTGAATCCTGGCGTCAGCGTCGAGCGGGCCGGCCTCGAGATGTCGGCGATCGCGGCGCGGCTCGAGGCCGACTACCCTGAAGCCAACCGGCGCGCGAACCTCGCGGTCGTGCCGCTTCAGGACACGGTGGTCGCGGCGGCGCGTCCGGCGCTGCTGATTCTGCTCGCTGCCGTGGCCTGCGTGCTGCTGATTGCGTGTGCCAACGTCGGCAGCCTGCTGCTGGTTCGCGCGGCTGGACGGACCCGCGAGATCACCATCCGGATGGCGCTCGGCGCCGACCGCGGCCGCCTCGTGCGTCAGATGCTGACCGAGAGCCTGGTGCTCGCCGCCGCCGGCGGTGTCGTCGGCCTGATGGTGAGCGCCTGGACGCTGGATCTGCTGCTGCGATTTGCGCCGGCGGGCATTCCGCGCCTCGAGCGCGTGCACATGGACGGCGGCGTCGTGGCGTTCACGTTTCTGATCGCGATCGGCGCCGGCGTGATGTTCGGGCTCGCGCCCGCCTTTCAGATCCGGGCGCATCGGCTGCAGGACGCCCTGCTGGCGTCGGGCCGCGGCCTCGTGTCCGCCGCGCATCAGCGCGGCCGCCAGGCGCTCACCGTCGCCCAGATCGCGTTGTCGCTGATGCTCCTGGTGTCCGCGATGCTCCTGATCCAGAGCTTCGCACGGATGCAGCGGGTCGACGTCGGGTTCCGCGCTTCGTCGGTCCTCACCGTCGAGCGGATCGAGCTCCCGCGCAGCCGCGCGTCGGCGGAAGCCAGTGCCGCCTTCTTCGACGGCTTCGTCACGCGGCTGCGCGAGGTGCCTGGCGTCGAGTCGGCGGCCGTCACGCTCGGCCTGCCGCTCGATCCTCGCGCCCGCTTCTTCGTCGACGAGAGCACGTTCTCGATCGCGGGCGACGCGCCGGTGCCGCCGGCGCAGCGTCCCGCCGCGCCGATTCACGTCGTCAGCCCCGAGTACTTCGAGACCATCGGCGTTCCGCTCCGGCAGGGCCGCGCCTTTACCGAGCGCGACCGCGCGGCGTCTCCGGGCGTCGTCATCATCAACGAGGCGATGGCGGATCGCTACTGGCCGAACCAGAACCCGATCGGCCGGCGCATCACCCACGACCTCGTGATCGTCCCCGGCCAATCGACCACGCGCGAGATTGTCGGCGTCGTCGGTAACGTGCGGCACTTCGGCCTCGAACAACGGCCGGAGCCGCAGATGTTCGTCCCCCACACGCAAATGCCGTGGCCGTCGATGGCGGCGGTGATCCGCACGCCGCTCGACGCGGCGCACATCAGCGCGGCGGTGCGGCAGGCGGTCTGGAGCGTGGACGACACGATCCCGGTGCCGCCACTGCGCGCCATGGACGAGGCGTTCGCCGACGCGGTCGGCCAGCCGCGATTCCGCGCCTGGCTGCTCGGACTGTTTGCGGCCGCGGCGATTCTGTTGGCGATGACGGGGCTCTACGGCACGATGGCGTTTGCCGCGCAGCAGCGCACGCGCGAGATCGGGCTGCGGATTGCACTCGGCGCGACACCGACGCAGGCCACCGCGCGGCTGCTGCGCAGCGGCCTGACGCTCACGGCTCTGGGAACGGCGATTGGCCTCGCGGGATCGCTGGCCGTGGCGCGCGCGCTGTCGTCGCTGCTGTTCGGCGTCAGCGCGGCCGATCCGGCGACGTTCATCGGCGTGCCGGCGATCCTCGTCGCGATCGCATGGCTCGCCTGCTATCTGCCGGCGCGACAGGCGCGGCAGCTGGATCCGATCCGCGCCATCAACGCGGAGTAATCAGATCGGCACAGGCCCCGCCGAGACGGAAGGAACCGCGGAGCGTTGGTCCGGCTAAAGCCGGACACTACCGGCGCCTCCACCCGTTTCGGTAGTGTCCGGCTTTAGCCGGACCTTGTTTACGCCCTACACCCAACCACAAACGTTCTAGTCACAGCGCAGCGCGACCATCGGGTCGACCCGTGACGCCTTGCGCGCCGGGATCACGCAGGCCGCGAACGCCACGAGCGCGAGCACCACGGCGACCAGACCGTAGGTCAGCGGGTCGCGCACCGGCACGTCGAAGACCAGGCTCGCGAGCACGCGGCTGAGCGCCAGCGCGCCGGCAAGGCCGACGCCGATGCCAAGCGCGCCAACCGTCATCCCTTCCCGGACGATCAGACGCAGCACCTGCCCGCGCGGCGCGCCGAGCGCCATCCGGAGGCCGATCTCGCGCGTCCGCTGGTTGACCGAGTAGGCGAGGACGCCGTAGATGCCGATCGCCGCGATCAGCATCGCGACACACGCGAATACCCCGAGCAGGATCGCGTTGAGCCGCGGCTGTGCCGCGTTGTTCGACACCCATTCGTCCATCGTGCGCACCGACGACATCGGCAACGCCGCATCGAGATCGCGCACCTTCTGGCGCACCACCGGCAGCAGCGACGTCGGCGGCGGATCGGTCCGCACCACGATGCCCATCGAGCCGGTCAGCCCGAGGCTCGGGTAGTAAATCGCCGGCGACTCCTGGCTCAGCGCCGCCTGTCGCACATCGCCGACCACACCGACGACGGTGTACTGCCGCGCCAGATCGCTTTGGCGATGCAGCGTGCGGCCGAGCGGGTCGGCCTCGCCCCAGAAGCGTTTCGCCGTCGTCTGGCTGACGATCACGACCAGCGGCGCGCCATTGGGCGCGTCGGCGTCAGCGAAATCTCGTCCCCGCAGCAACGGGATGTTCATCGCCTGAAAAAATCCGGGCGTGACGACCCGCCAGTCGGTCGGCACCGCCGTCTCCGGCGGCAACGGCGACGGTCCGGTGGTCACGATCGGCGTCTGCGTGTAGGCGCCGTTGCCGAAGGGGATGCCGCTCGACGCGGCGGCAGCTCGGACGCCCGGCGTGGCGCGCAGCGTGTCCAGCAGCTCGCGATAGAACGCGATGCTCTTCTCGACCGGATACTTCGTCCGCGGCAGCGAGAGCTGGAAGGTCAGCAGCCGATCGGACTGAAAGCCGAGGCTGACGTGCTGCAGCCGCAGGAGACTCTGCCCCAGCAGGCCGGCGCCGATCAAAAGGATCGTCGCCAGCGCGAGCTCCGCGGCGGCGAGACCGTTGCGCAGGCGCGGGCGCGCGCCGCTCGAGGCGCGCGTCGCCTGCTTGAGAACCTCGTTCAAGTCGGCCTTGGCGCCGTGCCATGCCGGCGCGATGCCGAACAGCAGGCCCGTAACCACCGTCAGCCCGAGCGCGAACAGCAGGACCGTCGCATCGATCTGGACGTCGGGCACCGGCAACAAGGTCGGCGGGATGATGCCGTTGACGGCGTCGACTGCCCAGAGCGCCACCACCAGACCGGCGGCGCCGCCGATCGTGGCGAGCACGAGGCTCTCGACGAGCAGCTGCCGGAGCAGCCGTCCGCGGCTCGCGCCCAGCGCCGTGCGCACCGCGATCTCCTTCTGCCGCGACGCCGCGCGCGCCAGCAGCAGGTTCGCGACGTTGGCCGAGGCGATCAGCAGCACGCAGCCGACCGCGCAGAGCAGCACCACGAGCCCGGTCTGCAGCTGCGGGTTGACAAAGAAGTGGTAGAAGTCGACGAGCCGGATGCCCCACTCCTTCATCTCCGGATACTGCTGGCTCACCTGTCCTGCGACGACGTGCATCTCGGCCTGGGCCTGCTCGAGCGTCGTCCCCGGCCGCAGCCGTCCCACGGCGAGGATCACGTGATTCAGGCGGATCTCGCGGCCGGGATCGATGATCATCGGCGTCCAGAGATCGCCGTTCGAGAGCAGCGCCAGCGACGCCGGCGCGATGCCGATGACGGTGGTGTCGATGCCGTTGAGGGTGAGATGGCGGCCGACGACCGACGGATCTCCGCCGAACCGACGCTTCCAGAGTCCCTCTCCGATCATCGCCACCCTCGAGCTGCCGGGGCGATCTTCTCCGTCGGCAAACGATCGCCCGAGCACCGGCTTGATCCCGAGCAACGGAAACAGCGACGGCGTCACGGTTCCGCCGGTGAGCTGTTCCGGATCGCCCGTCTCGGTCAGGTTGAAGGTCGCGAAGCCGAAGGCGGCGAGCGATTCGAAGGCGCGCGTTCGCTCTTTCCACGCCAGGTAGTTCAACACCGACGCGGCGAACGTCGGCAGGTTCAGCTTGTCGTTCTTCTCCGCGATCCATACCAGGCGGTCGGGCTGTTGGTACGGCAGCGGCCGCAGCATCACCGCGTTGACGACGCTGAAGATCGCGGTGTTCGCGCCGATGCCGAGCGCGATGGTGAGCACCACCGCCAGCGTGAACAGCGGCGACTTGCGCAGCATCCGGACGGTGTATCGGAGATCGGTGAGCAGCATGGGGCGTTCTCCGGCGCCATCATACCGCCGCTGCTGGCGTAGACTTCATGCATGCTCGCGGTGCTGCTGTCCGCATTGTCCGTTTTCGGGATTCTCGCGCCGCAGGCGCCGGTGACGCCGGATATCCATTTCGCGGTGACGCCGCAGCCGCTCGCCAGCGCGATGCTCACGCTCGCGCACGTCACGAAAGACGATGTCGTCTACGACCTGGGATCAGGTGACGGCCGCATCGTCGTGCTGGCGGCGCAGAAGTTCGGCGCCCGCGGGGTGGGGATTGAGATCGATCGCGCGTTGGTCGAGATCTCACGGACCGTGGCGCGCGAAGGGGAGGTCGCCGATCGCGTCAGCTTCGTCGAGGGCGATCTGTTCACCGCCGACATCTCGAAGGCGACGGTCGTCACGCTCTGGCTGTCGACCTCGGTCAACCTGCGGCTGGAAGCCAAGCTCAAACGCGAGCTGCGGCCGGGCACGCGGATCGTGTCGCGCCAGTTTCCGATCGGCGCGTGGCCGCCGGATCGGACGGTCCATGTCGGCGAAGAGATCCTGCGGCTGTGGACGATCCCGCCCAGATAACCCGATCACGACGATCAACGCAAAGGCC
>Ga0070665_100006909_pt1 | contig 11533 bp, 8 predicted proteins | sample KBSS13metaG_FD_65862 | JGI IMG/M metagenome (GOLD analysis project Ga0070665, IMG submission 65862) | Switchgrass rhizosphere microbial communities from Kellogg Biological Station, Michigan, USA - KBS S1-3 metaG | ecosystem: Host-associated > Plants > Roots > Rhizosphere > Soil ...
GAACGTCTCGGAGAAAGTCATCACGGACGCCTGGCGCTGCATTTCGCCCGCCATCTGCCCGAGCGCCTGCTGATGGGCCAGCGCGGCGTCGCCGTGCTGGGCGAGGAAACCGGCGGAGGTGGCCGCGATGTGATCCTGCCCGATCGCCGAATTCGCCGTGACGGACTCGCGGAGGTGATCGTCATGAAAGGCGTTGCGTCGGTCGATGTACACGCCGAGCAGCGCGAGCCCAACGGAACCGCCGAGATTGCGCGCCATGTTGTAGAGACCGGCAGCGTCGCCTGCCTCTTCGCGTGACACGGCGGACATGGACGCCTGGTTCAACGGCATCATTGCGAGCATCTGCCCGACGCCGCGAATGAACTGCGAGGCGTAGAAGTCGTGCCCGACGCTGTCGGCGGTGAGACTGATGTCGAGCATGCAGCTCACCGCGAAACAGGCGAGGCCCGCGATGACCATGAGTCGCGCATCGACCTTGCCAAGCATGCGCGGCAGAATCGGCATCAGCAGGAAGGCGGGGAGGCCGGACACCAGCATGATGCCGCCCGACTGCTCGGCGTTGTAGCCGGCAATTCCGCTCAGGAACTGCGGCAGCAGGAACGAGATGCCATACAGGCCGGCGCCAATCGTGAACACGATCAGGATGACGCTCGCATAGCTCGGGTTCGCGAGCAGATTCAGACGCACGGCCGGTTTCTTCACGAAAAACTGACCGGCGACCAGCGTTCCGATGCCAAGGACCGCGAGCACGGACAGCCACACGATCATGCGCGAATCGAACCAGTTCTCGCGTTGCCCGTTCTCGAGCACCACCGTGAGAGAGCTCAGGCCGACCGCAAGTCCGATGATGCCGACCCAGTCCGCATTCACGAACTGATGCCAGTCCGGTTTGCTTTTCGACAAGCCGATATACAACAGCAGCATCAGCGCGAGGCCCACCGGCAGATTCACGAAGAAGCACCAGCTCCAGTCGATGTTCTCCGCGAGCCATCCACCCAGCACGGGGCCGAGCAATGGGCCCAACAGCACGATGAGCCCGAACAGCGTCATGCCGATCGGCATCTGATGGCGGGGCAGGCGTGTGCGCACGATTGTCTGCGCCGTCGGAATCATGGCGCCGCCGGTGAATCCCTGGCCGATGCGCCCGATGATCATCTGCGTGAGGCTGTGGGAGAAGCCGCACATGATGGAGAAGAGGGTGAACAGGATCGTGTTGGACAACAGGAATGCGCGCAGCCCGAATACGCGCGTGAGCCACGCGGTCAGCGGGATCATCACGATCTCCGACATCAGATAGCCCGTGGAGATCCACGTGCCTTCCGTGCCGGTCGCGCCGATCGAGCCCTGGATCTGCGGCAGCGCCGAGTTCGTGATGGAAATATCGAGCGTCGCCATCAGGGCGCCGAGCGCGCCCCCGATCACGGCTATCCAGTCCGCGATCGTGGCATTCGGTTCATTGGGCGCCATGGACCTGCGCCGTGCGGGCGTCCTTCGCGCCGTTGCCGCGCGTGTCCACGCGAACCGTTACCGACAGGCCCGGCAGCAGCAACTGCCGCGTCTGCTCGTTGGCATCGATGTGGATGCGCACCGGAACGCGCTGAACGATCTTGGTGAAGTTGCCCGTCGCATTCTGCGGCGGGAGCAGGGCGAACTGCGCGCCCGTGCCTGGCGAGAAGCTCGCGACGGTGCCGTGCAGCTCGGTGCCGGGCAGCGCGTCGACCGAGATCGTGGCCTGCTGGCCGGCGCGCATGCGGCCGATCTGCGTTTCCTTGAAGTTCGCGGTGAGATACACGTCCTGCACCGGAACGATTGTCATCATTCGAGTGCCGGGCTGCACGAACTGGCCGACGCGCACGCTGCGATCTCCCACGCGGCCGGCGAGCGTGCTGCGAACGATGGTGTCACCGACATCGAGCTGCGCCTGACGTGAGCTGGCTTCCGCGGCCAGCAACTGTGCGCGCGCCTGATCCATCTGCGCGCGCGTGGTCGCGGGCTGGCGTTCGGCGGCTTCGAGGGCGGCGATATCCGCGGCGAGCGTTGCGGATGCCTGGTCCTTCGCGTTGCGCAGATCCGCCAGCTTCTCGCCTGATTCGGCGCCGCTCGCGACGAGCGGGGCATAGCGTTCCACTTCTGCGATGGCGTGTGCCTCCGCGGCCTTCGCGCCCACCACCTTCGCACGAGCCTGCACGATGTTGGCCTGCTGCTGACGCAGTTCGGCGTCGGCGCGCTCGATGTCCGCTTTACGGGCGGCGATCGAGGCATCGGACTGCTCGAACATCGCCTGGTACTGGCGATTGTCGAGCCGCACGAGCGGCTGGCCCGCCGTCACCGCCTGGTTGTCAGCGACGAACACTTCCGCGACGTAGCCCGAGACCTTCGGCGCGACGGTCATGTTGTCCGCCTGCAAGTAAGCATCGTCGGTGGACTGGATGAAGCGACCGACGGTCCACCAGCGGAAGCCCCAGATGACACCGCCGATCACGATCACCGTTCCGGCGATCAGCAGGATGCGGCTGCGGTCGGGGCGACGAGTGCTGGATTGGGCTTGGGACGATGCGGCCTGGGCGGCAGTGGCGGGCGAGACGGGCGTGTCCATGGAGAGTCCGGCAGGGTCGGAGCGCGAAGTATTCCACTTGGAACATTTGTGTCAACTGGTATATTTTCTCCACCCGTACTCGGTAACATTCCCTGCCTCTTTCTCATGACACGACCCGTCAAGCACCGGCGTCCTTCCGAATCGGGTTATGCCCGTGGGGAGGAAACGCGCACTCGCATCGTCCTCACCGCGTTGAAGCTGTTCGGCGAGCACGGCTTCGACGGCGCCTCGACCCGGGACATCGCGACTGCTGCAGGCGTGAATGCACCGGCCCTGCAGTACTACTTCGACAGCAAGGAGGGCGTGTACCTCGCGTGTGTCGAGCACATCGTCGATCGAGTGTGGGAGCACCTCGGCGGAGTCGTGGCGCAGGCCGAGAAGGCGCTCAAGTCGAAGGCGGACGATGAAGCACTCATCGAAGCGTTCTGCGCGATACAGATGAGCACTGCAGAGTTCATGTTCACTTCGCAGGAAGCGAGCGACTGGCGGCTGTTCATGGCGCGCCAGCAGGCCGGCGGTGGCCCGCCCGCGGGATTTCAGCTGCTGTTCCAACGCGTGCACGTGCCGGTGCGCGCGGTGATGGCGGAGATCGTGGGGCGCCTCATCGGCTTGCCGGCCACGGACGCTGAGACGCAGGTCCGCACCATGGCGCTGAACGGGCAACTCACGACTTTCCAGGTCATCAAACGGACCGCGCTCGCCGCGCTGAACTGGGATTCGGTGGACGGTCCGCGCCTCGGACTCCTGCAACGAATTATTCGCGAGCACACCACAACGCTCCTGCGCTCGATGATCGTGACGCGCGAGGCGGCGCCCAGGCCGCGTCGTCGCGCGAAGAAGGCCTGACCATCGAACAGTCGAGGCCGCGCACGCGCTTGTCGCATAGCTAGCTTACGATTTACTTTCAGACCTCCAGACGAGGGGGTCTTCTTAGATGATGTGTATTCGTACGGCTGTTCGAGCCGCTCTTGCCTCTTTCATCACCGTTTCCGCTACGCAGGCGCTCGCGCAAGAAGCTCCGAAAGCCGCCAACGAAGTCGAGGAAGTCACCGTCACCGGCTCGCGCATCCAGCAGGTGTCGGGCATGAACACGCCGACGCCCGTCACCGCGATCGGCATCAACGATCTGAAAGTCATGGCGCCCACGACGCTCGTCGATGCGCTGGCGCAGCTCCCACAGTTCCTCAATAACGATACGCCGCAGAGCCAGTCGTTCGGCTCGAGCGGCTCCGCCGGTGCGAGCTACATCAACCTGAGAGGCATGGGTGCGAGCCGCACGCTGACGCTGCTGGACGGGCGCCGCGTAGTCCCATCGACGCGCACCGGATCGCTCGACATCGCGCTGATTCCCGACTCGCTCGTCGAGCGTGTCGACGTCGTGACCGGCGGCGCATCGGCTGCCTATGGCTCCGACGCCGTAAGCGGTGTCGTCAACTTTGTGCTCGACACGGATTTCACCGGTCTCAAGGCCAACCTGCAGGGTGGCGTCTCCGAGCTCGGTGACAATCAGAACTACGACGCGGAAATCAGTTGGGGCCGCGCCCTTGGCGAGCGCGCGCACATCATCGCCGCGGTGGACTACTTCCAGTCCGACGGCATCGTCGGCTATCACGACCGCGACTGGTTCAACAGCTGCGCGCTCATCGCGATGCCGACCGGCACACCGGGGCCGCGTCAGGTGCACGCGTGTAACGTGCATTCGACGAAATTCACCTACGGCGGCCTGATCACGACCGGCCCGTTGCGGGGGCGCGAGTTCCTGCCGGGTGGTGTCGTGGCGCCCTTCAACCCGGGAACGATCGTCGGACAGGACGCGCAGGCCGGCGGCAGCGGCGTCGATCCGGGCGGCGATCTGGTGTGGATTCAGCCGGATCAGAAGCGCGGCACCGCCTTTGCGCATCTGACGTATGACTTCACGGACGACGTGCAGGGGTTCGGGCAGATCCTGTACGGCTACACGGACAACAAGTTCGAGAAGGATCCGACGAATCAGTCGACGCAGTGGGAAGCGACGATCTACGCCGATAACGCATTCCTGCCCGCTTCGCTGCGCTCCGAAATGCAGGCGAACAACATCGCATCGTTCGGCTTTGGCCGACTGGCCTCCGGCGAGGATCTCGGCGGCGGCCTGGTCGACAACGAGAGCCAGATGCTTTCCGCCACCACGGGCCTGAAGTGGAAAATGGGCGGCACCTGGAGCGGCAACGCGTACTACCAGTACGGCGAGAACAACCAGGTTCTCACGTACACCAACACGTCACGCATCGACCGGCTGTACCGCGCGACGGACTCCGTTCGGGACGCGAACGGCAACGCGATCTGCCGTTCCACGCTCACCAACCCGAACGACGGCTGCGTGCCGATCAACCTGTTCGGCGCGGGCTCGCCTTCTGCCGCAGCGATTCAGTACATCAACGGCGATCGCAGCGATCAGGACCAGACCATCAAGCAACATTTCGCGGAAGTTGTGGTGCAGGGCCGGCCGTTCTCCACGTGGGCCGGCGACGTCTCTGTCGCGACGGGCGGCGCCTATCGCAAGGAAATCCTCGACAACCTCGTGCATCGTTATCCGTCATCGCTCGATGGCCTGATCGTCGAGCCGGCCGCGAGCGAGGGCTACAAGGGCCTGCCGTCCTCGTATGCGGGGCAGACGAACATTTTCGAGCGTACTGCGGCTCAGCCGCTCGCGGGCAGCTACAACGTCTGGGAAGTGTTCGGCGAAACGATCGTGCCGCTCGCGATGGACACGTCCTTCGCGAAGCGCATCGATGCGAACGCCGCCGTGCGCTACATGAACTACTCCGGCAGCGGCGGAATCTACGCGTGGAAGGCCGGCCTCGACTGGCAGGTCGTGGATCAGCTGCGTCTGCGCGCCACGCGCTCGCGCGACGTGCGCGCCGGCACGCTGTCCGAGCGCTTCGACTACAGCGGCACGGGTGCCAACATTTTCGATCCGCTCATTGCGGGACGGCCGCGCTACGCGACCACCGCGATCCGCGCCGGCAACCCGAACGTCGACCCGGAGAAAGCGGACACGCTGACCTTCGGATTCGTGTATCAGCCGGAGTGGCTCGACGGTTTTAATCTGTCCCTCGATTACTATGACATCAAGATCGCAGACGCGATCTCTTCGCTCGGCGCGCAGAACATCCTCGACCAGTGTTTCGGGGGCGCGGCGAGCGTGTGCAGTCTCATCACACGTGACCCGGCCACCGGCCGCGTCAGCCAGATCAACAACACCTTCCTGAACGTCGCCGAGGCACGCAGCAACGGCGTGGACATGGAAGCGAGCTATCGCCGACCGGTGGAATGGTTCGGCGGCGGTGAGAGCATCTCGCTGCGTGCGTTTGCGACTTTCACCAACGAGCTGTCCACCACCAATGCGGGGGCTGCGAAGGTCGACCGCGTCGGGCAGACCGGTCTCGCGGGTGGGGCGCCCAAGTGGCAGGCGAGCCTTGCGTTGAGCTACGCGCGCGGGCCGCTGTCGCTGATCGCGCAGGAGCGTTTCATCAGCCACGGTGTGTATGACGCGACGTACATCGCCGGGGTGGACATCGACGACAACTCGATCAGCTCCGCGGCGTACACGAACCTGCGCGTGTCCTACGACATCAGCCCGGCCGACACCGACATGACGATCTACGCGAACGTCACCAACCTGTTCAACGAGGATCCGCCGCTCGTCGGGAGCTGGTCCTTCATCGGCTCGAGCGCGACCAACGAATCGCTGTTCGACGTGCTGGGCCGGCGCTACAGCGTCGGCGTGAAGATGAGCTTCTGATCCAACGGGGCCCTCTCTACCAGAGAGGGCCCGTCCGCGCCCGAAGGACTTCGTCCGAGCGGATGAACGAGCCCTCGTTGCCCCACGACGTGCGGACGAAGTTGATCACGTCCGCGATCTGCTGATCCGACAGATCCTGCGCAAAGGGCGGCATGCCGAAGGGCTGCGGGTTGCCTGCCGTTCCGGGTGTGTATCCGCCGTACAGCACCACCCGGATCATGTTGATCGCTGAGTCCATCGTTACCGCGCGATTCTTCGCGAGTGCCAGGGCCGCGGGCGGCCGTCCCTCACCGGCATCCCCGTGGCAGGTGGCGCATCGATCTTTGTACACGGTGCCGCCGCGATCGAGGATCGGTGCGACAACCTCAGCCGCGGGCGACTTCCGTTCGCGCGGAGGCGAGGCGGAGGACGCATCCGGCAGCGCTTTGAGATAGGTCGCTATCGCCTCAACGTCCGCGCGCGGAGCGTGCTGCACGCTCTCGTAAACCACTTCAGCCATGGGGCCCAGCGTCGCAGCGGAAGTTCCTCGCCCGCTGTGGAGCAGACCGATGATCTCGTCGGTGCTCCAGTTCTGCAGGCCCGCTTCGGTCGGGCGATCGAGCGCAGGCGCGTACCAGCCCAATACGTTCGCGCCGCGGCCCCGAGCTGACGAATCGGGTCCGCCGAGCCCGGTCCGTGGCACGTGGCAAAGGTTGCAATGAGCCACGCCTTCGGCGAGATAAGCGCCGCGGTTCCAGCTCGCGCTCTGCGCCGCATCCGGTTTGTATCCGCCAGGCTGGAAGTACAACGCGCGCCACACGCGGAGCAACGGGCGATAGTTGTACGGAAACCGGAGCGTGTGCGGTTCCGGTCGACGCGACACCGGCTTGACGGTTTTCAGATACTCCCAGAGCGCGTGAGCATCGTCCTGTGTGATCTTCGTGAAGCTGGGATACGGAAACGCCGGATACAGCAGCGACCCGTCGCGCGAGATTCCCACGTGGAGCGCGCGCCAGAACTCCCGCTCGGTCCAGCCGCCGATGCCCGTCCCGGCGTCCGGCGTGATGTTCGGTGAATAAAACGTGCCGAACTCAGTGGGGATCGCGCGCCCGCCGGCGAACGGTTCGCCACCGCGAGCGGTGTGACAGGCATGACAGTTCGCGAGCCGAGCCAGCACGCGGCCGCGCTCCAACAGCTCAGCAGAGGCGGTGCCGCCCGCTGGCTGCTCGACGTAGTCATCGGGCGGCGAGGGGAACAGCCACAACGCGAGCCCCACGAGAGCAACCGCGACGACAGCAACAATCAGGTATCGGCGCTTCATGGCCGAGTCACCTCGATGCTGCCACACCGCGCCGGAGGCTCTGTTTTGAAGCCCTCCTGAGGATGCGCATTTTCCGGCACTTCCTGCGAGGCAAGCCACGCCGTGACGGCGTGAATGTCTGCGGCGGTGAGCTCATGCACGATCGTCGCCATGCAGTCGGGCGCGAGCGCGTGTCGCGTGCCGTTCTGCCATCCGCCGAGCTGCGCGATCAGATAGTCCGGCGAGAGGCCCAGCAGCGCGGGCGTCGCGGGAAGCACGCCCATCAACTGTTCACCATGACAGGCCTGGCACGACGGAATCGAACGCTTCGGATCTCCGTTGAGCACGAGGTCGCGCCCCTGTTGTAGCGCGCTCTCGCTCGCCTGCGTCTGGATGGGCTTGGGGTAGGGCAGCGTGATGTCCGCGAAATACTGCGCGAGCGCGCGCAGGTAATCGTCCTGCTGCCGCTCGACGAGGAACGTCATCTCGGGAAAGAAGCGTCGGCCGTCCCGAAAACCGGTCAGCTGGTTGAAGAGATATCCCGCAGGCTTTCCCGCGATACGCGGGAAGTAGCCTTCGGGCGTCGCGCGGCCCTGCTCGCCGTGGCACACCGTGCAGGGCTTCGCCCGCTGCGCGATAGAATCAAGCGGCGGCTCCTGCGCCTGAGTGAAGCCCGGGATCGAAAGGCAGAGCAGAAGCGCGACGGCGCGAAGGTGCATGGTCCTCAATCGTAGAATCGCGAAAACCGATTGTATTGCAGTTTTCGACTCGAAACGCAGGCACAGATCGAGCCAGATTTTGCGGCGCTTCAGCCCTTCTTCAGCGCCCGCGCGCTGCTGGCGTCGCCGAGCGGCTGATCGCCGGCCGTGAAGCCGTTCTTTTGCAGGATGTAGGCCATGATCGTCCACATCTGGTCGCTCGGCACGGAGCCCGGATTCGTCGCAGGCATCTTGTCGTGCGCGAAGGTGTAGATATCCGTGACGGGCTTGTTGCCCCACTTCGAGAGAAATTCAGGCCCGATCAGTGCCGGTCCGGCAGCGCCCTTCAGGTCCGGGCGATGGCATTGCGCGCAGTAGTTGTTGAAGAGCTGATGCCCGCTCGTGGCCTGCGCAGTCGTGTACCAACCTGCTGTTGCGGCGGCTATGACCGATGTCGTGCCTGCGAGAAACAGGCCCACTGCGAGCGCGACTCCGCGAGTAGCGGGCGAGAAGCGATATTTCATGATCCGACTCCATCTGCAATGGAGGCAGGATCACTTCGGGCGATTGCAGGGGGACTTCCCGCGGAAGAACGTCGGTTTCATCTGAAACCCGAAAACAGCGCGGGCGTGAAGCGCCGGTTCCCCGCAACGGGAACCGGCGCTTCAGCGTAATGGCTTTAGTGCGCCATCGAGGCGAGGGCCGCCTGGTCGAGGTGAGCAATCGAGCGGGTGTCCTGGAAGGCGCGGATGCCTTCGATTCCCTGCTCGCGGCCGATGCCGGAGGCCTTCATGCCGCCGAACGGAGCGCGCAGGTCGAGGCGGGTGGCGCCATGGTCGTTCACCCACACGTAACCGCACACCATCTGGCTGCCGACGCGATTCGCGGTCTTCGGATCAGCCGTCCACACGGAGCCGGCGAGACCCGCCCACGTGTCGTTGGCCATGCGGATCGCGTCTTCTTCGGTCTCGAACGGAATCACCGGAATCACCGGGCCGAACTGCTCTTCGGTCACCACGCGCAAGCTGATCTTCGGATCGACGACGATCGCGGGACGCACGAAGTTGCCGCCCTTCAAATCGCCGCCCGGCAGCTCGCCGAACTCCAGCACCTTCGCGCCGGACTCTTTCGCTTCCTTGATGAGGCCGTCGACGAACGTCTTCTGCGCCGGCGAATGCAGCGGGCCCATCGTCGTGCCCTGGTCGAGGCCGTAGCCGAGCTTCACCTTCTCGAGGCGCGCGGACAGGCCCTTCACCACTTCATCCACACGCGACTTGTGCACGAACAGCCGCTTCGCGTTCATGCAGATCTGGCCGGTGGTGTCGTAGATGGCGCCGAACAGGCGGTCGAGGTGCGTGTCGTCGAGGATCGCATCCTTCAGGATGATCGCGGCGTCGTTGCCACCGAGCTCGAGCGTCACGCGCGTGAGGCTCGCCGAAGCGAGCTCCATCATCTTCTTGCCGCCGTTGACCGAGCCTGTGAAGCAGACCTTGGCCACGTCGGGATTGCGGATGAGGGCGCTCATGTTCGCGTCCGGACCGGTGACGACATTCAGCACGCCCGGCGGCAGCTGTTCAGCAATGCGCTGGACGATGCGCGCAGTGGCGAGCGGCGCGGTGAGAGGCGGCTTAACGATCACCGTGTTGCCGGCAAGCAGCGCATGCGGGAGCGCGGCGCCCAGAATCGCAACCGGCCAGTTGAACGGCACGATGATGGTGACGACACCGAGCGGCTGATACGCCACGGTCGTTTCCACCGGAATGGCGCCGTGGATCGGCTTCAGCACCTTCGAAGCATTCACTTCGTCCGTGTGAGCGAGCGCAAGCTTCCAGCGCAGCTCCAGAACCAGCGAGTCGACCCAGGCTTCCATGCGGACCTTGCCGTTTTCCTGCGAGAGGATCGCGGCGTCGTCATCGCGGTTCTCCGCGATGCCGTTGAGCGCGGCCAGCATCTTTTCGGCGCGCTGCTGAGGAGAGAGGGCGGCCCAGGCGGGATACGCGGACTTCGCCGAGGCGACGGCGTCGCTCACATCCTGGGTGGTGGCCGAGGCGGCATGACCGACGACGACGCCCGGCTTACCGGGATCCGCGATCGCCATCTTGTCCGCGGTCTTGCGCTCTTTGCCGCCGATATAAAGGGGAGTGGAAACGGAGACTGACACTGCGGGCTACCTCTCGAAAAATCCGGCCGGTCAAATTCGGCGGGCTATTGTAGACGCGTTCGCGCAGGAGGTTGACGGGTGGCGCGCGCTCTCCGCCATTCTCGGCGCTTCCCTCGAAACGAGAATGCAAAGGTTCTCTAAGTGTTTGTTTTTGAATCCTCGCCGGGATAGTTGGCGAGTGGAATTGGGCCGCCGCGCGCGGCCACCTCGCGCTGGTCCGATTCCGACAACGTATCGGCGATGAAATCGAGCCGCTTCCAGGCGGGAAACGGCTGCTCCCCGGCGGCGTTCGGCACGTGAGGCGAAAGCCTCTCGGTGGGCAGCTTGTGAATGTAGCGCCCGCAGTTAACGAAAATCTGGCTCGCGGCGATGTGCACGAGATACACCGCCCCCGGCGAACGGTGAGGCCCTTCGTTGGCGCAGATACGTGCCTCACCCTGCACACGCAGCCGATGCGGCCTCTCGAAACTGATGAACAGCAGCCCCACCTGTGCCGTGCTCTCGATGTTGCCGAGGGACAGAAACATTCCGTTGCCGTCGTAGACCGGAAAAACGAGCTCGCCGGGCCCGCTCACCCGGATGAAGCCGGGGGCACCGCCCTTGTACGAAACCGTGGGTCTGCCGCGCTCGTCGACCGTGCTGAGAAAGAAGAACGGCGCCGCTTCGATGAACTCGCGATCGCCCGGGTCGAACTCGCTGCGCGCCAGGCTTTCGAGCCGGTCGGCCAGGCGACGGGTGTCATGTCGATCCTGCAAGGCGCGATGCGTCTCGCCATAGAGCTCGCTCATGGTCGCCTCCGGCGCGCGGCTGTCGCGGCAGTGTACGCCTCAGCCCAATCCCTTCGCGAACAGCGCTTTGATGGCCTCGCGGAACCAGCGGTGCCCGGCGTCGCGATGCACTCGCTCGTGCCAGAACTGGTTTATCTCGATGCGCGGCAGGGTGAGCGGCGTCGGAAAGATCGCGAGCTTCAGGTCCGCGGCAACGTAGTGCGCCAGGCGTGCGGGCACGGTGGCGACCA
>Ga0070665_100006910_pt1 | contig 11532 bp, 9 predicted proteins | sample KBSS13metaG_FD_65862 | JGI IMG/M metagenome (GOLD analysis project Ga0070665, IMG submission 65862) | Switchgrass rhizosphere microbial communities from Kellogg Biological Station, Michigan, USA - KBS S1-3 metaG | ecosystem: Host-associated > Plants > Roots > Rhizosphere > Soil ...
CGATCTCGGGGCAGGACCGGAAGCATCCTGCCCCGCCGCCTTTCAATGCCGCCGCGCGTTCCTGTGTTGTCGCGGACGGCTCTTTGCCGCAGGGAGACTCGACACGATGATGACCCTTTATTCCGGGACTACCGATCCCTTCAGCCAGCGCTGCCGCATCGTCCTGCACGAAAAGGGCATGGATTTCCAGATCATCGACGTCGACCTCGACCACAAGCCCGAGGATCTCGCGGTGATGAATCCCTACAACCAGGTGCCCGTGCTGGTGGAACGCGACCTCGTGCTGCACGAGTCGAACATCATCAACGAGTACATCGACGAGCGTTTCCCGCATCCGCAGCTGATGCCCGCCGATCCGGTGATGCGCGCCCGCGCACGGCTCTTCCTGCATCGGTTCGAGAAGGAGCTCTTCATCCACATCGACGCGCTGGAGAGCAACAACCAGAAGCATTCGGACAAGGCTCGCGGCCTGGTGCGTGATTCGCTGATGCAGATCGCGCCCGTGTTCGCGAAGCACAAGCACATGCTCGGCGAGGAATATTCGATGCTCGACGTCGCGATCACACCGCTCCTGTGGCGGCTCGACTACTACGGCATCCAGATGCCGAAGCAGGCCGCGCCGTTGATGAAATACGCGGAACGGCTGTTCGCGCGTCCCGCGTTTTCCGAAGCGCTGACGTCAGCCGAGCGGGGCATGCGCAAGTAACGCGGCGCGCGGGCGCATGCGCGCAGAGGCCGTCTCGCGCGCTTCCGGCCGTTCGAGGTCGCGCGCGCCATGCACGTTGTAAAGTCGACACGGCCGCGCGATATTCGACCGGCGTAGTATCCGCCGGCATGTCAGAGCAGTCCGCAAAACCGTATCTGGTCCGCGCGATCTGCGAGTGGTGCGCGGACAACGGCCTCACTCCCTATCTCGCCGTCAAGGTGAGTCCGCAGACGCGCGTTCCCACGTCGTTCGTGAAGAACGGCGAGATCGTGCTCAACGTCAGCGCCACCGCCACGCGGAAGCTCACGATCGACAACGAATGGATCCAGTTCTCCGCGCGCTTCAACGGCGCTTCGCAGGAGGTCGCGGTGCCGATGAACGCAGTCTCCGGCATTTTCGCGAAGGAAACCGGCTACGGCTTCGCCTTCGCGGTGGCCGCCGATCCGGCCGCCTCGCTCGCGGCCGCCACGGCGCCGAAGGAGCTCGTTCCCATCGACGCTCCGGCGAAGCCGCAGATCGCCGCGGAGAAGCCCAAGCGGCCGTCGCACCTGCAGATCATCAAGTAGCGAACGCGCATCCAGTACGCACGAACGCTTCGCGCCTCCGGATCCCGCGCCGGGCGCGCTAGAATCGAATTCGCGCCGGATTAGCTCAGTTGGTAGAGCAGCGCACTTGTAATGCGAAGGTCAAGGGTTCGATTCCTTTATCCGGCACCAGTTCACCTGCGGAAGCCCGCCTTTCGCGTCAGTGCGAGATCTCGTGCGCCTGTCGCAGCGCGATGCTGAGCGCAGACACCGCGTCCCCGAGCATCGTGACATGGCCCCGGCGCCGATTGTGGCCGGTATCGCTGTACTCGAACTTGTAGATCCGCCGCAGGCGCAGATGCCCGTCATCGTTGCGTACAGGCCAGAGCGAGTCGAGGGCGACCGTGTCGTCCAGGAACAGCAGCCCCTGAGCTGCGCACGCCGCACGCATGGCGGCGTTGGCCGCCTCGCGCGCCTTCAGGCTGTCCCAGAGGAACCAGCACGCCAGCGCGATCGCCAACCCGCCGAGTATTTCCATCAGCGTCATCGCGCGTTGGGGGCGAGTGCGGTCCGGGCGCCGGGGCGCATGGCGGAAGGACGATGGCGGTCGCGTTGCGCGATCGAGGCGGCGGAATTGTTTTTCATGGCGTGAACCAGATGGGGGCCATCGGCGACGGCGTCAACGCTCGTCGGGACGAACCCCGCACTCGCAGCATCGCTCAAAATCGAGTGTCGCAGCGAGCCTGCAGACCACAAGTCGAATACGACAGCGACGCTGTTGGATTCTTGTTCAAAAAAACGTCCGCCGGCGGTCCGCCGGTTCGGTCTCGCGCGCCGCAATGGCTTAAAATCCTACCGGTTTGGCGGGGTTAAAAAAAGGGAGCGGAACCGTCGCGCCGCAGTGGCGCGTCAACGCATCAAGGATGGCCGGCGCGACGTTCTCGCGCGTCCGGCGATCCGCCAACGCAGTCACGACGCTAACGCTGCGTCGTCTTCGAAGGTACTGGATCTCGGCATGCCGCTCGTAGGTTTTCGGCCGACCAAGGCGCGCCTGGTGATCGAGGACAGCAGCGACACGATTCTCGTGATGAAGGTCGTGGTGGCGGACAGCGAATCGGTCGAGCTCGCTTCGGGCGGTAAGCTCGATGCGCTGGCAGGCGTCGTGCGCATTCGCGAGCGCAAGGACAACGAGCCGAAGAACGGCGCGCATGTCGTCGGTTCGCTGGTCTACATCGACGAAACGGGGGAAGGTGCCGACCGTGTCCCCGCCAAGTATCAGATCAATATCTCGATGGCGTCGGACAAGTTTCGCGCACTGTTGAAAGTTGCAGTGAGCGGGCTGTTGCCGACCAAGTTCTTCATCGACGCGGGCGAGCGTGTCAGCAAGACCGAGACGCGCGGCCTGACGTACTGGACCGGCGCCGGCGGCCGAACGAAGGTCTGGGATTCCGAAGCGCATCGATCGCTGCCGATCACCAAGTTTTCGATGATCCTGCCGATCGAGCTTCTCGCGCATCGTAACGACTCGAGAGGCGCTCAGGCGCAACAGCTGCCACTTGCCGCCGACACGGGCGCGCCCGCAGCGCTGCCGCATGAAAGCGTGCCGGTGGAATCGGTCGCCACGAACGCGCAGGTCGCCGAGCTGGTCGACGACCTCCTCGTGTTTCAAAGCGAAACGCGCAACACGCTGTATGCGCTGATGTGGGTGGTCGGCATCGTCGCCGTGCTTGCCCTGGTGTTCGGCATTTTCATCGTCTTCCGCTGAACGCGTTGCCGCCGCGCCGCAAAGGATCCACGTCCGCGGCGACTGGTAGCATGCCGCTTTTGAAGGAAGGCGACGCATGAACCGGCTCGATTTCGAAGGGCGTACCGCCGTCATCACCGGAGGCGCCGCCGGCATCGGCTTCGCCGTCGCGCAGCGGCTCGTGGGAAGCGGCGCAAAGGTCGTGCTGTGGGATCGCGATCCGGCAGCGCTCGAGCGTGCTCGAACGGCGCTTGGCGATCAATCGCAGGTCACGTCCCTGGACGTCGCCGACGCCGCCGCCGTGGAGCGCGCGACAGCCGCCGCCGAGTCCCAGGGGGGCATCGACGTTCTCGTGTGTTCTGCCGGCATTACCGGTCCGAACAAGCCCATGTGGGACTATCCCGTGGATGACTGGCAGCAGGTATTCGCGGTCAACGTGCACGGGCTCTTCTATTGCAATCGCGCAGTGGTATCGGTGATGCGCAAGAAAAACTACGGACGCATCGTCAACATCGCGTCGGTTGCGGGCAAGGAGGGCAATCCGAACGCATCGGCCTACAGCGCATCCAAGGCTGCGGTCATCGGCCTCACCAAGTCCCTCGGCAAGGAGCTCGCGCAGACAGGCATCCGGGCGAACTGCGTGACGCCCGCCGCGGTTCGCACGGCGATCTTCGACCAGATGACGCAGCAACACATCGACTTCATGCTGTCGAAGATTCCCTTGGGACGCTTCGGCGAAGTCGAGGAGATCGCTGCCATGGTGGCGTGGCTCGCGAGCGAGGAGTGCTCGTTCTCGACGGGCGCGGTGTTCGATCTTTCCGGCGGGCGGGCGACGTACTGATCGGATCGAATGCCCTCGCATTCCGCGGCGACGAGCGGCTGCAAAGCGCTATTGAAGCGATTCCCGGACACTCATCACGATCTTCCCGATGTGCTGCGACGATTCCATCAGCGCGTGCGCCGCGGCCGCATCGGCGAGCGGAAACGTCGCGTGAATCGCGGTCTTGATAACACCGCGTTCGTAGAGGGGCCACACGTCGCGGAGCAACTCGCGCGCCAGCGCGGCCTTGCGCTCGTACGGACTGGCGCGCAAGGTGGACCCGGTAACCGTCAGACGCTTGATCATGATGTGGCGCCAGTCGCATTCGATGCGGCTCGACTTCAGGAATGCGATCTGAACGAGACGGCCCTCAAGGGCGAGGCATTTGAGGTTCTTCTGCGCGTAGTCGCCACCGACCATGTCGAGCACGACGTCGACGCCGCGTTCGCCGGTGATTCTCGTTACCTCCGTCTCGAAATCCTGCGTGCGATAGTCGATCGCGTAATCGGCTCCCATCCGGAGGCAGTACGCGACCTTTTCCTGCGTCCCTGCCGTGGTGATCACCGTTGCGCCGAACGCCTTGGCAAGCTGGATCGCCGTCAATCCGATGCCGCTCGTGCCGCCGTGGACGAGCAGCGTTTCACCGATGGCGAGCCGCGCGCGATCGAACAGGTTGTTCATGACCGTGAAATGGGTCTCGGGCAGGCTCGCCGCTTCGGCGAGCGACAGTCCTCGCGGCACCGGCAGGCACCACGCGGCGGGCGTCGCGCAGTATTCGGCGTAGCCCCCGCCCGGCGTCAACGCGCACACCAGGTCGCCGACGGCGACGCCTTCCGCTTCAGGCCCCAGCGCGACCACGCGACCGGCGACTTCGAGGCCGAGGATCGGCGATGCGTCCGGCGGCGGCGGATAGGCGCCGGCACGCTGCAGGCAGTCAGGTCGATTCACCCCGGCCCAGGCCACTTCGATCAGCGCCTCGCCCGCTCGCGGAAGAGGAACCGGGCCTTCGGCGATGGTCATCGATTCGGGCGGTCCGGGCGCACGAACGGAGATGTGGCGCATCGTGGCGGGAATCGGCATGTCGGGACTCGCTTCGTCGCAAAGACGCGATTCTACTGAACTGAATATGGAGCGCGCCGCTCCGGCGTAGGCGGCCAGGCCTGCGAGCGCACTTGCTACACTCGACGAGGCACCCATTGCGACGATGACGCAAGCTTCTCCACACAATCTCGCATCGCTGCTTGCGCAATCCGCGCGCAGATGGCCGCGCCTTCCGGCGGTTGCCCTGGGTGCGAAGGCGATGCACGACTACGCCGCGCTAGCCCATCGTGCCGCCAGGCTTGCATACGGGCTGAAGCTTGCGGGGCTCGTTGCCGGCGATCGCGTGCTCCTGGTGTCGCGCAATACCCCGCAATATGTCGAAGCGCTGTTCGGATGCTGGTGGGCGGGGTTCGTGGCAGTACCATCCAACGCCAAGCTGCACGAGCGTGAGCTCGCGCATGTCCTGGACAACAGCGATGCGCGCTTCGTCCTGCACGACCGCAGCGCCGAGGCTACGGTTGCCACGCTCGTTCGCGCGCGCGGGCAAGCTATCGGTGCGGCGTGCTTCGGCGATGCTGCGTATGACGCGCTCCTCGCCCACGACGAAGCGCCGTCGATCGCCCCCGTGTCTCCGGATGCGCCAGCCTGGCTCTTCTACACGAGCGGCACGACGGGCCGGGCAAAGGGGGTGATCATCTCGCACGCGAACCTGCGCGCGATGACCGCATGCTTTCTGCAGGACGTCGAGACCATCGCGCCGGGTGATGCGATCATCCACGCGGCGCCGCTTTCGCACGGCTCCGGCCTGTACGTGCTGCCGCACATCGCGCGCGGCGCCGTCAACGTCGTCCCGCAATCGGGCGGCTTCGAACCGGACGAGATCTTCGCGCTCCTGGGCACGTGGAATCGATCGCTGCTCTTCGCCGCCCCGACCATGGTGAGGAGGATCGTTGCCGCGCCGTCGCTCGCGGGCGCGCCGCTCGATCGGCTCAAATGCATCGTCTACGGCGGAGGGCCGATGTATGTCGAGGATTGCAAGCGCGCGTACGCCGCGCTGGGCCCGCGGCTCGCGCAGATCTACGGCCAGGGCGAATCGCCGATGACCATCACCGCGATGGACCGTGCAACGCTCGCCGATTCGATCGAGAGCGGTGACGATGCCCGGATCGCGTCGGTCGGCTCGGCGCAGAGCGGGCTCGAGGTCCGGATCGCAGGGGCCGACGACGCCACGCTTCCGGCGGGCGCGGTCGGCGAAGTCCTGGTGCGCGGTCCGACGGTGATGCAGGGCTACTGGCGGAACGAGGACGCATCGGCGCGCGCGCTCGCAGGAGGCTGGCTGCATACAGGCGACCTGGGCGTCGTCGACGCAGACGGATTTCTTACGCTCAAGGACCGCTTGAAAGACCTGATCATCAGCGGCGGATCGAACATCTATCCGCGCGAGGTCGAGGAAGTACTGCTCGCGCATCCGGCCGTCGCCGAAGTCGCGGTGATCGGGCGCCGGCATGAGGAGTGGGGCGAGGAGGTGGTCGCGGTGGTCGTGCCGCGGCAACCACTTGCGGACGGCGCCGAGCGCGCATCGTTCGAGCGCGCGCTCGATCGGCACTGTCTCGACGCCATCGCACGGTTCAAGCGTCCGCGCGCCTATTTCATCGTGGCCGAGCTGCCGAAGAACGAGACGGGCAAGGTGCTGAAGCGTGCGCTGCGGGAGCGCATCGCATCGTCCTAGCGGCCATCGGCATCGCGCGGCTGCTTCGAGCGCCGCGCGATTTGATGGAGTCCCAGCGCGCTGGCGGCGGCGGCCAATGCTATCCCGGCGGAACATCCGAACGCGGCCGCGGCGCCGGAACCTTCGACCACTCGTCCGCCCAGCGCGTACCCGGCGCCGAGCCCGCCGACGATGCACGTCGTCGACCAGGTGAAGGCCTCGGTCGCGTAGCGCGACGGCGCATTCGCCGTGATCAGCATCGTGAACATCGTCATCACAGGGGCGATAAGGAATCCCGCCGCGAGCGCGAGCGCGGCCAGCAGCCATGGCGATGTCGTGGCCGCATGCAGCGCAATTGGCACCGCCATCACGGCCAGCAGTATCGGCACGGTGCGCTCGTAGTTGGGTGCGACGTGCATCGCGCCGTACGCGAATCCGCCGATGGCGCTGCCGCCCGAATTGATGGCGAGGAGAATGCCGGCCAGCGCGGGCCATGCGGCCGCGGTGGCAAAGCCCGGGTATCCCACCTCCAGCATCCCGAGCGAGAACGTGAACAGGAAGGTCGACGCATAGACGTTCAGCAGGCGCGCATTCGACAGCGGTCCCAGCAATCCGCGCTTCGCATCCGGCTCGTGGCGCCAGTACTTGAGGGCCGGCGACACGAGGAACAGCGGGACGGATGCCGCACAGAAGCACCACGCGACCGCATACGCAAGCATCGCGGAGCCGAACGCGAGCAGCGCTGCGATGAGCGCAGGGCCGATAGTGAAGGCGAGTTCGATCAGCACGGCATCGAGGGAGAACGCAGTCCTGCGGTCGCGTTCGTCGTCGAAGCGGTAGCGCCACATCGTGCGCGTGAGCACGGTGATGGGCGGTGCGAACGCGCCCGCGACACCGGCAAGGACGACCATCGCCGGCGCGGACAATTGCAGCGGTCCTGCAACGATCAGCACGCCCAGCGCGGTCGAATACACGAGACTCGTCACGATCAGCGGCACGCGCGGTCCCACCCGGTCGACGATCCGTCCTATCACGGGAGCCGTCGTCCCGGCAGCCGCGAGGAAGACGCCGAGGGTGATGCCCGCCGTGGTGAAGGATGCCGAAAGCGTGCGGACGTGCATCAGCATCGCAAGCGAAAGCATACCGATCGGCATGCGCGAGACCAGCGCGAGCGCAAGCATCCTGGCGACATCCGGGCGACGCAGGAAGTCGCCATAGCGGGCCGCGGCGCCGCTCAACATCCCGCGAGCCCGGTCGAGAAGCGCGTAACGCCGCGCCAACGCGCGGGCGTTTCGCGCGAAAGGCGGATCAGTACATCACCTGGACGTTTTCCGGTGCGAGCCAATCGCGCAGGCGCTCGATCAGCGTGTCGTCCAGGTTGACGCGCCAATCCGCGGACAGCTCGACTTCGCCGCCGATCCGGTCGTTGCGGTACGCGATCGTGACTGCCTTTTCGCCACGCCGGTAGGGCTCGAGGATGGCGGCCAGGCGCTCCGCAGCAGCGTTGCCGTTGCACGCGAGCCGCAGTCCCTTCGCCCAACGCTTGCGGATGGCCGCGAGGTCGAACACGGTTTCGGCGACGATGCGCATGCCCTGAAACTCACCGTCCTCCGTCATCCGCTGCATGATGCGCGCCTCGGCCGCGACCAACTGATCCTCGCGCAGCAGATGGCGCACGCTGTCGAACGTCTCGTTGTAGACGAGCATTTCCGCGCGACCCTTGCCGTCGTCCAGCGTGACGAAGGCCATCTTGCCGCGACGGCTCGCCTGCACGCGGAGCGACGTGACGATGCCTGCGATCAGGACGCGGTCGGTGCGCGGCTGCAGCGTGGCGAGGGAGGTGCGCACGATCGGCGCAAGCTCTGCGGCGTAGCCCGCGAAGGGATGCCCCGAAAGGTAGAAGCCGAGTGCGGCCTTCTCCTGGATCAGGCGTTCGGCGTCGGTCCATTCGCGCGTCGACACGAGCCCGATCGCCGGCGCGGCGCTGTCCTCGCCGAACAGCGAGACCTGCGATCGCGTGGCATCGCTCCGCTCGGCCAGGTCGAGCGCGATGCCCACAGAGGCCAGCAGCGCAGCGCGGCGCTTGTCGAGCGAATCGAAGGCGCCGGCGCGCACCAGCGCCTCCACCGCGCGACGGTTGACGAGACGCTTGTCGATGCGGTGGCAGAAATCGAACAGATCGGCGAACGGCCCGCCGGCCTTGCGCGCCGTGATGATCGCCTCGATCGCTGCCTGGCCCGTGCCCTTGATGCCGCCCAGGCCGTAGGCGATCCGCTTCACGTCGACGGGCTCGAAACGATAGTCGGAGGTGTTGACGTCGGGCGCCAGGATCGAGAGTCCCTGCGCCACTGCATCGTCGTAGAAGCTCTTGAGCTTGTCGGTGTCGTCCATGACGAGCGACAGGTTCGCCGCCATGAACGCGGCGGCGTGATGCGCCTTGAAATAGGCGGTCTGATACGCGACCAGCGCATATGCCGCGGCATGCGACTTGTTGAAGCCGTAGCCGGCGAACTTTTCCATCAGCCCGAAGAGCTGCTCCGATTTTGCCTTGCCGAGTCCGTTCGCCAGCGCGCCCTGGACGAAGATGTCGCGATGCTTCGCCATCTCGTCCTTGAGCTTCTTGCCCATTGCACGACGCAGGAGATCGGCGCTGCCAAGCGTGTAGCCGCCGATCACCTGGGCGATCTGCATCACCTGTTCCTGGTAGATCATCACGCCGTGCGTCGGCGCGAGGATGGGCTCGAGACGCGGGTCCAGGTACTCGACGCGCTCGCGCCCGCTCTTTCGCGCCACGTAGTCCGGAATGAGCTCCATCGGGCCCGGCCGGTACAGCGCCACCAGCGCCACGATGTCCTCGAATCGCGTCGGCAATGCCTGCTTCAGGAGCTCGCGCATGCCGCGCGATTCGAACTGGAACACCGCCGTCGTGTTGCCGCGCTTGAAGATGTCGTAGGCGGCCTTGTCGTCGAGCGGCAAGGTCTCGAGCGCGACATCGGCATCGGGATCGAGATTCCGGACGTAGCGAAGCGTCCAGTCCAGTATCGTCAGCGTGGTGAGTCCGAGGAAATCGAACTTCACGAGACCGACGGCCTCGACGTCGTCCTTGTCGAACTGCGACACCAGCGATTCCGCGCCGCTCTGCACGTAGAGAGGACAGAAATCGGTGAGGCGGCCGGGTGCGATCAGCACGCCGCCCGCGTGCATGCCGACGTTGCGGGGAAGGCCTTCGAGGTCCTCGGCGAGCGCCAGGAGCTCGCGCACTTCTTCTTCTTCCGTTTCGCGCTGGCCGATCAGCGGCTCGACGTCGCGCGCATAGATCACGCCGGAGTCGCCGTCGGTGCCACGCCGCCTGAGCGTCACCGTCTTGCCCGGCTGGAACGGGATCAGCTTCGCGATGCCGTCGACGAACGAGTAGGGAAGGTCGAGCACCCGACCGACGTCGCGCACGGCCGCCTTCGCGGCGAGTGTCCCGAACGTGGCGATCTGCGACACGGAATCGGCGCCGTACTTCTGCTTGACGTAGTCGATGACCCGATCGCGGCCGTCCTGGCAAAAATCGATGTCGAAGTCCGGCATCGATACGCGCTCGGGATTGAGGAAGCGCTCGAACAGCAGCGAATAGCGCAGAGGATCGAGATCGGTGATGCCGAGCGCGTACGCCGCGAGCGATCCCGCACCCGAGCCGCGCCCCGGTCCGACCGGCACCTCGTTCTGCTTGGCCCAGTTGATGAAGTCCGCGACGATCATGAAATAGCCGGCAAACCCCATCTGGACGATGGTGGCGGTTTCGAAATCCAGTCGCGCTGCGTATTCGGCCCGCTTCGAATCGCGCAACGCGGTGTCGGGATAAAGCGTGACCAGCCGCCGTTCGAGTCCGACAGCGGCCTCGGCGCGGAAATGATCGTCGAGCGTCATTCCAGGCGGCGTCGGGAACTGCGGCAGATGGTTGCGGCCGAGGGGGATCGTGAGGTTGCAGCGCTGTGCGATGGCGACGCTGTTGGCCAGCGCTTCGGGCACATCGGCGAATTTGGCCGTCATCTCGGCCTGTGTCGTGAAGTACTGCTCCGCGGTGAACCGTTTCGGCCGACGGGAATCCGCAAGGACGTGGCCTTCCGCGATGCACACGCGGGCGTCGTGCGTGCGGAAGTCCGTCGGCCGCAGGAATTGCACCGGATGCGTCGCAACGACGGGGAGCGCGGCTTCGCCGGCGAGTGCCAGCGTCGCGTCGACCAGCGCATCGTCGTCGGGGCGGCCGGCGCGCTGCAATTCGAGAAAGTAGCGGCGGGGAAACGCGTCGCCCCACAACCGCGCGAAGCGCGCGGCGGAGATCGTGTTGCCCTGGAGCAGGGCATGCCCGACGTCCCCGTCGCGTCCGCCCGAGAGCGCAATCAGGCCTTCGGTGCCTTCGGCGAACCATTCGCGGCGGATCTCGGCGCGTCCGCGGTGCTGATTGCGGCGATAGGCGCGCGTCAGCCAATCGCACAGGCGGAGATATCCGGCACGCGTCGCCGCCAGCAGCAGCGCGCGGAAAGGTGCGTCGCGCTCGGCATCGTGCGTCACCCACACGTCGCATCCCGCGATCGGCTTGACGCCGTTCGCCCGCGCGGCCTTGTAGAACTTGATCAGCCCGAACTGGTTGGCGAGATCGGTGAGTGCAAGCGCCGGCATGCGATCAACGGCGGCAGCGGCAACCGCGTCGTCGATCCGCACCGTGCCGTCGGAGATCGAATATTCGCTATGCAGACGGAGATGGACGAACGAGGGGGCAGTCATGGAGCGATGTTGCGCGGGCGATGTTGCGTGACGGGTTTGCGTTGACTGTTAGAATTCTACTCTGGATCAAGAGCTCGACATGACATCAATGCGGACGCGCGCTGCAGACACGATCGGGCTCTTTTGTCGAAGCGCGCCGCAGCGGGCGTGCGCACTCGCGTGGCTGATGATCGCAGCGGGATGCGCGACGACCGGCCCTGCACCCATGCCGGTTCC
>Ga0070665_100006911_pt1 | contig 11532 bp, 14 predicted proteins | sample KBSS13metaG_FD_65862 | JGI IMG/M metagenome (GOLD analysis project Ga0070665, IMG submission 65862) | Switchgrass rhizosphere microbial communities from Kellogg Biological Station, Michigan, USA - KBS S1-3 metaG | ecosystem: Host-associated > Plants > Roots > Rhizosphere > Soil ...
AACAGCGACCAGGCGATGTCGGTGAGCTTGTCGGTCTCGCAATAGCGGCTCGGCATCAGATAGAGCAGAAGCTCGTTCGGCAATTGCTCGATCGGGAGCTGCTGTGCGCTCGGCATCACCTCATCGGGCCGGCCGCTATCGCGCACCAGCGCCCGGCCCTTCAGCGTCACGCCGCCGGCGGGCGCGATGAGGCGGCCGCAGATGTTGTCAAAGCTGTCGCGATAGAAGCGGATGGGCACGTCGGGCTCCGCGACCACCGTCTCCTGGCCGATGATGTCGGCCTGCCGGGAGGGGTGGATGTTGAGCATGATCACCATCGGTGTCGGCTGCTCTGCCGCGTAGGTGATGTCGAAGCCGACCCTGATTTCCATCTATAAGACTTCCGCCTCCATCTCTTCGTCGCTCTGCTGGTCGTCCGAGACCACCCTGATGTTCACGTCCATGGCCTCGAAAGCATCCCCGGGGCCGATATAGACGCCGTGCAGCGGGATCGCCTGGCGCGGATCGCGGGCCACCGCGACACGGATGAGATCTCGCGTACCGACGATACCGTTGGTCGGATCGAACTCGATCCAGCCCGCGCTCGGCAGATAGACCTGCACCCACGCATGCGTCGATCCACCGCCGACATGTCGCTGCTCGATATCCTCCGGCACGAAGATGTAACCGGAGACAAATCGTGCAGCGATGCCGAGATGGCGCAACGCCTCGATCATGAACAACGCATAGTCCCGACAAGTTCCAGTGCCCGACTGCAAAGTATCGAGCGGATGCTGCGTGCCGGGCTCATGGCGCTTGCGGTATTTGAGCTGCTTGCGGATGCCGTGCGTGATCCCGCTCAGGATCTTGAAGGTCGGCGACGGCGAGTCCTCGTCGAGGAAGCCGCGCGCCCACTCCGCGATCTCGCCATCGGGATCGGCATATTGCGGCGTGATGTACTGGACGAGGTCGGGGAATTCCTCATCGTCATAGACGAAGGGATAGAAGTAGGCGGGATCATCGGGCGTGAGCGCGAATTCTTCCACCGGGTTGTGCTCGACGGTGACATGCCAGTCGAAGGTCAGCGTCTCCGCGCGTTCGTCGAAATTGGCGATTGCGACCGAATTGCCGAACACGTCGTGAATCCAGTGCAGCGACATCGGTGTGGGCGAGATATGGAGCTGAGAGTCGAGCACGCGCAGATCGTGCCCGTCGCGCGGACGCAGCATGATCTTGTGTTGGCCGAACGCCACGGGGCGGTTGTAGCGATATTCGGTCTTGTGATGAATCGTGAGCAGCGGCATCGTGGGGCGATCATGGTGACTTTGGGCAGATCAATCTATAGCGATTCTGCCCGATTCCAGGGGTAACTGCTCTTTCCGTAGGCAATCAGGATGGCTTTAGACACAGCCGACACGACTGATCAACTCCTCGGCGAGGGTGACATTCCGCCAGTGCATGAGGTGAATGCAGAGGGAACATCGCCCTTTCTGCTCAGCTCGGATCATTACGGGCGGGTGCTGCCGCGCGCGCTCGGCGATCTCGGCGTCGCCGAGAGCGAGCTGACGCGGCACATCGCCTGGGACATCGGCATTGCCGGCGTTGCCGATCGCCTCGCCGAGATGCTGGATGCGCATCTGATCGCGCAGCGTTATTCGCGGCTGGTGATCGACTGCAATCGTCCGCCGGCCGCTGTGAGCTCGATTCCCGTGATTTCCGAGGCAACCGCGATTTCCGGCAATGAGGCGATCTCCGAGGGCGAACGCGAAGCGCGGCGGCGCGAGATCTTCGAGCCCTATCATCATCGCATCGATGCCACGATCAGCCGCCGCCTGCACGACAGGCGGCCGACGGTGCTGGTATCACTGCACAGTTTCACGCCCGTCTATGCCGGCGTCGCGCGGCCTTGGCACATCGGGGCGCTGTACAATCGCGACACCGTGCTGCCGCAGCTCCTGCTCAAGCACCTCCGCGCCGAGGGCGACCTCGTCGTCGGCGACAACGAGCCCTATGCGGTGAACGACCTCACCGACTACACCATCCCCGTGCACGGCGAAGCCCGCGGCCTCGTCAACACCGGCATCGAGATCCGCCAGGACCTAATCGCCGACCAGGCCGGCGAGCGGCAATGGGCCGAACGGCTGGCACGGATTTTTGCGCAGATCGAGGTGGAGCTGCGGGCCGAGCGGCTGCTCGACTAATCACCCCGCGTCGCGACGAACAGCGCCAGCCCTCGCGATCGTCGTCGAAAACCTTGACGATGGCGGCGACCAGCAACTATCCGAGCGGCGCGAGCAGGTACGAGGGGTTATTTCGCCCGGGTCAGCGCCAGCCAGATACCGCCGCCGATCATGAAGCCGCCGGAGATGCGCGACATCAGCCGCGTGCGGCGGGCCGAGAAGAATTTTCGCGCGCGCCCGGCCGCGATGGCATAGAGCGCATCCGTCATCGCCGCTGTCACCATGAAGGTGGCGCCCAGCAGCGCGACCTGCGGGAAGTGATCGCGGTTCATGTCCATGAACTGCGGAATGAAGGCGCCGAAGAACACCAGCACCTTCGGGTTCGACAGCAGCACCAGAAAGCCTTGCAGGAAGAACCCGCCGCGCGGCGGCGCCGGCGGCTCGTCGACATTGAGGCCTTCGACCGGCGCCCAGATCAGCTTGATGCCGAGCCAGATCAGATAGGCGGCGCCGGCAAAGCGCACCCAGTCGAACCAGTAGCCCATGGTCGCCATCAGCGACGTCAGGCCGACGGCCACGATGCCGATGACGATGGCAAGGCCGACCTGCGCGCCCGCGACATTGGTGAGCGCGGCGCGCGTGCCGTGACGCAATCCGTTGGCGACGACGAGCGTGACGATCGGCCCCGGCAGCAGCGCCAGCGCGATGCAGGCGGCGACGAAGGCGAAATAGGCTTGCATGGACATCATGGGGAGGACTCGCTGACGGCGGGTTTGGGGACATTAATGCATGGCAACGGCTGGAACGGAAGTCACGAGCTTGCCCTTGACATGCAACCTTTTGGTTGCCTATTATCCCAGCCCATGGATGAGGTCTTCAAAGCGCTCGCCGACGCATCACGACGGTCGCTGCTGGACAGGCTTCACGCCCAAAACGGCCAGACGCTGAACGAACTCTGCGACGGCCTGGAGATGACGCGCCAGGCCGTGACAAAACACCTTGTCATTCTCGAAGAGGCCAATCTGGTCACGACCATCAGGCATGGCCGCGAGAAGCTGCATTACCTCAATCCGGTGCCGATCCATCAGATCGGCGAGCGCTGGATCAAAAAATTCGAGCGCGGCAAGCTCGTCGCGCTCGGCGAACTGAAACGTCAGTTGGAGAAGCGCGATGAGTAAACCGCAATTCGTCTACGTGACCTATATCGAGACCACGCCGGAAAAACTGTGGGAGGCGCTGACATCGAGCGCGTTCACCAGGCAATACTGGTTCGGCGCCGAGGTCAGGTCGGACTGGAAGCTCGGCTCGCCCTTCGCACTGCTGCTGGACGGCGAGGTCACCGATTCCGGTGAAATCCTGGAGGCCGATCCGCCGCGGCGCCTGTCCTACAGCTTCAAGCACCACAAGTTCGAGCAACTGCGCGGCGAGCCCATCTCACGCGTCGTCTTCACGATCGAACCATTCGGCGCACTCTTGCGTTTGACCGTGCTGCATGACGGCTTCATCGAGGGCGGCAAATATCTCGGCGCCGTCTCCAATGGCTGGCCGGCGATCCTGTCCGGGCTCAAGAGCCTGCTGGAGAGGGGCCAAGTGCTCGCCATCCCGCGTGCAGCCCTCAACAAGGGATTCGACGCAAAATGAACCTCGATCAGTTCAAGCCGCTCACGGTTTACACGATCTACATCGCCTCGACGCCGGAGAAGGTGTGGGAGGCGCTGACCTCGGCCGAGTTCAGCCGAAAGTACTTTTCCGGCTTTGCGGTGGAGATGGAACGGAGGCTCGGCGGCAGCTTCATCGTGCGCGCGCCTGATGGTTCAGAGCACATCTCCGGCGAAGTGTTCGAATACGATCCGCCGAAAAAACTGACGGTGACTTGGAACGTCAACTGGCCTGACCTGGTTGCAAAGCTCGGCAGCACGCTCGTCACCTACGAGATCGAGCAAGCGGGCGAAGCCGTCCGCCTCACCATGAGCGAGCGCCACGACCGCGACCTCAGCGACGACATCCTCTCCGGCGGCCGCACCGGCTGGCCCGCGATCCTGTCGGGGCTGAAAAGTCTGCTTGAGACGGGGACGGCGCCTCAGATCACGATGACACCGCCAGCGCAGATGCTGGCGGCTTTGAAGGCGATGGGGATCAAAACGCCATAGCTGCCGGAATCTGCGGCCTCAACGCTTCTTTTTCGCCGGTGGCGGCTGAATCTCGTCGATCTTGCGGCGGCAATCCCCCTCCGAGTCGTGCGGGCCCGAGACGAAGGTCCCGCTGACCTTGATCGCATACCAGCCTGATTCTACGCCGAGCCGGAGCGCTTCCTCTGTCTTGACGTGCCGCGGGGAGAGAGCTTGCATCGGTAGAGCTTCCATCGGGTGCTTTCGGTTGGCGTTCGATCTCGTATCGAACCGCAGTGGCATCTTGCGGGCGTCCGCAGAACGTCGCGCGCGTATCGTCGTGGCGCCGCGTGTGCGCAGAGACGACCGCTCTTTCCGACATGGGCGCACCGTGCGCGCAATCACTGCAATTAGCTATCGTTTTCTCGCCCGCGCCGCGCTTTTGAAGCGCGTAATACCGCTTTCGATCAAATAAGAGCCTCGAAGCCTTGTGGTCGACCGCTTCGTAGCCATGTTAGGATCTTAGCTCAGGGAAAGTCTTTCGTATGAAGCTGCGCGTCGGATACGAGATGCGGTACGAGTTCCCGCAGCCGACGCCAATGATCATGGTGTTGGGTACGCATTTCACGCGCGCCTCCGATGTCATCGTGCCCGACCTGCTGACCACCAGTCCTTCGGTTGCGATCAGTCCCTATCGCGACCTCTTCGGCAATTGGTGCAGCCGCATCGTGGCGCCGGCCGGGGCCTTCCGCCTTACCGGAGATGGCATCGTTCGCGACAGCGGCCTGCCCGACCCGGTGTTTCCGAACGCGTTTCAGCACACCGTCGAATCGCTGCCGACCGACACGCTCGTCTATCTGCTCGGAAGTCGCTACTGCGAGACCGACCGCCTGTCGGATATCGCATGGAAGTTGTTCGAGCAAACGCCACCGGGCTGGGCGCGGGTCCAGGCCATCTGCGATTTTGTTCATCACCACATCACGTTCGGCTATGAGCACGCGCGTGCGACGAAGACGGCGCGGGAAGCTTACGACGAAGGCAACGGCGTGTGCCGCGACTATGCCCATCTCGCCATCACATTCTGCCGCTGCATGAACATCCCGGCGCGTTACTGCACCGGCTACCTCAGCGACATCGGCACGCCGAAGCCGTGGGCCGCAGGAGATTTCGCCGGCTGGTTCGAGGCCTTCATCGGTGGTAGTTGGCACATGTTCGATCCGCGCAACAACACGCCGCGGATCGGCCGCGTGCTGATCGCGCAGGGACGCGATGCCTCGGACGTCCCGATCACCCAGACCTTCGGTCCGAACAAGCTGCTCAATTTCAAGGTATGGACCGACGAGGTTGCCTGATGGCAGACGGCGCCCCTGCGCTCAGCGCCGATGAATTTGCGTCCCTGGCCGAGATCGGCAAGGGCAAGGCGCAAGGCGATATTCCGCAAGCCCACGGCCAACGCCTGACCAACCTGGGTTACGCGATCAGGCGGCTCGGCGAGTTCGAACTGACGTCCGCCGGCGCTCGCCGCCTGGAAACGGGCGAATAGCTCGCTGCCGTTGCGTCCGGATCCGCCTCTTACGCCACCGGCACCACCAGACGCCGATAGAGATGCCATGTCGTATGCCCGAGCACGGGCAGCGTCACGACCAGCCCGAGAAAATACGGCAGCGCCGAGACGATCAGCAGCGTCACGATCACGCCGGCCCAAGCGATCATCGGCAGCGGGCTCGTCACCACCGCGCGCACGCTCGTCACCATCGCGGTGACGAAGTCGACCTCGCGGTCGAGCAGCAGCGGAAACGACACCACGGTGAGCGAGAACAGGATCAGCGACAGTGCCGCGCCGACCGCGTTGCCGATGGCGAGAAACAGCAGGCCTTCATTGGTCGTCAGCACCACGGTCATGAATTCCTGGAGGCTCGAGAACGAAGCGTGCAGGCCGAGCAGCAGCGCGATCAACAGCCGCACCTGGTACATCCAGATCACGAACACAAACAGCGTGACGAAGGCCATCCAGCCGATTTCGCTTCGCGACATGATCGCCGACCAGATCGCGCCGAAGGAGACGGGCTCGCCGCGCTCGCGGCGGCGGCTGACGTCATAGAGGCCAATCGCCACGAACGGCCCGATCAGCGCGAAGCCGGCGGCCAGGGGATAGACCAGATAGACCATGCCGAAGGCGGTGAGGCAGAGCATGATGGCGATGCCGCCGGCCGTATAGAGCGCGCCAAAGCAAAGTCCGTAAAGCGGCAGCGCCTGGAAATCGCGCAAGCCCTCGACCAGCGCCTCGGCGATGTCGGTCGCCACCACGGGACGCACCACCGGATCGACCTTGCCCGAGATGGACATCAGCTTCCTCCTATCGGCCACGCGATCTTCGTCGCACGCGACTTCGATATTAGCGCTCTCCGCTGCCGCGCGCACGCGCAAGTTGATTGCCGGATGACGGTATCCTGGGAGCGCTGCAGTGACCGGCGCAGCCTCGCCGGTGCCCCCCTTTTCAGGGCTCGTCCGTGACGCGCGCCGCTTCAGAATTTTTCCCCATTCAGGACTTTTCGGCACGATAGCTATGGACTGAGCGGAGGCCGGTGCCGCAAATTGCACCTTCGAACCAGCACACGCGATGACGAGAGCGGATCATTCGACCGATGAGCCTGCGTACCCGGCTACTGATACTCGTGATCGCGGCCATGCTGGTGCCGGCGAGCCTCGTTGGCTTGCGTTTCGTGCAAAATCGCAGCAGCGAAATCAACGCCGCCCTGGCCAATCTGGCTGCGACGGCCGACGACATTGCAAGCGATCTGGACGAGAAGATCCAGGGCACCGCCCAGCTTCACTATGGTCTGTCCCGTGCGCGCGATCTCGACACCCGCGACAAGGCGGCATGTTCGGCGTTTCTGTCGGATGTGCGCGAGGAATACCCGCAGTTCACTGGAATATTGACCATCGATCCGGACGGCAGCCTGTTCTGCGATTCGCTGCGGACCGACCGCACCCTTGATCTCAGGGATCGCGCCTATTTCAAGCAGGCCCTGGTCTCGCGCGGCGTCGCGCTCGAGCCGGTGTTCGGCCGGCTGACCGGACTATCGGTGCTCCAGATCGCATATCCGGTGCGATCGGAGACGGGCGCGCTGAAGCTGGTTCTGCTCGCATCCTTCAACCTGCGCAAATTTGCGGAGTTTCACGACAAGCGGCTGCTCGCCGACAAGGAGATCCTGCTCATCGACAGCAAGGGCACGGTCCTGGTCACCCCCTCCGGCGGAAGCTGGACCGAGCCCGTCGGCACGTCGATCGCAGGGTCCGAACTCCTGCGCTTCGCCGCGGCTCCCGATCGGAAGGCATTCCAGGAGGTGACCGATCGCGAAGGCCGCACGCATGTCTGGGCCGTCGCCGGCCGTTCGCCCTCGACCCGTGATGCCGGCCTCTACATCCTGGTCGGACGATCCAAGGACGGACTGGTCGCGGCGGCGAACCGCCGGCTTTACGAAGACATGGCGATCCTCGCGGTCGCCTCGCTGCTGCTGCTCGCAGGTGTCTGGATCCTCGCGACCGTGAGCGTCGGGCGCCAGGTCGGCCGCCTCGCCGCGATGGCGAAGAAGCTCGGGCTCGGTGACCTCAGCGCACGAATTCCTCAACCTCATCCGCGCGGCGAGCTCGGCGGGTTGATGACGCTGCTCAACGACACCGCCGAGTCGCTGCAGCAGCAACGCGCTGCGATCGCGGACCTCAACCAGAAGCTCAGCCAATCCCAGAAGATGGAGGCCATGGGCCAGCTCACCGGCGGCGTGGCGCACGATTTCAACAATCTCCTGACCGTCATTCTCGGCAATGCGGAGCATCTCGCCGACAGTCTGGCGGGTGACAAGGAATTGCACCGGATCGCCGGCGACATCGCAACCGCCGCCGAGCGCGGGTCCGACCTGACGCGGAGCCTGCTCGCCTTCGCACGCAAGCAGCCGCTCCGGCCGCGAGACATCGACATCGCCGGGAAGATTCTCGACATGGAGCCGTTGCTGCGTCGAACCCTGGGCGGGCACATCGAGTGCACCTTCACGCTCGAGCCGGATCTGTTGATGACCAGCGTCGATCCCGGCCAGCTGGCAACCGCCCTGCTCAATCTCGTGCTCAACGCGCGCGACGCCCTGCCTGATGGCGGCAAGCTGACGGTTGAGGCACGCAACACCTCGCTCGGCGACTCCGATCTCGACGTCAACGGCGAGCCGCGACCCGGCGACTATGTCATGGTGGCCGTGACCGACACCGGCACCGGCATGACCGCCGAAGTCACAAGCCGCGCCTTCGAGCCGTTCTTCACCACCAAGGAGGTCGGCAAGGGGACCGGGCTCGGGTTGAGCATGGTCTACGGCTTCGTGCGACAATCCGGCGGCCTGGTGCAGATGCAGTCCGAGCCGGGACAGGGGAGCGTCGTCAGGCTGTTCTTTCCCCGCCTTGCAACGCCGCCGTCCGAGCAGCCGTTGCCCGCGGAGCCAGCCACGGCACCCGACGGCAGCGAAACCATCCTCGTCGTCGAGGACGACGACATGGTGCGCGCCTATGTCGAGAGCGAGCTGAAGGTGCTCGGCTACAACGTCGTCACGCGATCGAACGGTCCCTCGGCGCTGGAATTGTTGCGCCAGCCCGGGGACATCCACCTGCTGTTCACCGACGTCGTGATGCCCGGCGGCATGTTCGGGCCGGAGCTGGCCAGGCAAGCCATTCAATTGCGGCCGGAGCTCAAGGTGCTCTTCACCTCCGGCTACACCCATAATCCCGTCAAGACGCCCGACGGGGTCGGCGACGCCCGCATCCTGACGAAACCGTTCCGGCGGAAGGACCTTGCCGCGATGCTGCGGTCAGCCCTGTCGGCACCGGCGCGCTGAACTCAGGAAGAGAACGCCAGCCGAAGCGCCACGCCGAGATTGGCCGCGAACAGAACCACGTCGATGACGAAGATCCGGAGCATCGGGCCTTTCAACACCGACCAGTAGGCCACGCCGACGCGTCCGCCGCGCATCAGCACCGGAACGTTGTAGACGAACTGGCTGAAATGGCAGGCGGCAAAGAACAGGAACAGCGCAAGCTGTGCTTCGACCGGCTGGAAGAAAAGCGGACGCGCGGCCAGAAGATAGAGCGACAACAGCCCGATCGGCAGATTGATCCCGCCGAGGAACGCCACGCTGGCCGCAAGCGTCGGCGCGATCGGATTGCCGCGCTCTTCGCGCGGCAGCAATATCTTCAGCGTGTTGGCTTGCGCAATGCTGAACTGGATGAAGGCGCCACCGAACCAGAGCGCGTTGAGGAGCAGGACGAAATCCGAAAGGCGCATCGCTATTTCCCGTAAAAGGCTTCGCTGCGGACCACGCGGCCGGCATTGTCGAAATCCATGAACTCGCTGGCGCGCGTGTCGCCGAGTTGCCACCACACCGTCAGGCGCGCGATCGCCTCGTCCCAGCTCCAGCTCAGGATCTTCAGGTCGGCGCTTTCGATGTGGCCATAGGCCTTCTGCCAGTAGGTACGGATGTTCTCGGCGCCGGCGATGATTGGAGAACCGGTCAGCGTCAGCGCCAGAGGGCTGCGCATCTGCGCATCGTCGGCAAAATGCGCGACGACCGCGTCGATATCGACCCTGCACCAGTTTGCGCACCAGGCCGCGACAAAGCGCTCCGCAGCTGCGCGATCGATCGTCTGTACGCTCGTGCCTTGAGCGTTCATGGCTTCCATCCGCTCACGATGCGGTCCTCCCCTGGCTCGTTGCCGGGAGAGTGGCAAAGCCCGCCTCTCATGTCAACTACATTGACTTTAGACTTCGTCAGTTGTTGTCGGCGATCGCATTCATGACGGCCATCCATGCTTCAGCACCCGGCGCCCCGACGCGATCGAACGCGTCGCGCATGACCTTGCGCTCGTGATCCGATGCCTTCTGCTCGACACGTCGCCCGGCCTCCGTCAGGCGCAACAGTTTTGAGCGATGCTGCTCGGGTGCTCTCCTGGAGGTCAGGAGCTTGCGCTCCAGCAGCAGATTGAGCGGCCGGTTCAGGGCCTGCTTGGAGATGCCGAGGACATCGATCAGCGCGCCGATCGCGATGTCGGGCCGGCGCGCCACGACGTAAAGGATGCGATGGTGCGGACGCGACAGGCCCTGCTTCGCAAGATAATCGTCGGCCTCGAGCGTCATCCCGCGCCAGCCGTAATACATCAGCTCCAGGGCCGCATCCAGATCGTGCAGCTTGTCGAGCGAGGCGCGGTGAAGCCCCGCGGCTTGAGACGTCTTTGGCATTGTCTGACTGCGCCGAATTGAAAGAGCCTAACCCCTCGCCCGCAGCTCGCGCCGCAGCACCTTGCCGGTCGCCGTCATCGGCAGCGTCTCCGCGAACGCCACGAAGCGCGGATATTCGTGGGCGGCGAGCTGCACCTTGACGAACTCCTGGATCTCGCGCGCGAGCTTATCGCCCGGCGCAAAGCCGGGGCGCAACACGATCCAGGCCTTGATCGACTCGGTCCGGATCGGATCGGGGATGCCGACCACCGCCGCCATCGCCACCGACGGATGCTTTATCAGCGTGTGCTCGATTTCGGACGGGCCGACGCGATAGCCGGCCGTGGTGATGACGTCGTCCTCGCGGCTGACATACCAGAAATAACCATCCTCGTCCTGCACGCCGAGATCGCCGGTGAGCAGAAATTCGCCGGCATATTTCTTCGCCGTCGCATCCGGATTGCGCCAGTATTCGAGCATCGTGCACGGGCACGGCTGGCGCACACCGATGATACCGCGCTGACCCGTGGGCAGTTCTTCACCCTTGTCGTTGACGATGCGGACGTCGAAGCCGGGCGTCGCCTTGCCCATCGAGCCCGGGCGGATCGGAAACAGGTTCGAGTTGCTGCCGATCACGAGATTGCACTCGGTCTGACCGAACACTTCATGCGCGTCGATGCCGAAGGTCTCCCGCACCCAGCCCAGGAGCTCGCCGCCGAGGGATTCGCCGCCGGTGAAGATGCTGCGCAGCTTGACGCCCGAGTGCTTCGCACCGGCCTGCCGCATCAGTTTCAGCGCCGTCGGCGGCAGGAAGACGTTGCGCACGCCGAGGTCCGCCATCATCTGCATCGCCGCCTGAGGCTCGAATTTTCGCGCACGATGACCGACCAGAGGAATGCCGTGATACCAGAATGCGAACAGGCCGTTGACGAGGCCGCCGATCCACGCCCAGTCCGCGGGCGTCCACATCAGATCGCCGGGACGCGGCAGGAAATTGTGACACATCTCGACA
>Ga0070665_100006913_pt1 | contig 11529 bp, 12 predicted proteins | sample KBSS13metaG_FD_65862 | JGI IMG/M metagenome (GOLD analysis project Ga0070665, IMG submission 65862) | Switchgrass rhizosphere microbial communities from Kellogg Biological Station, Michigan, USA - KBS S1-3 metaG | ecosystem: Host-associated > Plants > Roots > Rhizosphere > Soil ...
CCGGCCAGCGTCAGCGCGACGAGGTGGGTACTGTGCGTGTGGATGACGCAGCGGGCGTCCGCGTCGGCACCATAGATGCGCCGGTGCAGCGCGAGCGTCTTGCTCGCCGGATCACCGCCGCGTTGCGCGCCATCCGGGCCGACCCACGCGAGCCTGGCAGGTTCGAGAAAGCCCAGACAAGCATCGGTCGGCGTGATCAGAAACCCCGGCTCGTCCTCGAGCTTGACACTGATGTTGCCCGCCGTCGCGTGCACATAGCCGCGTTCGAACAGCGAGCGGCCGACGCGGCAGATCTCGTCGCGCGCGTCGTCCAAGTTCATGCGACCAACATGCCGAAGGCGCGACCGAAGAAGTCGTCGCCGCCGAAGTTGCCGGACTTCAGTGCGACGTGCAGCCCGTTGGGTAGCGTGGCCCCGCGCGCGTGACACCACGGCACCCCTGGATCGATCTGCGGGCCGATCTGCAACTGCGAGATGCCCAGTGCCTGCACGCACGCGCCGGACGTTTCACCGCCTGCGACGAGCAACTGGCAGACGCCCATGTCGACGAGACCCTGCGCCACGCGCGCCAGCGCCGCCTCGACGAGCTCGCCCGCCTCGGCGATTCCGAGCCGGCCTTGCACCGCCTTGACCGCAGCCGGCTCTGCCGTCGAGGTCACCAGCACCGGGCCATCGACCACCCGCGGCCGTGCCCAATCGAGCGCCTCGCGCACCGCGGCATCGCAATCGGCAGCGAGCTGCAGCGGATCGAGTCGAAGAGCTGCGCCGCCATCGGCGATGAAGCGCGCGACTTGCCGATTCGTCGCCGTCGAGCAACTGCCCGAGACGATTGCCCGCTTTCCGAGAGCGGCAGGCAATTGCGTCGCGCGATCGTTGGGTGCGAGATTCCAGTTCGCGGGCAGGCCGATCGCGACACCCGATCCGCCGGTGACGAGCGGCATGCCGCGCAGCGCGCTCCCGAGCCGCATCAGGTCATCGTTCGAGACCGCGTCGACGATCGCAATGCGCACGCCGTCTGCACGCAATGCCTCGATGCGTGCAGCAATGGCCGCAGCATCGCGCGCGACGGCGCGGTGATCGATCAAGCCGACCTTGCCGGTGCATTGCGCTTGCAGCACGCGCACGAGATTCGCATCCGTCATCGGCGTGAGCGGATGGTTCTGCATGCCGGATTCGTTCAGCAGAGCGTCACCGACGAACAGATGGCCCTTGAACACCGTGCGGCCGTTGTCCGGGAAGGCCGGCGTGGCGATCGTGAACGAACTGCCCAGCGCGTCGAGCAGCGCTTCGGCCACGGGGCCGATGTTGCCGGCAGGCGTGCTGTCGAAGGTCGAGCAGTATTTGAAATAGATCTGCTCGGCGCCGTGCGCGCGCAGCCAGCGCGACGATTGCAGAGATTGCTCGATCGCCTCGGCGGCCGGAATCGTGCGCGACTTCAGCGCGACGACGACCGCGTCCACATCGAGCGGCGCGCCGTCAGCCGGCACGCCGATCGTCTGCACCACACGCATCCCCGCGCGCGCAAGGTTGTTCGCGAGGTCGGTCGCGCCGGTGAAATCATCGGCAATGCATCCGAGCTTCATGGTCACGAGTGTATGAAATCGCGCCGCTGATCAGCGCTCGGCGATGTAGTGCTGCGTCGTGACTACTTCGCCCTCTTGCAGGAAGCCGCGCACGACGCGTTCGAGTTCGTGGTCGGCCTCGGTCGAGCGGGCGCGCTGGTGCAGATAGTCCGCCCACGAGGTGACGAGGAAGCGCTCGACGTAGCGCGTCGGGTCGCCGAGATCCCGGTAGAGGCGCCACACCGTTGCTCCATCGCGCCGCCGCGGCGAGCGCAGCAGGCTCACGGCGTCGAGAAACGCGGCCGTCTCTTCCGGCCGGATCCGATAGCCGATCTCGACCGCGACCGGGCCCGCCTCGGGCTCGGGCTCCTCGGCGACGAACAGGTCTTCCCAGGGAGCGGCCTGTTTGACGTCGGTGGCCTCGCCCATGCGCAGCGGGAACGGCCGCGCCAGCAGCATCCCGCCGGTCATGCACAGCGCCGCGCCAATGAGCGCCGTCGGCAGGCCGAGCAGGCTCGAGAGCGCGCCCCAGAACGCCGAACCGATCGCAAACGAGCCGAGCGCGCAGACGGTATGCAACGCGGTCGCGCGTGCGCGCACCCAGGGCGGTGCACTCGTTTGCGTCGCGGTGTTGAAGGTCGACATCACCGCCATCCACGCCGCGCCGCCGAAGACCAGCGACACGTACACCAGGATGCGCATGGAGGATAGTGCCGCGATGACCATCACCACCGCGAACACGATGCAGCCGACACGCACCAGCCGCTCCAGCCCCGCACTGGCTCGCAGGCGGCCGATGACCAGCCCCGCACCCACTGCGCCGGTGCCCAGACAGCCCATCAGCAGGCCGAAACCGTCGGCGCCCAGTCCGAGTTGGCGCTGTCCGATGATCGGCAGCAGCGCCCACAGCGCCGAGCCGCTGCCGCTGTAGGCCACGGTGCGCACGAGCTGCGACAGGATCATGCGCGAGTGCCGGGCGAAACGCAGCGCGCTCAGCATGCCGCCCCAAAGGCGTTCGGCCGGCAGCCGCGAAGGCGGATGCGGCCGCGGCGGCCAGCGTCGGATGCCATACATCATCGCCAGCGTCGTGGCCACCGCGATCGCGAAGATCCAGCCCGCGCCGAGGTGCGCGAATACGACGCCCGCCAGCGCCGGGCCCAGCGCGCGCGCCGCGTTGTAGGCGATCGCCACCGCGATGATCGCCTGCGGCAGTTCGACGCGCGGCACCGAGTCGCCGATCGCCGAGCTGTAGGCGGGCGAGAGCATCGCGGTGCAACTGCCGGCGACGAAGATCAGGAACAGCAGCGAGTTCGCGCCGATGAAGCCGATCATCACGAGGCACGCGATCAGCGTCGCGGTGACGGCCTGCACCGCCAGCGAGATCAGGATCAGGCGCCGCCGATCGGTGGTGTCCGCCAGCACGCCGGCCGGGAGCGCGAGCAGGAACATGGGCAGGAATACGGCGGTCTGGACCAGCGCGGCGAGGAAGGCGGAGCCGGTGAGCTCCACCATGATCCAGGCCGCTGCCATGGCCTGCATCGCGTTGCCCATGAAGTACGCCGCGCCGCTTTGCCAGAGCCCGCGAAAGGGCGCATGGCGCAGCGCGATCCAGGGCGAGGGGGAGGAGGGTGAACTCATCGAGGCACGCATTGTCATCTGCGGCCTCCGGCAGCGGGAAAACCCGCAGACGCATGCCTTGTTCCACGACACCGACAGCGACTAGACTTTACCTACCGGTCGGTCGAGGATGTTGTCGCGCGTTGCGGCACGTCGATCTGCAGTGCCGGTCGAGGGAGCGAGTCATGTCGGACGCAGGAGTGGAACCGCTGGTGAAGATCGCGCAGGAAGGCGCGGTTCGCACCATCACGCTCAACCGGCCCAAGGCCCTGAACAGCTTCACCGGCGCGATGCACGAGGAGCTCGCCGCTGCGCTGGATGCGGCGCAAGCCGACCGCAGCGTGCGCTGCATCGTGCTGACGGGCGCAGGGCGTGCCTTCTGCGCCGGGCAGGATCTTGCCGATCCCGCGGTCGCGCCCGACATGAGCCCCGGCGCGAAGCCGACCGACGTCGGCAACGTGATCGAGCGCTACTACAAGCCGCTCGCGCTGCGCATCCGAGCCATGCCGGTGCCGGTGATCGCGGCGGTCAACGGCGTGGCCGCGGGGGCCGGCGCGAGCATCGCGCTGGCCTGCGACATCGTGATCGCGACGCGCTCGGCGAGCTTCATCCAGGCGTTCTCGAAGATCGGCCTCGTGCCGGACGCGGGCGGCACCTGGCTGCTGTCGCGCCTGGTCGGCCGTGCGAACGCGCTCGCGCTCGCGATGACCGGCGACAAGCTCGGCGCCGACGAGGCCCAGCGCATGGGCCTGATCTGGCGCAGCGTCGCAGACGACGAGTTCGCCGGCGAGGTTGCGGGCACGGCCGCGCGCCTGGCGGCCATGCCGACCGCCGCACTGGTCGCGACGCGCAAGGTCATCGACGCCTCGATGCAGCTCGACTACGCCGATGCGATCAGCCTCGAAGGTCAATGGCAGAGCCGCTTGAGCGCGGCTCACGACTACCTCGAAGGCGTCGCGGCGTTTCTCGCCAAGCGGCCCGCGACGTTCACCGACCGCTAGCGCGCCGATCAGACCGATGCCACGCGGACGCGCTCCCGGCTATGACACCCAACGCGAGCAGATCCTCGCGCGCGCGGCAGAATTGTTCGCGCGCCAGGGCTACACCGCCACTTCGATGAATCAAGTGGCGCTGGCGTGCGGCGTTTCGAAGCCGTCGCTGTACCACTACGTGCGCGACAAGTACCAGTTGCTGGTCGAGATCGCCGAAGGGCATGTCGAGCGGCTGAAGGAGCTCGCCACGCGACCGCGCAGCGCAGCGCCCGAGGCGAGGGTGCGCGAGATGATCGCGAGCTTTCTCGAGGTCTACGCCGAGTCGCAGGCCGCACATCGCGTGCTCACGGAGGACGTGAAGTTCCTCGAGGCGGCGGATCGCAAGCGCGTGCTCGACATCCAGCGCGTCGTCGTCAGTGCATTCGCCGAGGCGATCGCGGACGCGCGGCCGGAGCTGCGAGCTGCCGAACTGCACCGTCCACTGACGATGCTGCTGTTCGGCATGATGAACTGGATGTTCACGTGGCTGCAGCCGCGCGGCAAGCTCACGCACGCGGCACTCGCGCCGATCGTCGCGGATTTGTTTTTCGGCGGCGTGAACGCGGTGCAGATTCCGCAGTCCGAGCCCTCGACCGCGGCGGCGCCGCGTGCGCGAGCGCGCCGCGCCTGATCCCGTTCTTCGCTCTCACCATCACTCATCCATGCACGGAGACATCATGATCCTGAAGAAATCGCTCGTCGCGTTCGCCGCCACCCTGACCTTGACCGCGCTGGCGCACGCCGACGTGAACGTCGGGGTCACTGTCTCGGCGACCGGTCCGGCGGCATCGCTCGGCATTCCGGAGAAGAACACGGTCGCGCTGATGCCGCAGTCGATCGCAGGCCAGAAGGTCAACTACATCGTGCTCGACGATGCTTCCGACACGACGCAGGCGGTCGCGAACACGCGCAAGCTGATCACCGAGAGCAAGGTCGACATCATTCTCGGCTCGACCACGACGCCGAACTCGTTGGCCATGATCGACGTCGCGGCCGAAGCGCTGACGCCGATGATCTCGATGGCCGCCTCGGCACGCATCGTCGAGCCGGTGGACGCGAAGCGCAAATGGATCTTCAAGACGCCGCAGAACGACATCATGATGTCGCTCGCGATTGCCACCAGCATGGCCAACGCGGGCGTGAAGACGGTCGGCTATATCGGCTTCTCCGACGCCTACGGCGAGGGCTGGTACCAGGAGTTCAGCAAGGCCGCCGGCCTCAAGGGACTGACGATCATCGCCAACGAGCGTTATGCGCGCACCGACACATCGGTGACGGGCCAGGTGCTGAAGATCGCGTCCGCCAAGCCCGACGCGGTGCTGATCGGGGCCTCCGGCACACCCGCGGTGCTGCCCGAGCGCGCGCTGAAGGAGCGGGGCTACACAGGCAAGTACTACCAGACGCACGGCGTCGCGAACAACGATTTCCTGCGTGTCGGCGGCAAGGACGTGGAGGGGACGCTGCTGCCGGCGGGCCCGATCCTGGTCGCGACGCAGCTGCCGAACGACAACCCCGTGAAGAAGAGCGCCCTCGAGTACGTCGCGGCCTACGAGAAGGCCAACGGCAAAGGCTCGACATCGACTTTCGGCGGCCACGCCTGGGACGCAGGCAAGCTGCTCCAGGCTGCGGTTCCGGTCGCTTTGAAGAAAGCGCAGCCGGGCACGCCCGAGTTCCGCGCCGCGCTGCGCGACGCGCTCGAAGGCCTGAAGGAGGTCGCCGGCGCGCACGGCATCTTCAACATGTCGCCGACCGATCACCTCGGACTGGATCAGCGCGCGCGCGTGATGGTCAAGGTCGAGAACGGGACCTGGAAGTACGAGCCGTGATCAAGCCTGCGCGAGCCTGATGACGGAGCGAGCATGCAGCTGAGCGATCGACAAGCCCAGGTGCTCGCGCGCGTCATGACCACGCTGGCCGAGCCGCATTCGGAAGCCGAGATCCGCGGGCGTGTCGGCGCGCTGATGCTCGATCTGCTGGACGCCCAGCACTATGCGAGCTATGTCTGGGACGACGCGCGCCGGCGCTTCGACGCCGGCGTGCATCTGAACATGGAGCCGGCCAATCTGCGCCTGTACGAGCGCTACTACCAGTACCACGATCCGATCACGCTGAAGCTCCAGCAGCACCGCTGCGCGGTGCGGGTCAGCGACGTGCTGGCGCAGCCGGCGCTGATGCGCACCGAGTTCTTCAACGATTTCCTCGCGCGCGACGGGCTCTACTGGGGCGTCAACCTCTATGCCTGGAGCGGCGAGCGCAATATCGGTGACATGCGCATCTGGCGCGATCGCCGCCACGAGAACTTTCGCGACGATGAACTGGCGCTGCTCGACCTGGTGCGCCCGGCGTTCACCGCGGCGCTGCTGCGCTGTCGAGCCGAAGCGCCCGAAGGCGCCGCGCCGCAGCTCGAACGCGCGGCCTGCCTGAGCGCGCGCGAGCGCGAGGTCGCCGAACTGGCTGCCTGCGGGTTGCACGACAAGGAGATCGCGAAACGTCTGGCGATCTCGGTGACGACGGTGCGCACGCACATCGAGCATGCCTTCCGCAAACTGGGGGTCTACAACCGCGTGATGCTCTCGCGCAGCCTCGACCGCTGAGCACGCACGCGCCGCGGCGCGCGGGAAAACCCCTTCGGGTGGCCGCAGGCGCGACTTCTAGAATCATTGTGCAGTTGCACCATTGATGAAGGGAATCGCCGTATGGCCCGAGCCCGCCGAGCCGGCTCATCCGAGTCGAGCCACGAGCCCAGCCCCGCGCCAATCGCCACGACGGCGTCGGCGCCTGTCGAGGACGGGCCGCGCGTCCTGAAGAAGTATCCGAACCGACGCCTGTACGACACCCAGCTCAGCACCTACATCACCCTCGCCGATGTCAAGGCGATGGTGCTCTCCGGCGAGCGCTTCGAAGTGCGCGACGCCAAGACCGGCGAGGACCTCACGCGCAGCATCCTGCTGCAGATCATCCTCGAGGAAGAAAGCGGCGGCGTGCCGCTCTTCTCCGCCCCGATGCTGTCGCAGATCATCCGCTTCTACGGCCATGCGATGCAGGGCCTGATGGGCACCTATCTCGAGAAGAACCTGCAGGCCTTCGCCGACTTCCAGGCCCGCTTCGCGGAGCAGGGATTGCCGGGCACGCCCGGCCCCGACATCTGGTCGCAAGGCCTGATGGGGACGTACATGGAGCAGTCGCGCAAGATGTTCCAGCAGATGCAGGAACAGATGGCCAAGCAGGCCGGTGCGCTGTTCCCGGGCATGCCGGGGTTCATGCCGCCGAAACGCTGAACGGGCGAGGGGAACTCGGGATCGGCGAAAATCCGCCGATGACCTCGACCGTTGTACCCCATCCCAAGATCGGCTTCGTCTCGCTCGGCTGCCCGAAGGCGCTGACCGATTCCGAGCTGATCCTCACCCAATTGCGCGCCGAGGGCTACGACACCTCCAAGACCTACGCCGGCGCGGACCTGGTGATCGTCAACACCTGCGGCTTCATCGACGACGCGGTCAAGGAAAGCCTGGACACGATCGGCGAGGCCCTCGCCGAAAACGGCAAGGTGATCGTGACCGGCTGTCTCGGTGCGAAGACGGGCGCGAGCGGGACCAACCTGGTGCGCAGCATGCACCCGAGCGTGCTCGCCGTCACCGGCCCGCATGCGACCAACGAGGTGATGGACGCGGTGCACCTGCATGTGCCCAAGCCGCACGATCCGTTCGTCGATCTCGTGCCGGCGCAAGGTGTCAAGCTCACGCCCAGGCACTACGCCTACCTGAAGATCAGCGAAGGCTGCAACCATCGCTGCACGTTCTGCATCATCCCGAGCATGCGCGGCGACCTCGTCTCGCGGCCGATCGGCGATGTGCTGAGCGAAGCCCGGGCGCTGTTCGAATCCGGTGTGAAGGAACTGCTGGTCATCAGCCAGGACACGAGCGCGTACGGCGTCGACATCAAGTTCCGCACCGGTTTCTGGGACGGCCGTCCGGTGAAGACCCACATGACGGATCTGTGCGAGCGCCTCGCCGAGATCGCGGCGCCTTTTGGTGCCTGGGTGCGGCTGCACTACGTCTACCCGTACCCGCACGTGGACGCGATCCTGCCCGTGATGGCACGCGGCGGTGTGCTGCCTTACCTCGACGTGCCGTTCCAGCACTCGCACCCGGACGTGCTCAAGCGCATGAAGCGGCCCGCCAGCGGCGAGAAGAACCTCGAGCGGCTGCAGCGCTGGCGCGAGGCCTGCCCCGAACTGGTCGTGCGCAGCACCTTCATCGCCGGCTTTCCAGGCGAGACGGAGGCGGAATTCGAGCACCTGCTCGATTTCATCCGCGAAGCGCACATCGACCGGGCCGGATGCTTCGCCTATTCGGCGGTCGACGGCGCGACGGCGAACGAGCTGCCCGGCATGTTGCCGATCGAGTTGCGCGAGGAGCGGCGTGCGCGGTTCATGGCCGTCGCCGAAGCCGTGTCGGCGCACAAGCTGAAGGCCCGCGTCGGCGCGACGATGCAGGTGCTGATCGATGCCGCGCCCGCACTCGGCCGCCAGGGCGGGGTAGGGCGCAGCTATGCCGATGCGCCGGAAATCGACGGGCGCGTCAATCTGCTGCCGCCGCTGAAGGCGTCCAAGACGCTGAAGGTCGGCGAGTTCACACGCGCCAAGATCGTCGCCGCGCAAGGCCATGATCTGATCGCCCAACCCATTTGACCCGCGCATCCCGAGATGACGACCCTCGACCTCAGCACCGCGCTGATCCATCACCCCTATCAGCCGCCGGCAGGTTTCGCCGCGCCGCAGCCCGGCGTCTTCAAGGCCTCGACGGTGATCTTCGCGAGCACCGCGGCGATGCGCGCACGCGACTGGAAGAGCAAGGCCGGCTACACCTACGGCCTGCACGGCACGCCGACGACTTTCATGCTCGAAGAGCGCATCGCGACGCTCGAAGGCGGCCTGCACACCGTGCTCGTTCCGAGCGGGCTGGCGTCGATCGCGTTGACGGACATGGCGCTGCTCGGCAGCGGTGACGAGGTGCTGATCCCCGACAACGCCTACAACCCGAGCAAGGAGCTGGCGCGGCACGAACTGTCGCGCTGGGGCATCGCCTATCGCTTCTACGATCCGATGGACGCGAACGCGCTCGCGGCGATGGTCACGCCCGCGACCAAGCTCGTGTGGATCGAACCGCCGGGCTCGGTGACGATGGAATTCCCGGACGTGCCGAACCTGATCCGCGCCGCGCGCTCGCAAGGCGCGCTGGTCGCGTTCGACAACACCTGGGGCGCCGGCATCGCGCTGCGGCCGTTCGAGCTCGGTGTCGACGTGTCGGCGCATGCGCTGACCAAGTACCCTTCGGGCGGCGGCGATGTGCTGATGGGGGCGGTGACGACGCGCAACCCGGAGCTGCATCTGCGGTTCAACGCGGCGCACATGCGCATGGGCTGGGGAGTGGCGGCCGACGATGCCGAGACGGTGCTGCGCGCGCTCTCGTCGATCGCGCTGCGCTACGCCGCCCACGACCAGGCGGCGCGCACCTTCGCGCGCTGGTGGCAGCACCGGCCGGAGGTCGCTCGGGTGCTGCATCCGGCCCTCGAAGGCTCCCCGGGTCACGAGCACTGGGTCGCCCTGTGCTCACAGGCCGCGGGCTTGTTCTCGATCGTCTTCGATGCGCGCTACAGCCTGGCTCAGGTCGATGCCTTCGTCGACGCCTTGCGGCTCTTCAAGATCGGCTTCTCGTGGGCTGGCCCGGTGAGCCTGGCGGTGCCGTACGACCTGAAGCTGATCCGGCCGAAGGCCGCGATTGCCGGTGCGCTGGTGCGCTTTTCGATCGGCCTGGAAGCGGTCGACGATCTGATCGCGGATGCCGAGCAGGCCTTGGGCGCGCTCGCTCGCTGAAGCGCCGGGATCAGTCCTTGCCGGCTTTTCCGGGCTTGGCCGAGACCTTGTGCCGCATCAGCCGGCCCTTCTCGCGCTCCCAATCGCGCTTCTTCTCGGTGTGGCGCTTGTCGTGCTCGGCCTTGCCCTTGGCCAGCGCGATCTCCGCCTTGACCCGGCCGCCCTTGTAGTGCAGGTTCAGCGGCACGAGCGTGAAGCCGCGCTGCTCGACCTTGCCGATCAGTCGCTTGATCTCTTCCTTGTGCATCAACAGCTTTTTCGTGCGATCGGCCTCGGGGCTCACGTGGGTCGAGGCGCTGCGCAGCGCGTTGATGCGGCAGCCGATCAGGAACAGCTCGCCGTCGCGGATCACGACGTAGCCGTCGGTGAGCTGCACCTGGCCGGCGCGGATCGCCTTGATCTCCCAGCCGTGCAGCACCATGCCCGCCTCGTGGCGTTCCTCGAGGTGATAGTCGAAATGTGCGCGGCGGTTCTCGGCGATGGACATGAAGCGAATCTGAGGGCGAGAGCCGCCAATACAATTTCGGCATTGTGAAGCACGTCAAGAAGTCGGTCCTGCTCTGGTACACGCCGCACGAGATGTATGAGCTCGTGGCGGATGTGCGGTCGTATCCGGCGTTCCTGCCGTGGTGCGTCCAGGCCGAGGTGCTGGAGCAGCGAGGCGACGGCGTGACCGCGCGCCTGCACCTGTCGTACCTGGGCGTGCATCAGGCCTTCACGACGCGCAACACCCATACCGTGGACGAGTGCGTCCGACTCGAGCTGGTCGACGGCCCGTTCTCCGCCCTGACCGGCACCTGGCGCTTCATCCCGCTGCCGGCCGCCGAGGGCGCCCAGGCCAAGGCGTGCAAGGTCGACTTCGATTTGCGTTATGCCTTCAAGAAGGGAGCGCTCGAAGCGCTCGTGAGCCCGGTCTTCGACCGTGTCGCCAACACCTTCGTCGATTCGTTCGTCAAGCGCGCGGAGCAGGTGCATGGACCGCGTTGAGGAGCTGCGCGTCAGCGTCGCATTCAGCCCGCGGGCGGGCGAGGTCGACATCGTGGAGTTGCTGCTGCCGGCGGGCGCGACGGTGGCCGATGCGTTGCGACAGAGCGGGATGCAATCGCGCCACCCGGGCCACGCGCTGGAGAGGCTGCCGGTCGGCATCTGGGGTGCGTTCTGCGAGCGCACCGACCTGCTGCGCGATCGGGATCGGGTGGAGGTGTACCGCCCGTTGCAGGTCGATCCGAAAGAGGCGCGGCGTCAACGCCAGCGTGCGCAGCGCGGATCGCGGCGCGGCAGCTGAGACCCGCGGCAGCTCGATCGACCTACTGGCGCGGCTGCGGGCTGCACTCCGACGCGAGCGCATCGCGCGTGCGCTGCACTTCCTGCGCGCGCGCCTTGTCATCGAGGAATTCGCGCTCGCCCTTCTCGTTCGTCCGCGCGATGCGTACGCCGCTGTCGAG
>Ga0070665_100006915_pt1 | contig 11528 bp, 7 predicted proteins | sample KBSS13metaG_FD_65862 | JGI IMG/M metagenome (GOLD analysis project Ga0070665, IMG submission 65862) | Switchgrass rhizosphere microbial communities from Kellogg Biological Station, Michigan, USA - KBS S1-3 metaG | ecosystem: Host-associated > Plants > Roots > Rhizosphere > Soil ...
TGGACGTAGCTGACGCCGGCCTGCTGCACGCCGTTATAGTCGCGGTTGCGCGGGATGCCGAGTTGCTGCGCGCCTTCGATGAAGGCCTCGCAGATCGGATCGCGCCATTCGAGGTCGTTGATCGGCAGGTGGCCTTCCTTGCCGCGGAAGATGTCGTCGGAGCTGTCGACGTCGGGCGCCATGCGCCGCTCGCTGCGCCGGAAGTAGGGCAGCACGTCGGAATAGCCCCAGCCACGGTTGCCGCGCTGCGCCCAGCCGTCGAAATCGAGCCGCTGGCCGCGATTGTAGATGTGGCCGTTGATCGAGCTCGAGCCGCCCAGCGTCTTGCCGCGCGGTGCCGCGATGCGCCGGCCGCCGGTCCATTCGCTCGGTTCGGAGGTGTAGAGCCAGTTCACCGCCGGATTGACCAGCGTATACATGAAGCCGGCCGGAATATGGATGAAGGGGTGCCAGTCGGTCGGGCCGGCCTCGAGCACGCAGACCGTCGTTTTGCCGTCCTCGCTCAGCCGGTTGGCGAGCACGCTGCCGGCCGAGCCGGCGCCCACGATCACGTAGTCGAAAGTCTCCATACCCAGCCTTTAGCAATCGCCCCGACGAATGGCTATTCTCCTCCCCAGCAGCCGTAGGGCAATCGTATTCCGGTTTCCCTCCCCCGTCTTCGGGGGAGGTGGCCGCGTCTTACGCGGACGGAGGGGGGGCAAGTCTCGGCACGCCATGACTCTTGACCCCCTCCGTCGCGGATTACCGCGACACCTCTCCCGAAGACGGGGGAGGGGAAGCCAAATGCGATAACCTTTCGCCAACCGGGAGAAGCAACATGCCGGATATCGATCTCGTCGCTTTGTGGGAGACCCATTGCCGGCATGAATTCGAGACCCGCGACGTCGACGCCACGATGGCGACGATGGTGGCGGCGCCGTACGTCAACCACGTGCCGACCATGACCGGCGGGGTCGGCCACGACCAGCTCAAGCGCTTCTACAAATACCATTTCATCGGCGGCAATCCGCCGGACACCGCGCTCACGCCGGTGAGCCGCACCGTCGGCGCCGACCAGATCGTCGACGAGATGATCTTCAGCTTCACCCACACGAGCGAAGTCGACTGGATGCTTCCGGGCGTTCCGCCTACCGGCAGGAAAGTCGAAATTCCGCTGGTCGCCATCGTGCGATTCGTCGGAGAAAAGGTGGCGCATGAGCATATTTACTGGGATCAGGCCTCGGTGCTGGTGCAGGTCGGCCTGCTCGATCCGAAAGGCCTGCCGGTCGCCGGCGCCGAGACGGCCGCCAAGGTGGTCGACGCCAGCCGGCCCAGCAATGCGTTGATGCCGCGCTGGAGCGCCAGTGCGGGCAAGCCGATCTAGCAAAAGGGGGAATGACGGACATGACGAGCGCACCTGATCGTTTGCGGGCCATCCTGAAGGAGCCGGGCCTGCTGGTGATGCCGGCGGTATGGGACGGGCTGACGGCCAAGCTCACCTTTGAAGCGGGCTTCAAGACCGCGTTCCTGTCGGGCTCTTGCGTGGCGGCGAGCCGGCTGGGCGGTCCCGACCTCGACCTCGTCTCGTTCGGCGAGATGTTCGACTCCTTCAATATGGTGCGCGGCGCGGCGCCCGACCTGATCGTGCTGGCCGACGGCGACCATGGCCACGGCAATGCGATGAACGTGCAGCGCACGGTGAGCAGCTACGGCCGTGCCGGTGCCGGCGCCGTGCTGATCGAGGACAAGATCACGCCGCGCGCGCTGACGGCTGCGGGCAAACCCTGCCTGCCGCGCGAGGAAGCGCGCATGAAGATCCGCGCCGCCGTGCAGGCCGCCAAGGAATCGGGCGTGCTGGTGATGGCGCGCACCGACTGCCGCCCGACCCAGGGCATCGACGAGGCGGTTGCCCGCATCGAGATGTATGTCGAGGAGGGCGCCGACATCCTGTTCCTCGATTCGCCGGCCGACGACGAGGAGATCAAGCGCGGCATCGCCGCCGCCAAGGGCCGCCCGAGCTTCGCCGTGCTGTCGCCCGGCGCACCGCGCGCGACGCCGTCGCAGACGGAAGCCGCCAAGCTCGGCTTCAAGATCGGCACCTACCCGACCGGGATGTTGGCGCCTGCCGCCGCCGGCATGAAGGCCGGCCTCGCGGCGCTGAAGGCCGGCGATGCGGAAGCCAAGAGCGCGATGCCGCCGCCCGAACTGCGCACCACGCTCGGCTATCCAGCCTATGACGCGCAGGCCAAGCCGTTCATCGTGAAAGGCTGAGCTGAAGCCGTAGCCAAATGACCATTGAGCTTCCCTCCCCCGCTTCGCGGGGGAGGTGTCAGCGTCTTACGCTGACGGAGGGGGAAGGCGGTCGAGATGGTGCGTCACACCCCCTCCGTCGCCGTCTGACGGCGCCACCTCCCCCGCAAGCGGGGGAGGGAGATTTTACGTCTTCGCCAGCTCGTCCTGGAAGCCCTCGATACGAGCGGTGGCGAAGGCCGGGCGGGCCTGGATCGCGGCCCACCACGCGGCGGCCCGGGGGTGGCGCGCGGGCGTCATCTCGTCGGGGGCGATCTCCTCGTCGATGCGCTTGATGAACGGCACCAGGGCGATGTCGGCGATCGAGTAGGCGTCGCCGGCGAGCCATTTGGTCTGCCGCATCGTCTCTTCCATCCTGTCGAGCATGCCGACCAGCTTGCCGCGCGCGGCGGCGCGCTCCTCCTCGGTGTAGGGCTTGCGCGCGGCGCGGATCCACGCCTCCTGCCGCTCCTTGCTCGGCACCTGCCTGAGCTTCTCGGCCAGCTCCGCGTCGGACCAGGTCGCGGCGACCTTGGCCAGCGAATGGACCCAGTTGAAGATGATCAGGTTGCCGATGCGCTCGTCGGCGTAGCGGATCCAGTTGCGCATCACGGCGCGCTGGTAGGGATCGGCGGGCCTGAGCGGCGGATCGGGCCAGGTGTCGTCGAGATATTCGCAGATCGTGCCGCTCTCGTAGAGCGACCGGCCGTCGTCCAGCATCAAGGTCGGGATGACACCGTTGGGATTGATCTTCAGGTACTCGGGCGAATGGTGCTCCATGCGCATCATGTCGACGAGATGGCTCTGGAACGAGAGGCCCTTCTCGGCGAGGCACAGGCGCACGCGGCGCGAAGCGCTCGATCTCCAGGCGTGATGCAGCACCAACATTCGGCAACTCGATTCTTTTGCAGGATTTCACTCGCGGGCCGGGCGCCACTCCGGCTGACCATGTTTTCGCTACCTACGCACCGTGAGGTCATGGCCGCTAGCTGACGGATTTCCGCTCCTGGGTTCTTGCTCTCTCCCCCTCGGCTCCCGTGCGTTGAGCTGCGTGTCTGCGTTCCACGCCGCCGCGAGAACCATCTTCTTACGGCGCAAAGCGGGATTGTGGAATCCCGGTCACGGTTTGCGTGTGGAAAAAAGCGCCACGGGCCATCGCAAGAGAACTTGCTGCAACGCGGTATTCCGCGACGTGATCGGCGCCGTTCGTTCATCGACGGCATTGAACAACGTCAGATCACCGGAAAGACACAGGCGAGTGTCCTGGAGGTCGAGGGACAGATCGGCCGGGTCGCGGATCAGGGTGCCCGGCAGGCGCGGCACCACCGTCAGGATCGCATCGCTCCCGCGGCGACGGACGAAGGCGACGATGTGGTCGGCAAAGCGCCCTTCGACGGCGACCGGCTCGTAGCTGCCGTCGGCGAACAGATCGGGCAACGCCGTGCGCAAGGCAAGCGCACGCTCGATCAGCCTTTGCTTGATCGCGCCGTCGCGCCAGGACGCAAGCGTCGTCTCGTCGCCCAGCATCTTCTGGCGAAGCGCGAAGTCGACCGGCCGGCGATTGTCGGGATCGACCAGGCTGAAGTCCCAGAGCTCGGTGCCCTGATAGAGGTCGGGCAGGCCGGGCGCGGTCAGCCGCAGCAACGTCTGCGCAAGGCCGTTCACGGCGCCGGCCGGGGCGATCGTCTGGATGAAGGCGAAGATCTCGGCGCGCAATGCAGGCGCCGCCTCGTCGACGACCAGCCGGTGGAGAAGGTCCTGCGCGGCCTTCTCGTAAGCGGCATTGGGATCGGCCCAATCGCTTTTCAGCTTGGCCTCGCGCAGGGCCTTCTGCTGCCAGCCAGCGAGCCGCTGGGCGAAGGTGGCGCGTCCCACGGTGTCCTCGAGCGTCAGGTCGAGCGGCCAGGCGCCGACGATCGTCTGCAGCAGCATCGCGATGTCGCCGGGATCGGGCATTCCGTCGCGGCGCAGCAGGGCACATTGCTCGATCCAGCGCGCTTGCCGTTGCGCCCACTCCGTCGGCCGCTCGCTCAGCACGGTAAGGCGGGCGCGCACGTCCTCGCCGCGCTTGTGATCGTGCGTGGCGGTGGCCAGCATGCCGTGCGGCTGCGTTGCCCGGCGGCGCTGCATGCGGGTGTGGAAGTCGGCCGCCCCGTCGCCGAAGCGTTCGATATCGAAGCCGACATCGTTGCGCGAGAGTAGCCTGCCGTAGCGGTAGAAGGCGGTGTCCTCGACCGATTTGGCGGCGATCGGCGCGCTCAGTTGCTGGAAGCGGGTGACGGCGCCGCCCGGCTCGCGCATCCGCTCGTGCAGCCAGTCGATCACCCAGCGATCGCCCGGCAGGCCGCTCTTCTTCGCCGCGTCGGCCGCCTGCTTCAGGTACGGCTCGTCGCCGGACGTGCCGTAGCTGCGATAGACCGGAAAATGCACCAGCAGCTCGGTCAGCGCGCGGCGCAGTGCGGGCCGGCTGAGGTCGCTGTCCTCACCCGGATCGAAGGCGCCGAGGCAGGCCTCGAGTGGCGCCGAAAAGCTGCGGGCGATGATCTCGCGACGCGCGGCTTCCTCTTCCGTCGCGAAATCGGCCGGCCGGCCGCTCAAGGCGGCCCAGGCCGCGGCCAGCACCGGCTCTGCGGCCGGGTCGTGCTGAAGCGCGCTCACCTCGTCCATGAAATCGTAGCCGGTGGTGCCGTCGCAGCCCCACGCGGCCGGCAGGATCTCGCCGCGCAGCAGGATCTTCTCGACCACGAGATAGGGCCGGGCGGGGTTCGCGGGATCCAGCCGTTGGCGGAGCGTGCGGCAGTAGCCGGCCGGATCGGCGAGCCCGTCGACGTGATCGACCCGCACGCCGTCGATCACCCCCTCGGCGTAAAGGCGCGCGGTCATCGCATGCACGGCTTCGAACGCTTCGTCGTCGTCCATGCGCAGGCAGACCAGCTCGTTGATGTCGAAAAAGCGCCGCCAGTTGATGCGGTCGCCGGCGGTCCGCCACCAGCCGAGGCGCCAGGCGCCGGGCTTTGGCAAGCTCAGGGCGTCGATCTCTTTCGCCGTGACGTCGGCGGCGGGCTTTCCCAGCCAGGGAAGGAAGACCTTGCCCGACTCCCAATCGATATCGAACCAGCGCGCGTAGCGGCTGGCCTGGCCGTTGCGCAGCACGTCGGCCCACCAGGCGTTTTCCAGCGTGGCGGCCATGTGGTTGGGCACGATGTCGACGACCAGGCCGAGCTTCTCGCGACGCAGCGCGTCGACCAGCCGCCTCAGTGCCGGCTCGCCGCCGAGCTCCGGATTCACCTGCGTGGGATCGGTGACGTCGTAGCCGTGCAGCGAGCCCGCGCGCGCCGTGGTGATCGGCGAGGCATAGAGATGGCTGATTCCGAGCGCGGCGAAATAGGGCACGAGCGCCTCGGCATCGGCGAAGGTGAAGCCCTTGTGGAATTGCAGCCGCAGCGTCGCGCGCGGCGTCATGACGAGCGCCTTGCTTTCAAGAGACCCAGGCGCTTTTCGGCCGCGGGCTGCCGCAGCATCTCATCGACCGGCAGCCGGAAGCGGCGGCGCCAGTTGGGATGCTGGTCGGTTGTGCCGGGCAGGTTGGGCTGCTCGGCAACGCCCATGATGTCTTCGAGCGGGACGATTGCCAAAGGCCCCGGCGCCCGGGCGACGAAGTCCACGGCGGCGTCGACGGCCGGATCGGTGTCGTCGGCCGGCGGTTGCGTGCCATTCGTGATGCCCGCGTCGGCGAAAGCCTGCCACAACGCCGTGCGTTCGGCCGGGCGCTGCGTGATCTCGGACTCCTCGACCGTGCCGATGCCGCGACGCAGTTCGAGGTCGGCGCCGCGCCACCAGCCGGCGACGGTCGGCAGGTCGTGCGTCGTCGTCATGCCGACGGCATCGGCGCGCCATTCGTGCGGTGCCAGGAAGCGATCCCGCTCGCGCTGGAACCACAGCACGTCCATGCCGGCGATGCCGGCCTCGCGGCAGCGCGCACGAAAGGACGGCGGCACGGTGCCGAGATCCTCGCCGATCACGATGGCCTCGTGACGATGCGATTCCAGCGCCAGCAGCCGCAGCAGATCATCGAGCGGATAGGACAGGTAAGCGCCTTCCGACGAGGGCGTGCCGTGCGGCACGAGCCAGAGGCGCATCAGGCCCATCGCATGATCGATCCGCACCCCGCCGGCGTGGCGCATGCTGGCGCGCAAGGTGGCGATGAACGGCGAGAAGCCGCCGTCGACCAGCGCTCGTGGCGAGAAGGACGTGAGGCCCCAGTCCTGGCCCAGCGGGTTGAACATGTCCGGAGGCGCACCGATGCCGAGGCCGGTCAGGAACTGATGTGGATCGGCGCCGACCTGTGCGCCGCCGCCGTCGAGGCCAATGGCGAGGTCGCCGATCAGGCCGATCCGCATGCCGGCGTCCCTCGCCGCCTTCTGCGCCGCGGCGAATGCGCCGTCGGCCAGCCATTGCAGGAAGGCGTAGTAGCGCGGGTCTCCGCCATTGCGCGCCTCGAAGCCGACGTGGCCGGCGAGGCTGGTCCCGCCGTTCCGAACGAAGGCCGCGAATGCCGGCACGAGCGGCGAACGGCTTGCGATGAAGTCGTCGTACAGCCGGCGCAGCAGGGCGTACTTCCGCCGTGCCGCGCTCGGCCAGTCGATCAGCGGCTCGTCGGGTTCGGTCTCGGCTTCCACGCGACGCTCGCCCAGCAGGGTGGCCGGGTCGATCAGCAGCGGATTGAGGAACAGACGGCTGGAGGGCGAGTAGGGGCCGAAGCGGGCCGCATCGTCGGGGAAGAGACTGTGCGTCGGGCTGAGCGCAATGGCATCGGCGCCGTGCTTCGCCGCTTCCCGCGCCAGCATGGCCAGGGACGTCGTGTCGCCGATGCCGCCGTCGTCGGCGCGCTTCAGGCTGTAGAGCTGGACGGCGATGCCCCAGGGCTTTCGGCCCGGCGCGATATCGCCGATCGTGACGCAGCGCGATGGCGCCACGGCGATCGTGACCTCGCGATCGGCATAGCGCAGCGTGTGGTAGCCCGGCGTGTCGATGGCGGGAAGACCGGCGTTCAAGGTCATCGACGATCGCGAACCGTCTTCGAGCACGAGTTCGGCAGGACCTTCCGCCGTGATCTCGATGGGCTGGCCGAGCGTCGCCGTGACGAGCGGCGGGAGTCGTCCAGGCCCGCTGTCGCCCAGCGCGTCGAGGATGCGCCGCAGCGACGCGACGGAGACGCGCTGCGGCTGGCCGTTGGCGTCGGTCCAGTCGACGGCGATCCCCGCCGCGTGAGCCTGCGCGAGGATCGTCTCGTCGTTCATGCCGCGGTCTCGAGGAAGACGGCCGTGCTGCACGCGGCCAAAGTGCCGCCGGCGATTGCCTTGTCGGAGGTGGCGAAAAGGACTTTGCCGCTGGGCAGGACGATCGCCGCCGGCTCGCGGCCGAGGTTGGCCGCCAGGGCAAGAGTGGCGCCATCTCCCATCCGCCACTGCACCAGCACGGCGGCCGGTCCAAGCACCTGGCTGTCGATCGTCCGCGCCCCCGGCAGTCGCGGGACGATGGTGTCGTGCCGGAGCTTCAGGAGGGTTCGATACAGGCTGTCGTCGCCGGCCGGCGCCACGCAACTGCGCTCGAAGGTCTCGCGTGCGTTGGGATCAGGGATATCCTCGCCGCCGAAGCGGGTGAAGCTCGCGAACTCGCGGCGCCGTCCCTCGCGCACGGCATCGGCGAGGCCGCCGTGGTAGTCGGTGAAGAACTGGAAGGGCGTCCGACTCATCCGCTCCTCACCCATGAAGATCAGCGGGATGTTCGGACTGAGGAGCTGCAGGGCGATCGCGGCCTTCAGCGCCTCGGGATCGGCGATCGCGGTCAGCCGGTCGCCGAACGGGCGATTGCCGATCTGGTCATGGTTCTGCAGGAACAGCACGAAAGCGGTCGGCGGCAGGTCGGCGCTGGGCGTGCCGCGCTTCTCGCCCTTGCGATAGGGCGACGGATCGCCCTGGAAGACGAAGCCTTCGGCAAGGGCGCGCGCCAGTTGCCGGGCCGGCGCCTGGGCATAGTCGCCGTAATAGCCGTCGCTTTCGCCCGTCAGCAGGACATGCAGCACATGATGGGCGTCGTCGTTCCATTGGCCGTCATAGCCGTGACGCAGATGGTCCGCCTCGTTGCCGTCGTGCTCCAGCACCAGATGAACCCTGCGGCCCTTGTCGACCGTGCGGCGCACTTCGGCGGCCATCTCGTCGAGCCACGTCCGGTCGGCGATGGCATGCACGGCGTCGAACCGCAGCCCGTCAAAGCGGTACTCCGTCAGCCAGTAGAGTGCGTTCTCGATGAAGAAGCGCCGCACCGGCTTCTGCCGGAAATCGATCGCGGCGCCCCACGGCGTCTTCACGTCCTGGCGGAAGAAGTGAGGCGCGTAGAGGCCGAGATAGTTCCCGTCCGGCCCGAAGTGATTGTAGACGACGTCGAGGAACATCATGATCCCGCGCGCGTGCGCCGCGTCGACCAGCGCCTTCAGCTCATCGGGCGCCCCGTAGGAACGGTCGGGTGCAAAGGGCAGGGCGCCGTCGTATCCCCAGTTGCGCGTGCCGGGGAAGTCGTTGATCGGCATCAGCTCGACGGCGGTGATGCCGAGTCCGGCCAAGCGATCGAGGTCGGCCCGCACGCCGGCGAAGCCGCCACAGGTTCCCGCATGCAGCTCGTACAACACGGTCTCGTGCCAGGGACGGCCCTGCCAATCGGCATGGCGCCAGCGATAGGCATCCGGGTCGACCACGATGCTCGGACCGTGCACGTCGTCGGCCTGTGCGCGGGACGCCGGATCGGGCACGGCCTGGCCCGAGTCGAGACGATAGAGATAGGAGGCGCCGGGAGCTGCCGCCGCCACGGTTTCGAACCAGCCGTCGGCCTGCGGCGTCATCGCCGCCGGCCGACCGTCGATCTCGAGGTCGATCTTGTTCTGGCCGGGCGCCCAGAGCCGGAAGCGCGTGCGGCCGTTACCGAGATAGGTCGCGCCGAAGTTCATTTCCGATAAACGCTGCGGGTCAGCACCACGCTGCGTGCCTTCACCGAAACGATGTCGCCTTCGACCGCGCGTTCCGTCGCACCCGGATCGGCACTGTCGAGCAGAAGGGTCGTCGGCAACTGCGGCGGGGGCAGCCTGAAGGGCCGGTCCTCGTCCGTGGGATTGAAGAAGCAGGTCAGGATCGGAACGCTGCCGCCGGCCGCCGCGCCGGCCCGGCGCAAGACCATCGTGCGTTCGGCCGGATTGTCCCAAGCCTCGGCCGAGATGTCCTCACCCTGCTCGTCGAACCAGGCGATGTCGAGGACGTTTGGGGCCGGCTGGTCCTTGCCGTGCAGGAAGGCGGCGCAACGCAGGATCGGATGCTCGTGACGCAACGCGATTACCCGCGCCACGAAATCAATGAGCAGGCGGCCCTCATCGCCCTCCGCCAAGGTCCAGTCGATCCAGGACGTCTCGTTGTCCTGGGCATAGGCGTTGTTGTTGCCGTTCTGCGTGCGGCCGAACTCGTCACCGGCCAGCAGCATGGGGGTGCCTTGGGCGAGGAACACCGTGGCCAGCATGGCGAACTGCAATCGGGTGCGTATCTCCCTGATGGCTGGGTCGGTGCTCGGACCTTCCGTGCCCCAGTTGGCCGAGAGGTTTTCGGCATGGCCGTCGTTGTTGTTCTCGCCATTGGCCCCGTTGTGGCGCTCGGTGTAGCTCACAGTGTCGAGAAGGGTGAAGCCGTCGTGGCTGGCGACGTAGTTGATCGAGGCATAGGGCCGTCGGCCGCGGTGCCCGAAGACGTCGGCCGAACCCGCGAGCCGCGCCGCGAAGTCCGAGCGTTGGCCTTCGTCGCCGCGCCAGAACCGGCGCACGTTATCGCGGAAGCGGTCGTTCCACTCGGCGAAGCCCGGCGGGTGCTGGCCGAGCTGGTACCCGCCCGGGCCGGGATCCCAAGGTTCGGAGATCAGCTTCACGCGCGACAGGACCGGGTCCTGGCGCACGGCATCGAAGAAGCCCGAACCTGGGTCGAAACCGTAGCCCTCGCGGCCGAGGATGGTACCGAGGTCGAAGCGGAAGCCGTCGACATGGAACGACGTCACCCAGTAGCGCAACGAGTCCATCACCATCTGCAGCACGCGCGGATGGGACAGGTTCACGGTGTTGCCGGTTCCCGTATCGTTGATGTAGTGGCGCGGGTTGTCGGGCAGCAGGCGGTAGTAGCTCGCATTGTCGAGACCGCGGAACGACAGCGTCGGGCCGAACTCGTTGCCCTCGGCGGTGTGGTTGTAGACCACGTCGAGAATGACCTCGAGGCCGGCGGCATGCAGCCGGCGCACGGCGATGCGCATGTCCTCAGCGGTGCCGTCGGACAGATAGCGCGGCTCGATCGCGAAGAAGCTCAGCGTGTTGTAGCCCCAGTAGTTGCGCAGGCCCTTCTCGAGCAGATGGTGGTCCTGGACGAAGGCGTGGACCGGCATCAGCTCGACGGCCGTGACGCCGAGCCGCCGCAAGTGATCGATGACGCCCTGGTCAGCGAGGGCGGCGAAGGTGCCGCGTTCGCGCGGCCGCAGCTCGGACCGCTGGTTCGTCAGGCCCTTCAGATGTGCTTCGTAGATGATCGTGTCCGACCACGGCACGCTGGGCGGGCGATCGTCGCCCCAGTTGAAATCCTCTGAAACCACGACGCCCTTGGCAACGGCGGGCGCACTGTCGCGTCGGTCGAACGAGAGGTCGTAGCGAGGCGAATTCACCCGATAGCCGAATATGGCATCCGAGCGGCGGATCTCGCCCGTCAGGCGGCGGGCGTAGGGGTCGAGCAGAAGCTTGTGCGGATTGAAGCGATGGCCGTGCTGCGGCTCGTAGGGGCCGTGTGCACGATAGCCGTAGATCAATCCGGGGCGGGCGCCGGGCAGATAACCATGCCAGATCTCGTCGGTGTATTCCGGCAAGGTGAGTCGCGTTACCTCGCGCCGCCCGGCCGGATCGAACAGGCAGAGCTCGATTCGGTGTGCATTGCCCGAGAAGACGGCGAAGTTGATGCCGAGGCCGTCGAATGTGGCCCCCAGCGGATAGGACGAGCCCGCCTGCAGGCGGTCAGGGAAAGGCGGCACAATCAGCCGTCGGCGCGCAGCATGATGGTGCTGAGGGGTGGGAGGGTGAGTTCGAGCGACTGTTGCTCGCCGTGCGCCGGAGTCGGTGTCGTGGCGGCACCGCCGTCGTTGCCCATGTCGCTGCCTCCGTAGAATCGGGAATCGGTGTTGGCGATCTCGCG
>Ga0070665_100006917_pt1 | contig 11524 bp, 6 predicted proteins | sample KBSS13metaG_FD_65862 | JGI IMG/M metagenome (GOLD analysis project Ga0070665, IMG submission 65862) | Switchgrass rhizosphere microbial communities from Kellogg Biological Station, Michigan, USA - KBS S1-3 metaG | ecosystem: Host-associated > Plants > Roots > Rhizosphere > Soil ...
GAAGCAGCGCCAGTCGCACATCCGGACTTCGGAATTGTCCTGACCCATCCCCGGCTTGAACGCCACGCCGAGGTAGCGATCGTTCTTCACGTACGGCTTGTCCCAGATCAGATCGGGATAACCGGTCGTGCTCTTCGTGCGTGGGTGCGCGTGATACCAGTACGCGCCTTCCGCGTCCATCATCGCCTGCACGTCCGCGGCGCTTCCCGTGTGATACACCTTGCCGTAACCCGGCACTTCCTCGACCAACGGCTGCCCGGGTTGGCGCACCTTGGTCCAGTAGACATCTTTCGGCCACAGGATGTTGTAGTGGCCGCCAAAGTACGCGCTCGGCTCTTCCCACGGCACCACCAGGAAATCCTTGTCCGATGCCCGGCGGGCCGCCTCGGCGTAGTCCTTCTCGTCCTGGAACCGCAGCGCGCCGGGATCGTTGAGGTGCATGTCCCCATGAAAATCACTCAGCCCGACGATGTTGAGACCGAGGCCCTTCATCGCCACCAGATCGGGGAGCGGCGTGTCCAGCGACCCCGTGGCGCGCACGCGTTCGGTGAATCGGAGGTGCCAATGGTTCGTGAACGTCTTGTAGCCTGGCAACGGCACGTACTTGTCGCCGTGCGTAAACCCCAGCACCGCCTGCCGCGTCGACTCGCCCGGCTCCGGGCTGGCGTAGAAATACATCCCCATCCGCTGCACGGTTCCCGGCGGTGCGTTGTAGAGGGCGAAGTCATCGATCTGCCCACGCTCGGTGGATTCCTCGTGCTCTGCCTGGCGGATGCCCATCCCGAACTGCTTGTCCGCATCCTTTCGATACCAGACGTACCCCAGGTTCTTGTGGATCTCGCGCGCCCAGAAAAACTTGTGCGGCGCCGGGAACGTCGCCAGCGATCCTCCGGGGCTCTCGGCTACCAGCACGCGGTTCCTGGCCTTCAGCGGTACGAGCGTGTCGTTCTTCACCCCACCGAACTGGTATTGCTGCGGCTCCTCGGACGTATCCCGCCACATGACCCGCGGCATCACGTCGGTCGAAAAGCCCTTCAGGCCGGCGTCGTACTTGTAGGCGACGAACTGTTCCTGCGTCGACGCCAGCGCGTCCATCCGGATCAGGTTGGTACCGCGATAGACGGTGAACTGCAGGCTCCCCGTGAAAATGCCCATCGAGAGACCGGGGAAATTCACTTCGAGGCGCCCGCCGTCGGTCTTCACGCCGCAGCCGGTGGCCTTGAACGTCGCGTCGGCACGGCGGATCTCCTCGGGTTTGCGCGGCAGCGGGGGCATCTGGGTGCCGCTCTGTCCTGGAATTTCAAGCGGCGCATCATGGAAGGCGTACCAACGGTTCTTCGCCACCACTTCCGGGGTCAATGGGATGCCTGCGGCAGGCAACGACCCGACATGATCGCTGGACATCCGGCGCAGGCCGCTCACCACGTGATACTCAGGGGAAAGATTCTGACCGAGTGTGGCCCACTGGCCAGCCTGCTTCCGGACCGCCAGGTCGCGAACCACGGGCTGGCCATTCGCAATCGCGAACCGCGCCCGCACTTCGCTTCCTGCCTGGCCCGCCCAGGTGACGACGAGCAGATCCTGATCGACGGCGGCCGTGAGCCCCTGCGCCGCCTTGTACTGCGACAGGTTGCAGTTCAGTGAATCGGCGAGCAGCATCGGCGACACGATCGACGCGGACGAGAACAGCGCGAAGGCCGTCGCGACGACCGCCGCGGCAAAACCGCCGGACCGGATTGATCTCTTCACGTCCATGGGCCACTCCAATCAACTGCACTCGTCTCGAAGGTCACGACCACACATCAGAGCCCTCGCCGGGTCGGAGGCCCTGCTAAAACGCGAAGCGGACGCCCAGGCGTGCGATGCGTGCCGGGATGACGCTGCTGGTGTAGCCGAATGACGGGCCCGCCACGAACGTGGCGGCAGTGGGCGTCGCCGCGTTCAACACGTTGAAGACGTCGACGTCGATGCTGAGGCGCCGCGACTGGCCAAACTTGAGTTCCTTGCTGCCGCGAAGGTTCAGAATGTTCTGCGCCGAGAGCCTTCGAGACCCGTACGGCTCGACCCGCAGCGTGGTATTGCCGTTCTGTGCGATCGCGGGGCCGCCGTCGGGGTCGGCCTGACGGAAAATATAGGTTCGCTGGCCGGTCACGCCGTTCTTGGTCTGGAGGAATCCGGAGATCAAGAAGTCCCCGGGCGTCCGATAGCTGCCGGTGACGTTGCCGGCCCAGCCCCAGGTCTCATCCAGCGGGAAGAACTGATCATTGGGGCTGGTGAACACCGAGGCGATCCACCGGTGATTCTTCACCGCGAAATACGAGACCTGGCCCGTCCACCTCGACGAGTAGCGTTTGCTCAGCGTGGCTTCGATGGCGTTGTAGCGATCCGGGTTGGTGGCGTTGACGGTCTGGGCGTTCACGAACGCGGCGCCGCGGTACGCGGACGTATAGTCGTAGAGCGTCACGCTTCCCGCGTCGTCCGCGTTGCCGAGGACGCCGTCGGGGCCTGGATCGCGACGCGTGATCGGTACGCTCCAGGCGCTGTAGGGACGCAGGGTATTGATGCTCACGAGGTTGTTCGTGGAGTTGACGATGGAATCGGAAACCAGCTTGTTGACGTACATCAGGCGGAGACCCGTGTTGGCCGCCAGCTGACGCTCCCAGCTCACCGTGGTTTCCCACGTGTTGGGCGATTTCAGGTTCGGATTCAGGACCTGGTTGCTGGCCGCTGTGATGCTCCTGAAGTCGGAGCTGTTGACGTTGAGGTTCACCTCGCCCGGCTCGTAGAGCTTGTCGCCGTTCAGATCGTGCCAGGTGAAGACCGCGTTCGCGGTCGCATTCCCGTTGAAGGTGTCGGCGTAGGTGTCCCCCAGCATGTAGTTGTAGAGGCCGAACGTCGTTTTGACGACGCCGGCACCGCCGAGGTCCCAGGCGAGGCCCAGGCGCGGCACCGCGCGCTGTAGCGTCTGCGCGTCGATTTGCGGGTAAGAGCCGGCCGGGAACACGGTCGGCCAATCGCGCGCCCCCGCGAACGACTGTGCAGGAAGGAACGAGTGCTGACGCTCCCAGCGGATCCCGAGGTTGACCGTCACCGCGCCCGACGGCCGCCAGCTGTCTTTCAGGTAGACGGCGTAGGTGTTGGCGTGGTCCTCTGGCACCACCGGCGTGTTGTAAATCCGGATTTGCGAAGGCGTATTCGCAACACCGCCAATCGTATCGGTGTACAGGATGCAGTTGCAGGCCAGGTTGTTCAAGTAGCCGTCGGAGCTCTTGTCGAGATAGATGCTGATGCCGGTCTTCAGTTCGTGCTTGCCCGCAAACGAGCCCTGCGGGAAGAAGCTGATGCTGTCGTCGGTTTGATAGCGATCGCGGGTCTTGTTCTGATGGAGCGGGGCCGAACCCGTGTTCAGCGTCGTCGCGAGATCCTGGCGGGGCGGCGCGTCCGCCCGCGCGTACGAGCGGGAAGCGTCGTAATCGGTCACGTAACCGCTGTAGCCGGCCACGGCGTTCACGAGCACCTGCGGCGAGATCATGCTCTGGAGCTCGATCTTCTGAATCGCCGTCGGATTCTGATAGTCCCTCGTCGATTCGAGCGGCGTGAACCGGCCGGCGTTGTTCTGCGGCTGCGCCTTGGTGCCGCGCTGCCAGGCGTAGACCAGCCGGTTGTTCTTCGTGAGCTGGTAGGAGAGCTTCGCGGAGATCTGAGAGAGCGATGTCTCGACGTTGGCGAGCGGGTCGTCCGACGTCAGGTACTTGCCGTCGGGGCCCGGACTTGAAGCGAACCCAAGCAGACCTTCGTTCTTCGCCTGGCGCCCGTACGCACCGTAGAACCAGAACTTGTCCCGGATGATCCGGCCGCCGAGATCCGCGGACAGATCGTAGAAATTCTTGAGCGGCGAGGTGGCGGTCAGCCCCTGCGCCCGCAGGGCATCGTTCAGGTTGTCGGCCTGGAGCGCCGGCGTTTCCGTGGAGATCTGGTAGGTGCCGTGAAACGTGTTGCCGCCCGACTTCATGATCGCGACCATCGACATGCCCGGCACCGACACCTCGGCATCGCTGCCCGACGTCTTGATCTGCACCTCTTCGAGCGTGCTGTCGTTGAAATAGATCGCGGTGTTCTGGTCGGCGCCCATCGTGATGTTCATGCCTTCCACCTGGAGCTTCGGCTGCGACAGCACGCCGTAACTGGACAGGTTCTGGCGCTGCGCCATCGTGCTGCCGCCGACATCCGCGACCGCCTGCGTCACCCCGGGGGCCATCGTGAACACGTTCTGCAGGTCGCGACCGCGCGGAATCGAGTCGAGCACTTCCTTGGTGAACGCGACGCTGGCGGTCGTGTTCGAGACGTCGACGACCGGACTCAGCCCGCTGACCGTGACCGACTCTTCGACCGCCCCGAGCTTCAGAATGAGGTCGACGCGCGCGTTGAAGCCGACGGTCAGCCGCAGGTCTTCGCGAACCGCTGCCGAGAACCCGCTGAGCTCGGCCTTGAGCCGATAGGTTCCGGCCGGCAGGTCGACGAACTTATAGTGTCCCGCCGCATCGGACACCTGGTCGAGCTGGCCGACCAGCAGTGCGGGGCTGGTGACGGTGACCGCCACGCCCGGCAGCACGGCGTTGGACTCGTCCTTGACCGTGCCTTCGATGGTCCCGGATGAGACGCTCTGAGCGAAGGCCCCATTGACACCTGCCAACGACATCAACGCCGCCACACCGAAGATCACGCACCGCCGGGTCCACCGGTTCTGACCGGATTCGTGGATCGTCGCCATGCTCAGACTCCTCCGTGACAGGTCTCCGAGGCTACGTTTTGGTAGCGTCGGATGCGGAGTCTATGCGGAGATGAATCGCCGATTTGTGACGAGTTGTTACAGAGGCGCGGTAGGCAGGAGGATCACCACGGTGGTGCCCTGACCGACTGAGCTGTGGAGGGTCAACGAGCCGCCGTGATCACGGATGACCCGCTCCGCGAGAGCCAGGCCGAGACCCGATCCGTCCGAACGCGCACGACGGCCTCGATAGAACTTGCGTTGCACGTGCCGCATTTCGTCTGCAGGGATGCCGTCGCCATGATCGGCAATGGCGATCGACGTCTCCTCGCCTTGCCGGCTGGCCGTGATGCGCAGCCATTTCTGCTCGCCTGAGTACCGGATGGCATTGTCGATCAGGTTGATCAGCACCAGGCCCAGGGCCGTGCTGTCGGCACGGATGTCCGGCAGGTCATCGGGGATCTCCACGTTGACGTCGAATTTGTCGGCGGCGAGGCGCGGCCCGAAGCTCCCGAGCGCCTTCTCGACGAGCTGATCGAGCGCCACGGGCTCGAAGGAGTAGATCTCGGTGACATCGGTCACCCGCGAGTAGGCGAGGAGGTTGTCCACCAGCCGTGCCAGCTGCCAGGTCTCCTGCACCAGCATCATCCCGTACTTCCTGACGCCGCTGTCGGCGTGATCCGTCCTTCTGGCCAGCGTTTCTCCGAGGATGCGGATCGAGGTAATCGGCGCCTTGAGATTGTGCGTGACGGTCGAGACGAAGTCGGACCGCAACTCAGCGAGTCGTGCCTGGATCCGGATCGCCCTCGCCGTCATCAGGAACCCGACGCCGAGCGCCAGGACGGCGCCGCTCGTGAACAGCGCCATGCGGCGTGCGCTGAGAAACGCCGCCTGCCGGCCGGGGTCGGCTTTGATGCCGACCTCGATCGTGAAGTTGGAGCGATGCGATGTCTTGAGGGGTCCCGGTGGCGACAGCAGCGGATCGGCGAACAACAGAGGCAGCTGGCGGCTCTTCAGCGAACCGGCAACGGGTGTCCCGCCGATCGCCAAAAGGTCGTGCCCGTCTTCATCCCGCACCTGAACGGTGAGCTCGTCCGCCATCCCGGCAATTTGTGCGACCTGCCCGGCCAACTCCGGCAGGTAGTGCTGCCGGACCCACGACAGGTTGACGGTAAACCCGAACACCCCGTCGAGCGCGGCCCGGACTTCGTCTTCGTACAGCAGGCGGGCGATTACCTGATAGAGGTCCCCTGCGATCGTGGTCTGGAATACCGCCGTTCGCGATCCGCGTCTGGCTTCGAGCTCGATCCGCGAGACGAATTCCGAAGAAAACGGCGCACGCTCCAGGACCTCCACCGGAAAGGCCGCGACCTGCGTCCGCAGCATCGCCCAGCCGGGCCGGCGCTCCGCGCGATTGAAGAACACGACGTCCGCGGACGGGGAGAGCCGGCGCCACGCGAACAGCGATTCGACGTACGGGTACCGCGCAAACGCGTTCGCCGCATCCGACCGCACTTCGTGCAGGCCGTCGGCGCTGAGCTCGTCGCGAGTCAGGACGGAAAGAACATTCGCCTGCGCTCCGTGCATGTCTCTCGCGAACGCGGATGACAGCAGTTCCAGCGCTTCGTCGGCGCGCCGTTCGAGCAGCAGCCCCGAACTTCTCTGCCACGCAGACGTGGTGGTGTAGTCGTGCCAGGCCAGCATGGAGGTGGCGGCGCACAACGCGAGCGCGAGCCACGCGACCGGCGTGCGCAGCCAGCCAAGTGGTTTGGCGGTCACGGAAACAGCTCACGCTCTCGGTAATAGCGCGCGGCGCCAGGGTGCAGCGGAATCGGCGTCGCTGCGGCCCGGTCGAGGTCCACCGACCACAACAGTTCGTTGGACTGCGCCGCAAGGGACTGAAACAACGCCTTCGTCAGCCGGTAGACGAGCCCCTCGTCAAGGTTGACGCGGCACAGCAACAGGCTATGGACGCCGATGGTCCGAACCGGCAGGGGTTGCGTCCGATACGCTCCACCGGCAATCAGCATCGGCCGGAAAAATGGATACTGCCGGTGCAGCTGTTCGATCGGACCGCCGGCCAATGGCACCAAATGCGATCCCCGCTCGAGTGCGCCGCCGACATTGTCCACCGGGTATCGCGACAGAACGAACATCGCATCCAGCTTGCCGGACGAGAGGTCCTCGATTGAGTCCTCGTACGAGCGCGTCTGCTGCCGCAGAATGCTCTTGGGATCGACCCCATAGGCCCTCAGGATGCGTTCGGCCGGCAGATTAGTACCGCCGCCAACAAAGATGACCTTACGGCCCGGCAAATCCGTGACGTCGCGGACCGGCGATCGATCGCTGACCACGAACTGAACCGGCAGCAGCTGCAACAGCACCAGCGCGCGCAGGCCGGCGAACGCTTTCTCCCCGGGTCCGCCGGCGTAGGTCGCATACGCCACGTCGGCATACGAAAACGCGACGTCGACCGACCCGCTCTGCAACGCGTCGAGATTGGACAACGTCCCGTTTGTCACCTTGACTTCGGCATCCACGTCCGGCATGGCCATCGCAAACGTGCGCGCGAGGGCGACTCCCACGGGGTAATAGTTGCCCTGCTGGGAGCCGGTGCCGATTCGGATGGTCTGCCGCGTCGGCGCGGCGGACGGCCGGGCGCAGGCGCTGGACCACGCCGCCAGAACGAGCGCCGTTGCGCAACGAAGGCGCTCAGACTGTGGTTTGACCATGCGGTGTCAGGCAGTAACCGTCGCCGTGTACCGTGTGAATGAACCGCGGATGATGGGCATCGGACTCAATTTTCTTCCGGAGACGGGCCATGGCCGTATCGACCGATCGCGTAAAGGGCGCTTGCGCGTAGCCCCACAAGTCCTTCAAGAGTTCATCGCGGTGGACCACGTGCCCTTGTCGCTCCGCGAGATAGTGGAGGATCTCGAATTCCTTGTGGGTCAGGCGAAGATCCGTGTTGTCGCGCACCGCCAACCGTGACCGGAAGTCGACCGTGATCGAGCCGATCGTCAGCGTTTCGAGACTCGGGCGGGTGCGGCGCAGGATGGCCCGGATGCGGGCGAAGAGCTCTTCGAGATCGAACGGCTTGGTCAGGTAGTCGTCGGCGCCGTAGTCCAGGCAGCGAATCTTGTCGGCCTTCTGGCTGCGGGCGGTCAGGACGAGGATCGGTGTGTCACAGACGTCGTGAAACGCCCGGCACAGGTCGAATCCGCTCACGCCCGGCAGCATCAGGTCCAGGATAATGAGGTCGGGTTTGAACGCCGCGGCCGACGCGAGCGCGCGGCCGCCGTCGTTGACCCCCTTGGTGTCGTAGCCCTCGGAGAGCAGGTTGTCGAGCAGTGCGACGGCAAGTGCCGCGTCGTCCTCGACGACGAGAATCCGCTTTTTGAGCTTCATCGCGAGTGTCCGCCAGTCTAAGCGGCCTGGCCCGGCGGATTGTAACAACTTGTGACAGATGAGCGCGAGAGGCCGGCGCCCCGGCCGGCCTCTCGCGGAGACTCGCTATTTTCTCCAGTTCCACATCCAGTTCGAATCCTCGTCGTCATCGTGACCGTGGCCGCGGTGCGGCTTCACCTTGAAGCCGGAGATCTTGATCAGCGCGCCATGGTTCGTGTTGCCCAGCGCGTCGTTGGCGGCGCGATGCTGGATGTTCACGAACGCTTCCTCGCCGGATCCGAGAAAGATGAAGCCGGTCGGCTCGGCGCTGGTGTCGCGGATCGACGCAAAACGCACGCAGCCGTCCGTGAGCACATCGTCGTCATCGCCATCCGGCAAGCACATCCACAGGTCGTTGCCGCGCAGCTCGGTCACGAGCGGGTTGAGACTCTTGACCGACGTGACCGAGTTGTCTTCGAGCACGACCAGATTGCCGGTGTGCGGTTGGAACGCCACATTGTCGAACATGCCGCGCTCTTCGCTGCCGGCAACGAAGCGGTCGACCGTCGGGATGGTACCCGTCACCGGGTTGGGCGCGAACGTGCTCGGCGGGTTTTCGACCAGGCACATGATCTCGGCTTTCACGCCGCTGTTCTCGACCACGCTGCTGTCGGTGTGGCTCATACGACCGGTGTTCGCCCAGCACGCCCGGAACACACCGTTCTCGGCCGCGATCGGATCGATGTCCATGTCCTCGGGCCGGTAGTATCCCGTGAACCTCTGGAGAGCCTGGGCATTGCGCAGGATGATGTTGTTCTTCGCGTCGACGACGTTCGCGCCGGCGAGGTTGACGGCGACCCATGCGCCGTTGCCGGTTTCGGCGCCCTGTCCCCAATTCGACGAGCCCTGCGCGGCGACGCGGAGCCCGAAGATCGAGCCGGAGACGAGCGGCGACTGCCCGGGAACCATGATCGGACCGTTGCCCTGGAACTTGATCGCGGGCACGAACTTGTAGATGCCGCCGCCGGCGGTGCCACCGCCGGGCGCCAGCTCGTCGCCGTAGATCATCGTCCCGTCATGCTGGATTGCGAAGCTCTCGAAGGCCAGGCTGCCGACGGCCTGCCGCTTCACGAGATGCAGCGGGTCGCTGGTGGTGCCCGCGTCTCTGTCGGTCACCACGATCGGCGCGTTGATATGCACGGGATCGATCAACTCGTAGAAGCCGCCGGTGGCGCCCGCTTCTTCCGCGACGATGATCGTCCCCCAGGGTGTCCGTCGAACGGGATCGCAGGAGTTGAGGCCGGTCACGATCGTCGTGGCGTTGCTGCTGGCCGGCTTCGAGAGGTCGACGCGCTGAACAGCCGGAACCGAGGTCTCCTCATCGCACACGAACAGGAACTTGGGATGGTCATCGTCGGGCCACATCGCGATCTGGTCCGCGGCCGAGGCCACGCTGCTGGACACGAGCGATACGTGCAGGCCGGGTGCAACCTGAATTGCCTGGAGGTTATCGGGGCCGTCGTAGGGACCAAGGGCGCTCTGCTCGAGCGGGTGCTTGAAGCCGAACAGCTGCTCGGCATGATCGCTCAGCTGAGCTTCCACGAACGTGCCGAAGTCGACTGGGGGATGGCCGGCCTTCGTGCGGGACGTCATCCCGACGATGGCGAGACCGGTGAGTAGGGCAACGCTACCGATCACAGTTGTGCGCATGAGCTATTCCTCCTGGCTTTGCCGCGCCTGGTGCGGCGGAGAGGAATAGTTGCCAACGGACGTGACGTAGATGCGACGCGAACGTCACATTCCTGATCGAATCTTAACGGCGGCCCATCCTCGAGTTCAGGTGAAGGCGGCGGGGGCGCGTCGCGCGCCCCCGCCGCAGCTCGTCACTTGGTGTTGCCCGCGACTACCCGCGGCCGGAAATTGAACAGATTCGGATCGTCGGGATCGATCGTGGCGCTGACCCAGTGGGTGTTGCGGGCGCCGAACGTCTCGACTCGGGTGAAGTTGGCCAGGACGCCGTCGCTCGGACCGTTGAGCGGTTTGTCCATCTTGAAGTAATGGCTGTCGCCGTGGACCAGCGCGACCTGACCGCGGAACGCGAGCGTCTCCGCGCGGAGCGCGTTCACATAGTCGGGGAACGCGTCCCACGACCGGGTGTCGGCCAGATGCTGTTCGTTGTTGAAATTGAGGTCCGCCTGCTGGATGACCATCACGCCTTTGGCACGCACCCGCTTCGCGTACTCGAAGCCGTCATGGAGCCACTGGAGATTGGCCGCTTTTCGCGCCCGCTCCTCAGCCCGCTGGCGCTCGATCTCGGCCGCCGGCCGGGTCTCGCCGTCGACTCCGGCGTAGGGATAGTTGTCGTTCGACCCCTGCGCGTTGAGGCCGATGTAGACGACCGGTCCGTACTTCCACCGGACGTTCTCGGAGTAAAGACCGTAGGGGCCGCCCTCGTCCGACTGCCGCGTGAGCGTCAGCGTTTTTCGGCCGAGGCTCTGATCGGTCGAGGTGAAGAGCGTGCGCTCGAGCGCGAGCCGCTCGAGCGGATCGGAGTACGGCAGCGTGCTCGGGCCGTAGCGCCCCCAGCAGTCGGTCCAGTCGTTGTCGCCGGGCAGCCAGACGAGCGGCCGCTGGAGCGTGTTGAAGCCGTCGATGGCGGTGGTATACAGCGAGTCGGCACACGGACCGTCGCCGCCCGACTTCAGGTCGCCGTCGAAGACCGAGAACGCGACGTGCTTGGCGTTGATGTCGGCCAGCAGCGCCGGATACTGCGATCGGCCCAACGCGTTGTAGGGCATGTCGCCGAACAACCCGATGGTGTAGCTGTCCGAGTCACGATCGTCGTCTTTCCGATCGTTGTTCGATCCGCTTGCCAGGCCCACGCAGACCGCCGCGGCGATGATGACCGCCGTCGGGCCGGCGATCGTCCGCGGGGTGCGGGGCGTGACGAACCATTGTGAGATCATGTCGCACTCTCCTTTTGTCAAAGAGAGCGATGATCGCGTTCGAAGATGACAGTCCGACGATCTCGCTGAAACAGACGCGCAACTTTTGATCGATGGCCAAGGCGTGAGGAAAGGAAGGGTATGGCGAGGCTTGTGTTCGGAATGAACCAGTCGCTGGACGGCTACGTCGACCATACGGCGTTTGCGCCAAACCCCACGCTCTTCCGCCACTTCATCGAGGAAGCGCAGGGGCAGGCGGGCAGTGTCTACGGCCGCCACATGTATGAGGTCATGCGTTACTGGGACGACGATCATCCTGAATGGGATGCAGCGGAACAGGCCTTCGCGGCGGCGTGGCGGAACCAGCCGAAATGGGTCGTCTCGCGCTCGTTGAAGGCGGTCGGCCCCAACGCCAGGCTTGTTG